>OCTW011587898.1_pt1 | contig 82854 bp, 48 predicted proteins | sample 1539671 | NCBI WGS metagenome assembly OCTW01 (sample SAMN02144230, study PRJEB22623) | gut metagenome | biome: sheep rumen | host: Ovis aries | place: New Zealand | reverse complement strand
AAGTTTTTCGAACTTACATTTTGTCACTTTTTATATGAACAAAGCCGTTTCAGAGCTTAAAAATTACAGTTAAGTCTCTGAAACGGCTATGTTTTTGGAGAATTTAAAAATCAACTTACATTTTGATAGTTTGATTTTTGATAAATTGAGTTTTGATACACCCTCTTCCAAAATTATTGAAGTATTATATTGAATGTCCAACCGAGCATCATAATCATCAATGCGACGGTACCGAAGAATATTCCAATCAGTTTCCATGTCATCACTTTTTTCAACATCGTCGCCTCTGGAAGTGATAGTCCGACGACACTCATCATAAACGACAGCGCTGTTCCGAGTGGAATGCCTTTTGCCACAAACACTTGTATCACTGGCACTATTCCTGCTGCATTGGAGTACATTGGTATCGCTATAATCACACTCGCTGGCACTCCGAAGATTCCGGCTTTCTGCATAAACTCAGTAAAGAATCCTTCTGGCACATAACCGTGGATTCCGGCTCCGATTGCGATTCCTATGATGACGTAGAGCGATACTCCTTTGACAATTCCCAAAGCATCCTTTATTATTCCTGGCAAACGTTGCGTAAATGTCAAATGGTTGCTTTCATACGCATCGTCTGCCTCCATCTGCATTTTTTGCATCTGAATAATCCAAGGTGAGAGGTAACGCTCAAGGTTCATCTTTCCAAGTAGAACTCCTCCAATTATTCCTAAAAGAATTCCGCATCCCACGTAGATGGCTGTGACTTTCACACCGAATGTTCCGAGAAACATTGCCACTGCCACTTCGTTGACTAATGGCGACGTGATTAGAAAAGCAAATGTGACTCCAAGTGGTATGCCTCCTTTCACAAATCCGATAAACAATGGTATTGATGAGCACGAACAGAATGGCGTGATGGCTCCGAAAACGCTCGCCAATAGATATTGGAATCCGTACATCTTGTGTGTGGTAAGATAGTTGCGTAGTCGCTCAATAGGGAAATATGCGTTGATTATTCCCATGACGATACTGATTCCAAACAGTAATATGATGATCTTGATTGAATCGTAGACGAAGAAATTGATGGATTCTCCCAGTCTCGACGTCGAATCAAGTCCGATTATATCGAATATTAACCAATCCGCAAATTTTTGTATCATAGCTTATAAATTTAATTTTGGTCTTGTCTTGTTTAATCACATTCGCACCCACATCCGCAAGAGCATTTAGTCATTTCCATACCTTTTATCTCGGTGATGTAGAACTCCTGCATTTTATTTTTGATTTCATCTCTGACGCGACGGAATTCTGACAGAATCTCTTCTTCTGCTCCCTTGAAAGCATCCGGATCGTCAAAACCGATATGGAGTCGTTTGCCTACCTTGCCTATGAACATTGGGCATGACTTGTTGGCTTCTCCGCATACGGTGATTACGTAATCCCACGTCTGACCAAGATATTGCTCGACATGCTTTGGATAATGTTTGCTGATGTCGATGCCAATCTCTGCCATCACTTTAATGCCGAGAGGGTGAACCTCCGACGCTGGCAGAATCCCTGCAGAGTGGACGTCCAACTCTGAATCAATGTTTTGCAAAATGCCTTGAGCCATCTGACTGCGGCAACGATTGCCTGTACAAAGAACCAATATGCGTTTCATATTTAAGCGATAAAAAATGTGTAACAATAATTTAATCCGACGACGATGAATGCCAACGCCACTATGCGGTTGAACCATTTTTGTATAACGGATATTTTTCCCAAGAACGAGCTGATCGATTTTACACTGAAGGCAAGAAGCCAAGCTACTATCAAAACCGGAAGTGCTGTGGCAACGGCGTATATCACTGGCAATAGATATCCTCCATTAGCTGTAGCCGACATGGGGATTAACATGCCGAAGTAGAGTAGTCCACTCGATGGACAAAAGGCTAGTGCGAACATCACTCCGATGATAAATGCTCCGATTGGTCCGCTTAGTTTTTCCGCCCAATTTCCTCCATTAAAACCGAATCTTCCTCCCAAGTCGACAAACTCACTGATAATCATCAATATTCCAATCAACAGCAATGCCGGACCGATAATCAGTTCTCCCCATTCGCTGATACTCTGTTGGAGATCAAACGTATCGGCTCCTTTACGGATGATATAAATAAGTACGGCTCCAAGAATAGAGTAGGCGAGTGTACGACCGATGGTGTACAAAATGCCACTCCAAAACACTCGTTTACGATTCTCAATACCTTTCGATATGAATGCGATAGCCGTGATGTTTGTGGCAAGAGGACAGGGACTGAGTGCTGTGAGCAGACCAAGCAGAAACGCTGTGAATGCCGGCACTTGACTGTTGTCTAATAGATTTTGTAGAAAATCCATAATCTAACTATTTTATGGCGGCAAGCACCTTGTCTCTAATGCCCTTCTTAAACTCAGTAGCGTTGCTTCTTGCGTTGGCGAATGCAAAACGAGTCATGTCTTCCACCGTCTCATTTTTGCCTGGATTTGTAACGATGATCAACGACGAGAATGAAACTTTGTATTTCTTGGCAATCTCTTTTCCATCCTCGGTTGAAAAATCCACCACTCTCATCTTCACAATATTTGCATCTACCTGTTTAGCTAAATCTTCCTCCATCAACGCTTTTGTCTCCGACTCGATAGCCATACACGTTGGGCAACGCTGTTTGCCATGGAAATAGATCACTTCAATTTGCTCTGCATTTGAAATCGACGTCGCTTCGTTCTGGCAAGTCACTTTATTTTTGTTGGCACAACATGGTTTGTTGCTGCAAGACTGGGCAGCTGCCATCATGCTGAAGCCAAGCATAAACATCAAAAGAGTCTTTTTCATAGTCGAATCTTATTTAGTCAACAATGCTTTCACCTCATCGTACGAAAGTTTGCCTTTAGCCACAACCTTCTCGTCGATCACCAATGCTGGCAAAGTCATCACATTGTAAGCCATGATGTTCATGATGTCCTCCTCCTTCACAAGGCTGACATTAACACCAAGGTCAGCAACGACCTTCTCAACTGTTGCGTACAAAGCTTTGCATCCCGCGCATCCTGTACCAAGAATTTTAATTTCTTTCATATTTTTATAATTTAATATTCTATTTATATTGCAGTTTTCGAAAATGAGGGTTGCAAAGGGCGGAAGCCCTTGCCCTCCTAACCCGCGAGCCCGTAGGGCGAGCGGCTTATAAAAAAGAATTTGAATGTTATAATTTGTTTGTAATTCGTAAAACTACGAACTTTGTTTGTCAAATAAAAGGGATTAAATCAATCCCCATTGTTAATTGTTTTCGTTTTGTCTTCGTCTGTGTCAACGTTAACGTCATCTCTCACAGCAATTCCCTCCCGTCTTGCAGACGCATTGCCCAAGGAATTCGCCGAACAATTCACGAGCCAGACGCCAGTTCTCCTTGTTGATACAGTATTTCACTTTCGGAGCTTCAATCTCACCCTGTATCAACCCTGCCTCTTTCAAAGCAGTGAGATGCTGAGACACTGTAGCTTTGGCTATTGGCAACTCATCGTTAATATCACCGAAGTAGCAAGTCTCCTGTTTGGCTAAGAAATCACAAATAGCAATTCTTGCTGGATGACCAAGGGCCTTAGCAAACTTTGCTAATAATTCCTGCTTTATCGTGTAATCTGGTGTCGCCATTATCTGTCTCTGTTGTTTTATGTTCGCAAAATTACGAATAATATTTTGATGTGCAAGAAAAACTTTATTTTTTTGTTGTAGAATGTTGGAAAACGTAAAATTTTCGTAAAAATTCTATTATTCTTTGTTTTGAAATCCTAAACAAAAAAGAGCATCGTGACTAATTCACGATGCTCTTTATATTAAATATGTATCAGCTTCTTATTTGAAAGCGGCAACGATTTTGTCGAATGCTGCGTTCAGACCGTCTGCCTTCTTTCCTCCTGCCTGTGCGAAGAATGGCTGACCACCTCCACCTCCTTGGATCTCCTTGGCTGCCTCACGTGCGATGGCTGTCGCGTTCTTGCCTGCTGCCACTAGGTCGTCTGAGATTGCAAGAGTTATGGTTGGCTTGCCGGCTTTCTCTGTGATTCCGATGAATACAAGATTTTCCTTCACTGTGTTGCGAACCTGGAACGCGATGCTCTTTGCGAACTCTGCGTTGTAGTCTCCCTTAAGCACAACCAACTTGTAGTCGCCAAGTGTTGTGGCCTGCTCGATCATCTTGTCTTTGATGACCTGGATACGCTCCAACATGTATTTCTCCACCTCTTTCTTCAGACTTGCGTTCTCCTCTATTGACTTCTTTACTGAATTCAATAGGTTTGGTGTGCCAGCGAAGAATTCTTTTAATGAGTTGACCTCATCAAATGCGGCGTTGATGTAGTTTTCTGCAGCTTCTCCAGAAACAGCTTCGATACGACGTACTCCGGCAGCTACTGAACTCTCAGATAGGATCTTGATCATTCCGATCATACCTGTGCTCTTGACGTGTGTGCCACCACAAAGCTCAACTGATGGTCCGTATTTGACAACACGTACTTTGTCGCCATACTTTTCGCCAAACAATGCAATTGCTCCCATTGCTCGTGCCTCGTCGATAGGCATGTCTCTTGCCTCTTCAAGCGCGATATTCTCGCGAACCATCTTGTTGGCAAGTTTTTCCACCTGACGAAGCTCTTCAGGAGTGACCTTCTGGAAATGAGAGAAGTCGAATCTCAACATTTCGCTTGATACCAATGAACCCTTCTGCTCAACGTGGCTTCCAAGCACTGTGCGTAGAGCGTAGTCGAGAATATGTGTGGCTGTATGGTTGCAAGCTGTGTTCTGACGCTTGTCTGTGTTTACGTAAGCGTGGAATGATGCTGTAGGGTCTGAAGGCATCTTTGTCGCCAAATGTACACTTAGATTGTTCTCCTTCTTTGTGTCGATAATCTCAAACTTGCCCTCAGCACTTTCGATGTAACCAGAGTCTCCCATCTGTCCTCCCATCTCTGCGTAGAATGGTGTGCGGTCGAATACAATCTGATACATCTCTTTATTTTTCTGCTTGATCTTTCTGTATTTCAAGATCTCAACGTCTGCATCAAGGAAGTCGTAGCCGATAAACTCGCTTTCTCCTGCCTTTAGCTCAACCCAGTCGCCTGTCTCAACGGCAGCTGCGTTTCTTGCTCTCTCTTTCTGCTTCTGCATCTCAGCGTTGAACTCTGTCTCGTTGACTGTCATTCCGTTCTCGCGGAGGATTAGCTCTGTAAGGTCAAGAGGAAATCCGTATGTGTCGTAAAGTGTGAATCCTTCAACACCAGAAATCTCAGTTTTGCCAGCGGCTTTAGTGTCTGCCATAACCTTGTCGAGTAGGCGGATACCTGTTTCAAGAGTTCTCAAAAATGCGTCTTCCTCTTCTTTGATAACCTTGACTACTAGTTCTTGCTGAGCTACTAGTTCTGGATAAGCCTCACCCATGCTGTCGATTAGCGCAGGAATTAGTTTGTACATGAAAGACTGTCGTTGTCCGAGGAATGTGTATCCGTAGCGGACTGCACGACGTAAGATACGGCGGATCACGTAACCAGCTTTCGCGTTAGATGGCAACTGACCGTCTGTGATTGAGAATGCGATTGTACGGATATGGTCAGCGATCACACGCATCGCAATGTCAGTCTCCTTCTTTTTTCCATACTCACATGAGCAGATTTTGCCGATCTCTTTAAGAAGCGGCTGGAAAACGTCGGTGTCATAGTTAGACTGTTTTCCTTGAAGAGCCATACATAGACGCTCGAATCCCATACCAGTGTCGATAGCCTTTGCAGGAAGTGGCTCAAGCGAACCGTCGGCTTTGCGATTGAACTGCATGAACACAAGGTTCCAGATCTCAATCACCTGAGGGTGGTCATGGTTTACAAGATCACGTCCTGATATTTTGGCACGCTCCTCGTCTGAACGAAGGTCGATATGGATCTCTGAGCAAGGACCACATGGCCCTGTGTCACCCATTTCCCAGAAATTGTCATGTTTGTTTCCGTTGATGATTCTGTCTGTAGGAAGCACTTTAGCCCAATAGCCGGCAGCCTCGTCGTCACGGTCGAGACCATCCTCTTTGCTGCCCTCGAAGACAGTGGCGTAAAGACGGTTTGGGTCAAGCTTCAACACGTCTACAAGATATTCCCAAGCCCAGGCAATGGCCTCTTTCTTGAAATAGTCGCCGAACGACCAGTTGCCGAGCATTTCAAACATTGTGTGGTGGTAAGTGTCGTGTCCTACCTCCTCAAGGTCGTTGTGCTTACCCGATACACGAAGACATTTTTGAGAGTCCGCGACGCGAGGATATTTTCTTGGAGTGTTGCCAAGGAAAATGTCCTTGAACTGGTTCATACCTGCATTGGTGAACATAAGTGTCGGGTCGTTCTTGACAACCATCGGAGCCGAAGGCACGATAGTGTGACCCTTGCTAGCGAAGAAGTCGGTGAACGACTTGCGAATCTCTTTAGCTGTTTTCATGTTTTTATTTTGAATATATATATTACTTTTTTACGGGGTGCAAAAATAATGCTTTTTATTTATATATATGGTATATGACGCGAGTTTTTCCGAAAAAAGACGAATTTTTGCCCTCCGTAGTGTGTTAAAACTGTTTTGTTCGTAAATTAAATTCTATGAGTATATTGTCCTTGGCTGGCAAGTGCGATTTTAGTCGCGAATGGCAAAAACAACCATAAAAAATGAAACGTTCGTAAAAAAAGACAAAAAATATTTTAGTAGTTAATAGTTTTTTGCTACTTTTGCACCCGAATTATTATCCATACGTTAAAAAGGCGAAGATGTTTGCCCGAACATCCAGCCAAATTGAAGATTAATTAAAAAAAGTTTTTTAAAGTGGATACTTTAAGTTTTAAAACCATTTCTGCCAACAAGAACACTGTAAAGAAGGAGTGGGTCGTTGTTGACGCTACAGATCAGGCGCTTGGTCGTTTGGGATCTAAAGTGGCTAAGTTGCTTAGAGGTAAGTACAAGCCAAGTTTCACTCCGCACGTAGATTGTGGAGACAACGTAATCATTGTCAATGCGGACAAGGTTAAGTTGACAGGTCTAAAGATGACAGATCGTGTTTATTTGAGTTACACTGGTTATCCAGGTGGACAGAGAGAGACAACTCCAGCAGTTCTTTTGAAGAAAGATCCAAAGAAGTTGTATCGTAAGGTGTTGAAGGGAATGTTGCCAAAGAATCGTCTTGGAGATGCTCTTCTTAACAATCTTTACATTTTCGCTGGTCCAGATCATGATAAGCAGGCTCAGCAGCCAAAAGTAATTGATTTAAACTCACTTAAGTAAGATTATGGAAGTTATTAACGCAATCGGTAGAAGAAAAGCAGCTGTTGCTAGAGTATATTTGTCAGCAGGTACAGGTGCAGTTACTATTAACAAGAAAGAGCTTGCAGCATACTTCCCATCAGGCTTGCTTCAGTATGTAGTTTTGCAGCCATTGAACGAGCTAGGTGTTCAGGGTAAGTTTGATATCAAGGCTAACCTTGACGGAGGTGGTATCAAGGGTCAGGCAGAGGCTTTGCGTTTGGCTATCGCTAGAGCATTGGTTAAGCTTGATGCTGAGAACAAGTCAGCTCTTAAGTCTAATGGATTCTTGACTCGTGACGCTCGTGAGGTTGAGCGTAAGAAGCCAGGTCAGCCAAAGGCAAGACGCAAGTTCCAGTTCAGCAAACGTTAGTACTTGGCGTTGCAGCTTAATTGCAGCATAAGTATACGTTTAGTATCTAAATGGGGTAGATCTTTTATAGCTACTATCTCATTGATTTAATTAAAAGAAGGTAAACGATTAAAAATCAAAAAAATGTCAAGAACTAATTTTGATGCATTACTTGAGGCAGGTTGCCACTTTGGTCACCTCAAGAAAAAATGGAATCCAGCTATGGCTCCTTACATCTTCATGGAGCGTAATGGTATTCATATTATTGATCTTCACAAAACTGTAGCTAAGGTTGATGAGGCTGCTGCAGCTTTGAAACAAATAGTAAAGTCGGGCAAGAAAGTCCTATTCGTCGCTACTAAGAAGCAGGCTAAGCAGATTGTAGCAGACAAGGCAACAGAGGTTGGTATGCCATATGTCACTGAGCGTTGGGCTGGTGGTATGTTGACAAACTTCCCTACAATCCGTAAGGCTGTTAAGAAGATGGCTCAGATCGATAAGAACATCTCTGACGGTACATTCGATAACTTGTCAAAGCGTGAGAAACTTCAGATTTCTCGCCAGAGAAACAAGTTGGAGAAGAACCTAGGTTCTATCGCTGACCTAAGCCGCCTTCCTTCTGCTCTTTTCGTAATCGACGTTATGAAGGAGCACATCGCTATCAAGGAGGCTAAGCGTCTAGGTATTCCAGTATTCGGTATCGTTGATACTAACTCTAACCCTAACTCTGTGGATTTCGTAATCCCAGCTAACGATGATGCAACTAAGTCTATCGAGGTTATCCTTGATGCTGTTAACGGTGCTATCCGTGAGGGTCTAGAGGAGCGCAAGGCTGAGAAGACTGAAAATGAGTCGGCTGAGGCTGCAGAGCCAAAGAAGGAGCGTAGAACTCGTTCTGCAAAGAAGAGCAAGCCAGAGGCTGCAACAGAGGAGTAATCCAAAGTTTTAGATTATAAAGAATGAACCTCGAAACGGCTCTTCATTTTTGAGGCTGATTCGAGGTTCTTTTTATTTTACAACATTTATAAAAGTTAAGAAAGTTATGGCAGTTTCAATGTCAGATATTAAGAAGCTTCGTGATCTTACAAATGCTGGTATGATGGATTGTAAGAATGCACTTACAGAGGCTAATGGTGATATGGAGCAGGCAATCGCTCTTATCCGTAAGCGTGGTCAGGCAATCGCAGCTAAGAGAAGCGATCGTGAGGCTTCAGAAGGTTGTGTACTTGCAGGTGTTAACGGCGATTTCGCTTGTATCGTCGCTATTAAGTGTGAGACTGACTTCGTTGCTAAGAATGCTGATTTCGTCGCTCTTACAAAGAATATTCTTGATTTCGCTCTTGCAAACAAGGTTGCAGATAAGGATGCCCTTCTAGCTGCTGCAATTGATGGTCGTTCGGTTGCTGATTTGATCGCTGAGCGTTCAGGTGTGACAGGTGAGAAGATGGAAATGGGTGCTTACGAGGTTGTTAAGGGTGCTTCTACAGTTAGCTATGTTCACCCAGGTAACAAGCTTGCAACAGTAATCGCATTTAATGAGGCAAACGCTGATGTAGAGGCTGCACGTGGTGTGGCTATGCACGTTGCTGCTATGGCTCCTGCCGCTCTTGATGAGGCTTCTATTCCTCAGGCTACTAAGGACAGCGAGCGTGCTATCGCTATCGAGAAGACTAAGAAAGAGGAAGTTGACCGTGCTATCGAGGTTGCTATCAAGAAGGCTGGTATCAACCCAGCACACGTAGACAGCGAGGATCATATCAACTCTAACATCACTAAGGGATGGTTGACTGAGGAGCAGGCTGCTCAGGCTCGCGAGATCATCGCTAAGGTTGGTGCTGAGGCTGCTGCTAACATCAACATGGTTAAGGTTGAGAAGATCGTTGACGGTCGTATGTCTAAGTTCTTCAAGGAGTGCACTCTTCTTGATCAGAAGTACGAAGGTGGTGGCGACGAGGCTGGTAAGATCTCTGTTAAGGAGTTCTGCTCAAAGAAGGGTATTTCTGTATCAGCATTCAAGAGATTCACTTTGAACGAGGAGTAATCAATAGATTCCCCAAATATAAAAATCCGGACATGAAAATGTTCGGATTTTTTATGTTTACTGCAACCTGGATTGTGCCAGTCCTATTGTGAAATCACTTTTCTGTATGTTTTCCTACGGTTGATTTGCCTAAAAAATTGATTGTGCAGATTCATTTGTGTTATGGCTTGATTATTACTCTCTCTCTGTCCTTGCTATCTGCATAGAGAAACAATAAAATTTGTAAACGTGCAAGGCAAGTTGGTGTCGGTTTCATCGAATTTTTCAAATATTAATATGTCGTTTACGGTTCTCCCATGAAAAATTTCAAGCCCTAATAATTCCCCTTTGTCATAAACGTCTTTATTGGTAATTATTAGATGTCGACTGTCATTAGAAAATACTATTAAAGAGTCGTATTGGAAACGGAATTCGACAGCAATCTGTTCGACCTCCATTTTTATATGGTTGTAATAGCCGTTCGCTTTTTTCTGTGGCAAAGGAATATAGCGTGATGAAATTACATACTATAATTTGAATTAATTTTTTCGTATCAGTTGGTTTGTAGACCTCTTAAAACGCATGTTTGTTATTTGGATGTCAGTTGACACGTCCGTCCGTTATTGGTGTGTCGGTTGACACGCACGACCGTGCGTCTCTACGAGGTTTGGCTCCTGCTGTCTAACCTTCAATTCCTAACCTCAACATTATCTCTTTTCAAATTCAACCGGTTTTGACGCTTTTGATTCGTGTCTGAATTTGTTGATTGATGTGACTACGAATTTATAGTTTCCATTGGGAAGACGGAATTCCTGCACGTCGACTTCTGATGCTTGTGTGAACGCTATTATTCTTTCCACTTTGTTCAAATCTATGTCTTCAAATTCACTGAAACAGTAGATCGCATAATATCTTGTGTCGTATCCGCCTTTCTTCACAACTGGTTTCCATCGCATCATGTCGCCCTCTATTTTAAGCCCTTTAGGTGCGGATGACGGTGAACTTTCTGTCATTGGGTCCACTGGCACAAGAGCTGGGTATCTGAACAGGTCTTTTTTCAACTCTGTTTTCAATCCACGGTAATCGTCACGCAGATATTTTGCACTGTAGAAGATATATCCGTTGATTTTATTGTTGTTGTAGCTTGTGTTTAACTGGCGGATCACTTCGTTGCCTTCTTTCCATGCTTTGTCTTTCTTCACTGCCAAACCGCTTGCATAAAGTCCGACGAACATGTTTCTGCCGTACGACCAGTCTCCCCACCATTTGCTCAACACTCCGTAGTCGAGACCTTCACGTCCTAGCTCCCAATATAGCTGTGGAGCGGCATAGTCAATCCACCCCTTTTCCAGCCATAACAGCACGTCTGCGCATAATTCATCATAGTTGGTGCATGAAGCTCCTGCTTTTGTGGCTCTCCAGTCGTCTTTTTCGTTGCGGTACACACCGAATGGACTGACTCCAAACCATACCCAAGGCTTTGCTCTGTGGATGGCGTCGTGAATCATTTTCACAACAAGGTTGACATTATCGCGTCGCCATGCCTGACGGTCGTATTGGTCGCGGTGATGGTTTTTGAATGTCTCAAAATCTGGAAATTCCTCTCCTGCCACTTTGTATGGATAAAAATAGTCGTCCATGTGTATTCCGTCGACATCATAACGAAGGACAATATCCATCACAATACTCGTCAGATAATCACGTACTTCCTCAAGGCCGGGATTGAAATATACCTTTCCTCCATAGGTCAGAAATAGTTCGGGGCGACGGAAATAGAGATGATTCTTACTCAATTTATCCACTCCTTCACCGTTTGTCACACGGTATGGATTTATCCAAGCATGCACTTCCATACATCTCTTGTGGCATTCGTCAATCGCAAAGGCTAACGGATCGTAATTCACTTCTGAACCTTGTTTGCCGGAAAGATAGGCACTCCATGGCTCCATCTCTGATTTGTAGAGTGCATCTGCGCATGGACGCACCTGAAGGAATATGGTGTTGATGTTGCAGCTGTGAAGCGAGTCGAGCATCGCGATCATTTCGTCTTTCTGCTTTTCATAATTGCCTTTTGTTGACGGCCAGTCGATATTGGCTACAGTGGCAATCCACGCTCCTCGTAGTTCATGTTTCTTCGCGGCGTGGGCAGGCAACATAATAATAGAAAATAGGAATGCGATAATGCTCAAATAAGTTCTCATGTTTTGTAAATCATATAAGTTCTTTGCAAAAATACTAATAACATACAAATAAAAGGCATTGTGATTCATACAAAATATGGGATTATGTAATCAATATAGCGGATTTTTATTACTATGCTTTAAAGTGCCTTAGAATGAGGATTGTTAAGGGCGTTCCGCCCTTAACAATCCAACACTATTTCCAAAATATTTTAATTAAATCTAAACGGCTTCTTAAGATGAATTCAAATGCCAATATGAATTTCCAAAAAATAAGAGTAATTTTGTATTCGATAATAAATAATTGTATGGTCATGAGGATAATCTTGCCGCTTTGCATGTCTTTTCTTTTCGTCCTGTCTGCGTTGGCTCAGGTGACGCTTGGAATCGATGTGCTCAAACAGCGTGATTTTGATATATTGAAGGGAAAAAGAGTTGGTCTGCTGACCAATGCCACAGGTGTGGATTCCAATTTGCAAAGCACGATTGACGTCTTAAATTCAGCAGACGGTGTCAATCTGGTCTGTCTGTTTGCTCCCGAACATGGGGTGCGTGGCAATGTATACGCAGGTGGAACTGTCAGTGGATCCGTCGATACGAAGACGGGATTGAAGGTCCACAGCCTTTATGGCAAAACGAAGAAGCCTACTGTTGATATGCTGAAGGATGTGGACGTGGTGGTCTACGATATTCAGGATGTCGGCTGTCGCTCCTACACATTCATCAGTTCATTGGGCCTTTTGATGGAGGCTGCTGGAGAAAATGGGAAGGAGGTTGTCGTACTCGACCGTCCTAATCCGCTTGGAGGAAACAAGGTGGAGGGTCCACTTGTGAGTGAGGGTTATTTCAGCTTCATCAGCAAATATCCTATCCCATATGTCTATGGCCTGACTCCTGGTGAACTTGCCAATTTACTCAACGAAGAGGGTCTGACAAAAAAGAAATGCAATCTTACTGTGGTGCCGATGAAAGGGTGGAGAAGAGACATGGATTATTCGCAGACGGGGTTGCGTTGGGTGATGACATCTCCGCAGATTCCTTATTGGCAGTGCGCAGCCTATTATCCGATGAGTGGTATTGTGGGAGAACTTGGTGTGCTTCAGATAGGTGTGGGCTACACAATCCCTTTCGACGCTTTTGCTGCAGATTGGGTGAATGCTGATTCGTTGGCTATGGAGCTGAATAATATGAAGTTGGATGGAGTCTCATTCCGTCCTATTGTATATAAACCGCAATTCTCAGCTCTTTCTGGCAAAATTGTTCAGGGAGTGCAGGTCTATGTGGATGATTTGCAGAAAGCTAGGCTGACGGAAGTCCAGTTCAGAGTGTTGGAGGCAATGCATAATCTTTATCCGTCGAAAGATATATTTGGAATGTGTCCGGAAAAGACGAAAAAGAGTTTCGACAATGTTTGTGGCACAAACATGATTCGTCTGAAGATGTCGGAAAGGTATCGTTTTGACGATGTGAAGGACATCTGGAGAGATTCGGAATCGTCGTGGAGACGTAAGTCAAAAAAGTATCATCTCTATGAATAATTTTTTTAAGGCTTTCAGGTTTGTTATAACTACGCATCTCGCAGCATTATTGGTTTTATCCGTGTTGCGACTTGCGCAATATTTTTATCTGAATGATTTTGTCGACGCTAATGTCTCCAATCCTGTTTGGCCGGCTTTTGTGCGTGGACTTTGGCTCGACAACGTGGCGGTGTGCTATGTGATGATTCTTCCATACGTGCTATTATTGTTTATAAGTTCGATAATTCCTTTTTTCAACAAGTATGTTTGGCGTACAGTTGTGACGGTTGTCATAGCTGTGTTGTCTGTGGAAATAGCGCTTCAAGCTGCTAATCTTCAGTATTTCAAGTATTTTTCAAATGTCATCAATTCATCTATTTTTGAGTGGATGGAGGAGGCTGGCACGGCTGTGACGATGATTCTTGAAGAGCCGTCGTATTGGGTGCTGATAATTAGTGGATTATCGCTCATTGCTCTTTTTGACATTTTCATCTGGAGACACTCGGAAAAGACTTTGGAAGGATTATTGTCGGGAAAGACGGTGGCCAATTACGTCGACAGATTGAAAATCTTTGCCGTATCTCTTGTGGTGATCGGATTGTGTATGTTTGGAATCCGTGGCAGAATGGGGTATAATCCTATAAAAGTGTCGGCGGCGTATTATTGTGACGATTATTTTTTGAACAGACTTGGTGTGAATGCGGCATTCAATCTGCTCAACACCTATATTGACAACAACCGACGAGAAAACCGTGGACTGAATCTTATGGATGGAGAGACGGCGGTGCGAAAAATCAGACATGATATGCAGAGAGGGACATCAGATGTCTTTTCGGTAGACTCGCTCTCTCTGCAACGTCATATCAAACGAGATTCGTCGGCTATTTTTGCAGAAGGGGAAAAACCAAATGTTGTGATTATCTTGATGGAGAGTATGAGTGCAAAACTGATGCAACATTTCGGATGTGATGTGAGAATGACTCCTTTTTTGGATAGCTTGTGGAATGAAAGCTTTTCGTTTGAAAATTTCTATAGTGTTGGCAACCATACAAATCAAGGCATCTATTCCACTTTGTATGGATTCCCTACCGTCTTGTCGAGAAATGCGATGAAGGGTACAGATATCCCCACATATTATGGAATGCCCAACGTCTTCGCTGAGAAAGGCTATTCTACATCATTTTATATGACGCATGAAAGCCAGTACGACAATATGAACGCTTTTTTGCGCACCAATGGATTCAAGCATATCCGTTCGCAGGAGGATTATCCGGGAGATTCTATAGTCAACAGTTTTGGAGTCAGTGACGGATTCCTGTTCGATTACGCTTTGAATGAGCTAAAGACGATGCAACAGCCATTCTTCAGTGTGTTGCTCACAATTTCCAACCATCCGCCATACGTCGTGCCGGATTGGTTTGATGCTCATGGCTGGGATGCCGAGTATGCGATTGTCTTATATTCCGATTATTGTTTAAGACGATTTTTTGAGGGCATGAAGAGATGTGGACTTTATGAAAACACCGTTTTTGTCTTTGTCGCTGATCACGGAAAAATCATTGGCAGACCAGAATGTGAGGTTGCCGAGAGTTTCAACCATGTGCCATTGATAATTCATTCCTCACGTATTGGTAAAAAGACAGAGAAAGATTTTTGTTGCCAAACGGATATCCAGGCGATATTGTTCTCCTTGCTTGGAATAGAGTATGATAATGTAGGCTTTGGATGTGATGTTTTGAATAATACTTCATCAGAAGTGTTTTATTCAACGGATGATATCCTATGTGCAAGAGATTCATCGTATCTTTATCTGACAGATCCGCGCACAAATATGATTAAGTCGTACGATATTCGGGAGAAATATAAAGAGGTGGCTAAAGATTCTTGTTTATATTTGGATAGCTTATTGCGACGTCGTTTTGCTGCATACGAATATTTGGTTTCGCATAAGAAAACGACATTAGTAAAATAAAAATGATGAGAAAGGGAGTTTTGAAAATAGTCGTTCCTTGCTACAACGAGGAGGAAGTTTTGCATGAGACAAACAAACGATTGCTGGAAGTTATCACAAGCATGGAGCAGTCGGGGAAGATTGTTTCCGGTGGAGTTGTGTATGTGGACGACGGAAGTCGAGACAAGACATGGCAGATAATAGACGAGTTGTCAAAGGATGATTCTCATGTATCTGGCATTAAACTGGCTCATAATGCTGGTCATCAGAATGCTTTGTTTGCAGGTTTGACTCTTGTTTCTGAATGTTGTGACATGGCTGTCAGTATCGACGCTGATCTACAGGACGATACAAATGCCATCTTTGAGATGGTCGACAAATATAATGAAGGTGTTGAGGTGGTGTATGGTGTGAGACGTGAACGTACGACAGACACTTGGTTTAAGCGAAACACAGCTTTGGCTTTTTATAAGCTTATGTCTGTGATGGGGACAGATGTCAAGTATAACCATGCGGATTTTCGATTGATGGGTAGTGCGGCATTGAAGGCGTTGGTGGCAATGCCTGAACGAAATCTATTTTTGCGTGGAATGGTTCGCACTCTTGGATTCAAGACCGCAGATGTCTACTACGACCGTAGTGAGCGATTTGCTGGTGAAAGTAAATATCCGTTGGCGAAGATGATGAATTTTGCAGTCGACGGAATAACATCATTCAGTGTCAAGCCACTCCGTCTGATTTTTTCTTTCGGCATTTTCTTTATTTTTATAGCAATTTTGGCGATCGGATATGGTTTGTATTCACACTATATAGGCCACACTATTCCAGGTTGGACATCATTGTTGGTCAGCCTTTGGTTGATAGGCGGTGCCGTCCTGTTGGCGATAGGCGTTGTGGGAGAATATGTGGGAAAGATCTATAAGGAGGTTAAGAGAAGGCCACTGTATGTCATAGAAAGGACGGAAAACCTGAAGTAAGGGCTGAATTATAAAAAGCAAAAACGCCACGGATCTGTAAAAAATCCGTGGCGTTTATCTTTATTTATCCTATTACAGTGTTTTGGGAGATCCTCCGTTTTTCCAATGTCTTTCTATATCTTCCAATTTCTTTCCTTTTGTCTCAGGAAGGAAGAAATATCCCCAAATAATTCCGATAAGGGCAATGGCAGCAAACATACAGAATACACCTGCTGTTCCATACGACTCGTCGCCTCCGAAAAAGTTTGTGAATCCTTTGATTGATTTATAGAATGTCCATACGATAAGTGAGTTGAATCCCCAATTTGCTAATGATCCAATGGAACTGCCGACTCCTCTTACCTTGACTGGAAAAACTTCTGTGATAATCAACCATCCTAATGGACCCATACTGATTGCAAAGAAGACAATGTATAGAAGCATACTTGCGACTACCAAGTAGCGTCCGTTGGTGCCGTCGTCAGACAAACTTATGAATCCGTATGATATCATCAGCAATGTCACGACCATTCCTGTCATACCTAGAAAGAATAGCTTTCTTCTGCCGATTCTGTCGATTAGAAACAAACTGGCTATTGTGAAGATCACATTCACCACTCCGACACTGACCTGTGCCATAAGTGCCGCTTCTCCACTTTCAAATCCTGCTTTCTGGAAAATGCTTGGTCCATAATAGATGACGGTGTTGATTCCTACTGCTTGCTGGAAGAACATGATTAGCACTGCCAACATTAATGGATAAAACATCCACTTTTGTTTGAATGTTTCGGTAATGCTCAATTCTTCTTTTGTCTGTGCAATGTCTGATTTCATTTTGTTGACTTCTTCGGCTATGATCGAAGGGTCTTCAATTTTTTCCAAAATCTTTATCGCCTCTGCCTCGTGCCCTTTGCTTAACAGCCAACGTGGACTCTCTGGCAAGAAGAACATGCCGACAAGGAGTATGATGGCTGGAATTACACCTACATAGAACATGTTTCGCCAACAACTGTTGTTTGCATCATCCGCAATGGCACTGTCGCTGAGAAATGCTCCTAGCAAACCCACCGTGATGAGCAACTGGAACATAGACACCAGTGTGCCTCGTATGCTCGCTGGTGAAATCTCTGCTAAATAGAGTGGGGTGGAGAATGATGCCACTCCAATACCAATGCCCAAGAAAATGCGTGCTGCCATCAATCCTGTCACTCCGTCAGCGCTGCCACATCCAATTGCTCCCAAAAGGAATATTACCGCCGCTGCCAAAATGATTCGTTTTCTTCCGAATTTGTCACTCAGATATCCGCTCACTAAAGCTCCAATCATCGCTCCGATTAACGCAAATGTTGTGATGTCCTCAATTCCGCTGTCGCTGATATCCAAATCTTTCTGCATAAACGGAATGGCTCCGCTGATCACTCCTGTGTCGAAGCCAAACAACAGACCTCCCGTCGCTGCTATGGAGGCCATAAACCAGACAAATTTCTTATTATACATAATCTATGGTTTTATAGTTTAAGCCTTTTTATCCTATCACTATCTTTTTTGCTATTTCCATCGCTTCTATCACTTTGTCGCACCATGCGTCAAATTCTGGATCAAGACGTTGCAAACTTGGGGTCGCCAATACATTCGCAATAGTCCTGCGCACTCCTTGGTCGAATCGTGTCGTCGCACAATAGTTTGGCACTGCTCTTTTCAGTTTGGAACAATCAAACACAACGGAATTGGCTTTGTCTCCAATAAGAGAACCGGTGAAGTCGTAATCGCTTACTGATGCAAGGAATGATGATGCGACGTAGCATGGCTTGAATTCCACTCCTAATGCGTCTGCTATGCTCTGGTAGACCTGATTCCATGTCAACACTTCGTCTGATGTGATCTGGAATGATTCTCCAATCGCATGAATATTGCCCATCAAACCGATGAATCCTTTTGCAAAATCGGAGTTGTGCGTCATCGTCCAAAGTGATGTGCCGTCGCCGTGCACAATCACTTGTTTGCCTTCTAGCATTCGCTTTATCACTTGATAACTTCCATTCTTACCGTGTACGCCAAGTGGAATACTGCGTTCGTCGTATGTGTGGCTTGGACGTATGATTGTGATAGGGAATCCGTTGGAACGGTATTCCTGCATCAGTCTTTCTTCTATCTCTATTTTCTCACGTGAATACTGCCAGTATGGATTGGCAAGTGGGGTCGCCTCATTCACAATATGTGACGACAATGGTTTCTGATATGCTGAGGCTGAACTGATCACCATAAACTGACGTGTCTTGCCTTTGAACAGACGGATGTCTCGTTCCACCTGCTCTTTATGAAAACAGATGAAATCGCATACGGTGTCGAATGTCATACCTCCGATAGCTTTAGCAACAGCTGCTTCATCATTCACGTCGGCTACATTTATGACTTTGACATTTGATGGAAGCTCCGCCGAACGGCTACCACGGTTTAACAGATAAAGTTCCCAATCTGGATTTGTGGCTAGTGAACGTGTGATAGCCATGCTGATGGTGCCTGTGCCACCGATAAATAGTGCTTTCATAATGAGTGCTTTTAAGAATGATTTGATTAAAACTTAGAGAAGTCTAATCTGTTTGCGTTTTATACTCTATTGAAAATCAAATAATTTAACGTGAGTTTGTGAATCATTTTCCATTTTCTGATCGAAATCCAACCTCCTTTTCTCATAAAAAGACGAAGTCTTTCTCTATGAACTTTTTCTCTCTGTGGTTTTATTAAATTTATGTGCTCGCTTACGGCTCGCACTAAGGAAGGGGTTAGGGCCAATATCAATCAAACATGGGCCCTTAACAATCCTCATTTTAGTGTGATAGGTGGATGCGATGGATTCCGCCCTTTGCAATCCTTATAGCTTCAGGTCCTCTTTCACAGTATCCATGCCGACAATTTCAGCGGTTGTGAATAATGACGTCATTGACACGCCAAGAATACCATGTAGGTTGAGGCTTTGTCCTGTCAACAATAAATTCTCGATAGGAGTGCGTGGAGTCAACAACGTCTGCATGACATTGTTGTAATCTTTGCGTATACCGTATGCCGAGCCTTCCACAGTCGAAACGTAATCTTTATATGTAAGAGGTGTGCTTGTGTAGATTGTGTCTACTGCATTTTTCAGTTGCGGCACATATTTTGAAACAAAATTCACGCATTCTTCCGCTTTTTTCTGTTTCATAGACTCGTATTCCTCACCTCTTTGCATCACTTTAGTGCCGTCCCATTGCTCCACCGCAGCCCAAGACATCGGCACTATGATGTCGACATTTTCCGCATAATCACCACCGTCTTCAGGCACTTGATAGCTCATCAATGCACCATTGATATGAGAATCGTCTCCGTCGCAAACATTCCACACATCATCTGTGTCGTAGAAATATTGGTTGCGGTTCAAATATGGAAGAGTGTCTTTTTTCAACTTGATGTTGGCGGTGAACATTCCTGTCGTGTTTTGCAGACGGGAAATTCTGTTGCGATAGATCTTGCGTATTTTAGAGCTCTCCTTTACCAGTTCCAAAGTGGCAGACGGGTGAGCACTAGAGATGAATGTCTCTCCTTGGATCTTCTCTCCGTTGGCAAGACGTGCGTATGCGATCCTTCCGTCGACTTCCACCAACTCATCCACTTTTGAGTTCTTCTTCACGATTCCTCCCATCTTTTCAATGTCTGCGGCAAGAGATTCCGCAATTTGTCCGCCTCCTCCTTTCAATCGGTAGGCACTACGTATGAAACTGTCGTTGATCTGCGCGAAAGTGTAAAGGGGCAACGTCTCCTTCTTCAATTCCAGCTTCAGACTTGTGCCTGAAACTACATTTATCAGATCTTCATCTGTGAATGTCTCCTTCAGAAAATCGTATGCCGACTGTCCGAATAGGGAAGCAGTGTAGAAAGAATCAAGATCTTTTGGAGAAAACTGGTTGAAGATATTGTCGCCGACCTTTGATAGAAAGTCAACGTATTTTTTTAGATTCTGACGCTGGCTTGGAAATTCTTCAGCCAATGCGTCAACAAAATTATCATACCCGTTTGCGAAACGGTAGGATTTACCTTTGTAGACAACCTCATCGAAATAATTGGGATCCATTTTTTGAAATGGAAGATGAGTGAGGTTGAAATAATCGAAAAGACGGTGCAACGACTGTCCTTTGTCGTATGCTCCGATGTAGTGATAGCCGGTGTCGAATGTGTGGCCTTTGCGTTTGAACACTTGAAGAGAGCCACCAAGAGTGAGACCTTGCTCAAGCACGCAGACACTTTTTCCGTGTTTTGCACAGATGTATCCGCATTCCAGTCCACCCAACCCAGCTCCAATTATCACAACATCATATTTCATCGTCTCGTCTGTTATTGGTTACTCTTTTGTGTAACGAACAAAAACATCGTCTTCTGCAGTCTTGTTGAAACCAAGTTTTGTGACAGAAGATTCAAAAATGTCCAACACACTCTTTCTGACATACACTATTTTAGCACTGCTTGCAATCTCCAGCATGTCGGCGTCTGTGTTTGGCAAAGAACGGTTGATGACAACAATTGAGAAACTGTTGTCTGTTGAGTCAGTCTTGAACGAATCGTTTTCCACGTTTCTTGGCACAGTTGCCAAGTCGTCGATTTCAGCGGAGAATGTCATTCTTGAGTTACGCAAATAGCAGAATGACGCTATTGTAAGCAAATCATCTTTGTCGTCGTCGAATGAGAACACTTTGACAGTCTCGTTTTTAAGTGTAAACCAGTATGAGAGGTATGCGGCACCACAGCCATAGTTGAGCAAATTTTGAGCTGCAAACACATCGCGTAGGAACAGTTTGTAGTGTGTTGTCGCCGCAAGCTCCTTTTTCAATCCTTGCTCCACTTCAAGACCTTTGTACTCATAGTTGTTTCTCAACTTCTGAGCGTCATTCATTCCGTTTGGACGGAAGAATGATTTTGGATGCATAAGGTTGTAGAAAGTGATAGGAGCAAGTCCTTTTCGAGTGCGACGCTTGATAAACCAGTAGAACAAGAATGGCTGCAACGAATATGCGATGATCACCGTCGCCGACATTCCTACCAATGTTGAGAATCCGATGCTCTTCATTGCCGGGTGAGTGGCGAACAACAGAGATGAAATTCCGACTATGAGCACAAACGCTGAGAACAGAATGGCTGTCTTGTGGAAAACAAGCAATTGTTTCTTAGTTCGGAAGTTAGACAATAATCCATCCATGATGAAGATAGAGTAGTCCACTCCGATACCGTAGATGAATGTGCTGATGACAATGTTCACCAAGTTGAATTTGATTCCTAGAATTCCCATGATTCCAAGCACAATATACCAGCTCAACGACATTGGCACGAAGCCTATCAATGCGAGTGTTGTGCTGCGGAATGAGATCAGAAGAACCAAGAAAACGAATATACTTGAGATGAACAAAGCTACGTTGAAGTCGTTGTTCATTATCTCTACCAACTCTTCTGTGTAGTAGAATGGGTCGATGATGACAAAACGTCTTGCTCCTGAAACTTCCGTGTCGACAATACGGTCGGTCACTTCTCGCTTGTCGGATGGCTTTATTTGTACAGGGGTGAACAAGATATACTTGCCGTCTGTGTATTCGATCATGTTTGATTTCAGACTGCTTGGGAATGCGTCTGATTCAAATAGAGATGTAGGCTCATAGTTGGCATTAAGCATTCCCCAGAATGGCTGGAAGAAATCCATTGAGAATCCATATTTCGGACACTCTGCTGCCATTAATGTGTTGAGCTTCTCTGCTCGTTTCTCTTTTCCGTACCAGAAATTGTTCCATTTCTCTATTCTTGATCTTTGTTCTTTTGTTGTAATGAACAATGAAGCTGTGTTACCGTAGCTTGAAACTTTCTTGTTGGTCTTTTGATTTTCCAACTCTGCGTACAGAGTCTTGTTGAAAGTCAATGCCGAGTCGAGGTCTTCATCTATTGTCGCATAGTAGATTGTGCGGTATTCTTTTGTGGAATGGTCTGCAAGAAGTTCTTGACTTTCCAAAACTCGAGGCTCGTTGTATCCGATGTTTTTTAGGTCAGTGTCGAACTGTACTAAACTTTTTGTGAACAGACAGATGATGCTGATTACCAAAATAGATATGATCAGCCACGTCTTCTTTTCAAAAGGATATGAATTGAATGCCTCCAATTTCTTGAATGCTTTCTCATTCTTTTTATTTCTGTTTACATTGAAGAAATGTGGTAGGAACACAAGTGAGAAGAATGTCGTTCCGACCAAAGCCAAAGATGCGAACTTTCCAAAATCACGAAGCAAAGAAGCCTCTGTGAACATAAGGCTCATGAACGCTCCGATTGTTGTCAGACAGCCGAGTATGACGGGAGTAGTCTGGTCTTTGATCACCGTCTCCGGATCAGACACATATTTGTAGTGGACCAGTACGTGCAGACAGTAGCTCAATGCCACTCCAAGCACTACACCACCGATTCCCAAAGCTAGCAACGACATGGAACCTTGATATATGTGGAGAGTTGCAAGCGCGAAGAATGCTCCGTAGACGACTGGTAGAAGCAGCATCGGCAATGTGTCCCAGTTCTTGAAACAGAAACAGATGACGATACAGATTAATACCATAGATATCGACAACGTGTATGCCAAATCCTTCTTTGTCTGACGTGAATTGTATACGCTTTGCACAGGGGCTCCATGATAGTAGATGTCGACGTCGGGATGCAATTCTACGAAATCTTTGATGACATCTTCCATTTCAGTGACTAGTTTCGCAGATTTTTTAGAATCAGTAGACGCGAATCCTGGCGACATGAATGCGATGCAAAGAGCTGAGTCTGGAGTGAAAAAATGTTGGTTGATCATGGCGTAACTGCCTCCAAGACCTTCCTTCATCTTGTCTACCTTGCCAAGCAAAACATCTTTCATTCCAAGCGGGTCTCGGGATACAAGCTCCGACAATCCCATCATCGGAGAATATACCATTGCCGCGTTGCGTTCCATCGACGCTTTCACCGCATCTGGAGTAAGCAAAGAATCAATTGCTTTGTAATCCTCATCTTCAAGATATGTTGGCAAACTTTTCGACAGGTAGTCCATTGCTCCCATCATCATGTTGTTGTCTATCTTGTAAAGAATGTCGGCTATATATTTGTTCGCACTGTCACGAACAATAAGGGAATCCATGTATTCGTCACAGCGTGCTGCCAATGTTTCGTGGTCTATGGAATCGGAATTTGGTTTGAACACCAAATAAATCTTATCCTTCACCTTTAGATTTGAGAAAACGACATTTTCTCCGTGTTCGTTTTTGGGTTGTGGAAGAAGACGTGTGATGTCCTCTTCGTAGGTCATTTTTGTTCCTTCATAGACGAAGAAAGCAAAACTAACAAAGAGCAAAACATACATTAACAGTCTGTTTCGCTCTAAAAAATGATATATCGCTAGTGCTATGCGTGCCATTTCTATCTCTTTCTCTTATTGCATTTTTTTTAGTTCTCCCTTTAATGTTAGGAATGTTGTGTCTCCACTTTCAATTGTGCATTTTGTTTTGTATGAGTCTCCTTCATCCGACAGAGAGAATACAATATCCAGATTCGGATTTTCATTCGGAGTGATCAACGAAGAAAATTTCACTTGTTTCAGTTCTGAGATGAGCAACTTTACACCAGTGGCTTCTTGAATACACTCTCGTATCATTTGGGTGCTGCAGACTCCTGGGCAAACTGGCATTCCGGGGAAGTGTCCTTTGTATACCTCGTGGTCAGGATTGAGCTTCACTGAATAACGAAAACCGTCGTCTGTAGCAACTTTGTTTGTGATTTCAAAATAACTGTTAAGCAACATTGCAATTTATTTTTTTACACCAAAACCGTATTTGTCTTTCCAGTCTTGGAAAAATTTTGGTGTTGATATTTCCAACTCACTGCCTGTCATCCACAACTGCGTCGTGCGGGCAGTAAGAATAAGTTTATGTGTGTCCTCTTTCGGTGAGAATGCTTCTTCGTCCGAAAGATCTTTGTTCTCAAGTTTGTATAATGAGTAGTCGAACACAAGTTTTGCACCTCTGGATGGCACATATTTTGTCTCCAACACCAATATATCGTCTACTGTGGCTGGCGATTTGTATTGGATGCTCACGTCGACAATAGGGGCGGTAAGTCCAGCCTTGAACATGTCGTTGTAGCCGAGTCCGTATCGTCTGCCGAACGCTTCTCTTCCGTCTTCGAGATAGGCCACATAGCTGCCGTGCCAAACGACGCGTATCGAATCCACTTCTGAAAAGCGAACTTTGATTTTTACAAAGTCTTTTAATTCTTTGGATTTAATTTCAGCCGTTGCCATAGCAAACTTGTAGACGTTGTGGGGTTACTCTTTGATGAAGATCTTCATTGTGCAGCTTGCTGCGACATTTCCATCTACCTTGGCTTCTGCTGTAAGTAGTGTGATGTTCATCACTACACTTTGGATCTTTATATCTGTAAGGATTCTGTCTCCTGCCTTAGGCAGAAAATTCACCTTGAAATTTTTTACTTCTCCAATGAATCCGATTGGAGTCTCTTTTCCTTCTGCGATGGCGTTATAACCAGCAAAAGCCGAGGCTGATTGAGCAATGTGCTCAATCAAACCCGGCTCAATAAAGTGTCCTTCGCGACAGAAAAAGTTATCTTCGGCAACAGTCAATCCTGTATGCCCTTCTTCCGGAGTAGCATCATAGAACGTGTCGACCATCATGATCGGCATACGCTGTGGTATGAGCTTTTTGATACTTTCTCCTTCGTACAAAGGTTGTTTCATCTTTAGTAATTTAGCTTATGCCTGGTGCTCAGCGATGTAATCATAAAGACTCTGGAAAGTAAGGATAGTTCCTACCTCTGCACTAGGAATCTTAACACCAAACTCGTTCTCTACCAAACCTACTAGGTCTACAATTGCAAGTGAATCAAGCTCAAGTGTAGATTTGATGTTAGCATCTGGAGTGATGTTTTCGATATCCACTTCAAACTCCTCAGACAACACTGTGTTAATCTTTTCGATTAGTTCTTGATTTGCCATTTTTTTATTGTTTAATTGTTTAGTTTTTCCTTTTGTTTATTCTTTGTAATCAGTTACGACTAGCGTTGAGTTTGTGCCGCCGAAACCGAATGAGTTGGAGATGAATGTGTCGAAACCTGTGTCGATTCTGCTTGCTGGGATGTTTAGTCTGCAAGTGTCCTCGTCTGGATTCTCAAAATTCAAATTCTCTGCGATAAAGCCGTTCTTCATCATGATCATAGAGTAGATGATTTCAGAAGCTCCCGCCATCCACATCTCATGTCCTGTGAATCCCTTTGTCGACGCTACGTATGGCTTGTACTCTCCAAGCACGTTTGCGATAGCTGTTGCCTCACGAGCATCTCCGATATGTGTACTTGTCGCATGAGCGTTTAAGTAAGCCACCTTCTTCAGGTCTACCTTGCTCTCTCTGATAGCCATTTCCAAAGATTTTGAAGGCCCCTCAACATTTGGAGAAGAGATGTGGTCTCCGTTAGAAGAGAATCCCCAGCCTAGGATTTCACCAAGAATTGTCGCTCCTCTGCGTTTTGCACTCTCAAGCGATTCGATGATCACTGTCGCTGCACCACCGCCTGGCACCAATCCGTCACGGTCTCTGTCGAACGGACGAGATGCTTTTGTTGGCTCAGACTCACGTGTCGAGAATGCGCTGATTCCATCGAAGCTTCCTACAGCGTATGGGTTTATCTCCTGCGCTCCACCACAAACGACAATGTCTTGAAGTCCGTTTTTAATCAATAGGGCTCCTAGTCCGATTGAGTGTGATGAGCTTGCGCATGCGGCTGATATAGTAAGGTTGATTCCTTTTAATTTAAAAATGCAACCAAGATTCATCGTCACAGTAGAGTTCATCGACTGGAAAATCGCTCCACTACCACATAGAGTAGTGTCTTTTTTAGCTTTGATCTTCTCCACCGACTCTACGACTGGAACTGCAGAACTGTCATTACCATAGATTAGTCCGACGTCGTTCTTGTCGAGAAAATCCTGGTCAAGACCAGCCTGACGCAATGCATCAACTGTCGCGCAGTAGGCATATTTTGCCTGCTCTGGCATGAACTGACGCTGTTGGCGAGAAAGCTCTTTCTTCAAATCAGGAATCTCAAGCTTTGATGTCAAAGCTGAACGAAATCCCATGTCTTTTCTCTCCTGGTCAAAAATGATACCGCTTTTGCCAGTGTATAGAGAATCGCGAACCTCATCGAGGGTTTTACCCAAACATGAGTATATTCCCATTCCCGTAATGACAACCCTTCTATCCATAATCTTAAAACTTTATCTTTTCTGCAATGTCCCAATATTCGTATGTTACATACATACAATACCTAAAACAACGCAAAACTATCATTTTTTTTTGTGTTTACGAACAACCGTTCGTCAAAAATTTATGTTTTTTACTTTTTTAGTAACTTATATAACTCTAAGTGTGACTTTTTGAACAATTCCAACTCATGTTTGATTGTTGTCTCGTCTGCTTTCCTTTCTCCGAAGTTGCCTTTCACACTTTCAAAAGTATATGCGATTGTGTCTACATCAATGTCGGATCTTATCTCACCGTTTTCAATGCTGTTCTGTATTGCTGCCACCCACACAGAGTGGATTTTTTTCTTTACATCACTTATCGCTGTGGCTAGATATTCGTCATGTGAGAATGCGTAGAACAGAATCCCGGTGTAGTTGGAAAATGTGATGTTTGGATTTTTCAAGTCCGCCATACTTCTGGCTATCACTTTGAAGCAGTCGACGTAGATGTCAATGAGTTCCAAAATTGTTGTTGAATCTGTAACTTTGTTCAGCCCTCCGTTGATGAAATCCAAAAAATATTTCCTCATTACGGCTTCAAACAGATCCTCTTTGCTTTTGAAATAATAGTACATCGTCGCTCGACCGATGTCAAGTGACTTTTGTAGCGTCGAAACAGTGACCTTCTCGTATCCGTCGATAAGGTACTGCTCAAATGCCTTTTGCACTATTATATCTTTCATGTTATCCCTCATGATCTGTAAGATATGATAATAAAACAATGCAAAAATAACACTTTTTTTTGAATGAACGTTCAATATAGAGAAAAAATTGAATGAACGTTCAATTTTTAAAATATGTTAAAAAATGTCGAACTGTTATAGCATTTTATAAACCAACGTCAATTCGACAAAAAACTAACAGATTGATTATTTTAGAATTATGAGATTGAAAGGATATGCCTAATCAAGAAAATACTCTATTTCTCTCTGTTCTGTATAGTGTATAATGCTTGTACTTGCAACATTATCTGTCTGTCGAATTCTGGGACATTTCCTTCGATTGGGGTTGACAAAGAATAATCTTTTTTCAGGTTATAGAGTGTCCCTGCATTTGTGTCCATATTCAGAAAATATGCTTTGTCTGAAGTCCTCGCAATAAAATAGTTATTGGATGTGTAGACGGCGGTGTCTCTCTTCATTTTCATTCGGTTGATTCCGAGTCCTGCGAATTCTGGACATTGCAGACCAAGTATACTTAGAATTGTAGGCTCCAAATCTATTTGCATTGTGAGAGATGAGTCTTTTGCAGGTTGTATTTCTTTGCCATAGAAGAAGATTGGCACATGGTTTAAGGATGACGACACCTTCCCGTCTGGTGTGCCTACGAGCCTTCCATGGTCTCCTGTAAACACGAAGATTGTGTTGTCAAACCAAGGCTCTTTAGCGGCTTTTTTCATGAATGTGTCAATGGATGCGTCTGCGTATCTTACAGCGCAATGCTCAATCTCTGGATACATTTCGTTGTATGGCGACGGAATGGAGAATGTCGGGTGGTTGCTGCATGTCAGTATGGCTGTGTAGAATGGTTTTGTCGTGTCTTTTGACAATTGTCTGATGGAGTCTAATGCTACTGCCAATAGAGTGGAGTCTCTCAATCCCCATTCCATTTCTTTATATCCATATTCCTCTTCTGAATGGATTTTGTCAAATGGTTGTGCCAGAAAGAATACAGATATGTTGTCGAATGTCTTCTTGTGTGAAATGAAAAGGTCTGTGCTGTATCCGTTTGCAGATAAGACGGTGGCAAGAGATGTGTAGTCTTTGTTTAATGGTGTCTCTAGCATGTTGACGTTAAGGCAGCCTGGCAGTGATGTCTGTGTGGAAAATATTGCGTTGTTGGTCCTTGCTCCATTGCTCCATGCATTATAATAAGCAAGTGAATTGGCAAACAGTGAATCTAGACATGGGGTAAGCCCTGCCTGATTGCCGAAAGTGGTCATATAGTTGGCTGATAGACTTTCCATGATTATCATCACTATGTTTTTCTTTTTTGTCTTTGTGAGGGAGTCTGCCAGTGACGCCTTTGTCTGGTTTTGAATCTTATTCGCATATGCGACAGCTTCTTCTGTTGTTATTCCTGTCTCTATTTTTCTTCCAAGATGCGACACCTCTTTTAACAATCCGAAGACTGGCGATTGTGCTGACAAATTCAGGAAGGCGTCGTCGGAATATATGGCGAAAATGAAAGACAAAGGGGTGCCGAAAATGGCTCCTTTGTTGTTTGTGGGCGGATTGTTGCCTCTTCCCATTAAAAAGCAAAAAATAAAGGCGAAAACTGTTGCTGTAAGATTTTGCCATGAGAAGAAAGATTCTTTCTCTTCAATGATATTCGTAGATTTGGCAAATTCCCATATGACGTAGATTATTGCTGCCACTATAATCCATCCGACAATGAAAAAAGCTAAGTATAGAGGCTCTCCCGTCATCATCCCTATCATTTCTCCTGGTTTGCTAAGGTATGATAGGTCTGCCAAACATAAGTTGGCCATTTTGTATGTGATATATGGAATGTTGCCTACTGATACTGCGACCGATAAAGCATATAGAATTCCTATCAGAATGGCGAATCCTTTGAGAATGGACTTTTTTATTTTGCCGAAAGTGCATAATAATCCTAACACAACAACAGGGAGAGATAGGAAAATTGCCGAAACAGCATTGTCGAATACGACTCCTCTCAACACTCCTTCTGCAATTTTCATATAGTCGTTTCTACTGATTTCCAACATCAGATTACTGCATGTGATAATCTCTGCGATTCTGATTGCCATGCAGATCAAAAGAAAGCAGATGTGTGATTTCAAAACGAATTTTCCACACTCTTTTATGTTATGCCATTTGTCCATTTAATCTTTACGTATGATTTTTGAGCCACTCAAATTCCTCTTTCAAAAATTTGCCTGTATAGCTTTCCTCGCATGCTGCCACTTCATTTGGTCGTCCGCAACAAACGACTTTGCCTCCGTTGCGTCCTCCTCCTGGCCCCATGTCTATTATATAATCCGCCACTTTGATCACATCCAGGTTGTGCTCGATCACAATCACTGTGTTGCCTTTGTCTACAAGTCGCTGCAACACTCCGAGCAATACTTTTATGTCTTCAAAGTGAAGTCCTGTTGTCGGCTCATCCAATATATACATTGTATGGCCGGTGTCTTTTTTTAGCAGTTCGGTAGCCAGTTTGATTCGTTGGCTCTCACCTCCGGATAGGGTAGTGGATGGCTGTCCTAGTTTGATGTAGCCCAAACCGATTTCCTGCAACACTTTGACTTTCTGATATATGGTAGGGACGTTCTCAAAGAATTCAACTGCCATGTTTATTGTCATGTCGAGCACGTCAGCGATGTTTTTGCCTTTGAATCGCACTTCCAGTGTCTCTCGGTTGTATCGTTTTCCGTGGCACTCTTCACATGGTGTCAACACGTCTGGCAAGAAATTCATCTCGATGGTCTTGAATCCGTTGCCCATACATGCCTCGCACCTTCCTCCTTTCACGTTGAATGAGAATCTTCCCGGTTTATAACCTCTTATCTTGGATTCTGGAGCGTTTACGAATAATGCTCGGATGTCGGAGAATATTCCAGTGTAAGTGGCTGGATTCGAACGTGGTGTGCGGCCGATTGGTGTTTGGTCGACGTTGATGACTTTGTCTATGTTTTCGATTCCGTCAATCGCATCGTAAGGAAGTGGATCCTGCAGCGATCTGTAGAATTTCTGGCTGAGAATCGGTTGCAATGTGTCGTTGATAAGCGTACTTTTTCCGCTTCCTGACACTCCCGTCACCACAATCAACATACCAAGTGGAAATGTTACCGTCGCACCTTTCAGATTGTTTCCTCTCGCTCCATACAGCGTGATTGCCTTGCCGTTACCCTCGCGCAATGTCTCATTCGGAAGAATATTCCTGTCGCCAGACAGATATTGGGCTGTCGTTGTGCCTTTCTTCAGCATCTCTTTCGGAGTGCCTGAGAAGACCACCTCTCCACCGAGTCGTCCGGCTTTCGGACCGATATCCACGATGTAGTCGGCGTTGAGCATCATATCTTTGTCGTGTTCGACAACGATCACTGTGTTGCCGACATCCCGAAGACTCTTCAATGAGTTGATCAGACGGATGTTGTCTCTTTGGTGCAGACCAATACTAGGCTCATCAAGAATGTATAGCACGTTGACGAGTTGAGATCCGATCTGTGTGGCCAGACGGATTCGCTGGCTTTCTCCTCCCGACAATGTGACACTGGCGCGGTTCAGACTCAAATATTCCAAACCTACGTCGAGCAAAAATTGTATTCGGGTGACGATCTCTTTCAGAATCTCGCTTGCGATGGCTTTCTGTTTTTCGCTCATTCCGGATTCCGCGGTTTTGCACCATTCCATCAGTTGTGCCAAATCCATTTCGGAAAGTTGTGCGATGTTCACTCCGTTGATACGGAAATGCAATGCCTCTTTCTTCAATCTCTGTCCTTGGCATTCTGGGCAGACGGTGGTCTTGCTAAACTGCGATGCCCATTTCTGTGCTGTGGCCGACGCTTCGTCTTCCTGCTGCATCTCCACATATTGCATCACACCTTCGAATCCAAGTGGACGGCTGACAACTCCTGTCGCGTCGTTTTTCACTTGGATCAGCTCGTCTGTTCCATTAAGGATGATGTCCAGAGCCTCTTCGGGTATGTCTCTGATAGGGTCTTTCAAAGTGAATCCGTATTTCTCCGCAATCACTTCAAGCTGAGAGAAAAACACATTCTTTTTATATTTGCCAAGCGGCACGATTCCGCCGGAATAGATGCTGATGCTTTTGTCTGGAATGATTTTGTCTACATCCACTGTTGTCACCGTTCCCAGTCCTTTACAGCATGGGCAGGCTCCGTGAGGGGAGTTGAATGAAAAATTATGTGGAGCAGGTTCAGCATACGATATTCCTGATGTCGGACACATCAGATGACGGCTGAAATGACGGGCCTCGTTTTCTCCGCGTCGCACAATCATCACCTCTCCATCTCCTAATTTCATTGCCAGACGTACAGATTCACGGATTCGGTGAGCGTCTTTGGCATGCACCATCAGCTTGTCCACCTCTATCTCGATGTTGTGGTTTTTATATCGGTCCACTTTCATTCCAAGCACAATCTGGCGAATCTCACCGTCTACACGGACATTATGGAATCCCTTTTTGCGGATCTGCTCGAACAACTCTTTATAATGACCTTTTCTGGCTTTCACGACTGGTGCCAGGATGATGATTCCTTCATCAGCGTAGTCGGTCTCTATAAGGTTGAGAATCTGTTCCTCACTGTATTTCACCATTTTCTCTCCCGTCTCATAAGAGAATGCTTCTCCGGCTCTGGCGAAAAGTAGACGGAGAAAATCGTATATTTCAGTCGTTGTGCCGACGGTGGAACGTGGATTTTTGTTCGTTGTTTTCTGTTCGATGGAGATTACAGGGCTTAATCCTGTGATTTTGTCCACGTCAGGACGCTCCACATTGCCGAGGAAATTACGAGCGTATGCAGAAAAGGTCTCGATGTATCTGCGTTGACCTTCTGCGAAGATAGTGTCGAATGCGAGAGACGATTTTCCACTGCCGCTAAGTCCGGTGATCACCGTCAGTTTGTTGCGTGGAATAGACACGTCGATATTTTTAAGATTGTGGACTCTTGCTCCGTAAACTTCAATCTGCTCTGATTCGATTTCCTCTTCTGCTTTAACAGCCATAGTTTGCTACAAATTTGTAAATTTCTGCAAAGTTATCAATTCTTTTTATATTTTTGTAATTACGAATAAATCAAAAGATCACAAAAGATATTATGGACAGCAAAATAAAAGTTCACGGCAAAGCCCAGAGCCGTACTGTGTTGGGCATTGTTGAAGCATACTTGCTACTTCATCCGGAATCTACAAAAGAGGATTTGGACAAGGCATTTCCAGAAACCCTTAGCTCTGCGGCTGGAGATTCTTTGTTTCTTGATGTCAAGAACAAGGATAGTGTGAAAAATTATGAAAAAAGATATTTTGAGCGTGACGACGAGACTATCTTCTTGGCAGACGGCACTGAGCTAGCAATGATTGAGGCTTGGACAAAAGCTGACTACAACAAGGTGGTGGAACATGCTAAACAGTTTGGCATCGAGGTGGCTGAGTTTAGCAAGACTGCACGTCCAGGCGAAAGAGGAAGCTTCTGGCTAGAAGGTTTGAACGACTATGATGTTGAGGCTGCTCAGGAAAATTTCAAAGCTCTGGCTGCTGGTAAAGCTCCCGTCGCTCATGAAGAGAGAACTGAGGCTCCATCAGAGACTCGTGCTCTTGGAAGCAAAATAGATAGCCCACGTGAAAATGAGGATGCTGATCCGTTCATGGCTGCAGCAGCGTCGCTACCTAATAATAAGAAAGAGGTGGAAGAAGTTTCAGATGATGATTCAAATGCGTCATGTAATTGTAAATGGATCCCCGTCATCTTGATGCTTATGCTTTTCGGATTCTTTATGATGAAGGCTTGCAACGACGATAAAGATTTCTCTTGTGGATATGAGGACAGAGAGACATTTGTAAGAGACAGCTTGTATCAGGATTCTGTGTTCCGTGCAAAAGCGTTGGCAGACAGTTTGGCTGCGGCAAGAGATACTATCCAAAAAGATGTGATCGTGACAGCTGAGACGGTTGATGATATTGCGAAGGCAATTGAGGATAATATGGAGAAGGGTGTTTCTTCAAGTTTCGACAATATTAATTTTGAGACAGGAAGCGCAGAGTTGAGCGAAGGCTCAAAGAACGCTCTTGACGGAATCGTGAAGTTTTTGAAGGATAATCCGGATAAGAAAATAAAGGTTATCGGTCATTCAAGTACGGACGGAACAGATGAAATCAATATTCCTCTTTCTAAGGAACGTGCAAAGGCTGTGACAGACTATATTGAGAAGCAGGGTATAGAAGGTAGCAGATTGTCTTATCAGGGAATGGGATCTTCTAAGCCGATCAGCGAAGTGCCAGAGAAGAACAGACGAGTTGAGATTCAGGTGTTCTAAAAATAGATTTTTTTAGAATATTATAGGACGTCATATTGTGGCGTCCTTTTTTTATGTATATATGATATTGTGTGGTGAATTATGAGGATTGTTAAGGGCGGAACGCCCTAACCTCTCCTTCCTAGTGCGAGCCGAAGGCGAGCACAAATAATATAACGTCACTTGGAGACGAATTAATATTATATATATCCACTAACGGGGAATATCCGTTCCATATTTTTTATTATATCTACCGATATAAAACACCTAAAGGTGTATTTTCTGTGAATATCATGTGGTGATTATATATTAGGTAAATAATATGTCGATGGCATCACGTTTTTCCATAGGGAGGAATAAATTATTTTGTGCCGTCGTCACATGTTTTTATTCCAAAATCCTATAAAATGATTTTAATTGTCAAATAATCAAATTGTTAAAATAATCGAAGTCAAAATATAATTGCTCGTTCTTGCGAACTCGCAGATGTGGTGGGGAGGGTTAGGGCGTTCTGCCCTTAACAATCCTCTAAATCAGGCATAAACTGCTAAATTTACAGATCCTTGATCAACATTTCGCTAGTGGCATTCTCAATGTTGGAGATGTGATTGTTGAAATGTTTGCTTATTTCACTTTGTGTTTGTGTCTCATCTTCTTTATTGAAGTCGGCTGTATGTATTTTGTTGAAAAACAATCTTATTGTCATCTGCTCCACTGGCATTGCAGGCTGGAAACAATCCTCTCTCGTCTCGATTTGCACTTGGCTGACGATGCCTGCCACACGCAGCTTTTCAAGATAATCCATCACTTGGTGAGAGGATAGAGAGCACTCTTCGCTCAGTGTCTTCACGTCGGAAAAACTGATGTTGCCGTCTTTAGCCTCGCTGAAACGTCTGTATATGTATGAGGCTATCCTCAATCTGTAGAAGTCGTTCTCATAGTCGGATTTCTTTTTGTCGCCGGTAGAGATGAAATTCAGGTTTCCGTCGCTCTGCATAGAAAAACAAAGTTCCGCTCCACTTAACGTGATCACCCAGAAATAGTTCATAAACATCAATCCCAACACGATTATCGCGATACTACCGTACACTTGGTTGTAGCTGGCTGCTTTGAACATGATCGTCGTGAAGACAAAATAAAGCACAATGAACGCTAAACTTGCGATGAATGCAGATATGATGGCTTTGCTCGCCTTGACCCTTGTGTTTGGAATAGCGGTGTAGAGAAAGAAAAACATCATAAATGTTGCGATCCATGGGGTCCCCCATTTGACTATTGTCCCTATCACGCCTCCAATTTCATTAGTGTAGACTCTGAATCCTACACTGCAGATCATAAGAATTGTTATGATGAATAGCGACGCGATATAGTTAGACACTCGTCTTATGAAACTTCTTGAGGTAGTTATTCTCCAGATGTCGTTGAAGAAAGACTCCACTTCGGAGAAGATGCTATAGACCGACCACATAAGGAAGATGATACCGACACCCAAGATGACTCCACCTTGTGAGTATTCAAGCTGTTTTTGAGCGGTGTAGTAGAGCTGCATGACTTTGTCTGAGTTTTCTCCTACATATTCATTAATCAGATCAATGATCTTTTTATCGTATCCTCCGAATCCTTTGGCAATCGCGATTATGAAAGCGAATACCGGTATCAGGGAAAACACGGTGTGATAGGTCAGAACTTTCGATTTCTGGCCGATAGACTTTTGCTTGAAGCCTATGAAGCATAGCAGCACCGTCGCCACTAATTCAAATATCCATCCGATTCCTTTTATCTCACCGCCTTTACGAAGATTGTTGATCGCTTCATAGATGTACTCTTGTGGATCTTTGAGGAATGAAAAGAATCCTTTTTTCAATTTGTCTATTATATCTTTCGCCCTTGCTTCCAAAACTGTTGTGCGTTAAGTGTTAGTGGTTTAGAAAAAAAAGAAGAGAGGAAGTATAAGCCGGGTTATGTGCCACGGACAATTATTACTAAAAAGCCGTGCGTCTGCCATTTATCTACGATGTGCGTCGCCACACACCTCTAGCAATCTACCCTCCGACTCGGACGAGCAGCCCTCAAACGTCGGTATACATGATCTTGCAACCCATGACCGATATTGACGCCGCGTGTCGCCACACGACCGGTGGGCTCTTACCCCGCCATTTCACCCTTACTGCCCGAAAGCAGCGGTATATTTCTGTTACCGTACATTCTCTCTCACGAAAGACTTCCCGTTAGGAAGCATGGTCGCTCTGTGTTGCCCGGACTTTCCTCTGACGTATCAAGTACGCCAGCGACAGACCCTTCTTCTCTTCGGTGTGCAAAATTATATTTTTTTAGTTAAATGGGAATGTAATCTTGCTTAAAGATGAATGAATATATATGAAAATGGTGGAATTCATTTATTCAGCAATGAATTTCTGAGTCATCTTTTTTCCGTCGATTGTCTCCACTTGGATAATCAGTGGCTCTTTTGTACGCAGTGTAAATTCCCATCTGTTGTCGATCACTCGGCTGTCGCTGAATTTTTTCAGTTTCCCGTTTGCTTTCAGCACAACAACTTCTTTGATTATATTGTCTGCGACAATAATGACTTTGCTTCCTTTCTTGTAGACGAGGAACATGTCGCTTGGCACTTCTGCCGGTCCGACTGGTTCGACGTTGCTGAGTTCATCTCGGTTAGTTCCGATTTTTATGTCGTCAAACCAGATATGGCAGGTCTCGGTAGGAGCCCATGTCTCTTCGTTGCCACCGTGGAATGTGGAGAAGTATAGTTTATCGACCTTGTCTCCATTATTTGTGAACCTGAGACCTTTTAGCGATAGCACCTCTTTGCCGTCAACCCAAGCCTGCACTTCACCGTCGTATGCATCTCCTGAAGAGTTGATTTTTACCCTCTCTTCTATTTTGTGCCAAGTGCCTTTCTCAAATACCACATTGCTTCCATCTTCATATTTCAATGGATAGTCTTCTCCCCATTTGGCTGGCTTGTCCATGTGGTAGAGATAAAGCACAATCTGTCCGTCGTTTCTCCACATGAATCGTGCTGAAAATCCGTTTGTGCCATCACAATTATCGCCGCCAGAACAGTTGTCGCCTCCGCTCAATCCAGGCAATTTGCCTCCTTTGCTTGTTGTGCCGAAACTGAAATTGTCGGAGAATCGCATCCAGTACGACATGTATGCTTCATCACGTGGAGTGAATTTCAATTCCACTTGTGCACCTGTTTCCTGTGGACCGACACCTCCCTGTGGATACTCCACACGTAGGGATTTTTTTCCAGATACTGAATGTGCACTGTCTACTAAGGTTCTGCTTTTCAAACCGTTGTCCCATGTTCCGGTTGTGAACCCTTCGTTTTGCCAGGTTTCCAGTGTGAAAGGTTTTCCTGCTTCCACAGATTCAAAATGAGTGGAAGAAATCAGTTCCGCTGATAAAGATGCGGATATTGCCAGAGATATGAATAGAAATATTGTTCTCATATAATCGAAGGTATCTATTGCTCCAATTTTTAATAGCATTTATACACGCGTGTCCGTGTTACACACACGTCCGTGCGTCTCTACAATCAATGTGCAAAAATACATTTTTTATTGTAGAATCCATTTCCAAACGTGCATGATTTCTATTCTGTCAAGTTTTACAATCCATTTTGCGGAAAATTTACGTTTTATAAACAAAAAGTGAATTTTTATGTGTTCAAAATCACCAATTTCTAATAAAAAGTGATAAAAATGAATATGAAACAAAAAAAAGTACTATTTTAGACGCATCAATCTAACTAAAAGGCGCATTCAATATATTTATTTGGATTAATATATTATGAAAGGCGTTTATATAGTATTTGACCATATTTTTACGATTGTCCTTCGGGGTAATGGAGGAACGTTATTAACAACCCTCATTCAGGGCCAAGTCCTATATTAAAGTACTTTATTAAACTCTATAACATATTGAATGTAAAACTTATGAGAAATGGTGTATTCGTTCTAATATGCAGTGTTGGATTATTTAATGCGGCCGAGACGATTGCGTCCAGTTGTGTTGTAGGTGGCACTGATTTTGAGACGTCAAATGCTTTGTTTAATCCGTCATTGTCTAATGATGGAGACGGATGGTTTAATGAAGACTTTGACCAACTCCTTAAAAATGAGTGCGGAACATCATGCGATTATTCTTCAGATGTTGAAGCCGCCACACTTGTCGGAATGGCGTCGGGCATTATCTCTTCCTCTGCTACTCTTACCGCTCAGTGGAGCGATTATCAGACAAAAAACATTAACAATACCAGTAAGGGATTTGCTGGCATTGTCGCTAATCCACGCACAATCAGTCCATATCTAAATGAAGGAAGCGGATCAAACCAGTTTGTGATCTATGGTAATGGTCAGAATGTTTCCGTATTGACATACTCTGTCTCCGGATTACTCCCAGGTTCTTCTGTCACTTTAAGTGTCGACGTGTATAATCTCGTCTCCCCTGACAACTTGGAAAAAGCATTGCAGTATATGAATGAAGGAGTTTCTGATCCCGACGATTTGGAGACAGAAATCAAACTTGGAAGAAAACTTAGTTATATAAAAGGAGAATTGGATCCATTCACTGCTCCTGCTCCACAGTTGAGTGTAAGCACATCGCAACCAGGAGGTTTTGGTGGCGCGGCAAATAGAAAAACAACAAATAAGCTCGACTGGGGTGAATCTCAAACGTTGATTTTGACTGCAAAGGCAGACAATACCGGTAATGTGACTTTCTATTTTGCGGGAACGAATGCGGACTTCGGCCCATTGGCTTTGGATAATTTAAGAATAGAGGGTGAGTTTGAACCCGTAATCAGAGTTGTCGGAAATCCGTGTCCACAAATGCCAGCTGTGTTGAAATTGAATACGGTCTTACCTGATGGCACAACTTATTCTTGGCATGAAAAGTCTACAGGAGAAACGTCGGAAGATCAATCTATGATTTTCTTCCCGCCAACCCCTGATAATTACACTGTCTCTTGCATTGTGGCCACTCCTGATGGATGTGTTGCTACGGCAACCCACAATTTGTCGGTAGGAGAGTGTTGCGATGATGGAAATGGTAATCCTATGGCTTTGACTGATATATATTTGGATGATTTCGGAAGATTCTCAGGTAGCACATATTATTACAGAGATAAAAATGGACAGGAACAGACAGTAAAGGCAAAAGAAATATTGGTTGGAAATGGTAATCATGGATATAGTATTGATGATCAGCTGAATAGAGGAGCTGCTTTTGCAAAAGAATTGAAATATTCGGGAACAAATTTCCGTAATGGTGCTTACGCTATCGCGACTGAAAATGCCTATAATTCTCCAGCAACGATGTTTGATGCTACTGGAGAAAAAGGAGGAGCATTTTTGCAGATAGATATGAAGGGCGACGATTGGATGGATAAGGTGGTTTACGAACAAGAGATTACAGATTTGTGTCCGGAACGACCAATCTCTTTTTCTGCAGCTGTCGGCGCGATCAATAAAAAGCCTACTTCTGGATTCGAAACAAATGCTACCATACAGGTTCGTCTTGTGGATTCCAAGACAAATGAAGTGATTCTTGCTGATGGTACACCTATTGAGGATACTTATGTGTTGGACAAAGTAGGATGGGTGGAGCCGAGAAAAACGTATGATTTTAAGCTGCCTGAAGGTGTAGAGTCCGTTAAAATTCAGATTATCAGTAAAGAAGATGATTATAAAGCGGCTCAACGTGGAGATATTGCGTTGGATGATATTGCCTTCAGAGTCTGCACTCCTCCAAAGGTGGAGGTTGTGGCGTCCAGCAAAACTAATGATTTGTTGAATTTGTGTATGGGAGATGATCTTGTCTTGAAAGCACAGATTAAAGCTAAAGGCTATTTTGAAAAACCAATTCCAGGATATCTTTTCCAATACACTACCAAAGATCCAAGTGATTCGTCTTTTGATCCAATTTCTGATTGGAAAGACTTGGGTGACGTTCAGGAGGAAGATGAATATACTATTCCTGATCCTGCCAACCATCCTGCCTTTGAGAATGTTGAGAGAAAAGAGAAAGTACGATTCCGTGTGGTGATTGGAGAGTTTAATTATCTAAAGGATCAGCGTGCATTATGGGAATCCTTGGATGAGATGAGCCCATGTAGAAATGTCTCATTCTCTACAATTCCAGTCGAGGCGGCATTGAATTGCGACTTGTGTGAGCCTGTAGAGAAGGCATCGATTATTTCAGCGGATCCGTCGACTGTGATTACAACAAACAACAATCAGGAGAAGGAGGTGATCCTTTGTCCCGACAAAGTGGCGAATCTTACGACAGAGACATTTATGCCAACGAATCCAAGTGCGATGGGAATCAGTGTCGGACCAAATGATGAGCCTCGCAAGTATGTCGCATCTTGGCATAAGGGATCAAAGAAGGCATCTGGCGTGCCGGGCTCTGGCACTGCGGGTGACAGCGTCTCATTTTATAATGTGACGTGGAAGGACGCCGATTGGTATTATCTGTTGGTGAAGGATATTGAATTTCTTAATGAAGATGGAAAAGTCTGCTGGAGATGGGATAGTATCCACGTCGTCGCAGCCGATCATCCTACAGAGAAATTGATCAATCCAGATGAATTCTGCGAAGGAACACTCGCGTCGGAACCAATAAAAACAATAGATGGCTTCAAACTTGATTGGTACGACGGCGCTGATTCAATGAGAGCAAAATCCATTTCAGAACCGGTAGTCGGAGCCGTGACACAGGGCGAATCCCCAAAATCATTCTGGTATGCTCTGAACGACGAGAAGACAGGTTGCCGTGGAGATATGACGGAATATGTTGTCGAAGTGCAGAGTGTGGATGAACCGTTGGCAAGCCCGATCACATATTTGAAGACTGAGGTGGAGAAAGGAAATGCTTTAAAGCCAACTGAGCAAACTCCAAACGCTATTGTAGGAGAACCGTCTTGCCAGATTGTTTGGTATAATGATGATGAGACAGGTCCGATAGATGAGGCTGACGCAACACCAACGTCGGCTGAAGTTGTTGGCTTGAATGGAAATCTGACAAAAAAGTACAAAATTAAGCAAGTTAACGCTCTTGGCTGTGAAAGTGAATTCGTTCCGGTTTCGATAATTGTGTCGGGATATCCAGCTCCAACAGTGAAGGATCTTTCAGTGTGTGAGAATTCTCCATTGTTGAAAGATACACTTGAGGCAACAACAAATGGTGTGGCTGGCGGAAATTCCGCTTCCGACTTTAAGTTGGTTTGGTATAATAGTAAAGAAGACGGAACAATAGATGATTCTCAAGAGTTTAGCCAGATTGAGTTGTCTCCAACAATTCAGAAAGCATCTTCTACAGAGAGGACAAAGAAATACACGTACTATGTACGTCAGCGTTTGAAATCAAATCCGGCGGCAGAGAGTGCTCCCGTCGCTCTGACTGTGACGGTCTACACAAATCCTAAACTAGCTACGGTTGAGACTGCACCTAAGTGTTTGGGAGAAAGTCAGAATTTGAAAGAGATGTACAACATAAGCATTGAGGATTGTGAAGTCCGTTATTATGAAGACGGTACTCCTACAACTGCCGACGTTACTGAGGCTGGCAAGTATTTGGTTACTGGATCATACGTCATCAATAAAGGTGAGGCAGATGAGCAAACTTGCTCGTCCGAAGAGGAAGAACTTAATGTTGTGTTCCATGAGTTGAAAGCAGATATCATAGGCTCGGATAAAACTTGCCCGAATGTTGCTGTGGATTTGGATCTTGACCTTACATTGGGCGGCGGACTTGCTGAGAGTGATCTTGTTTACTCTTGGACAAACAGTTCAAATAATACAAAGGCGAAAACAAAAACTTACAACACTGGCTCTGCCGGCCTTAACAATGCAGGTGATTTGATGAAAGTGACGGTGGAGGTGTCGAGCGCGGCATGCTACGGAGCTAATGCGGTGAAGAAGGTTAAGGAAATTGTTGTGGGAGATGGCCGTCTTGATGGAAAAATCAAGTTTTTTGAGCCTGACAATACTCAGCAATTATCTGATATGATCTCAGCAAACAATTTGTCGTTCAACTCTTGTGGAGGTGTGGTGACTGTTGTTTTGTCCGACGTCGCCAATAAAAATGGTGGCACATATACTTTGTCTGGAACAGAAACTAGTACAGGATCATTCTCTGATGAGGCTTCAGGTGCGACGGAATTGGCCCTTGGCGCTGGAAATTACACGATTTCATATGTCAATGAGTGTCCTACTAGATTCTCATTTAAGATTGTCGACAAGAGTGTTAGTGCTAAATCCAATAATGAAGCATTGGCAATTTGTGAGAATGAGAAGTGGTGGGCTCAGATATTTGATCTAAAAGGCCCTTCCAACACTACAATAGAGTGGCAACATGACGGGAATGTGATTCCAAACCAGACAGGAAAAAGGTTGGAACTAAACCCAGCGAAAACGACAGATGGAGGCGTTTACTCGTTTTCTTTGATCTCTGAAGGATGTAGGTTTGATGGACAAATTGCTGATGGAAATGAGTTGGTTGTCTATGCAGGAGTTGATTTGACACTATCTACTGCGACTCCTGTTTGTGGAGATGGTGTGGCGTCGGTTAAGATAGATGTGACACCTAATGCATATGTAGAGGATCTTGATTGGAGTGATAATCCTGACGGCGAAGTGTTTGGAAATATGACAGGTGCAATGATTATTCCGGTGTACGACGGATTCGGAGAGGCTCCTATCACTAAACAATACAAGGTCATAGCAAAGAATCAGTATTGTGCTGCTATACCATTCTTTATTCCTGTTGAGGTGCACAAACCGCTTGAAGGAAGCATTGACGCACCTTCTCAGATATGTGAAAATGATCTTCTTACTCTCGACGCATCTTCGTATAAAGCTGATGAATATGAGTGGATATATGAAAATACGCAAACCACATTTACAGATCCTGTTTTATCGTTTGTTCCAGAGCCAGAGTTGGCAAAGTTCACACTTCACGTGACAAGAGGATTATGTGAGGCTGAAGAATCCAAAACTGTTGAGGTTATTCATTTGCCAGTTGTGGCTCAGATAGATTCTGTCACATACAAAACGGTTGAAATCCAGCTCGATGAAACAAACTATACTGGACCATATAAGTATGTCATAGATGGAAAAACAGATGATCCGGAAGTTGAGAATAATCTACGAACAGGACTTTCTTATGCTACCCATACACTTATGGTGGAAGACAGTTATGGATGTCGGACAGATACGACATTTGTCGTTAATACGCCTGGCATTGAGATTCCAAACTTCATAACTCCAAATGGTGATGGTCAAAATGAAAAGTTTGTGGTTAAAGGTTTGGCAGAAGGATATCCGGATGCAGAGGTGATAATCTATGATCGTTGGGGTAAACAACTCGCTGCGTACAAGGCAGGGGACAATTCCGATTGGGATGGAGTCTATAATGGAAGTAAGATGCCGGCGACAGACTATTGGTATGAAATCAATATCAATGATCTCGACAAGGTGTATACAGGTCATTTCACTTTGATTAGATAAGGGGTGTAATTTTGTCCTAGTTTATGACAGATGAATAGGTCATTGTATATGAGGATTGCAAAGGGCGGAACACTCTTGCCCCTCCCACCGGTGCGAGCCGTAGACGAGCACATATAGAAAGAGACTCATTTGAGATTGAGGAAAAGAGATGAAAAAAGAAGTGCTTATGGTATTGCATTTCAGGCAAAGTTTTTGTGTCATCGTCACATCATCCCGAGACTTTGTCACGAATTACTCTCGCTTTGCTCGGTAGCGTCTTTCAGACGAAAAAAAATGAAAATGTCAGTTGTAAATAGAGCACAGCTAGAATTATATTTGCTTTCCATTGTATTTGAATGATGGATTTGCCAAATTTTGCGTCTCACAAAATATTAAAGGTATAGATATGAGATTTGTTATAACTATTGTCGTTGTTTTTTGCCTTTGTTTTTTCCTATGGAATCGCAAAAAAGCGAAAAAGAAAAAGTGTTCAGACGGAATGAAAGAAGTTAAGGTTGTAATTCCGGATGATTATTATTCTATTGTGGAATGTGAGTCTGATGGCAAACCTTCGATAATTGTAGTAAACAGTGCATTAAAGAACTTCAAGAATAGGGATGTGTTTGGATGGACGTGTTCTCTCACCATCTATTACAAAGACTTGGCACAAAATGGAATGCCTACACATGAAGAATCAAATATCGTGCTTGACTACGTCGAAAAACTCGGTTTAGCCATCAAGGGGGATCCGGATCATCCCAACGCTCTTTTTGTGGCAAGAGAAACATGTGATGGAGAATTGAATGTGTATTGGCAAGTGAATGATCCCAAGCCTGTCCATCAATATTTACAATCAATCATACAGGAGGAAAGTTACCCTCGTGAGATGGAATATAGAATTGAGTATGATGGTGAATGGAAAAGTGTGGAATGGTTCTTACAGGATTTTCCTGAAAAAGAGGAATAGGATAATGATGAGGTGCGAACATAAGGTGATCAAAAGAAATAAACCACAGAGTCTCAAAGCACATAGGAGATTAAGAAAAGTGATGGAAAATTTAACAAAAAGAGTTTTCCAACTTGCTCGTTCTTGCGAACTCGCACATGGGGGGTGGGTTAGGGCCAATATTAATCAAACATGGGCCCTTAACAATCCTCAGCTTTTTTAAAAACAACAAAAGGTCGGAGAAATCCGACCTTTTTTGATAATATCTTGATTGTTAATCTTCTGCTGTGTAGCGTACGATTGTCTGCTCACGGTCTGGACCGACAGAAACAATCTTGATAGGCACCTCTAGGTAATCTTCCAAGAAGTCAAGATAGTCGTTGTATTCCTCAGGGAACTCAGACACTTTCTTTGTCTTTGTCATATCCTTCTTCCAACCCTTGAACTCTTTGTAGACTGGAGTGAAGTTAGTCTCCTTGATATCAAATGGGAATTCGTCAGTCTCCTCACCATTGATATTGTATGCCACGCAAGCCTTGATTGTGTCGAAATCGTCAAGCACGTCGCTCTTCATCATAATCAACTTAGTGACACCGTTGATCATAACTGCATATTTCAACGCTACAAGGTCGATCCAACCACATCTTCTCTCACGGCCTGTGACAGCTCCGTACTCGTGACCAAGATCACGGATCTTCTTACCTGTCTCGTCGAACAACTCTGTTGGGAATGGACCTGAACCTACACGTGTGCAGTATGCTTTGAAGATTCCATACACGTCGCCGATCTTACGTGGCGCGATTCCAAGACCTGTACATGCACCAGCACAGATAGTGTTTGATGATGTGACGAATGGATATGAACCGAAATCAACGTCAAGCATTGTTCCCTGTGCACCCTCTGCAAGGATAGACTTGCCCTCCTCCAAAGTGTCGTTCAAGAAATATTCGCTGTCGATGAAGATGAACTCTCTCAACTTCTTCACTCCTTCCATCCAGTCTTTCTCGATAGTCTCGAATTCCTGTTTGTAATCAAAGTCGTAGTGAGAAAGAATCTCTTTATGACGGGCGATAGCTTTTGCGTACTTCTCGTCGAAGTTGTGAAGCAAATCACCTACTCTCAAACCGTTACGTGAAATTTTGTCTGTGTATGTAGGGCCGATACCCTTACCTGTAGTTCCGATCTTTCCTGCACCCTTGGCCATTTCGTATGCCTTGTCCAAAAGACGGTGTGTAGGAAGGATAAGGTGAGCCTTCTTAGATATGTATAGGCGTTCTGTCAAATTGTGACCAGATGCCTCAAGTTGCTCGATTTCCTGCTTGAACAATGCGGGGTCAAGCACTACGCCATTACCGATGACATTGACCTTGCCTCCCTGGAAGATTCCTGATGGCACTGATCTAAGCACGTATTTCTGGCCTTCAAACTCAAGTGTGTGTCCTGCATTTGGACCTCCTTGAAAGCGTGTTACGACATCATAGTTTGGCGTCAATACGTCTACTACTTTTCCTTTACCCTCGTCGCCCCATTGCAAACCGAGTAAAACATCTACTTTCATTCTGTTATTTTATTGTAATTCAATTTCTTTATATGTGGCGTAGACGGAATATGTTCACTACTACGCAGAAAACGGTTGTAAATATGGCATTTTTTTTTGACCTGACAAAGCTAATTCTCAACTTTTAGCGTTTTTGGTGGCTTTGTGTTGAAATCTTCGTGACGTGATGATTTTTCGTCTTTTGTGGTTTGCTCTCTGTAAAATCTGTGAAAATCACTTCTTTTGCCTTTGCTGCAGGTATTCTTCTTTGTTCGGATATGAACAATTCCCAATAGCTCCGCAACCATATTGGAAGGCTACTGAATCGTTGTATATTATACGGGTGTAATCATCATCTATTTTTGATCCATAAAGTCCCAACTCGAAACTATATAGAGCCAAACCTTTGTATCTGAATCCAAAACTGCATAAACTGTCTGAATATGAGACGGATTCAAAATCCATAGTCTGAATGATTTTTTGAATCTGTCTGATCTCTTCTGTTGTCAGACCATCCTTATTGCTTGAGTGATTTTCATCATCCTCTTTCCAGATATGAGCGAATTTTGTGACTTTGTTTTTGCATATATCATCAATCTGATATGCCATTTCCCATAACTCTTCTTTGTGGTCTTCATAATACTCTTCCTGTATATATGGATCACAATCTCCACTCGGAATGACAATCCAAAATATGATCAGTAATGCTGTCCAGATCGCACATATTCTGTAATGTATGTTTTCCTTATCCAAAAAAGCATTTATACATGAGTAGAGTATATATCCGCAACTTACCAATAGGAACAGAGCCAAAATACCGAATGTGACCAAGAACAAAAAGAACAGAGCGAGATCTGCCATGTTTGGTGATATCCAATAGATGATGGTGTAGACGGTAAATATAGTCAGACCTATGTATGATACTATATTAGTGGATTTCATAGAATTTTGATTTTCTCATAGTGTAGACGAAGTTTTTCTTTTCTCCGCAAACCGATTGCAAAAATAACGATTTGAACTGATTGAATAAAGTTAAATCACTAAAATTCCCCTTTCCACCGTCTTTTATCAATGTTATAATTCCCATTTTGAGTGTCATTTTTCCCTTTTGCTTTTTTTTCTTTTGTCTTTTAAGTAATTTGGCGATTCGTATTCTATATTTGTTGCATATTCATAAAACTATATGACATGAAACACACATTTTTACTTCATTATTTACGCATGGCTCTTTCTCTGTGCTTGGTAGGGGCTTCTTCTTTGGCTATGGCTGAACCAGATCCTAATTATCATATTTATATATGTTGGGGACAGTCGAACATGGAGGGTAATGCCACTGTGCCTGACAGTGAGAAACAGGGAGTCGACGAGAGATTCAGAATGTTCTACACTGCTGACAACTGTTCTCAGTGTGGCAAAAAAAAATGCGGTGAGTATACTGCTGTTCCGCCATTGGCTCGTTGTTTCCACTGGAATAATGGTGGCTTCGGACCTGTAGACTATTTCGGACGTACTTTGGTGGAAAAACTTGATCCAAGCATAAAGGTGGGGGTTGTCGACGTCGCTATTGGTGGAGCTAGTATTGATGCCTTCCGTAAAACTAAATATCAGAGTTATTTGAGCTCTGCTGCAAGTTGGCTACAGGATTATGCTAAATCTTATGGAAGCAATCCTTATGGACGTATTATTGAGGTCGCTAAGGAGGCTCAGAAGGTTGGTGTCATCAAGGGTATTTTGGTGCATCAGGGTGAGACAAATACAGGAGACCAAAACTGGCCTAACAATTTGAAGGAGGTTTATCAGAATATGTTGGATGATCTTGGTCTTAACGGAGCTGACGTTCCTTTGTTGGTTGGTGAGGTCCGTTACACTGGTCCATGTAGTGGTCATAATAATGTCATTAGAAAAGTGCCGAGTGTGATTCCAAATTCGTATGTTATCTCCGCTGAAGGTTGTGAGGCTGCCGGTGACGAATATCATTTCACTGTGGCTGGCTACAAACTTTTGGGCAAGAGATACGCAGAGAAGATGCTTGAGATTTTGGAAAAGAATGGCGGTACAAATCCTCAGGCTGGCATCAAAATAGAGACTTTTATCAATAAGGAGTCGGAGCCGGGAGAGGTTGAAATTATTGTCAACAATGATATTGAGAATACCAAGTCGATTGAAATCTATGCTGATGGACAGAAACTTGTGAGCGGCGAGACTAAGTACGTATGGGATAATGTGTCGGAGGGTACACATACTATTTGGGCAGTGGCTTACGACAATAATAACAAGGAGTATACGACTTCCAAGAAAGAGGTGACTATCTTCATGCCTCAGACTCCGTTCAACGGCGTTCCTTTCAAGATTCCTGGAAAAATCGAGGCTGAGGAGTTTGATAATGGAGGCGAGGGTAATGCTTACCACGATAATGATGAGGAGAATCGTAATGGAACAACGCGTAATGAGGGAGTGGATATGAGTGCGACTGCTGTCGGCTACACTCAGACAGGCGAATGGCTTGAGTATACGGTTGATATTCAGTATGAAGACGAGTATATCGTAGAGTCGAAAGTGGCATCCGGAGCAAATGGTGCGGCATTCACATTCTATTTGGATAATAGTTTTATTGTCCCTGGCGACGACGGTACTCCTGGAGGATTTGTGAAAGTGCCAAACACAGGAGACTGGAATACTTTTGAAATTGTGGAGACTAAGTTGAACAAGTTGACTAAGGGAACTCATGTGCTGAAAGTCGAAATCACAGGAGACTGGGTAGACCTCGACTGCTTCACATTCAGATGTGTCAACCCGACTGGTGTTGAGTCTATTTCCGCTGAGAACGGATTGATTCCTGACGGAGACTATTCTGTTTATGATATAGCCGGCAGATTTGTCAAGAAGATCACCGTCTCACAGAATTCTTATAAAAACATTTTGAAGAGCGGATTCTATATTTTGAGAAATTCAAAAGGCAAGAATTACACATTGTTGGTGAGAAAATAAATCACTGCAGAAAATACATCTATCGTAGAGACGTCGCATTGCGGCGTCTCTAATTTTGTATTATGCCGTAGGCGTTACATATTGGTAAATAATGTGAGTTCGACTAAACCAACATGTTTTCATAATATTTAGATAACATAACGTGAATTCGACGAATTTAAAAAGATAGTTGGAGTGTCATAAATGAGGATTCCAAAGGGCGGAACGCCCTTGCCCCCCATCCCCACGTGCGAGCCGAAGGCGAGCACATAAATTTAATAAAACCACAGAGAGAAAAAGTTTACAGAGAAAGACTTCATCTTTTTATGAGAAAAGAAGGTTAGATTTCGATCCGAAAGTGGATAATGATTCGCAGATTACAAATCTTGACTTACAAATTGTTGATGTATATCACTTCAGGTTCAATCTTGATGCCGAATCTGCTCCATACGTCGACTTGGATTGTGTTTGCTAATTCAATGATGTCACTGCTTTTCGCATTTCCATTGTTGACGAGGATAAGTGCCTGTTTGTGCCAAACAGCCGCGCCTTTGTGGCTTTGACCTTTCCATCCACAATGCTCGATCATCCATCCTGCAGGAATCTTCACCTCTGTCTCGGAAATGTCGTATTTAGGGACGATCACAGATTCGTCAAGGGCTTTCTCGCGTCGGCATATCTCGTCGTAAATTGATCTGTCGACGATGGGGTTCTTGAAGAAACTGCCCGCACTTCCCACTTTGCCAACCTCTGGTAACTTGTTGTTTCTTATGCTGATAATCGTTTCACGTATGGATTTCAAATTGATTTCTTTTCCTTCCAATTCTTTGGCAAGTCCACCATAGCTTAATTTGAAATCAGGCTGTTTTTTTAATCTGTAGGTGACGTGGGTGACGATAAACTTATCTTTCCAATCCTCCTTGAATCGGCTCTGACGGTATCCGAAATGAAGATTTTCATTTGGCTCGACGTGAATGCTACCGTCTTCAATCTTTATCATTTCCACCTCTTTGATTATATCTTTCGCCTCCACACCGTAAGCTCCGACATTCTGCACGGCTGATGCACCCACAGTGCCAGGGATGATAGAGAGGTTTTCAGCACCACAATAGCCATTCTCCACTGCCCAAGCGATGAAGTCGTCCATGATCTCACCGGCTCCAACCTTCACGTCGACGAAATCTGCATCCTCATACACTATCTCGATACCTTTGATTTGAGAGTGCATCATTGTGCCGTCGAAATCATTACAAAGGAGGATGTTGCTGCCGCTGCCAAGCTGGAACAACCGTTTGCCGGTAATATTTCCGTCTTTGATAAACGATTGAAGTTCAGCCACATCGTCGTATTCGATAAATTCGCTGCAACGTTGGTCAAGACCGAAAGTATTATAGTTTTTAAGAGAAAAATTCTTTTTAATGCTGATCATATATTTGTTATGTTTTGATTGTATACAAATATATAATTTTGACTGTCGTTGTCCTAATTTGAGCGTGGAATTCTTAATTTTTAACTAAACAATAAAAAAAGACACCTCACAAAATAAATTTGTGAGATGCCCCAAAATTTATAAGCTATGAACAAACAATTCGTTATTCAGCTACTGCTGCTTTAGCCTCAACAGAAACGAAAGATTTGTTATCTTTCTTCTTGCGGAATACAACGATTCCGTCAACCAAAGCGAACAATGTATGGTCGCTACCCATACCTACGTTATCACCTGGGTGATGAACTGTACCTCTCTGACGTACGATGATGTTGCCTGCCTTTGCAAACTGACCACCGAAAAGCTTTACACCAAGTCTCTTACTTGCTGATTCACGTCCGTTCTTAGAACTACCTACACCTTTTTTGTGTGCCATTTCTTTACCCTTTCCTTAATTATGCAACAACATCGTTAACCTTAACCTGAGTGAACTGCTGACGGTGACCGTTCAACTTGCGGTAACCTTTGCGTCTCTTCTTGTGGAATACAAGAACCTTCTCACCCTTTACTAGTGGAGAAACAACCTCTGCTACTACCTTAGCACCAGAAATTGTAGGAGCTCCTACAGTTACACTTCCGTTGTTGTCGATCAACAACACCTTGTCAAACTCAATCTTAGCGCCCTGCTCAGCGTCCAAGTGGTGAACGAACAATGTCTGGTCTTTCTCAACCTTGAATTGCTGTCCTGCAATCTCAACTATTGCGTACATATTATATAAATATAAAATTAGATCCGGCGGTGCATCTCTTTTTGAAATGTCTTACTGAACCGCGTAGGAAAACGGATGCAAAAATACTAATATTTTGTAATATTCAAAAGGAATGTATTGCTTTTTTGCTTTTTTGCACTAATTTTGTAACGTATTCTTATCTTATTATTATGGGTTTCTTTAGCAGTTTATTTGGAAAAGAGAAAAAGGAGGCGTTGGATAAAGGTCTGGAAAAGACAAAAACCAGCGTTTTCTCAAAAATCTCACGTGCTATTGCTGGTAAAAGCAAGGTAGACGAGGAGGTGCTCGACAATCTTGAGGAGGTGCTTGTCACATCTGATGTCGGTGTGGACACCACTTTGCGTATCATCGAGCGTATCGAGGCTCGTGTCGCCAGGGATAAATATGTCTCTACAGATGAACTGAATGAAATCCTTCGTGATGAGATTGCGTCGTTGCTTGAGGAGAACAATACCGATTTGAAGGGTGATTTCGACGTGCCTGAAGGCAAACATCCGTATGTGATTATGGTTGTCGGCGTGAATGGTGCAGGTAAAACTACAACTATTGGCAAACTTGCTTATCAGTATAAGAAAGCAGGAAAGAAGGTGGTGCTTGGCGCTGCCGACACATTCCGTGCCGCCGCTATCGAGCAACTTGCTGTGTGGGGCGAACGTGTAGGATGTCCTGTCATTCGCCAGAATATGGGCTCGGACCCTGCCGCTGTGGCTTACGATACAATCTCTTCTGCTAAGGCTCAGGACGCTGACGTGGTGATAATCGACACTGCAGGTCGTCTTCATAATAAGATAAACTTGATGAATGAGCTTACAAAGATCAAGCAGGTGATGAAGAAAATCATTCCTGACGCGCCACACGATGTGATGCTTGTGCTTGACGGCTCTACAGGTCAGAATGCTTACGAACAGGCTAAACAATTCACTAAGGCTACTGATGTTACTACCCTTGCCATCACTAAGCTTGATGGCACTGCAAAGGGTGGAGTGGTGATCGGTATCTCTGATCAGTTTAAAATCCCAGTCAGATATATTGGCGTAGGTGAGGGTATCGAACATCTTCAGGTGTTCGACCGACGTGAATTTGTAGATTCTCTTTTCAAGAATGAGGAAAAATAACACTATTGAGTTTATAAATCTCGGATGTTCCAAAAATCTTGTTGATTCCGAACATTTGAGCGCTCAACTGCAGAAGTTGGGATATAATTGTCGTCATGATTCCGACAAAATCATGGGATCCACAGTCGTTGTGAACACTTGTGGATTTATCGGGGACGCGAAAGAGGAGTCTATCAACACAATATTGAATCTTTGTGAACTGAAAAAGAAACATAAGATTGAGAAACTATTTGTGATGGGATGCCTTTCCGAACGTTATCTTGCTGACTTGGAGCAGGAAATTCCTGAAGTGGACAAGTTTTATGGCAAGTTCACATGGAAAAAGATGATCGCCGACCTTGGACATTCATACGATGACAGCCTTTCCACGACACGTGACGTCACAACGCCAAAGCATTACGCATATTTGAAGATTTCAGAAGGTTGCAACCGACATTGCTCATATTGTGCGATTCCAATCATCACCGGACCGCACAAGTCGATTCCTATGGAGGAATTGGTGGATGAGGCTAAGAGATTGGTGGCGACGGGAGTGAAGGAGTTGCAGGTGATAGCTCAGGACTTGTCGTCGTACGGCAAGGATCTGTATGGCAAGGTGATGCTGCCTGAGTTGGTGGAGAAACTGTCGGACATTCCAGGTGTGGAGTGGATACGTCTGCATTACGCATATCCGTCTGATTTTCCATGGGATCTGTTGCGAGTGATGAATGAACGCAGCAACGTCTGCAAATATCTAGATGTGGCATTCCAACATATTTCCACAGGAATGTTGAAGAAGATGCTTCGCCACGTCACCAAGGAAGATACAATCGAATTTATTGAAAGAGTGCGACGTGAAGTGCCTGATATCACGTTGAGAACCACATTTATAGTTGGTCATCCCGGTGAGACGGAGGAGGATTTCAATGAACTTTTGCAATTCGTCAAGGATACGAAGTTCGACCGTATGGGAGCGTTCGCGTATTCAGAGGAAGAGGGCACATACTCTGCCAAACATTATGAAGATGACATTCCGTTTGAGACAAAGCAGGAGCGTCTTGACATGCTGATGAAAGTGCAGGAGAGAATCGCTTTGCAGAAGAATGGCGAAAGGGTAGGGCAGACGATGAAGGTGATTGTCGACCGTGAAGACGCGGAGTATTTCATCTGCCGCACAGAGTTTGATTCTCCAGAGGTGGATCAGGAAGTGTTGGTGAAGAAGGCAGACAATGATATGAAAATCGGCGAATTCTACAATGTAGAGATCACAGACTGCGACTATTTTGATTTGTTTGGCAAGGTGGCTGATTGATAGAGTTATAATAATTATAAATCCCCGTAAGATTGAGAGTCTTTCGGGGATTATTTGTGTTTAGGACAATCAGATTTTAGTGTTAATTGAATGACCAACTAAATCCATTGCCTTCAATCAAATATCAAGAGAGAATTATCTATAGTTTTCCTAGTCAAAATCCTATTAGTCATTTACAAATATATCATGGATATCGTCTAACCCATTGGGTACAAAGATATAAGGAATGTTTATGAAATCCCATTTGTTTTCGTTCTCGTCACTTTTTCTTTCTCCCAAAAAGTTATCATGATCAATGATAAAACTAGCTTTGTCTCCTTCAAAAGAAAATCGTATTTTTCTGATAAAGTCATTTTCTGATATGACATATTGCCAATAATTTTCTTCCAATACATCAGAGAAATTAATCAACACATCAGAGATATTAATGCTTTTAGGAAATATACGATCTGGCGTTAAAAGAATGTTGCCGATTTGGGAAATCTTTGCTGTTTGTTCAAACAAACTTTTCATAATAACTTCTTTGTCAGATATGTCGAAAATGTAGGAATAAACCCCTTTATATCCATAAGCTGTGTATGGAGACTCTATATATACAGGCAAAACTTTCACTGGTAGAGTGAATGTATCACCTTCAAAATCGATTATGAATGTTTTTTGTGCTTCAATAAGTGCCTTTTGAGCTTCTTCTAATATTTTTTTCTCATTTTTCTTTTTCTCGATGTCTCTCAAAAGTTCATCCTCATCATAAGATTCTTCGCAAGAAGGAAAAATGAAGAGATAACTTATCAAGGCACAAATGCCGATCATATTAAGAATCTTTTCCATAAAAAATAATTTTGGTTAAAAACATAAGATGGGCCACTGCATTATATAGTCCTCATCTATTTGAAATGAACCATTAGTGATTACAAAATATGACTCTCCTAAAAGCTCATAGAAAAAAACATAATATATTTTGCCATTAGATCCTACATAATACCAACGTGTTGCATCATCTGAGACATCAATTTTTGCATCTTTCAATGGAGTGTCCCCATATATAAAAAACTTTTCCCCCCTGTCAAGCTCAAAATTTCCGAAATCAGACAGCTTTGATGTCAAATCAAACAGACTATGCATGATGGCTTCTTTGTTAGAAGCGTTGAATGAGTATGTGAGATTAACTTCTTTAGGTTCACAAAAAGAATTTGAGGAATCTATTTGCGTGATTCTTGCAGGCAAATGAAAAGTGTCCCCTGCAAAGACAAACGTCTTCTCTTTCTCAAGTTCAATTTTCTTTTTCTCAATATCACTCAAAAGTTCTTCTTCATCGTAGGATTCTTTGCAAGAAGGAAATATGAAGAGATAACTCATCAATGCACAAATGCCGATCACATTAAAAATCTTTTTCATAAAATTACCCTATTATTGAATGAACAAAACGTTATACGATGCAAATATAAAATTAATTCAAATATTGTGTTCTTTAGAGAAACATAATTTTATCATTCTCTTATTGGGTGAATGATTTTGAGGATTGTTAAGGGCGGAACGGCCTAACTCCCTCTCTTTTTCGCGAGCCCAAAGGGCGAGCGATAAAAATTTATTCCATATGATGATTGATTTCTCTCTTTCTTATAAAAAGAAGATTTTCTCTTAAGACTCCGAGTCTTTTTGTTTATTCTATCTATATGTGCTCGCCTACGGCTCGCACTCTAGGGGAGTTGTTAGGGCGTTCCGCCCTTAACAATCCTCGTTTATGACACTCCAACTTTTCTCATAAAAGACGTGGCCTTTCTCTGTGAACCTTGTGTCTCTGTGGTTTTATTAAATTTTATGTGCTCGCCAACGGCTCGCACGAGTGGAGGGGTTAGGACGTTCCGCCCTTAACAATCCTCGTTTATGACACTCCAGTTTCTCTCATAAAAAGACGTAGTCTTTCTCAGTGACCCTTGTGCCTCTGTGGTTTTATTAAATTTAATGTGCTCGCCTACGGCTCGCACTCTAGGGGAGTGGTTAGGACGTTCCGTCCTTAACAATCCTCATTTATGACACTCCAACTATCTTTTAAATTTGGTCAAAATCATGTTAAAATAATAAAAGAGCCAGACAAAATGTCTGGCTCTTAGTGATATAAAATCTGGATTGTCAGATTAATGATGCTTTACTCTATCTCTTTCCTCTGCACGTTTAGCTGAGTTCCAGGATTCAAGTGAACCTGTCAAGTAGCCTGTGATACGGCGTAGACGGATGATTTCCTCACTCTTACATAGTGGGCAAGTAGAGTAGATGACGCCACGGTAACCACAACGCTTGCAAGTGTCGACTGGGTGGTTGATTGAACCGTAGCCGATATTCTCGTCGTGCATTACCTTAACTATCTTAAGGATTGAGCTGACGTTCTTCTTTGCTTCTCCATCAAGCTCCACGTATGTGATGTGACCTCCACCTGTTAGCGCGTGGAATGGAGCCTCTTTCTTTATCTTGTCGATCAATGAAATGTTCTCCTTTACATCTATGTGGAATGAGTTGACATAGTAATCACGGTCGTTTACACCTTCGATCACGCCGAATTTCTGCTTGTCATAACGAGTGAATCTTCCGGCAAGACCTTCTGCTGGAGTGGCAAGAACAGAGAAGTTCAAATGATATCTTTCTTTGTACTCTTTTACCACTTCGTTCATTGCGATCAATACGTCGCGAAGACATTCCCATGCATCTTGGTTTGTTCCGTGGCTCTCTCCATAGATAGCCATCATCGCGTTGTGACCGCCGATGAATCCGATTCCAAGAGTACCGCTGTTAAGTACATCTCCTACCTCATCGTTTGGTGCCAAAGCGGCTCCTCCCTTCCATACATCGTTGCCCATCATGAATGGAAACTGACGTGCTAAAGCTGTACGCTGGTATAGATATCTTTCATATAGCTGGTCGGCTACGAATGCCGCCATCTCCTTCGTCTTCTTAATAAGAATCTTCTTTGCCTCTTTGCGGATTAGATGTTTGTCGCCGTCTGGATAAAGATCCTCAGCCTCTCTTTTTGCCTTTATGGCAAGACGTGGAAGGTTGATAGATGTGAATGATAGGTTTCCGCGTCCGATTGATGTCTTCTCACCGTTAAGGTTTTCAAACACACGTGTACGGCAACCCATTGTAGCCAATTCATATCTGTATCGTTTAGGATCGTTGATGTCCCACTTCTCATGCTTGTTGTATGGAGTATCCAAGAATAGGAAATTAGGGAACAATGATGTGGCAGTAGTTGCGCATGCCTTCAACAATAGGTCGAAGTTCGGAGCTTTAAACTTGATTTCACCAGCCATTGCTGCATCCCAGTTTTCGATTGCGTTCTTGTAATCTTCCTCTGAGTAAGAAATTCCGTCTTTCACCTTGAAAATCTGGATAGGGAAGACTGGAACTTCTCCGCTTCCAAGTCCTTTTGATGTGGTGTTGAGTAGCTCTCTCATCACCATTCTTCCTTCTGGAGAGAAATCTGTTCCATAATTTATAGAACTGAACACCACCTGGTTACCTCCACGAGAGTGCATTGTGTTCAAGTTGTGGACAAGACCTTCCATTGCCTGAAGCGTTTCGTTACGAGTGTTGTCGTATGCGTTGTTTACGATTACCGACAACTCGTCAAGGGTGATGTTGATTCCCTTTCCGCTTAGCATAGCCACCAAGTTGTTCTTCTCTTCGTCTGTTACGTCGATGCTCTTGATGTTTTCCTTCAACATGTTGCGCAAGAAGCTGAAATCCATGTCCTTATGCTTGATTCTGCAAAGGAATATGATCATCTGCTCCGCACTCTTTATAAATGTCTTGTAGACACCTGGTGCCATGAAGAAGTCGAATGCTGGAATACTCTGACCTCCGTGTTGCTCGTTCTGGTTTGTCTGGAAAACGATAGTTGCCAATGTGGCGTAGCTACGGATTGATTGAGGCGTACGTATGCTTCCGTTCTTTGTCTTGAAACCTCTTTCGAAGATGTCCTCAAGGTCATATTGCACACAAGTGACTGTCTTTGTTGGGTAGTAATCCAAGTCGTGAATATGGATGTCTCCCTCTTTGTGTGCACGGGCAAACTTCGGACTTAGCAGATATTTGATTGCATAGTCTTTTGTCACCTCAGATGCGAATGTCATCATCTGTCCGGCAGGAGTGTGCGACGACATGTTGGCGTTACTTAGGTTGACATCGTTTTTCTCGATGTTGACGATGCCATCCATCACATGCTTCATGTGTGTACGCTTGTGACGCTCAGTGTTACGTTGGTCACGGTAGAGAATGTACTTCTTTGCGACATGGTGGTTGCGGAACATCAATTCATGCTCTACCAAGTCTTGAATTTCCTCTACTGAGATGATATCCTTGTCGATGCTGTTGCAGACTGCATCTGTAACTTGATCAATCACTCCAGGTTCTTCCTTCACATCACTAGCGCGATATGCTTTCGTTATCGCATTTTTGATTTTTTCTTTAGAGAACGCCTCGTGTTTGCCATCGCGTTTCTCTATTGTAATTTTGTCTAAGTCCATTGTTATATCACTTTGTTATATATCACTTCTTTTAATTCTGATTTGTTCTAAAACTTTCGCAATATTACCTACAAAAAAATTAAAAAATACTCTTGACATAACAGTATTTTTTGTTATGCGTTTTTTTGTCTCCCCGATTTCTGAACGCGGCTTTTTTTGAGGTATTCTCTCAAATGTCTAGTGCCTATTGGGGTTTTGGTAGGTTGATTGCGAAAAATGGCTGAAAACCGCCAAAAGTATGTTTGATAACATCTATTTGATATCGTTCCATATCTTCCACGACGCAATTGCTTGATTATGTAGCATTTCAAGTCCATTCTTGCAAATTGCTCCATGAGCCTCTCCTAGTTGGCAGAATTTTGTATGCTCAGGGTTGTACACAAGATCATACAAAAGATGGTTAGAAGTCAAAAATTCGTATGGGATATTTGGTGCTTCATCGTGGTGCGGAAATGTACCGACGGGAGAACAGTTGACGATGACAGAATACTCCTTCATCACCTCTTCATCTAGGTCGGAATATGTAAATGCATCTGGACGTGCATTCCTTGATACATATTTATATTCAATCCCCATCAGTTTAAAAGCATAGCATACCGCTTTCGACGCTCCTCCAGTGCCTAATATAAGAGCTTTTTTATGGTTTTCACGCAGCAGCGGCTTGATGCTGTCTGTGAATCCGATGATATCGGTGTTGTATCCACGCAATTCCGTCTTCCCGTTTTTTCGGATGAATTTCACAGTGTTCACTGCTCCGATTCCCTCTGCGATGGGATCCAACGAGTCGAGAAGCGGAATGATCTGCTCCTTGTATGGAATTGTCACATTGAATCCATAAAACTCTTTTGAGGCAATCAGAGTTTTGAAATCGTCGATCACAGGTAGCTCGTACAAATCATATTGTGCGTCGATGCCTTCTTTGGCGAATTTCTCGGTGAAGAATTTTTTTGAGAATGAGTGGACTAACACTTTCCCAATCAAACCAAAGTGTTTCATGTATTTAGTTATTTGTTTTCATCTTTTTGTGTTTTGCGTATCGTCGTAACAGAGAGCTTTTCTCTGCAAATTTCGGCGGTAGATCGGCAAAGGTTTCCTCGCTCGGCTTATTCAGTGGTCGTGGAATCAGAACTGATGGAATCTGTCGGAGCGAGGATAGTCTTGTTGAAGACACTATCGACAAGATGTAGAGTGTAGACACCGCGCTCTTCTCCATATTTGGTTGTCTCCATCACTCCCTCCCACATTCTGCGAAGCTTGAGGTTTTTGCTTGTGTCTACAGGTTCTGTCATGCGGTAGGCGGTGATCTCTTTGAAAGGGTAGACCTGGGCAGACGTCTCCACGTCCCATACCTCATTGCCGGTCACGTCTTCGCGCAGATAGATAAGGGTGTCTGTAGACGGTGCGATAGTATCTTCGTATGAGACATTGTTTTTGTCCAACGTGAATTTCAGAATCACATCGCATGGTTGGTCGTTGACTATGCGGTATTCATAGTCGAATGATTTCTCCTTGCAAGATGTAGACGCGAGTATTCCCGTCAACATTATTATTTTCCAAACATTATTTCTCATTGTCGAAGAATTTTTGAAAATCGTTATCGTTTTTTGCTTCCGGACAATATTCATAGAATAGGGATTCCGCCATGAAATCCTCTCCCGTCTCCCTCATTGAAGTGGCGGCAGACTTGATGTCTCTCATTTTGTAATATGCCACAGCCTTGAGAGCGTGGATTTCGCCCGCATTGTCAGCGTTGATGGAAATAGCCTCGTCGTACATATATATAGCGTTGCGGAAATCCTTGCGGTCCATATAAATATGACCGAGGGCGGAGATTGCGTCGGCGTTGTTGTTGTCCATCTCCAACACTCGCTGATAGATGTTTTCAGCTTCGTTAAGCTCTTCAAGGCAGACGAGGATATCCGCTTTCAGCAGATAGTAGTCCACTTTGGTCTGCTTGCAAGGTGATTCGTCCCAATCCATTTTGTAGACGTTGGATCCTAGGCTTACGGTGTCGGAAATCACTGTGTCGAAATAGTCGCTCTCCACTTCACGTATTGCCTTGCTGATGCAAGTTAGAGCCTCTTTGTTACGATCGGTCTGATTGTAGCAGATGGCGAGAGAATATTGGGCATTATGATAATCAAAATGAGATTCCGGAATTGTTTCCAGGATAGACGCTGCTTTTTTATAGTCGTCTGTCATCAGATAGCAGTTTGCCAGTTCAATTTTGGCTTTGATATCCGTAGGGTAAAGCATACCGTGCATACGTAGCTCTTTCACAGCCTCCTTGAATTTGCCTGTGGCTGCGTACACTTTTCCGAACCATAGGTGCAGACGATTGTTGTCAGGATCAATTGCGCGAGCAAAATTGAGTGACAGTTTGGCATCCTGATAATTGAAATTCATGAAATGGAGTATTCCTTGGGCGAGCCAAGCCTCCATGCAATATGGATTTTCGTCGACGAGAGCCTCATATATCTCTGTCGCGATTTTGTATTTGTCGTCTCCGATAGAATAGTCTGCGAGTTGGATATAGCATTCCGCTTTGACTCGAATGTCCGCATCTGTTTTTGTCGGCAGTTTGCATGTGACGTCCTGCACCATTTTAAGAACCTCGTCTTCCTTGCACAACACGTTCATGGCATCAGCGACGTCGAAGATAGAGTCTACAGGGTTGCAGTCAGTCTCCTTGTTCCACTGAATATCCACGAGAGCCTTTTTTATGGCAGCGTCGATGCTAGTCCTGTTGTCGACAGCATTAATGATATGGTGGAGGATGATCAGATAGTTGTTGTGCGGATAACGCAGGAAGTCAGCCTCAGGATTCCATGTTTTCAGGATTTTGAATCCTTTAGTTGTGAACTCCAGAAAAAGGCGGCAGATACGTATCTCATCATTATTGGGGTAGTGGGCCAATGCGTCGTCAGCACAGGCGAATGCTCTGTCGTGTTCTCCAAGATCAGCGTAATAATATAGCACAGAGACAATCTCTTCTTCAGACAGATAACTGTCTGAATAGTGATTGCGGACATGATCCTCGTAGCAATTTACGAGGTATGTGGTGCGGGCATCATATATAGAGCTAAATCTCATTTTCTTTTATTTTCTGCAAATTTACGACGGGAAAAAAAGTTAAACGAAAATTGGATTGGATAGTTATTAACAATTCATAATTCATAATTCACAATTCAGAATAAGTGAAAAAAAAGCAATTAGTGGAGTCTGTTTTGTGGTTTTATTGAATTTTTAGAGCTTTTTTTGCATTTTTTTACGTTTACACCACATGAATTTACGTTTATTATGCAGATTTAACAGAAATGTAAAATCAATTTTTGAAAAAAACTATATATTTGCATGTATGCATTAAAATGTGTCTGTATGTTTTGGGGCTGAGAGTATAGAAATTATTTTATCAAAAATATAGTTGTTTGACGAGGAGGATATAGAGTAAAGTTTGTACCTGTGAGACTGTTTGATGTTTTTTGATATGAAGAGTTACAAACATTTGCTTAAACTACAAAGATGACTTTGACGTTAGTTGAAAGATGACAGTAGACTATTGCCAAGACAAACACTATAAAATATAGAACTTTTTTTGAAGATGATTTTAGATAGCATGAAAACAAGGGGATTTTATGCCTTTTTTAATAGAATGAAGTTTTCTGGCACACTGGGCTTATACCTGGTGGCATTGTTTATGTGTCTTGGTTTTGAGGTGAAGGCAGTGGATTTGCCAGCGCGAATAAATACAACATGTGATTGGGGCGGAACGTCTGTTAATTTGACTAAAGATAAAGATGGATGTTATCATGTTTCTGGTAAAGACAGAATGAATAATTGTGAGTGGTGGGTAGAGAACAATGACGATGCCATAATTACTGTCATATTGAATTTTGACATTAAAGATTACGATGGAAATAATTATTCCAACACTCCTGATTCAAATGGTCATAATCCACCTTTCAAAACGAATTCTGATATTTCAGTTTATGTTTATTACTATAATTCTCAATGGATAGCAACGGAGAATCGATCAACAGCTGAATCTTTAGCTCAAGATCCTAATGGTGGTGGAGGATGTAATAAGCCAACTATCAATACAAACTCTATTCAAAATGTAAGTGCTGGCACCACACTTTCTCAGATCACAATTTCAGTTAATAATAATGGGAATGCTATAACAGGACATCAATGGAAGGTGAATGGAGCAAATCAAAATGACAATTATGTATTACAGGCTGGGCAAACGTATAGTTTAACTTATGAGGTCACGAATGGATGTGGCACTTCTTCGAAAGACTATAGTGTGACAATTCAGTCAAATGGAGGTCAGGCACCGACTATAAATACGACATCATTGTCTATTACTCCAGGAATGAATTTGTCAGAGGTTCAAATGGATGTTGACTTACATGGATGTACAAAAGTGAGTCACCATTGGAAGGTTGATGGTATAGATATTGATGCAAATGATAATTATGTATTTCAGGCTAATCATTCATATTCCATATATTATGAAATAACATCTACTTGCGGAACATCTTCGAAAACCTACGAACTGACTACATCAAATGGTGGCTCAGGCACGTCTTCTTATCATATCAGATGTACTTCGGGTAATTATGGAAATAATGGCGGAACAGTTATAGAATTGAATGAGAATTCTGGTTGCTATTATACAACTTCAACAACACCTTTGTTGTATTCAAATTGGCAATTTGAAGATTCAGGCAATAATGTGATACCGTTAAGAACAGAATTTTCTTTTTTTGTTTGGGGAAATGAGAATCAGCTTTATAATAACAACAATGGAAATACATTGACATCTATTCAACCATTGCAGCATTGCGGTTGGGACAGAAGCAATTCATATACCAGCAACTGTGCTTCTTACAGTGGTCCTTATTATACATTATATATATATCAGAAGAATGGGGAGTGGTATGCTTCGGAGACTTGTAACGGCACTGTTCCTTCCACTTTGTCCATCACTCCCAATACTGCTCAGAAAGTGGCTTGTGATGATATCACATTCTTGGCAAGTGAAAGTTCAAACTCTCTTGAATGGTATTATGGCTCGACAAAACTATCTAATGGCAATGGAATAACAATTAACGGAAACAGTCTTACTATCTCTCCATCGTATGTATATGCGAATGGTAGCGCAAATGTGTATGCGAAGGATGGTGACGCAGAGAGTAATAAAGTCTCTGTTGGCAGAAGTGAGATAAGGTTAAGAACAAATAATAATGAAAATGTAACGCTTACTCGATACACAAACGCCAGATGTCCTGGAATGTGTGCGTATATGTTCAATTTCAACCAGATAAATGATTTCTGGAGACAATGGTGGTTTGAACAGGACGGCGTAAAAATGTCTTTGTCTATAGCCCCTGGTAGCCATAGCGATTTCAAAATAGAAAATGGAAACTTTAATGGCATAGACAGAAATAAATTTACCACAGGTTATGTTTATTATGATAATGGTTGGGTGTTCTCTAATGAGGATCCATGCAGATGTATGACTCTTTCCGTCGATAATGCGGCATCGGCTTGTGGCAACACAATAATCACACTGAATAACACATGTGGAGATATAACAAGCTGGACATGGCAGAGCAGTAATGACGGCAATAATAATTGGAATAATGTCACTAATGGAGGCTTGACATATGATGCGTCGGGTGTAAACAACACCGTCTACTTCAGAGTGATTAGTGGAAATGAGAAATCTAATGTTGTTAAGGTCTCTAAAAGTGGAGTCGAAATAGCTCAAAATGGAAATGCATATAATTATTCTTCATTGACTAAGCTTTCTGGGTGTTCTACTTGTGCATTTGTTGTGCCGTTGAATGGTAGTGTCAATTCGATGCAGAATGATGATTGGTATTTCCGCACTTCATCAGGAGCAAAAATAGATGTGACAGTCGATAGTGACGCAAGTTTCGTCACTAAGAACGGAAATGGCAATTTTAACCGTGTTGATAATAATAGTACTAACGCTAGGTTATATGGAAATCTCTATTTGTATGAAGACAGTGGCATGTGGCATCTGACAACAACAAATCCATGCCCATGTATCACAGTCAACACAAGCGGAAATATTTCGTGTGAAAACGCAACATTTGTAATCACGAATGGATGTGGTCATAATAATGTGCGTTCGTATAAACTGGAGAGATGGGATGGAAATAATTGGACATCTATAAGCGAGGAAACTAACAATTCCATTTCAGTGACTTCCAATAATATTAATGGGGCGAGATATGTAAGAGCGGGATATGCGTATGGAAATGATTGGACGTGGGTGTATTCTGAACCAATAGCAGTCTCTTATCTTCCATTTGATTTTAAATCTGTTTATGATGTTCCACAGTTGGCAAGCTCAGCTACAGGTGCTCACTTAGAGGTGTCGCAGATAACCCCATTGTGCTGTAATAATTTTGAGATTACGGTGCGTAACACAGGAACTCATGGCGACTGGAACGGAATGGCATATCTGCATGTTGCAGGATATAAGATGGTCATTGCTGAAGGCAGCGATAATAATATTGCTGTCAATAAAGTTGGTGATGATGACGTCTTGGCAGTCAACAACGGTATTGCCAATCAAAAATTCTATATTTATGTGGATGATACAAACAAGAAAATATATGTAAGTTCGCATAATGACAGAAAGGTTATAGCCTTCGAAATTGATAATGTTGAAAACTTCCCTTGTGGAGATATCACACTTACTTTGTTGACAGAACCGTGTGACGTCTCTCGTTACCAATGGTATGTGAAGGTAAATGGTAATGTCAGCGAGATTTCTGGAGCCACAGGTAAGACGTTGTACATTACAAAGGAGATGTATGAGGCAAATGAATTCTCTTATGACTATGGAATCAGAGTGTATGATCGCAACAACGCAAGTTACCAAAGAGATATAAGTCTGTATTTGAATCACGAAACTCCTTCAGTGACAGGAGAGAACGGAGTCTCTATAGACCGTGTTCTGACATTATGTTGTGATAACAACGGAGGAAAACTTTATCGCGTCGACTATAATGGAACAGGAAATATACAATTGGCAGGTGTCGGAAGTCATTATAAAATAGAAGACGCTGGCACTAACTCGTTTAATACGACTTCGAATGGTGTCGCCATAACAGAGTCTTTGACCCCATTGTATGTGTATATCAAGGGAGATAAAGCATTTTGGTCTACAACAAAAACAGATTCGTATATCAATTTGAATCTGACGGAGAATATATGCGACGTATGTAGTGGAAGCAGAGCCATTACTGCGAATTTAGACTTTACATATAAGTCGGATTTCGGACTTGACAATCCTGCATTCACGTGGGAAGGCTCGAATAATGGCCGTAATTGGACATCTATAGATGGAGTGACAGGTCCGACATTGTCAGGAGAAATTGTTGAAAAATACACATATTACCGTGTGTCTCTATCAATGGGTTGTGCGGCATTGAAAGCTCAAACGGCAATTAATTGCACCACGTATCCATCTGTTTCTATTTCAGGCATTTTGAAAAAATGTCAGGTAGGAGCATTGACGATGACAAGAAAAAATGTCGCTAGTATCAGTTGCGAAAAGACATTTGAACTTCAGGAAAGTGAGGATGGTGAAATATGGGCAGTGGTAAAGCCGTCAGAATATACTGAGACAGGAAATGTAACGGTAATAAACAGTGTCTCATCTACATATTACAGATATGTGCTTAAGGTCAATGGAAATGAAATACCTTCCAATATTATTAAGGCACAAGAGGTGGCTGGTTTTGATTTGAAGGTATCGTACGACAAAACCAAAGTGTATGGTGTTAACCATATAAATAATGAGGTTGTTTTTTTTGCCACTCCTTCCACTGTCGCTGGGTATTGGGAAAAACTGGAGAATGGAGCATGGGTAGACGCAAGAACATTGACGAATACGGATGCCTATGAAATTTCTGGCGCGGGAACGACAAGTCTTAAATATAAAATCAAAGACGACAACCATAAGGCAATATTTAGGTTTTTTGCTACGGGAAAATGTACACGAAGTGAACCTGTAGAGCTTAAAATAAATGAGATAGATCCGATTTGTGCGAGTGAAGGAGCTATTATCATTTCATTCAACGGAATGAGTGGCGGACAGTTTGTGGCGGAGAAAAATGACGACGCCCCTTATATGTTTATCCGACCTCAGGATTCGAGATGCTATAGCGATTTTCCTCCTGGAGTTCACAATTCCGATAAATATCCTACAGGAGATCCTGCTCATCCTATGACACATCTCGGTATAGGACAGTGTACACGTATTGGCAAACCGACATTCCCTTCAGCTCAGGAGAATGTGTTTGGAAAAAATAATGCATACTATATCGCCAATCGTAATGCGATGAAGTCGTTAGGTGGTAGCGATGCTGTGTTGCCTCCTACATATCTGGACAATGACATGTATTATCTATGGTGGCATGGTGGAGAAAAATACAGATCCAGTGAAAATGTCACTTTGCCAAAGATATATCCGATGCTGGGAATTCAGTATCCTGGCACGATTACAGAAGGTTCGACGGGTACTATATCCATCCGTTTTTGGCTAATCACAGATGGATTGGAAGGTGAGAATCCTTGTCATTTCGGTTTCTTCTCAGACCGACACGGAAGTGATGAGGAACATTATCAGACTCCGAGTCTTGCGGACAATCCGTTCTACAACCAAAAGTGTACGATCACTTACGAGGAGACTGGAGAAACTTGGCAAATGGGAGTTAACAACAGTATGATGGCCACTTCTATCAACAACGACTGTTTGACAGAGGTGAAGATTCCAGACGCTAAGCCAGGTTGGTATACAATGACAGCTGAGTTTAAAATGGCAGGAATGCTTACCAGCAACGATTGTCCTGTATTCTATCCGATGGTGTTGCCTTATTCGAATAAGGTAGGTGTCGCTGTCGAGTATTTGATAACAGGCATGAATGATGCAAGTGGGTCGCAAACTCAGGAGCCTATCACTCCTGCTATATGTGTGAGCGCGGAGACTGCATGTACGGACGACGCTGTCAGTCTGTTTGTAAAAGGACTTGAGAATCTAGATCCTTCAGTTCATCAAGTAAATATCAGATGGTACGATGAGGCTAACCCTAACACACCTTTGGTGCAGCAGACGATTACAGATGTCGCTGGCAATGGTGTGTCTAGATTTGATACCCATTTCCCAGAAGGGGTAAGCTATATCAATTATCGTTGTGAGGTGGAGATTGAAGAGGCATCTGGCTCCAAGACAACATTCAAGAACAATGTCCAGGTAGGTCGTGACGCAGAGTGCTCTGATTGTGTCTATATCGGTGAAGACCTTGAAAATGTGATATATACCAAGGATGTTGATGTCAGAATTCTGTCGACGAATGCAGATCTTCCTATTGGTGTCGAGTACGTTTGGCAATGGAGTGACAGCCGTTATAATGCAGAGCAGAATTGGATTGATATTCCTTCTGAATCATACACACCAGTGGATGACGGTACAGGAATAAATCTTCATTTGAAAAGGTCTGATTTTGAGTCACACCCATATATTCGAGTTGTGATAAAAGATGAAGGTGAGATATATTGTTCGTCGAATGCTATACTTCTTTCTCCTATGGAGACAACTTGTTCGTGGGAAATTAAGAATGTCGAAACAATCAATCCTCAGGAGTATGAAGTGAGATATGCAGACGTGTACAGAATTGTCTTCCATGTGGAGAATAATGAAGAGTGGGTAAATGATTCTCCAATCTTCATCATGACTGATATACAAAGTGGAGAGAGCAAAGAAATAGTATGTACAGACAAGGATATTGATGGCAACTGGTATTATGATGTCGAAGCAATGTCTGATTATGAGTTTACGGTTACTCATTTCTGCGCGGAATTCAATACGATTAATCCTGATTACAAATCCATAATTGTTCGTAATATAAAGGAATGTCAGAGTACGAAGGGCACTGTCACACGTGTATGGTATGACGATTTCGGAACATTCTCTAATTGGGCTAGCGACAAACGTTATCCATTGGTTACTCCAAATGGAGAAGGTGGATATAATTTTTCTGAAGGCAACTATGAAAATCCAGATTGGGGATTCAGACATTATGAAAGAGCGATAGAAATTGATGGAGAGAAAGCAACAACTGCACCTTATTATTATACTTCTAATAATATAATAAATGAAGCGTTTGCAAGGGATGAGACAAATGCCATTACAAACGCAGTTCAGTTTGTGACTGATTTGAATCAGAATTGCTGGGGTGGAGGAACAAGAGTTGTTAATTATCATGTCAATGATGGCTCGTATGCGATTGTATATGACGCAGTGATGGGATCATGTGTCGATTGGGCGTTGTCAACTGAAGACCACACTCCTGGAGATGAGCATGGTGGTATGCTATTTATCAATATGCCTCCATCTGGAGGAACTGTATATTCAGGTTCATTCAGGACTAAGTGTCGTGAGGCAGTTGCTATTGTATCTTGCTATGTGGCAAATGCAAACCAGAAAGACGGAAAGATACCATGTAATGTGACGTTCAATATCAAAAAAGATAATAATATTTTAGCTTCATATAATTCTGGAGATATTTTCTCACGTTACCAAAGTGATCCAGCTTACCAAAATAATCCTTGGACTCATTTGACATTCCGTGTTCCTTTGACAGCGTCTTATCAGGCAGATTATTATGATTATAAATTTGAAATCGTCTCTAAGGCTGTAAATACAACAGAAGGAAACGACTTCTTGTTTGATGATGTGGAAATCTTTGTCTGTGATCCGGATGTCACAATTTCTTCTGAGGATAGGGTGACACATGAGCAGGAAATTGATTTGTGTGACCCTAATCCAATGTCGGCTCGTGTTTATGCAGTGCCAGAAGTGCCGTTCTGCAATTTCTTTACTGATATAGAGAATTTGAAGATGAAGTGGCAGAAGTGGACTGGTGGAGAGTCGGAGATAGGAGAATGGGTGGACGTATTTGTCAGTGAGGGTGATAATGGTCGTGAACTGAAAAATTCAGAGCCATCGACAGGACCTTGTCAGGATAAGTATACATATTTCTATCCTCTCGGTCAGATTGGAGATTACCGTCTTCGTGTTGTTGCCGCTGAGTCTAATGTGTTAGACAATGTGATGCAAAAACTTGAGCCATATAGAAATGTGTTGGATCCGGAAGATAGCTGGCCTCAAAGCACATGTAATGAACTTTATGCTCATTCCAGCGATTTCTGGGTGCATGTGCATGAAAGTCGTGAGAAGATAGATACTGTCTTTTATGAATGTCCTGGAGAGACGGTGATTCTAGAGGAGGTATTGCTTGATGGATATGATGGCGAATGGCAGGATATAAATGGAAATGTTTTGAAGGTGGAGTCATCTTCGATAGGTGATGGCGATAAAATCGTTTCATTTGAGTTTGTTAAGAATTCGACTGTCGATAAATATGTGTTCGTATCAAGCCCAGGTATCTATAATACAGATCCTACTAAACGAGTGTGCCCTCGTTCCACTAATTATACAGTGAATATTCCACAGACAGTGAAGATTGAGTGTTCTGCCCAATCTTTGAATTTGGCATGTCAGGCTGATTTCGAGAAGACAGAAGGCGCGACTCTTGAGTTGAATGCTCCAGAGATTCCTTTCTGTGTGCCTGGTGCGCAGACTTCTCTTGAAATAGTCAGTGTGTTAAATGGTGGTGTTGATTATAAGGATAAAGTGTCAAATGACACAAATGGCAAGTGGTATATTTCAGGAATCAAGGCAAAAGGTGAATATGAGTTCACCTGGGAGGCAAAAGCCTGGAAAGAGGCGACGGGAACTGAACCATATAAAGATTATGGTACAATACAGTCCACTTGCACCGCCACATTCGATTATCATTCATTGCCAACAGTGACTGTTTCTCATGAAGGAGACCTTTGTCCGAAATCCAACAATGAGATCAATGTTAATGTGTCTCCAACAGGAACTTATTCATTCGATTATCAAGTCGAAGGGGTTACTTATGCTACAAGTAAAAATGGATCAGAAAATCCTAATGTGGCTTCATTCACTCCAACTGCTTGTAGTGGAGATGCTCCATTCAAGGTGATTGTTACGGATGGAACCACTGGTTGTGCAGTGTTGCTGGACACTACGCTTGAGGTGAATGGAGACGTGTCTGTCATTTATAATAATGACAAGAATCCATTTACTGTCATTGGCGAAAATTGTGAATTCTCGGTTCCTGATTTTATTAATCCGAGTGATGCTGAAAAAAACAAATATGGAGTGGATAATCTTTCTCAGTATCTGACAGCAACGAGTGGTTGTGGATTAAATGTGTCATATACTCAAACACCTGCTCCAGGAACTAAGTTTACAGATTCAGAAATTGTTACGATTACGGCATCTAATGAGTGTGGCAAAGAAAACTCTATATCATTTGTGCTTAATACAAACAAACCGGCTTCATATCCTGTTGTTAATGTGGTAGACGGTGCGTGTCCAAACAACAATCGTGTCGCTCAAATCACAGGATGGAATTCTGATGTTTACGCTTTGGCTGTGACTCGTACTGAGATGACTGCTGGAGCATCATCGGCCGCAGTCTCTACTACAACAACTGTCTCTGGAAATGTGTTGAGCTTTGATTTGGATTTTGGATATGATTATCAGTTTAAGATCACGCATAAACCAAGTGGCTGTTTTGAAGAATCGAACTATGCGGGAAGAATCAGACCTGGTGATGATGTTGTTGTTATGTCAAATTCTCAGGTTGAGTGTGAATCATCGTCTGCCATTAAGGCAATCGGTGTCACAAAGAAGAATTCAAGCGACCAATTGGTGATCGCTTACGACAATGTGTCTTGGCAATACACTACAGACAGAAATGACGCGAGCAAGTATCAGCAATACAAGTGGAATACACCAGCTGATTCTTCGTTCTCACTTGCGGATAAAGTTAAAGTTGATGCAAATACTGTCTATTCCGTACGTCTTCATATTGAGCATGGCGGCTGTTCATGGGATTCTCCATGGTCGGATATGACAATAAAGAAATATGGCTCATTCGGAGCTGTCACTGGTAAAGTGGAGTGTAAGGATACGAAAGTCACACTTACTCCTGATCAGAATGTTGATGTATGTGAACTGCAGAGTAATAATAAAATCAACTGGAGCTATATAAAGAAGTATGGTAATGGATCGACAGAAAAGGTCGCTATAGAAAATGAAAATGTGACTTGCAGTGATGGCAAACTAACACTTGCATATCATTTCCCTAACGATGATTTTGAAAACATCACTTATGCTTTCGTCGCTGAACTTGTTGGCGAAAATGGATGTGTGGCTGAGGTAAAGAGTGAAGAGTTCCAGATCGCGAAGTCAACAGACTACTATATCAGTGGACCATCACGAGTGTCGTCATGCTCAAAGGTTGATTACCGATTGTTAAAGAGTAGTGATAATTCTCCAATCAGTTGCTCGGACTGCTCGGTGGTTTGGAAATATGTATATGAAGACGGTACTGTTGATCCAAATAGTAATGCGTCGTCATTATCTGTGTTTAGCCCAGTGATCAAGGATAATTCGAAATTCAAGATTCAGGCGTTTGTCACAGAGTTAGGTTGTGAGTCCATGTATGAAACTGCTGGATTGTCTGAGGTGATTGATCCTACATTGTCAATAGATGGACCTGATGAGATTTCACTTTGCCAGACTCTTAGCCTTACAGCGAAGGCGATGGTTGAAATCACTGCTGGATTACCTGTTGATGTGATAGATTCCTATAAGGAAGTCAAGTGGTTGTCTGCGACATCTGAGGATGGACCGTTTACAGAAATAAGCGGACAGACCACCAAGACATATTCTCCAGTATTGGAGTCGGTGGGAACATATTACTTTAAGGTTCAATTATATAATACAGACGGTAATGACATTTGTGTCAAGGAGAAGGTCCATAAGGTAGTTGTAACAAATGTCGGAAAAGTTTCTCTTGTCGCAAATGCGGTAGAGGTATGTGAGGGAGAAAACATCACTGTCAAGTTCAACTCTTTAATTTCCGATAATTTCACTACGGATTGGAAGTTGAATGGATCTCCAGTTTCCGCACCAGGAAACACATTGGTCATTTCTGAGGCAGGCTCATATACGTTGAATTTTAAGGCTACAACAAATACAGGATGTAAGTATGAGCGTGATTTGACATTCCGTATTAATCCAAATCCTGTATTTACATTAACAGAGGATACCGCCTGCTCACAAAGTGAGATCTACAAATTGGCAAATACGACTGCGGAAAAAGATGAGACTATTATAAAGGATACTGTTAATAAATCAGTAAAGGGAACGCATGGCTTCGCTTACTACGATCGTCGTATGGACAATAAGTTGGGTATAAGTGTTTCTGCTGATGACATATCTGATTATAAGCCATTTGATTTGACTCCTGCGACTCAGAAGTTTAAGGAGATAGTCTCTTATATCAATTATTTGTTGGCTTCAAAACAGATGAATATTGATTCAGAATTGGTTTCTTACAATTCTTTGGTTCATGGTCAGATTGCCAACAATCGTGGCGGTGTTCTTGGAGGTCAGAATCTGGTCATCGCAAACCAACTAAATAGACTTTTGATTGATAGGTTCGGACAGGATGAGATTGATGCTGTCTATTGGTCGCTCTATAACGACGGTACTCCGGATGATCCAAGTGTGTTTATTATGGTGAATTCAAGAAAACCTGGCAAGTATGCGTCAGAACTTTCTTGTGTCAAATATGTTACGGTAAGAGAGTCGTCCGCTCAGCCTGCATACACAACTGGAGTACAGTCGACCCAAAGAGTCGGTTGGTATGTCTTTGGTACTAAAGATGGCTCGGATCAGGATGCTCCGTTTACTGATGGCTTAATCTCAGATGCCGAGTATGTAAGAAGTATGTATGATCCATCCCAGATGACTCCTGTTGTAGAGAATCGTGGATTCAAGGTCACTGCGACTGTTTCAAACGCGTCGACAGGTGATTATTTCGATTATACATGGGATAATGAGGCAGGAAAGCCATGGGGATCTTCTGCAAGTAAGGATGCTTACATATTCTCTGATATTTGTGAGGGAACCATTCCTTACACATTGACTGTTGTCAACAGACGTACATTATGTCATACAACAAAAACGGCGAATTTGCCGGTTAAACTTGGAAATCTGTCTGTCAAGGGAGCAAACGGAGTGACTTATAATGTGGTGGGTAAGGATGATCATCTTTCAGCTTCCGCAAAGAAAATTGCTGATGTAACAGCTTCTATGTCTGCTGGTTGTAAGGTGACGGCTCCAGAGGTAGATCCATTGGATGCTACGCTTTCATGTGGTGAAACAAATATTGTCGGTACTCCTGAATGGACGCAATCTCCAGCTGCTGGAAAAGAGGTCGCTAACGGATCTCAGATCACATTGACAGTCAAGTTTAAAACTGCTTCAGGATGTACGATAGAGAAGAAAGTCGATGCATATTATATTGTTAAGGTTCCTGATGCAATGACTCTTACAGACGTTGCTAATGCTAAAGTGTGTGAAGGTGGAACTTATGCGGCTGAATTCACTATCGAACATGGAGCAGGAGGTTATAATGTCTCAGGTCTTCCAGGTGGAGTGACTCCAACGATTACAGGCAACAAGGTTAAGGTTGATGTCCCTGCTGGAACTTATAATTTGACAGTTAAAGACATGAACGAATGTTCAGCGGATGTCTCATTCAATGTCGACGAGATTGTTGTGGCTAAACCAGAAATTGTATTCAATTCTGTCTGTGACGACCAGACTGTTGATCTTGCTGTGAAAGATCCTGACAATACTAAATATACATACTCTTGGAGTCTTGTCGAACCTACGACATCATCAAATCCAACGGTGACTGGATTGACAAGTGCTTCAGCAGGAAATAAGTATGTGCTGACGGCTTCTGCAAAAGAACTTCCTACTAGCACCGTCGCTTGTACAAAACAAAGTGATCCTGTGATTCTTACATTCAAGGCTAAGCCAGTCTTGAATTGGGCTGATAATAATACATCAGGAAACTCCGTATGTCCAAAAGAGAGTGGGGCATATCCTCTTGGTGTTGTCGCCACAAATACGGATGCTGATGTGTCTTATGTTTGGAGTGTCACCGGTGGAACTTTGGATAAGAATAATGAAAAGGATGTGAATGTCACTCCTTCCGACAGATGTTCAGGCAATGTCTCTTATCAAGTTTTGGTGAAGAATGGAAACGGATGTCAGACTACAGATTCTAAATCGTTTACAATCAGTGCTCCAGATTTGTCATTCACATTGCCGGATAATTTGAAGACGGTGCAGATGACAAGCATGAATTGTAATTTCTTGGTGCCAAATCTTGTTGGCAACTCATCTTATAATACAGCAACGTCTTCTTGCGGCAATACTATTTCATATACACAGAGTGTTGATCCTGAGACATCTATCTCATCCACAACAAGTGTGATAATCACCGCTAAAGATTTCTGTCATACAGATGGCGTCTCTCAAACAGTAAATCTGGTCGTTCCTGCTCCTGTAACAATTGAAAATGTAACGTCTACTCCTGTGACATGTAAGGGAGATGGCGACGGATCAATATCAATAGGAAACGTTATAGGAGGAAGGGAGTCTTTCCAATACTATTATAAGAAAGCATCAGATGATGACTTCGCTGTGTTGAATGGAAAAACAAAGTCAGATCTTATTGCTGGCGACTATGTGTTGAGGGTTGTTGATGCCAACGGATGTTACAATAACAAGAACGTAAATGTCTCAGAACCTTCAATTGTCACGTTGACGGCGACTCCTACGAATGCGGTTTGTTATGGCACTGATGGAAGTATTGACGTTGCCGCTAACGGAGGAAATGGTGGTGAATATACATATAAGTATGGAACAACTTCCGGTAATATAACAACTCCGTTTGCTTCAGGTGCTGCATTGCCAGCAAACACGTATTATGTTCAGGCATTCGATTCTAAGGGATGTGCGAGTGCAGAAGCTGAAGTTGAAATCACACAGCCTGCTGAATTTAACCCAGGATCAATTGGAAGTGCAGGACAGACAATCTGTTATGGCTCAACAGTCAATACAATTAATAATATCGCTGCAGCAACGTCTATTCCTTCCGCAAATATTTCGTATCGTTGGATTTTGAAACAAAATGGAGAAGAGACGGAATTAGATGAGGCTACAGGCATTTCATATACTCCAAATGTATCAGCTCCTGGCATTTATACATATTATCGTGAGGCTAAGGATGACAAGTGTAAAACAAATTGGGTTAGAAGTGCAGGCTCTTGGACTTTGGTGATCAACCAAAATCCAGTTCCAACATTGTCTGTCCCTTCTAACGTCTGCTCTAATGCGGATGGAAAATATCCGGTTTCTGTCAGTGTGACAGATCAGACAGGTGCGTACACATATAGCCATACGTTCTCGAATAATGTGACTGTCGAAGGCACAGACACTTCTGTTGTTGCTGCAAACAAATGTGGAGGAGTAGTGTCTTACAGTGTGGAAATCACAAATAATCAGACGGGATGTAAGGGTACTGACTCTAAGTCGTTCACTATCACGACACCGACAATCGCATTTACAGATGAAGCTAAGATTGCCGCAAACACTCATATCAAACCGACGTCGACAGGAAACTGTACGTTTGTTGTCCCTGTTTTGGATAATTCGAACTTGGGAGTTTATGAAAATATTTGTAAAGTAAACAGAACATGTGAATTTGGAGATGTCACATATTCTATAAAAGAAAACATTGGAGGTCAGAATATCTTAGGAAAGCCAGTTCAAATGACTATTGTGGCGTCTGACGCGTGTGTGTCCGATGAGATAACTGTTTATATTGATAAACCAGAGCCACTAGTCCTTAGTGGAATACCAACTGTGACTCCAATATGTTCGTATGCGACTACAGACATTACACTAACAGCAACTGGTGGAACGGCTCCATATACATATAGATTAGTGTCACCATCAGAAATGCCTGATGGAATGTCGCTAAGTGGAAATGTGGCTGAAAATGTTAAGCCTGGCAGCTATAAGTTCTCCGTTACGGATGCTGATGGATGTACCTCTGATACTTCCGGAGTTGCGGTTGATGTTAATCCTGGATTTAAGATAGATCCAAATCTTGAGTCGACAGCTCAGACTATTTGTTCGGGAGATACTCCAAATACAATCAAGGTATTGAACGCAGAATCGAATGGTGATCGCCCAATCCTTTATCAATGGTATAGAAACGAGGCTGTTCCAGGAAATAAGATCGACGGTGCTACGTCAATTGAATTTACTCCAGACAACAATACAATTGCAAATGGAGCGACTCAGAGAGTTTATGATTATGTTGTAGTTGTTACGGATCAGTGTAGTGGAAAAGAAATTAATCTTAGATATGCATTGACTGTCAATGCTCTTCCTGAAGTTGATCTTACTGTTGCCGATGGTTGTGAAACGACAACATTTAGTGCGTCTGTAAATGGAAATACAGAAGGATATAAATTCTCATGGAGCGAAAGTGAGAATGGTACATTCGTTTTAGGATCGGCTACAAAGACACTTTCTTTGTCTGCTGGTGTTGACCAGATTTCAAAAACATATTATGTGAAGGCAGAGAATGCCACAACTAAGTGTGCAAGTAAGGTGCCAACGTCGGCGTCGGCAACGGTTTATCGCAAACCTTCGATTTCAATTGGAGATGTCGCTGTCGTTTGTCCAATGATCGGAGACGCTGCTGGAAGTACAGTTGAAATACCTGTCTCATCTATTGTAGGAAATATAGAAAATGTGAAGGATGGCGACGCTAATGTGTCTTATTCATATAATGATGGTAAAATCACATTGGCTGAAAAAATTTCGACAGGTAAGAAGTACACGATAACAGTCAATAATGGATCTGTTTGTGAATCTTTTACAAAGGATGTGGATGTGTTTGTCTACTCAGCACCAGAATTTAATTTGATGGATTGGAATGCTGTTTGCCAGGGCACATCAATGGATGAATTGCCTGAAGTCTCAGTGACATGGAATGATAATGTCGCTGATAAAGATTCTCGTTCTGAAGGTTGGTATTATGGACAGAATCCGCTTTCTGCCAATGAAATAGCTAATCTTTCGGCTGGCAATTATTCATATACATACAAGGCAGTGAATGGATGTGGCTTGACAACTACAAAAAATATTACATTTGTTGTTAATCAGAATCCGACCATTTCTGCTTCGGTAGTTACTTCACATGTGTGTGGTAATTCAGGAGAGATTAACGTGTCGACAAGCAATGGTACGACACCTTATTCATATACAATCAATGGTTCTGCAGTTGATGTTGTAGATGGTAAGATTTCTAATCTGTCTCCTAACTCTTATACTATTGAGGTCACAGATAACAATGGATGTAAGAATGAGGTTGGTGCTTTGTTGATTAATCCAAGTATCGCTTTAAATGCAGGATCGTTGGTGCCTATATCATCGTTCTGTGCTAATGAAAATGTGACTCCAGTATTTAAGTTCCAAACTTTACCAAGCGGTGGCTCAGGAAACTTTACATATAAGTGGACAAAGGGTACAGAATCAACTGTTTTAGGAACAGACGCAAGTTATACACCTTCTTTACCAAAGGAGAATGGCAAGTATATCTCTGGCACATATACATATACAGTGACTATTATAGACCAAGCAGATCCTGCTTGTGGTACAGTTTCTCTTCCTGCAGTTGTTGTTGTCAAGCCGCAGCCTGCTGTAGTGTTGAGTGCGTCTTCTACGAAAAGTTGTGATGACGATATTGTCTTCACTGCTGTGCCAAGTGGAGCGAATACAGGTGTAGGATATGAGTATAAGTGGGATAATGAAGCGTACGGAAATATAAATAAAAAGACATATAGCCTTTCTTCCTTAGCTCCTAAGTTGGAAGTGAATTTGAGTGTACAGGTTAAAGCGGATGGATGTGTGAGCGACGTTGCTACTTCTACTGCAACCATATACGCATCTCCTGTACTCGGAGATTTCACTAATCCTGCTGACTTGTGTGCTAATAAGGAATATTATAATGTATCCGTCGCTCTGAATGGTGGATATACGAATGGAGACAACATATATACATGGAAGAATGGAGATCAGTCTTATGGCAACTCACCATCTGCCGTGATTCCAGTGAAGAACAGTTGTGGAGATGCGTATGGTTACTCTGTAAGTGTCAAGAATGTAGAAAGTGGATGTGAGAGTGCTGTAAAGAGCGGCTCATTCACAACTTCAATATCAGAGTCGACAATCAAGGATGCTGCAAATATTGCTCCAATTGTATTGACTGGTGGTGTGAATTGTAAGTTCGCAGTTCCGTTTGACGACATCAAAGATGCAGTAGGATTCCAGACATCTTGTGGATTGATCGCATCAAATTGGTCATTCAAGATCGACGGTGTTGAAGCTACTTCTGCGACAAGAATTGATTCAGACAAGGAAGTGTTGGTTACAGTGACTGACGGATGTAACAGAGATGTACATACTACAGTTACTCTTAAAGCACCGTCTCCTTTGGAATGGAATGGCGATCAATCTATTGTAAATGTTGATTGTAAGGGAAATGCAAATGGTAGAATCTCTTTGTCTGTTATCGGTGGTGAGACTCCTTATTCTTATGCTAAGACGTCGCTTGCTGTAGATGTGGATGGCTGGCAAACAAGTAATGTGTTTGAAAATTTATCTGCTGGCACTTACACAATGGCAGCAAAGGATGCCAACGGATGTAAAATTGAAAAAGATCTGATTGTAGCAGAACCAGTGAAGGCTCTTGACGCGATAATTTCAGGAAGTGCTAACGTATGTAAAGACGAGACTTCACCTGTTCAGGTTGTCGTTTCTGGCGGAACAGCACCATATACAGTGACTGTGGCTGGTCAGACAATTGTAGGAGAATCTGAGCAGACTGATTTTGTATACAATCTGACTGCCGGCACATACACTGCAGATGTCGTAGATGCTAACAATTGTACGTTTAGTACATCATCTTCTGTGACGATCAATGAGTATACAAGTTTGAAGACATCTCTTAAGTTTGTGAATGATCCTGCGTCGCAGACTATATGTGAGGGACAGATAAAGAATCAGATATCTGTTTCTGCGGAATCATATAAAGAGGATGCCTTGACTTATACATGGAAGAAGAATGACGTCGCTTTTGACAATAATAAGTCTACATATACTCCAACTGAAACAGCTGTCGGAGTGTACAATTATTTGGTTTCGGTATATGATGGATGTACGAAAAAGACGTATGATATAAATGATCCATATATTTTCACTATCAAGAAGAAACCTACAGTTGAAATCACAGTGCCAGAAGGCTCAAATTGTGACGGAAGTGATGTTGTATTATCCACTGTTACTAATAGGGTAGGAACAGAAGACTATAAGTTTAAGTGGAATGATACAAATAGTTCAACGACAGAAACATTGACAGTTCAAAAGAGTGGAACTTATACAGTTACCGTTTCATTGGAGGAGTGTTCTGCTACAGCAACTAAAACAATTTCGTTGAGTTCTCGTCCTGCTAATCCGACGTTGACGGTAAGCAAGGAAACTTCTTGTGAAGAGAGAATCACGTTTACTGCTACGGGAGCAAAGAGTGGTGAAAAATATGTTTGGAAAAACAACACGAATAATTCTTATGATGAGACAGATTCTCCTACAAAGTTTATTGATTTTGTGAGTGGAGAAAACACACAATCGGTAATTGGAGACTGGACTGTCCAAATTAAGGATTCAAAGGGATGTTTGAGTGAGCAGTCTGTGACAAAGACGGCGATTATTTATAAAAAGCCGACTTTTGATATTGTTGTGCCTACTGATGCTTGCCCTAATTCTGCCACATATTCACTATCAGTCAATGTCACTTATGCTGCGAATAATAATTATTCAGTAGCATGGTCTAACAATGTTGTGCCTGATGATCAAAACTCTTCTAATGCAATCATTAATAAAGTGGCTGACGAGTGTGGCCGTACATATTCATTCAATGTCACAGTGACAGATGCTCATTGTCAGAGAACTGAGTCTGGTTCTTTCACAACTAAGACGAGCAGTGTGTCTGATTTGAAATTGACTTTGAAAAACGATGATATTGATCTGGTAGGAACAAATTGTGAGTTTAAGGTGCCAGATGTCGTTTCTGAATATGAATTCAGCTCGATTTGTGGAATTGATAATGCCAAGACAATTACACAATCAGTTGCTTCTGGAACAGTTATTACCTCTTCGCAGACAATAACTGTCACAGCTACAGATCTTTGTGGAACATCTATAACAAAGGATGTTGCACTTAATATTCCATCTAACAATTTGAGCGGAAAGACTCTTTCTGCTAATGTGAAGGATGTTAAGTGTAATGGAAATAATAATGGTGAGGTAACGCTTTCTGTGGAAGGTTTGACAGGCAGCGGATACACTTACTATTTGACTAACAGTTCTCAGAATTTCCAAAATAATAATGGAGAATTCACAAATGTGCCAGTTGGAACTTATACTGGAAGAATCGTTGATGCCAATGGATGCTATGTGACTAATTCAAGTATCAAGATTTCAGAGCCGACTCCATTTGTGGCTACTATTCCATTTGAACTTTCTGTTTGTCCAGGATCGACAGACGGAAGCATAGATGTCATTAACATATCAGGTGGTACAGCACCTTATACAGTGTCTGTTGACGGTGCGACTGCTTCTGCCGTTTCTAATGGAAAGTCTACAATCGTAGGATTGAAGAAAGGGGAGTATTCAATTACGGTTAAGGACAATAATGGTTGTAGTGTTGTTGGAAAACTTACTGTGACTGAGTATAATAAACCAGAAGTGACTATTACAGGAGCCGCATCTGTTTGTGAAGGCAATTCAGTCACATTGGTGGCAAATCCAAATGCTGGTGCTGAGCCAACTGTGATTTATTCATGGGTTAAGTCAAATTCGGCTCCTACGGATGATGCTTTCTCTGTATTTAATGCAGGAGCTACGCAGACAGTCTCTGCACCGTCGGATTGGAATGACAAAACGGATTATTCAGAGACTTGGTACGTTAAGGTAAAAGATGGCCACGGATGTATAAGTGACGCAACGTCTGCTACAGCCACAATCATGAAGAGTCCTGAACTGACACTTACACAGGATGGATTCAAGTGTGAGGAGACCGTGACATTCACAGCAGAGTCGGCTACAGCGACTTCTTATTCATGGAAGGAGAATGATGGAGCATGGTCTGAGTTCTCTACTGAAACAACAAAAACATTAAATTATGTTGATGCTGATGCTTCCACAACTTGGTATGTGAAAGCTAAGAATGCACAGAATTGTGAGAGCGAGGTGAAATATGCAACTGGATATGTCTACAAGAAGCCTGAGGTTTCGATCATCGGCGATGTGACAACATTGTGTGAACATGGCACTTTGAGTGGTGAGCTAAAATCGAATGCTGACTTCAAGACATATTCTTGGGAGAAGGATGGCACCAAGGTTGGAACGGAAAAGAGTTATACTGCCACTGCACCTGGTAGCTATACACTTACTGTGACTGATGCACATTGTGCGAATACTACTAGTGCTTATGTTATTTCTCAGAGCACTTTCGTAATCGAATCTGTCAATGCGGTCAATCCACTATGTCATTCTGGATTGGGTTCTATTGAGGTGAAGGTGAAAGACGGTGCTGCTGATTATCAATATGTGTTGAATGCTGAAAGTCCAGTAACGAAGTCTGATGCAAATCACACATTTACAGATCTTGCCGCTGGATCTTATACAGTGAAGATTATTGATGGAAATGGTTGTGAAGTGGCAGAAAATGATCTGACAATCACTATCCCTACAGAGCTAAAGATTGATACTTGGTCTGTTGCCAACGCTGAGGTTTGTGAAGGAACGACTGCTGATATCACATTGAAAGTTTCAGGAGGAACAGCTTCTTACAGCTACAAGGTCAATACCGATGATGTTGTTGTCGCTATGGGAGACGGAGTTTCAACAGCTACTATATCTAAGACTCAGGGCACTTACTCTGTGACTGTCACAGATAAAAATAACTGTACTGCGAATTCAACATCAGATGTGGTGATTACAAAGCCATCCGACTTTACTTTGGGTTCTCTTGATAAACCAAATACAGCGGTCTGTGAAGGCTCTCAAAATCCAAATGTCAGTGTGGTAGGTGCTGCGTCTGCTAAGACATGTGTTGATTGCATCACATACGAGTGGCGAAAGAAGAATAATGATGATGTGCTAGGAACATCGGCATCATTCGCGTCGACTGAAACAAATGCCGGCACTTATGAATACGTTGTCACGGTGAAAGACAAGTGTTCAGGCACTTCGAAGACACTTGATTATAAACATGTGATCAATCCAAATCCTACATTCACATTGTCGGATCTTGGTGACCAATGTCCAAAACTAAATACAGATAACTATGTGTTGTCTGTTTCAAATGTGATACCATCGACTGGTTATAGCGTCGTTTGGACAGGTGCGACAAAAGATGATGCAGATCAGACAAAGGCAATTATCGCAGGTGGTGATTGTAGTGGTGTGAAAACATATAGCGCGACGGTGGCAAACTCAGCAACTAGTTGTTCGACTAAGATAGAAAAGAGCTTTGAAATCAAGTTGACAAATGCATTGTCTTTGGCTTTGACGACGGATGGCTTGGCATCTGGTTCAGCGACCGACTATGAGTTCACATTGTCATCTAGTGATTGTAATTTTGTTATTCCTACATTCACATATACTGCTACTCAGAATTGTGGAATGACACCAACTGTCACACAGAGTGTAGACGGTGATGTGGTCACTGTTACGGCAACAGACTTCTGTAACAACACATTGAAGAAAACAGTGAAGATTATCACTCCAGCAAAACCGGCAGCACCGACGTTGAGTGCTGAAAATGAATGTGGAGGAGACGTGACATTCACTGCTACTGGAGCCAAAACAGATGAGACATACGTATGGAGCAACGCGGCGAATGGAACATTTGTAGCTGATGGATCAACAAAGACGTTGACATACAATGCGTCTGGAGACAA
>OCTW013375757.1_pt1 | contig 82924 bp, 73 predicted proteins | sample 1539671 | NCBI WGS metagenome assembly OCTW01 (sample SAMN02144230, study PRJEB22623) | gut metagenome | biome: sheep rumen | host: Ovis aries | place: New Zealand | reverse complement strand
GGCGGCCTCGGTCTTGAATTCAGGGATGCTGTTGCTGGCACCGCTGCTGCTGTCGTCGCAGGCGGTCATGCAGGCGGCAGCCGTGAGGGCCATCGCCGACGTCCAGAGTAGTTTTTTCATGATTTTCTCCTTTTGTAAGGTTTTTGTATTTTTTCACCCAATGGCATATATAGATTATTTCACCTAAGTCGGATTGTGACGCGTGATACATTGTGCCTAAAATCACAAGGGCTACTCCACCAGCTTCTTGTCCAGCAGCGGGAAAATCCGGTTCAGTTCCAGCAGGTCCATAATCCGGTCGAAATCCCCGAAAAAGAACTCCGCCTGGTCCAGGGGCTGGTGAAAGTCCAGGGAGGTAGAGGGCGTCAGAATGCCCTTTTCCACCAGGGCGCCGATGGTGCGGGTGGTGAGGGTCATGCCGTGCATGGATTTCTTGGATTCCTTTTTCAGGTCTGCCGTAGAGATGGCGCTGAGCCCGTTTCTAAGCGGGTCCTTGCTCCGCTGCGAAAGCCTGATGAATACCGTCAGCACCATCTGGTCGGTCATGGAAAGGATGTTGGGGCTGATCTTTTGTTCCAGGGCGCGGTAGCGCAGCGTCTCGTAAAGCAGGTGCACTAGTTCCGGGGACTGCACCTGCAGCGAATCTTCTTGAATCTTGAGGACGCCCAGTTCCTGGAGGACCTTGAACAGCTTGCGGCATTCTTCGGGGTGTGTGCCGTTCATGCGGGCGGCCCGTGCAGAAACAGTTGCCATGGGAGCGGTGTTGCCGCCCTGTTCCTTCAGAATGCCAGAGAGCAGGTACAGCAGCGAAGGCAGTGCCTGCACTAGGTTGCTCTTGCGGGCATTTTCTTCGCCGATGTGGTTCCGGCGGATTAGAAATTCGATGATGGACCGGAGCCACGAGGGCTTTTCGTCCAGGATTGCATTAAGTTGTTCGTGTTCCACCACCTGGATTTCGCAATCTTCTTCGGCCTTCAGGGTGTATTCCCTGGGGGCATGTTCCAGCAGGCTGAACACGTCTATGATGTCGCCCGGTTCGAAGAGCCTTGGGGTCGCGGCGGTCTGGGCGCTGCCTGTCCCTGAAAGAGTACCTGAAATGACGATGTAGAGGGAACTGGCGAAGTCCCCCTCCAGGCACAGAAAATCACCGGCGGAGAGTTTCATTACAGCACCCCCCTCAGGTTGATTTCGTAGCGCAGCGCCAGGAGAAAATATTCAATCTTCTTGGAATCCGGGGCGAAAAGGTCGCCCTTGGCGTTTATGAACCAGCCTAGGCCCTGCATCTTTATCCAGTCGGCGGCGGTAAGGGCGATGTTGTTCTTCTGGAAAAAGGCGAGCCATGCCGGAGGGTCCTGGGACAAGTCACTTTCGGTTATAGACAACCTAACAAGGGCCTTCTTCTGGTTCAGCGTGAGCTGCAGGGGCGGCCAGGGCTTTTCTTGCGCTTCGGATTCCAGGTAGTCCACGAACAGTTCCAAAAGTTCGGGCTGGGTGACCGTCACCACGGGGTCCATCCCGGCAATCTCCACGAACTTGCGCCGGCTGAGTGCCTTCAGGTCTTCCTTGACTTCGGGGGCGCAGGCCTTGGTCTGCCAGCAGAATTCCTGCACAAGGCTTTCTAGCGGGTAGGGCTCGCCCTTTTTCAGGTGCCTGCAGAATTCAGAGAGGCTCACGAGGGAATTTGCGGCCCGGCTATGGCGGCCTGCCTCTTTCCGCTGGCGGTTTCTGGCCGAAAGCTCGCGGATAACCGCCAAAAGCCAAAGGGGAATGCTCTTGAGTTCGGACTCCATGCAGTCTTCGCTCACTACGGTGATTTCGGAATCTTTGGTGGCTTCCAGGTCGTAGCGGAAAGGTTCCCGCTCCAACAGGGCGGCGACTCCCACCAGGTCGCCGGGCTGCATGGTAAAGTGCACCTTGCGGGGAGTCAGGGAATTGTCCACTGCCGCAAGTTCGCCCTTGTCCAGGATGATGATTTTTCGCTCCTGGTCGTTGTGGGAATATACAACAAAACCCGCCTTCACGCTTGAGTGCGTGGGCGGGATAACTTGTTGTCGGGAATTCCCGTTCATCGGGAAATCACCCCCGAAAGCCTAATTAGGCCTCGCGTTCGTCGATGCGGGCGGCCTTACCGCGAAGGTTACGCATGTAGTAGATGCGGGACTGGCGGACCTTACCGGCACGATCCAGGACGATGGATTCGATACGGGGGGAGTTCACCGGGAAAATGCGTTCCACGGCGACGGCGCCGGACATCTTGCGGACCGTGAGGGTCTTGGAAATGCCGGAGTTCTTCTGCTGGATCACAACGCCCTTGAAAGGCTGGATGCGTTCCTTGGTTCCTTCGATAACCTTTACGTTCACAGTGACGGTGTCACCGGCGCGGAAGCTCGGGGCTTCGGCCTTTACGTTTTCGTTATGGATTGCTTCGATGTTCAGGGACATAATGTGTACCTCTTAATTATTTGTCGCCAAATTTAGAATTTAATTTGAATTTTTCAAGGATGTCGGGCCGTCTTTCTTGGGTTCTTTTCAAGGATTCCTGCTTCCGCCATTCAGAAATGTTCTTGTGGTGACCCGATAGCAGCACTTCGGGCACCTTTTTGCCCTCGAAAACCTCGGGGCGGGTATAGACCGGCCAACCCAGTAGCCCCTGGGCAAAGGAGTCCGTGTCGCCGGATTCACGGTTCCCGAGGGCCCCGTCTTTTAGCCGCACCACGGCGTCGGTCAGGAGCATGGCGGGCAGTTCGCCTCCGCTCACCACGAAATCCCCGATGGAAATTTCCATGTCCACCTCGGACTGGCGTATGCGGTCGTCGATTCCCTTGTAGTGCCCGCACACGATGACCAGGTGTTCTTCCTTGGAAAGGTCCGCGGCAATCTGGTGGGTGAGGGGTGTACCATCGGCGGTCATGTAGATGACCTTGCCGTCGTCTTCCTTGACGCCGGTGCTACGGATAGCCTGGGCCAGGGGTTCAGGTCTGAGCACCATCCCCGGTTCGCCGCCGTAGGGCACGTCGTCCACCTGGCCGTAGTCGTTCACGGCAAAGTCCCGCAAAAACACGGTGTTGAACTGCAGAATTCCCTTGCTCTGGGCGCGGCCCATGATAGATTGCTTCATGGGGGCAAACATCTCGGGGAATATGGTGATGCAGTCGATTCTCATGAACTCTCCTCGGGGCACAGCGCCCGCAGGTAGTCGCCGTCGCAGACGATGGCCCGGTTTTCTTCGTCAATTTCTGACACGCAGTCCTCAATCCAGGGGGCAAGGATGGGCTTCTTGGAAAACTCCGCCTGGGCTTCTTCGGCAAACTTGATGAGGAAGGCGTCTACAGTGGGCAGTTCCTGCACCTCCAGCACTTCGCCTACGGTGCGTCCGTCCGAGAGCTTGACCGCAAAGCCTGCCAGGTCGTCCAGGTAGAACTCCCCTTCGGGGGCGGGAATCCGCTCGTCGGGGCTTACCATCAGGCTCCCGTTCACCAGGGGCCGCAAGGATTCCGGAGTGTCGAAACCCTTGAACTTCAGGTGCCAGAGCGCCCCAGCCTGCTTGGACTCTTCCACTTCCAGTTCCGCGAACTGCCCGTTCACCTTTTCCACCACCACGGCCTTCAACAGCTTGTGCCGCTCCGGGTCGTGGGTCGTGGGCCGGGCCTTGATAAAGCCCTTGACGCCATGGCTTCCCATGAGTTCGCAGACGGTGATGTAGTTGGAGTAGTCGGGCATTGGGTAGGGGATAGGGGTTAGGATCTAGGGGCTAGGGGTTAGGGCGGTGTGGGGTGTGAGGTGAAAGATTAGTAATGAGTTGTGAGTTATGAGTTGTGAGTTCTTATAATCGCGCCTTTGGCGCCAAATTATACACTGACAACTGATAACTGAGAACTGATAACTCAATAAACGTCCTTAGACGAAAAAAGTCCTGCGCCCGTGGCACAGGACTCTGCAAAAAGGTGCGATTAGGCTTCGGCCGGGGCTTCAGCGGCAGCTTCGGCAGCGGCGGCTTCCTTGGCGGCCTTTTCAGCTTCGATCTTGGCGAGAGCCTTGGGACCGAGCTTGGCCTTCTTGGCCTTGTCGGCCTTAGGAGTGGCGACCTTGCCTTCGATGGAGCGGCCGGCGCGGAGCTCGTGGAAGAGTTCCATGATGCCCACCTTCTTCAGGAGGCTGCGGACGGTGTCAGAGGGCTGAGCGCCGGTCTGGAGCCACTTGAGGACCTTTTCCTGCTCGAAACGGATTTCGGGCTTCTTCAGGTTGGGGTTGTAGAAACCCACCTGTTCGATAAAGCTATCGTCGCGTGCCTTGCGGCTGTCGATGACCACGGCGCGGTAGATGGGGTTGTGACGCTTGCCAAAGCGAGCGAGACGGATAACAGTTGCCATTTTAACCTCTTTTAGGGTTGATTGTTTCTTTTTGAGGCCAAATATAACAACAAAAAACTTGTGTGTAAAGGACGGAATGTAAATTTTTTCCGTTCTTTACAGATAAATTAACCATGTTCCGGCGCGGTCCATACAACCCAAAATTGACGTTTTTGATCGAAAATCGCCAATTTTGACCCCAAACTAGTCCTTTTTTAACCCAAGAGGGGGAAGCCTCCCCCTCGGTTGGGCCGCGCCCAACCTACCCCCTCTCCTAGGGGACACCCCTAAAACCCCGTTTTTTTCAGCGTTACCCGTCACCCTCGTAGAAAAGATATAGATTTTAGGCCATGGACGGAACCCAATCTTTCTCTGAAATGGCCATGGCTCTCTCTCTGGATTACGAGAGCGTGTACTTTGTAGATATCGAGACGGACCGTTATGCGGAGTATTCCTCCCGTGGCGGTTACCGCCAGCTGCAGCTGGACTACTCGGGTAACGAGTTCTGGGGAGATGTGCAGAAAAACTTGAAGAACGTGGTCTTCGAGGCGGACCAGGGCATGCTTTCCAGGGCCTTGACCAAGGAAAACGTGCTTACCGAGACGGCTGACGGCAGCCCCTTCACCTTGAACTACCGCCTGCTGATTGACGGGGAACCCACCTGGTACACCCTGAAATCGGTCCACATCCAGTTCGGCGACAAGAACTACCTGGTGGTGGGCGTCTGCAACGTGGATTCCCTGGTCAGGCAGCAAAAGAAGCTGGAGCAGGAAACTTCCAAGAGCGTCACTTACGGGCAAATCGCCCTGGCCCTTGCAAACCAGTACGTCACCATCTACCGCGTGAACCGCAAGACCGACCACTATGCGGAATACAAGGCCAAGGAATTTTACAAGGAACTGGCTATCGAAGAAAGCGGGAATGATTTTTGGGGCGACTGTCAGAAAAACCTGCAGAGGGTCATCTACGAAGAAGACCGGGAACTGCTTTCGGCGGTTCTCGTGAAGGAAACTCTACTGAAGGAGTTGGACAACAGCGGCAGTTTCTCTTACACCTACCGTCTGCTGGTCCACGGCGTTCCCACGTACATGAACATGAAGGCGGTGGCCTCCGGCGATGAACATATTGTTATTGCGGTGAGCAACATCGACGCCCAGGTCCGCAGGGAGCACGAGTTCTCCGAAGCCCTGAGCCTTGCTCTTGAAAAATCCCACAAGGACAGCCTTACGGGCATCAAGAACAAGAACGCCTTCGTGGAATTCGAGAACAGGCTGGACCATGAAATACAGTCTGGCGCCTGTCAGGAATTTGCCGTTGCCGTTTGCGACGTGAACGGCCTCAAGGAGGTGAACGACACCAAGGGGCACAAGGCCGGAGACGAATACATTTGCGGGGCGGCCAAGCTGGTCTGCGAAATCTTCAAGCACAGTCCGGTGTTCCGCATAGGCGGCGACGAGTTTGCGGTCATCCTTCGGGATTTTGACTACAGAAGGCGCGAAGACCTCCAGGAACAGATTGACGCAATCGTTCAGGAGAACCAGAAAAAGGGTGGCGTGGTGGTGGCCTGCGGCATGGCCTGCTTTGAGCCTGCCAAGGACAGGAATGTGGCCCAGGTGTTTGAACGCGCCGATAGCCAGATGTATTCCCGCAAGAAAAAACTGAAAGGGGTGTAGGGGTTAAGCCTATGGCTTAATCTCTGAATCGGCTATATTCACTTCGTTCATCGCCTGTCGTTGTCATCCCCGCCCATTCGACAGGCTCAGGGCAGGCTCCGGCGGGGATCTGCTTGCTGGTTGGAATAGCGAGATAAGACAAAGCCTTCATTTCATTCAGGCTTTGCCCTACGGGTTAAGCCTTTGGCTTAATCTCTGAATCGGCTGTATTCACTTTGTTCATCGCCGATTCAGTCGAACTCACGACTACGTCGCTCGTCCTGAAACTCTCGCTATTCCGCCAATAAAAAGAAAACCACCCCTTGGGGTGGTTTTTCTTTTTATCGGAATAGCGAGATTGCCAAAAGTTTCACTTTGTTCAACTTTTGCCCTTCGGGCTTGCCGTGCTTTGCACGGTCAAGGCCTCCCGCGTCGCGTTTCACTTCGTTCCGCTCCGCGGTAGTCGAACTCACTTCGTGAGTTCTCATCTCGCGCCCATTCCGATACGAAAAAGGCACCCACAGGGGGTGCCTTTCGTATCGGAATAGCGAGATTCGAACTCACGACCTCTTGCTCCCGAAGCAAGCGCTCTACCAGGCTGAGCTATATTCCGGTTTGGTGGCTCAAAGATAGTTAAAAAAGACGAAAAATTAAAGGTCAAATGCAAATTTTTTAGCGAGATGAGACAAAAACCTAACTTTGTTACGGTTTTTGCCCTACGGGTTAAGCCTTTGGCTTAATCTCTGAATCGGCTGTATTCACTTCGTTCATCGCCGATTCAGTTGAACTCACGACCTCTTGCTCCCGAAGCAAGCGCTCTACCAGGCTGAGTTTATTCCGCATTAAGGGCTCAATGCGGTTATTTTTTCGTTTTTGGGGCGGGTTTCCCGATTTTTAGGATGCTGGAACCGGCATTTTCGATTTCGGTGCGGTAGAACACCACCCGGTTTCGCCATTCGGAGCGGACCTTGCGGTCGATAATCTTCTTGACGTTGCCGTAGGCGGGGTTCCCGCCCCCGTGGATGACCCGGAGCACGCTGAGGCCCGCGATGCTCATCTGAGACATGCGGCGTTCCACCGCCTCCGCCGCCTCGTCGGCGGTCATACCATGGAGGTCGATCTCGTCTTCGGGTAGCGGTGTGCCCCAGGAGGCGGGGTTCCGGACCTTTTTCCCCTTGAAAACTTTTTTCTCGGTCGGGACGTCGGCCTTCGCAGCATCCAGGGCCTTGTCCTTGTCTTCCATGTGGTGGTTCTTGATCCACTCCAGCTGGAAAAGTTCTTCTTCGTTGAAAGCCATTTTATACCTTGAAGTTCTTGTGGTAGTTCCAGGTCCACTGCTCGGGGTGGTCCTCGATCCAGCATTCCACGTCGGCGGCTATGGAGTTGACCAGCTCCGCCTCGCCTTCGGGAGTGGCGGCCATCTTGGGTGGGTAGTAGTGCTCGAACCGGATGACGTGCTCCCGGACTTTTTTGTCCTGCCTGACAACCGTTTCGCTGTAGGTGCGGAAGGTGACGATGCTTGCCCCCATCTGGTTTACCTTGACAGGAAGCCGCAAATAAAGGGTGTTCTTTTTTCCGAAAAGGGAGACGGTGTTGCCCTTGGTGTTGCGGCCCTGGTCCACCACCATGGCAAGGATTCCCCGGGTCTTGAACAGGTTGCGGACTAGGCTCTGGAGCTTGTCGGGGTGGTATTCGGTAAGGTTCGGGTCGCTGCGCAGGTCTTCTAGGCACTTGCGCATGGCGGCATCCCCTGCAGAGTCGGTAATGAGGTGTACCGGCTTGCCGTAGCGGCAGAGAATCCGGTGCATGTTCTCGAAGGCGCCCTGGTGGATGCTCATGCCCACCACGGTTCCCTCCTTGGCGGCATCTTGCATGATAAATTCGTTCTCGAATCGGACCCGTGCCGTGGCAGAGGGAATCCGGGCCAGCAGGCGGTAGCTGTCGATGCCGTTCCAGTAGATACTTTCGAACACGTCTTTGGGCGTGATTTTGTGCTTGCGTGTGGCGTTCTTTCCGTAGAAACCCGTTTCTTGCAGGAGATGTTCCACGCGGCCGTAGGCCCGCTTGGTATGGAGCGCCTTGTAGATAGGGTACGCAATCTTGAACAGCAGCGCAAAGAAGGCGTCCGGCAACCGCAGCAGAACGAACAGGATTATCTTGTATGTAGTGACCTTGAGACGGAACATTCTTTATTAATTCGGAATTAGAAAGTAGGAATGAGGATTTTTATTCTAGATAAATAACTCCGAATTCCGAAATCCGAATTCTTAATTCTCTTCGAATTCCAAGATTCCTCTGCCGAATTCCCGCACGAACAGCCTGCGGCTAAGTCCTTCGCCGGCGTAACTGATGGTAGGCGAGATTTCGTAGAGCTTATTCGGGTTTACCTCCACGTGGGCCTTTTTCAGCCATTCCTTGTGGAGGCGTCCGATCATGTTGCGGGCGGTCTTGGGAGAATCGTTTCCGTCGGCGTTCTTGACGGGGCTGAACTCTTCTTCGCGGACCACTCCGAAGGGAAGCATGGACCCCAGCAGCGGGAAGGCGTCAAAGAGGAACTGCTCGAACTTGAAGCATTTCTCGATGCCGCAGACGGTCTTGCGGGCGGTGTGCCACGGGAGCCTGCTGGTCTGTAGCTTGCGGAGTCCTGCAAGCTTGAAAAGGTGTATGGCGATGTTTCCGCCGTCGAAGGTGAGGCTGCCGTCGGCGTTGGTCATGTCGCGGTAGTTTTCGGGAAGGTCGCTGTATTCCACCACGCCGGGCTTGCCGTTCTGCAGGGCGAATATGCCCACCTTCTCGTTTGGACCAGCCTTGGGCACCACCTTGGAGGCCGACATGCTACGGCCTTCGCTGGCGAGGGCCCCGATGAACGCCGGGTCGCAAATGCGGCACAGCGCGTTATCTACGCTATAGAGGAACACGTACTGCACGCCCTTTTCTACAAGCCAGGCCAGAGTTCCGCTCTGCGCCAGGGCGCGGAAGCAGCCGCCGTTTCCGTCGGGGACAAGGGCCAGGCGGTTGTTCTCGTCTATCACGGCCTTGCCTTCGGGAGTGAGGGCGCAGATGGTGCCCTGTTCAAAGAAGCGGATGTTGTCCCGGTCCATGCCAAAAAACTTGTGTTCGGTAAAGAAGTTGACGGTGGCCTCGTGGTTCAGGGGGCTGGTCATGATGCACCAGGGAATGGGGTGGCCCACCTGTGCGGCCAGGTTTTGCAGGCGTTCTGCCTGCAGTTGGAACAAACTCTTGTGGCTGGGGAGCCCGATGTCGAACATGCCCTTGGGTCCGTCGAAACCGAGGCGGGAACCCTGTCCGCCCGCCACCAGGAAGGCGGCCACCTGTCCTTTCTGGAGCAGGATTTCTCCGGTTTCTTTCCAGAAGTCGTAGCGCAGGTCGTCAGCGGCAATCTTGAAGGGCATGGGTTTGAGGTCGGCGGAAACGTTGTCTGCCAGGGTGGCGGCGGACTTTTCGGCGTAAAGGGCCTTCAGTTCTTCCCAGTCCTGGGATAAAATATCTCGCTCCAGAAGGCTGCGGGCCTCGCCGCTCAATGATTCAAGGCGGGCGGTCAACTCTTGCTGCCCCGCTGCGTTCAACTTGCTGACTATGTCGTTCATTTGAGACTCTTGAAATTTTTGAAATTTAAATTCTGGTTCCGGGGTTTTAGGGGTGTCCCCTAGGAGAGGGGGTAGGCAAAGACTTGCCCTGGATTCTTCGACTCCACTTCGTTTCGCTCAGAATGACACATTGTTTGTTTCAGAGTGACAGAAGGGGCAAGGCTTTGACGAGGGGGAGGCTTCCCCCTACCTAATTCCAAAAAACACCACCATGCTGAAGATGAGGGCGAAGATGCTCACCAGGTGCATGCGCCACACGATCTTGGAGTTCATCAGGGGCTTGCTCGGGAACTTGCCGTCCCACTTTTTTTGGTAGTGGTGGTGGAGCGGCGCACAGAGGAACAGGCGCTTGCCGGTGCCGGTAGTCTTGCGGGTGAATTTGAACCAGAGAATTTGGAGCAGCACGGAGCAGGCTTCGGCGATGATGATGATGCACACGATGGGCAGGAATAGTCCCGCTTGCACCAAGATGAACATGATGCCGATGGCGGCGCCAAAGCCTACGGAGCCCGCGTCGCCCATGTAGATTTCGGCAGGGGGACTGTTGAACCACAGGTAGGCAAGCAGGGCGCCTGCGATGGAGGTGGCCAGGGGGAACAGTTCGTCGCAGCCCGGCAGATAAGGCACGCTCAAGTACTGGCTGAAGATGAAGTTTCCGCTGACGTAGGCCACGAGACCCACGAACACCATGCTGGTAAGAATCGGCACAGAGACCAGGCTGTCCAGGCCGTCGGTAAAGTTGGTACCGTTGGCGCTGGCCGCGATGACAAATGTCATGAAGGCGACGAAAATCCAGTTGGGCAGGTGCAGCTGGAACACGTCGATGGGGAGGAAGGGAATGGTCAGGTCGCCCTTGAGTTCGGGAATGAACTTGTAGCAGAAGATGGCCACAACGAGGCTAAAGAGGAAGTAGAGGAACAGGCGGAGGCTGCTGGAGATGCCGTCGGCCTTGTCCATGTAGTCGGCGGCCTTGAGCTTGCCCAGCTTGATGAGACGCTTGGCCTTGACTTTCGCGATGTCGTCGATGGCGCCCACGGCAGAGAATGCCGCCAGGATAACCAGGGTGGAAATGCTGTAGCCGTTCATCTTGCAGACCAGGAGCGAGACGACCTCGACGACGATTACCAGAAGGAGGCCGCCCATGATGGGAGGGCTCTTGGCTCCGTCCTTGTCAAAATCGGAGGTGGCGTCAAGGCGCTGGAGCTTGCGGATATAGACCGGCATGAGGCACATGACTAAAACGATGGAGAGCATAGCGGCCACGCCCGCGCGGAACAGACGGCCGTCGAAAAGGTCAATGCTGGTAATGTGATAGAGCCAATGGCAGAGCATAGTAGTTGATAGTGGCTAGAATCTAGGAACTAGGGGTTTGAGTCGAAAAGGTTTGGTTTGTCATGTCCGCGAAGGCGGACATCTCCCTTATGTTGAATCATCAGACAAGAGAAAAATAAAATAATGTAGTGGCGTTGGCTTGGGTTATCTAAAATTTCTACATTATAGATCATGAGCGAACTGCATATCAACTGCCCCCATTGCGGGTCTTCTTTCCAGGTCATGGTGAAGGGCGAGCCTTCCAGCATGATGGTGTTTTCTTGCGTCAGGTGCAAGACTCCGCTGATGTACTACGGGGGAGAAACCGCCGAGCTGGACAGGGACGAGTTTGCAGGGCTTCGCAAGCGGCTTTCCAAGGTGCTGGACGTGGTGGTGAGTAACGACGCCTCGGTGAAGGAGGTGGCGGATTCGCTGCGCCGTATGGTGGATGTGTCCAATGCCTTGGCGGAGGAGCGGGTCGGTCAGTCCGGTGGGGGCGATGGTCGCGGGGATGCTCGCGGGGTTGCTGGCGACGGGGATGCCCGCAGGGCCGTGGCCATTACGGACGAGGCTCTGGAAAAGTTGCAGAAAGACCTTGCCGAGATGGACGCCGAAAAGTTCCTGGAAAGCTTGTAGCCCAAGTCCTCTTACCGCTGTTTTTTATGCTGGAATTTTTCATTGCCGCCATCGTTGTCGCCCTTGCTCCCGGGCCGGATAATTTGTTTGTGCTGGCCCAGAGCGCTACTCACGGAGCCAAGGCCGGCTTTTGCATTATTTGTGGACTGTGTACGGGGATAATGGTGCAGACGGGGCTTTTGGTGGTGGGCGTGTCTGCCCTGATTGCCGCAAGCCCTGTGGCTTTTTTCGTAATCCAGTGCATGGGCGCTGCCTACCTGGTGTATCTGGCCTTCAAGAGCTTTCAGGTGCGGGCGGGGGTAGTTGTTAGTTCGGAATTCGGAGTTCGGAATTCGGAATCTGGAGTTCGGAGTTCGGAATCAGATAAATCGCAATCGTTGTCGGCCCGCAGGCTCTACTTGCGGGGCATCATCATGAACCTCACGAATCCGAAGGCGATACTTTTCGCGCTGTCGTTTATCCCGCCTGCGGTAAAGATGGACAGCCCCTTGAGCCCGTCGGTCCAGATGTTGATTCTCGGGTCGGAATTCGTGGTGGCCACCTTCATCGTGTTCGGAACGGTTGCGCTTTTGGCGGGTGCGGTCAAGAAGTTCATGCTGAACAGCCCCAAGGCGAACCGCAACCTGAACTGGTTCTCCGGTGCGGTATTCCTGTTCATGGCCGTCGCGCTGTTTGCGCTGTAAATGCGCAAAAAAAACTGTACCGTTTGTTCGGCACAGTTCTTTTCGATATTTTTAGCGGACTACTTGTTCAAATGCTCCGTTGCGGCGGCAACGGAAAGCAGGTCCGCTTCCATGAAGGGCTTGCCGATCCACTGCAGGCCTACAGGCAACCCGCCTGCCATTCCGCAGGGGACTGTTACGCCCGGAAGTCCTGCAAGGTTCAGACTCACGGTGTAGATGTCGCTGAGGTAAACGGCCATGGGGTCGGATTCGTTCATGCCGCACTTGAGCGGAAGCCCAGGCATGGCGGGGCTTGCAATCACGTCGCAGCTTTCGAAAGCCTTGTTGAAGTCGTCGGTAATGAGCCTGCGGACCTTCTGGGCCTGCACGTAGTAGGCGTCGTAGAAGCCTGCGCTGAGCACGTAACTGCCCAGCAGAATGCGGCGCTGGACTTCTTTGCCGAAGCCTTCGCTGCGGGACTTGGCGTAAAGGTCGAACAGCTTGCGGGCATCCTTGCTGCGGTAGCCGTAGCGCACGCCGTCGTAACGGGAGAGGTTAGAACTGGCCTCGGCGGTGGCGATGATGTAGTAGCTGGACACGGCGTAGCTGATATGGGGGAGGCTTACTTCCTTGAGGGTGGCACCTTCCGCTTCCATCTTCTTGAGCATGCCTTCGATGGCGGCCTTGCAGTCCTTGTCCAGGCCTTCGCCGAAGTATTCCTTCGGAACGCCGATGACCTTGCCCTTGATGCCTGCGTCAAGCTTTGCGCCGAAATCTTCGGTAGGCCTTGCGCTGGTGGTATTGTCGTGAGGGTCGATTCCGCAGATGGCCGAAAGCAGTGTTGCGCAGTCGGCGACGGTGGCACCGAAGGGACCGATCTGGTCCAGGCTGCTGGCGTAAGCCAGAAGACCGTAGCGGGACACGCGGCCGTAGGTGGGCTTAAGGCCCACCACCCCTGTGCAGGCGGCAGGCTGACGGATTGATCCACCGGTATCGGAGCCCAGAGCACAGGGGACCGTGCCCGAGGCCACGGCTACGGCCGAGCCTCCGGAGGAACCTCCCGGCACGCGGGAACTGTCCAGCGGGTTCTTCACAGGACCGAAGTAAGAGGTCTCGTTGCTGGAGCCCATGGCAAATTCGTCCATGTTGGTCTTGCCCACAATGACGGCACCTGCCGCCTCCAGCTTTTCGATGGCGGTGGCGGTGTAGGGGGCTACAAAGTTTTCGAGAATCTTGGAGGCGGCCGTAGTGCGGGTGCCTTCGAGGCACATGTTGTCCTTCACGGCTACGGGAATCCCGTCCAGCGCACCCAGGGTCTTGCCTTCGGCGCGGCGCTTGTCGCTTTCCTTGGCACGGGCCAGCGCCCGTTCGTTAAGAACAGAAATATAGGCGTTCAAGTCCTTGGTAGCGTCAATCTTGCTGAGGGCGGACTGCACCAGCCCTTCGGCGGTTGTCTTCCCGCTTTTCAGCTGTTCCTGTAAATCTTGAATGGTGTCCATTACCTGTTTCCTCCGGACCATTTCATAATGTAGATGGCGAGAACCATGCCTACGATGCTCACGACGTTAATCTTGAGGCCGAGGCCAAGCGCAAATTTTACCATGTAGAGGTCGATGACCACCGGGTTTGCCTTGTCGCCCAAGAATCCGAAATTCAGGTCGAAAGAGGCCACGAAGAAGTTGCGGACAATATTGTCGTATCCGCCGGCGTTCATCAGTTCGCCCAGTTCCCCGAACAGGAGCCCCAGGCACTCACCAAGTACTCCGCCGATAATCAGGCCGAGCACGATAAAAAGCAACAAGCGTGCAAAGGAATTTCTTTGAGTCATGCCGCTAATTTAGAAAAATCGGCGTAAAAAAAACGCCCGACTTGCGCCGGACGTTTTAAACTTGCAACTCTCACTACCTGGAGTAGTATTCCACCACCAGCTGTTCTTCGAGCTGGACGGGAATCTGGTCGCGGAGGGGGAGCTTCACCAGGGTGCCTTCCATCTTGCCGGCATCGACGGAAAGGTATTCCGGGGCGGCAGGAGCGTTGGCGATAGCTTCCTTGATCTGCACGTGTTCCTTGGAACGTTCGCGCACGGCGATCACGTCGCCGGCCTTGACCAGGCGGCTGGGGGAGAAGCTACGGACGCCGTTCACGGAGAAGTGACCGTGGGCCACATACTGACGGGCGGCGAAAATGGTGCGGGCAAAACCCATGCGATAGACGAGAGCGTCAAGGCGGGTTTCCAGAAGAATCATCAGGTTGTCACCGGCAGAACCTTCGCGACGGTTGGCTTCTTTGTAAGCCTTGGCCAGCTGGGCTTCGGAAATGTTGTAGGTGAAACGGAGACGCTGCTTTTCCACCAACTGCTGCTTGTACACAGAAGCAGACTTCTTGCGGTTCTGACCATGCTGGCCAGGAGCGAAGTTACGGCGGTCAAGGGCCTTTTGAGTTTTCTGGGAGACGGCAACGCCGAGAGAGCGTGCGACTTTACCTTTTGGTCCGCGGAAGGACGACATATTGTACCTCGTAAGGAAGCTCTTTGGTTATGCTTGCAAATTGGCAGAGCTTGGCGCGACTTGCAAGAGTGAGCCCCAATAATAGAATTTTGGGGCTTTAATTTCAAGGGCCTACTTCACTACGATGTGCAAAGTATCCCGCTTTTGGGGGTCCAGAAGGCTTTCGGCGATTAGTTTTGCCGAATTTCCGGAGCCTCCGCTTACAATCAGTATCTTGGCGTCACCGGTGTTTTCGGTGGATTCCACCTTCAGTTCGCCCTTGGTGTTGCCCTCGCAACTGTCATAATTCACGTTGCCCAGCACCATCCAGTCCCCGCAGGGGATAAACCAGTTCACTGCACCGTTCTTTGTGCTGGTGGGGGTCGATTCAAACGCCATGTCGTCCAACTTCAGTTCCTGGTCTTCGCTTACCTTCAGTGTGTCTATCGCCTTTTTGGCCGAGGCGTCATAGAAGTTGAACTTGGTAAGGGAGCCGGGCCTTTTAAGCAGGGTGTACAGCTCCAGCTCCTTGGCGTCGGGTGTATTCTGGCTGTTGACCATCTGGAAATGGAAATAGACGGGGCCGTCGCTTTCCACCTTGTATCCCAAGTTTTCTTCAGAGAGGGTCTTGAGGGACTTGCTGCCCTTGCCGAGAACACTGTAGTCGATGACGGTGAAGGGCTTGGTTGAACGCTTGCCGTAACCCTTGAACATGTGTTCCACCACCAGGGTGTCGCCCTTCTTGAAGTCCCCGAGCCACACGTACTGGTCTTGCCTCAGTTCGAAGGCGTCAATCTTTGCGCGGGTCTTTTTCAGGAACTCGCCGGCCTTGCCCAGGGAATCAGGGAGCGCAAAGTATTCGCCTTGAGAAAGTTTGCGGTTGCTGGACTGAATGGTAAAGCTCGCATAGGGGCCTGTCTGGTAGTTGGAAATCTTTTCGGGGGCTATCACCAGCTCCCAATGGGTGGAATCGTCGGTGAGCATGGTTCTGTCCAGGGTGTCCTTTTCGCTTGCGATGGACTTGCCCTCTTGGCGCAGGTCCAGCTTGTTAATCCATTCGCCTTCAGCCTTGATGGTGACGCTGTGGCCGATGGCTGCCGCAAAATTGAACCTGATGCTGTCGGGAGAGTTCCCGATTTTGAGAATCCCTCGGAGGTTCTCTTTTAGGGAGATGCTTACCTTGTTTGTGTCGCCGGTGTATTTGTAGTAGCCGTTGTCCACATGGGTGTACAGGCGCCAGTGAGCCATGTCGCTGAAGGTTGCCTCTAGATGCACGTAATAGTAGCCGTCTTCAAAAATCACGAACTGGTTTTTTTCCATGTCGGCACCGTCACCGGGAATCACGAAAGATTCAAAGGTGCAGTTGTCCGAAACGCACCTGGGAAGCATGGGGTGCATGGTCTGCCCCAGTTCGCTCATCACACGCATGGTGTCGTTTGTCATGCCGCTGGTGGCGGCCCAAATACTTATGCGGTCACCCTTCTTCAGGTTGCCAAGGTACAGGTTAATCTCTTTTGTCAGGGAATCAATGCAGAGGGTCTTCTCGGGACATTCCGCCTTGCCGGTGGAATCCGTCACAGGCCGCTGGATATAGATGTTGGTGGTATCGTCCAAAACGATATCGTCATCGTAGTCAATGTCGGCACGGTTGCTGGTGCCCGAACTGGAATAGAAGGAACTGTCGGCGTATTCGCCGTCACCGCTGTTGATGTCCGAATTGTTGGTGTGGCTCGATTCGCTGCAGGCGAGGAGCGACAGGGCCGTTGCGGATAGCAGGGTAAAAAACAATCTTTTCATCGTAGAGCCGTCCTAGTTCAAGATGTAGAACTTCTGTTCTGCGCTAAAGGCTTCGCCGTTGACCTTCAAGGTGTACTTGCCCGTGGGGAACTCGTGGGCCTTGAACTTGAAGTGGGTTTTCTTTTCTCCGGCAAGTTCTCGGGCGGCAACCATGAGCATGCGGCGCCCGAATTCGTTTACGATTTCAATCTGCACAAATTGCGGATAACCTACCGTCAAATCGAAATCGCATTCCAGGGAGTAAATGTCGATGTGCACCTTGGTCAGCGTGTAACCGCCTTCCATCACGTCGCCGCTCACGGAACGGGTGTTGTCAAAGTAGCCTACGTAAAGTGCCGGTGCGAGAGCCCTGTTCTGGTTGTGGGAATGGATGATGGTCTCGCCCGGGTCTACGGCGGTGAGAATCAGTGTGTACATGTTGGAGGGGTGCTTCCTCTTGAAGAATTCCGTCAGGGTCGGAGTGCGCAAGAAAGCTCCCAACGGGGCCTTGGGGTTCAAGGTGATGAGCCCCAAGAAGTCGGCGTGCTTGGTGTCGACGCCACCGCCGGAGTTCTTGCGGATGTTGAAATGTCCACCGGGCTGGGGCAAGTTGGCAGGAGCGTTTTCCCAGGTCAGTTCGTCGCCTCGCCAGTCTACGCCCAGCTTGCCTTCGCCATAGTTCATTTCTCTGGCGGTTTCTTTCAGGCCGAATATGTTGAACTGAACAGGCTTTGTGAGGGAGTCGGCGTTGTATTCCAGCTTGAGGCCTGCGTCAAAGAGGGGCCCCGGCAGGGCGGACAGGTCAAACTTCAGGTAAATCTTGCCTGCGTCGTTGGTGTCGTTTGCCACCCTGAGGGCGGCGTCCGTATTGTGAGGTGTAAAGTTGTCGAAGGACGAGATCCAGGTGTCTACGCCCTTGCCGCTGGGGGCCCCGTCACCCGTGTTGTCGAAGGTGGTGTACTTCTTGTCGAAGACATAGACCTTGCCGGTGTCGGCGCCGGTCTTGGTACCGTCGTCGGCCTTGAAAATCAGGTTGTAGCGTCCGCTACCGGTAAAGGAAACGTCGGTCTCGTATTCGGCGGTATCGGAGAAGATGACCTTACCTGGGCCTACACCTTTTTTCCAAAGGACCGGGTCCCTGCACAGACCGTTGCCGCGACCGTCGTCTTCTACGGAACCTACCAGATGGATCTTGCCGGGCTGCACCACGATCATCTCGTCGGCGAAGGAGACCTTCGGGGCCTCGTTCTGGCCCTGCTTAGGGGCGTAACCGGTGTAAAGGGCCATGTTCACGCCGCCGGTGCTGTTCTTTTCAAGGTCGGCGTCCGTGAGGGCGTAGATGGCAGAACCCATGCGGGATTCTTCTACAATCTTTTTGTAGGGGTTTCCGCGGGTGAGGACTTCCTTGAGGCCTTCAATGGAAAGGCTTCCGTTGTCGTTGATGAACATGGGGGTGGTCTTGGCCTTGTCGCTTGCGATGACCAGCACGCCCAGGAGTTCGGCGGAACCTTCGTTGAAGTTCTGCAAGATGGTGTTACCGTCCTTGGAGGTAAGTCCCAGAATCCAGATGTCGCCGCCGTTGTTCTGGATTTTTGCGCCCTTGGTGTCGGAGAACATGGAAACCTGGCGGCCCCACAGGTGCTGCTGGTTGATCTGGATAGAACCTACTGCAACGTCTTCCATGTAGATGTCGCCTACGCCCAGTTCGTTGGTCTCGAAGGACTTGAACATCATGTTCTTGAGGAGCACGGCGCGCTTGCTCTTGTGGATGATTCCGTTTCCAAATTCGGAGAAACGCTCGATGGTAATCTCGTTGAAGGCACCATCCTCGATGATAAACTTGCCCTTACCGTCGATGCGGCCTTCGGTACCGAGAATCCGGCGGACGCGGTTCCGCAGGTAGATGTCGCGGTTGATGGTCCAGCGCCCTCCCGGCGGGAAATAAATCGTTTCGGCACCGTCGTCGATAGCGTCCTGTATGGCCTTGGCATCGTCGGACCCGGAATCCATCTTTCCTCCGTAGTCGCCAGCAATGGTAATCCAGGCGTCTGATTTCTGGTCGTTCAGGTTAGGGGTTTCTGCCACCGGGAGCCGCATGGACTGCTTTGGGCTGTGGCAAAGCTGGCGGGAGGCCTGGGTCACGAATTCCACAATCTCGTTGCCGACGTAGGTCTCGGTAACGGCCTTAGGGGTACTCTTGATTTTTTCTTCGAAACGGCTGGTATTTACGGAACGGGCAAACAGCATGCCTTCGTTTTCGATAGCAACGGCAGGTTTGGACTGCTTTACACGGTTATATTCCAGGGTGGCATCTACCAGGACCATGGAAGCTCCGTCGCCGTGGTTGAACACTGCCGGCACGTCTCCCTTGAAGCGGAGCCCGCGGCTGGACACCATCTGACCGTCGTTTTCCAGGCCGTACTTCTTTTGGCCTCCCAGGGTCACGTGCTCCAGGGTGACGCTGTTGGTTTTGCCGGCAACATAGACGCCGGTTTCAAAGCCCTGGATTTCTACGTTTTCGAGAAGGAGGGGACCGATATTTTCGGTGTGCCCCAGGTCAATGCCGTAAATGCCCAGGCTGTCGCCGGAATAGACCTTCACGTTCTTGATGGTGCCCTGCTGGGCGGCGTTGAAACGGATACCTACGGCACCGGCGTTCTTTTTACCCGTGCGGATGGTAATGTCGCGGATGGAGTTCCTGGGTTTGAGTCCCGGACCCTCGCCGGTAAACAGCACCGGGGCCGGGAAATCGGGGTTGGTGAACCCCTGGCATTCGTCGGCCAGGGCAATAATCGTCCCGCCGATGCTTGCGCCCTGCAAAATGGTACGGCTATAGGCCTGCTCCGGTTTTTCCGTGGTAGGCCAGGTCAGGGTGTTGGTCACCTTGTAAATGCCGTGGGGCAGATAGATGATATAGTCCCCGTTGGGGTGGTCGTTCAGCGCTTTCTGGATAGCCTCGGTGTCGTCGGTCTTTCCGTCGGCCTTGGCGCTATAGGGGGCCTTGGTCACGTCGACGACGTTGGAACCCAGAGGGAACGTCACCTGGGAAAATGCCATGGTGGTCACGCTTAAAATCAGGACAAGACAAAACGAAAAAACACGAAACATGAAAACCTCGTTATACGCCCTAAAATTAAGTTTTTAAGGGCGTTTTTTGGAAACGCTTGCCTTGAAATGCCCCTGTTCTAGGGCTTGACCTCGCACTTTTCGTAAACGAAGGGGTTGTGGTCCCCCTGGACCTTGAAAATACGGCGGTCCCGCTCGCATTCCTTTTCGGTGACGGGGTACATCTTGTCCCAGGCTTCGAACAGCTTGCGGTCCTGACCAGAGAGCTTGATGCCGTAGGTCTTTTCCATGTAGAAATGCACCCGTGCGATTAGCCCCCGCACCTCTTTTCGGGGCTGGGCCTTTTTCAGCTTGAAATCCACGATGGTCTCGCATTCCCCGTACATGGGTTCTGGATTGTTGGTCCACTGGGAATACATAAAGTTGCTCCGGTCCCCGTTGATTTCGCCGATGGCGGGGTAGAGGTTGTGCAGGTCCCCTTCCAGGATTTTGAACAAAGTATCGTTTGCGCTGCAATTCTTGCGTCCACCGTCCCTCCAGCAGGGCATAAAGTGCCCCATGTTGTGGGCGGTCACAATATGCTCCCACTCCACGGTCTCTGCCCGCTTGAAACTCTTGCGCCGGGGATTTTCCCTGGGCCTGAAGTTGCAGGTGCTGTAGTCCACCTTCTTCTTGTCGTTGTATCTGCAGCCGCAATAGAGGGTCTCTTGCAGGTCGCCGTAGTAAATCCGCTTCATCTGCTGGCCGGCACCCCGGTAGTTGTAGTGCTGCGGGGGCGGCTCCTTGTCTACGGCGCAAAAGACGGTAGAAACTACGATGGCTATAGCGGGCGCAACCCTTTTGAATATGGAAATAGGAGACATGGTGTAACGAATATAGTAAATGGGGTAATAGAATTTGAAAGGTGAAATTAAGAGATTGTGGCCCATGCCACCGGCAATTTTCTATATTTGACCGGCTCATGATTTCGGCGATAATGGACAAGTTTTACAAGCCGTCAAAATTCAAGAAAAATGGCGACGTGAAGGATGTGCTGGTGGTGGCACTCCCCATGCTCCTGTCCATGTCTTTTGACACCTTCATGACCTTTATCGACCGCCTGTTCCTCTCCAAGCTGGGTCCTGCCGAGATGAACGCGGCCCTGGGAGCTGGCGCGGTGCAACTGGCGCTCACCATGTTCTTTACGGGGGCCATCAGTTACACCACTGCCATGGTGGCCCAGCGTCTGGGGGCAAAACGCCATGGGGAATGTGCCAAGGTCTTTATGCAGGCCCTGTACGTGTCGCTGGTATGCGTACCCATTTTGTACCTGACCATCCCTCTTGGGCATTTTATTTTCGGCATGGAAAATCTGGCTACAGACCAGCTGGAATACCAGAAGACCTACTTCGATATTTTGATGTTCGGCGGTATCATCAACCTGGTGCGGAACGTGGCGCCCTGTTTCTTTAGCGGTATCGGCGAGACGAAAATCGTGATGAAGGCTGCCTTTGTGGGCATGATTGTGAATGTGGCCTGCAACTTTGTGTTGATATATGGTCTCGGTCCGATTCCTGCGCTGGGGGTGGCGGGGGCGGCCTATGGAACCCTCGTCGGGAATGTGGTCTCGACGGTTATCTTGTTTGTGAAGTTCTTTGGAAAGTCCTGCAATAGCCGCTTCAATACCCGTTCCTCCTTTGCCTTTAGCTGGCCTTTGACCCGTGAGCTTTTGCAGCGGGGAATCCCTTCGGGGGTGGAGATGTTCCTGAACATGTCGGCGTTCCAGCTGCTGATTCTCATGTTCCATGCCTTGGGGCCAGAATCCGCTACGGCGTCGTCTATCATGTTCAACTGGGACATGGTGGCCTACGTTCCCCTGATGGGTCTGGAAGTGGCTTCTACAAGCCTTGTGGGCCGCTATGTGGGGGCCAAGAATGCGGCGGCCGCTACCCGTTCCACTTATTCGGGGCTTAGGCTCGGGTGGGGCTATTCCCTGATTACCGGTGTGTTGTTCGTGTTCTTGCCCGGCGTGCTGACTGACATTTTCAGGCCCGACATAGCGGAATCTTCGGCGGAAGCTATGGCCATTTTTGATGCGGCGCGCCCCATGAGTATTTTTATGCTCCGGTTTGCCTCCCTGTATATTTTTGTGGAGGTGCTGTTAGTCATCTATGCGGGGGCCTTGCGTGGGGCGGGGGATACTTTGTGGGTCATGTTCGCCAGCGCCATCATGAACTGGTGCGTGGCGGGAGCGCTTTACCTTTCCGCTTATGTGTTCCAACTGCCGGCCCATTACGCCTGGATTGCAGTGGTGGCGGTCTACAGTACCGCGCCCATTATTTTCTGGCGCCGTTGGGAAGGTGGTCGCTGGCGCCGTCACCTGATGGATGTTTGATTTTTTTTCGTTGTCATCCTCGCCTCAAACTCATGTCACCCCGACCCGGAGCCGGAGTGACAAAGAGGGGGATGCAGGTGCTTCTTTGTTCTAAACGGACGGAAATCCGATTGCTTCTCGGTTGGAACTGTCTTTGCTGTCAATTTCTGTTCCTCAAGCAGAACGCCATGATGGCGAATGCTCCCGCAATCGTTTTGACGTGGTTCAGACTGCTTTTTTACGTGAAAATATTGATTTTGTTTCTAAAAATATATATATTTGTGTATCAAAAGAAACAAAATGAATTTTTTGCAGTTTAAAGAAACTTTTTTCCCGTTGGTGTGCTTAACGACAAACCAGGTGCTTGCAAAGTATCCTGATTTCAGCCAGATGAACCTGACTCGGTGGTTAAAGCGGGGATATGTCGTGCGGCTTCGCCGGGGTTGGTTTTCTTTTCCGGAGTTCGGGAAAAATCCGGATTTTGTGAGGCTTGCCGCCAACAAGATTTACAAGCCGTCCTACATCTCGCTCCAGTATGCCCTTGCGTTCTACGGGATGATTCCCGAAACGGTGGTGCAGCTAACCTGCGTGACTTCGTTAAAGACAGCCTCGTTCGAAAATGGCTGGGGGCAGTTCGTTTACCAGAACCTGAAGCCGTCGTTGTTTTTTGGTTATGCGCCGTACCCTATAGAGCATCCGTCGGCAAATGGTCAGTATTTCTTGATGGCGACACCCGAAAAGGCTCTGCTGGATTTTTTGTATTTGAACCCGTTTTATAAGACGCAAGAAGACTTTGAGTCACTTCGTCTCGATGAAGATTTCATGACGGATTCGCTTGACCGTGAAAGGTTGGGAGGCTATTTGGAAAAGTTTGCAAGCAAGGCGCTGAATAGGCGCGTTAAAGATTTGTTGAGGCTGTATGGTTGATTTGGACTACATCTCCAGTTCGGAGTATGTACGCCGCTTGTCATTTATCGGAGGTACGAATCTTCGACTAATCAAGAAAATTGACCGTTTTTCCGAAGACCTGGATTTTGACTGCAAAGATCTTACTAGGGGAGATTTTATTTTGCTTACAGACAACATTATTCGTTACCTGCAAGGGAATGGATTGAATGCGGTTGTCAAACAGAAGGAAAGCGAAAGGATAACGGCTTTCCGGCGAAGCATCTATTTCCCAGAACTGCTTTTTACGCTGAAACTGAGTGGTCATAGGGAAGAACGTTTACTGGTGAAGATTGAAGCCGAAGATCAGGACGTTGGATACAAGCCTCAGATGGTAAACGTGAGCGGATGTGGATTCTTTTTCCCGTTGCAGGTCCCTCCTGATGACATTCTTTGTTCAATGAAAATTTCTGCGCTTTTGTCCCGTGGCAAGGGACGGGATTTTTATGACACTATGTTCCTTTTGCCGCAAACAGAACCCAACATCGATTTCCTGCAAAAGAGTAATGGCATCAAGGACAGAGCTCACTTGAAAAGCGAACTTTTGAAGGTGGCAGACAGTGTTGACCTGAACATGAAAAAGCGGGATTTCGAACACTTGCTGTTCAATGCCCATTCTAGCGAAAAAATCCTGCAGTTTAAGGAATTTGTAGAAAACTGGTTGTAATATTTTTTTTCTGGCGATGACTACAAGAACTGCGCGTTAAAAAGGAGTTTCCGCCGAGAAGTCATTTTCTGTTCCTCAAGCAGAACGCCATAATGGCAAATGCCCCTGCCACGTTCATGCTGGCTTTTCGCCCTGCCATGGGGATTGTCACCTTCAGGGTGGCCTGTTCCATGAGTTCGGGGGCGATTCCCAGTTCCTCGTTCCCGAGGATGATAAGCCCCTTTTCGGGCCATTTCACTTCGGTAATGCTTGGAATGTCTTCGCCGGTTTCAAGTGCGATGATTTCGTAGCCGTTTTCCCTGTGCCACTTGATGCAATCCATGGGGCTTTCCCAGCGCTTGATGGGAATCCATTCCTGACAGCCCCGGGCGGCACTTTTTACCGTCACGTGGTCGGGGCCGCAACTGTAGCCGCTCAGGTGGACTCCTTCGAGGCCGAAGCAGTCCGTGCTCCTGATGATGGAGCCTACGTTGAAGGCGCTCCGCAGGTTGTGTACCAGCACGGCGAAGGGGATGGGCTTCTCGTTCGGAGTTTCGCGGTCCCCCGGTTCCTGCTCCAGGTAAACATCCCGTTCGAACCCGAGGCCCGCCCGCGTGCGGAAGGTCTTGTACAGGTCAATCATCTGGGCTTGGTTCTTGCCTACTAGGCGTTCTCCTTCGGGCAGTTTCATCCAGCCGGCGTAGGTCTCGAACTCCCGTTTGGCGCGGGGCACGTCGTCGCCCAATTGCAGAATAATGACCCGCAAAAGTTCGGCCATGCGCTTGGCCTTGGACTTGTCCTTCATTGCCAGAAATTTCGGTTCGGTGTACATGGCCACAAGTATAGAATTTTACACGTTTTTCGCCATTTTTCGTGGTAATTTTCGATATAATTATCTATCTTTTAGCGAGCATGCAAAATACCCCGAAACCCCGCATTTTGATCACCAACGACGACGGTGTTCAGAGCGAGAATATTTGCGCCTTGGCGAACGCCCTTTCTCCCTTGGGCGAGGTGTTCGTCTTTGCCCCGGAACGGGAGCAGAGCGGGGTTTCCCACGCCTTTACGGTACGCCACGGGCTTTCTGTCAAAAAGGAGCGTCTGGTAGGCTTTTCTGAGGGCGTAGAACTTTTTTCCATGTCGGGGACCCCTTCTGATTGCGTCAAGTTTGCCCTTGGACATTTTGCGCATCACGGGCTTTCTACCGAGGGGGCCGGTCCAGGGCCCTTTGACCTGTGTTTTTCGGGTGTGAACCTGGGCGAAAACTCCGGCGTGTCGTCCCTTTATTCGGGTACGGTAGCCGGGGCCCGTGAGGCGGCCCTCTGGGGGGTGCCGGGAATTGCCCTTTCGCTCCGCGGTACGGGTACAGATTTGTTGAAGACGGCTACTGATTTTGCAGCTACCGTCGTGAAGAAGGAACTTTTCAGGCAGATTCCCGCCGGCGTTTTCTGGAACGTGAATTTTCCAAAGGCTACCGTCGAAACCTTCAAGGGGTTCAGGGCAGCGAAGATGGCCGTTGGAATGTTTACGGACCACTACGGTCACGAAAATGGCCTGTGGCAGCTGGACGGTGAAAAGTTGTGGAACGAGCAGCCTGCGGATAGCGACGACTATCTGCTGGAACAGGGCTATGCCACCATCACACCCCACCGCATAGACCAGACGGACGAAGAAAGTTTGAAAGTAATAAACGAGATGTTGGTGGAAACCACCAACCACTAAGAGGAAGATCGAATGTCAGAAGAATTGGTACCAGGAACGCAGTTCAAGAGCCTGATTGAACAGGACATGCAGGATTGCTACTTGCGCTACTCCATGAGCGTGATTGTGGCCCGAGCCTTGCCCGACGCCCGTGACGGTTTCAAGCCGGTGCACCGCCGCGTCATGTTCAGCATGCACAAGCTGGGCGTGGTCCCCAACAAGGCGACGGTCAAGAGCGCCCGTATCGTGGGTGACGTGATCGGTAAGTACCACCCCCATGGCGACTCCGCCGTGTACGAGACCCTGGTGCGTATGGCCCAGGATTTCTCCCTGCGCTACCCGCTGGTGTTCGGTCAGGGTAACTTCGGTAACATCGACGGTGACGGTGCCGCTGCCATGCGTTACACCGAAGCCAAGATGAACAACGTGGGCGCCCTGATGCTGGAGGATCTCGAGAAGGACACCGTGGACATGGGCCCGAACTTCGACGAGACCCTGGAAGAGCCCTTGGTGCTGCCTTCGGCACTTCCCAACATGCTGGTGAACGGCACCACGGGTATCGCCGTGGGTATGGCCACCTCCATGGCTCCCCACAACCTGCGCGAAATTGCAGCGGCCATCCACGCGGTGGCCGAAAACCCCGACGTGGCCGGCGAAGAGTTGCTCCAGTATGTGAAGGGCCCGGATTTCCCCACAGGCGGTATCGTTTGCGGGCGTTCTGGATTCCGCGAGGCCTATCTCACGGGACATGGCCGCGTGCGCGTGCGTGCCCGTACCGATATCGAGGTGGACTCCAAGGGCAAGCCCCGCATTATCGTCACCGAAATCCCCTACATGGTGAACAAGTCCGAGCTCTGCAAGAAGATCGCGGAATTGGTCCGCGAAAAGCGTGTGGACGGCATTACCGACATTCGCGACGAATCCGCCAAGGACGTGCGTATCGTAATCGAGCTCCGCCGTGACGCGGTGGGCGAGGTTGTGCTGAACAACCTGTTCAAGTACACCCAGTTGCAGACCACCTTCAGTATCTACAACCTGGCCCTGGTGAACAACCTGCCCAAGCTGCTGACCCTTAAGGACCTGGTCCAGATCTACATCGATCACCGTATGGACGTGGTGACCCGTGCCACCCAGTTCGACCTGAACAAGGCCAAGGCACGCCTGCATATTATCGAAGGGCTCCGCATAGCCACCCAGAACATCGACGAGGTGGTGCAGATTATCAAGTCCAGCAAGACCACTGAAATTGCGAAGCAGAGCTTGCAAGACCGGTTCAACCTGGACGAAATCCAGTCCCAGGCCATTGTGGACATGCGCCTGTCTCAGTTGACGGGCCTCAACCTGGAAAAGTTGGAAGCCGAGTACAATGAACTTATCGCGACTGTGGCCGACCTGGAAGATATCCTCGCCAAGCGGGAACGCCGCATTGCCATTATCCTCAAGCGTCTGGACGAAATCGTGGACAAGTTCGGCGACGAACGCCGCACCACCATCGGCGAATCCGTGGATGACAGCGATTACGAAGACCTGATTGCCGAAGAGGAACAGGTGATTACCTTGAGCAAGGAAGGCTATATCAAGCGCCTGCCCATCGATACCTTCAAGGCCCAGAACCGCGGCGGCAAGGGAATCATCGGTGCGACTCTCAAGGACGAAGACAACGTGGACCAGATTTTCACGGCATCGACCCACAGCTACCTGCTGGTGTTTACCAACAAGGGTCGAGCCTACTGGACCAAGGTCTACCGCCTGCCCGAAGGCACCCGCAACGGAAAGGGCCGCCCCATCGTGAACTTTATCGGCCTTACCGAAGGCGAAAAGGTGCAGGCCATTGTGCCGGTGCGCAAGTTCGGCGGGTTCTTCTGCCTGGTGTTTGCCACCAAGAAGGGCATCATCAACAAGATGGACCTAACCCTGTTCAGCCGCCCCCGCAAAGCCGGCGTGAACGCCATCCGCCTGGATGACGACGACGAACTGGTGAAGGTGCAGCTGGTGGGCATGACCGAAGAGGAATACAAGGCTTCGTTGAATGCAAACGACGCTGACGATGCTGTGGAGCAGGCCGCCGAGACCGTCGAAGCTGAAGTGGCCGAAGGAGAAGACGGTGCCGATGACGTTGAAGGCCGCCCGATCCCCAAGGATTTGCTGATGCTTGCCACCCGGAACGGCCAGGCCCTGACGTTCCCCATCACCTGCTTCCGCCCCATGGGTCGTGGAACCCACGGCGTGCGCGGTATCAAGCTTGCCGAAGGCGACGAGGTGATTTCGCTCCTGTGGCTCAAGGCGGGCAACAAGGTGCTGACCATTACCGAAAACGGTTTCGGCAAGCGCAGCGAGCCCGGCACTTACCGCATTACCCGTCGTGGCGGCAAGGGCGTTATCAACCTGAAGGTCACCGACAAGATCGGTCCTGCCGTGTTCGTAGAAAGCGTCGCCGACGACTACGACCTGATTATCACCAGCCGCGAAGGCCAGGTGATTCGCATCAAGGCTGCCGACATCCGCCTTACGGGCCGTAACGCCCAGGGCGTGAAGGCCATCAGCCTCCGCGAAGGCGATGTGGTGCAAGACGCTACCGCGCTCCCCAGTGTGGAAGACATCGAGCAGGACAGCGCCGAGGCCAAGGAGACCTTCGACAAGGTGGAAGGTGTCGAGGTCGACGACGACTCCATCGAGAAGGACGAAGCCTAGGATTGCCTTAAAAACGCAAAACCCACACTTTGTCATGCCCGCGCAGGCGGGCATCTCCTTGACAAGGTGTGAGCCTAAATCATATAATTTCATTTTTTACAAGGTTCCCGATGACAATCGGGAACTTTTTGTATAGTTTTGTGGTGGGGTTGGCTCTCACAAAGGAGTTCAATGATGAAAAAGGGATATCTTTCTATCGGGACAGCTGCTCTGCTATCCCTTGGTCTTTTCACCTCACAAGTCCTGGCCCAGGATTTCTGTAATGCCACCCATTCGGGAACCAAGGTGGACGTTTCCAATACCGCCCCGACGGGAGATGCCAATGGAAAAGGATCTATTGGTACAATTGGAGATTACAGCTACGAAGAATGGAACAAGACGGGTACCGGAAAGGCCACGTTCTATTCAGATGGTTCATTTAGTTGCAGCTTTGAAAATATCGATGACTACCTTTGCCGTTCAGGGGTTCTCTACGGAAAAAGCAGTGGGGTGAATTTCAAGACGATTGGCCACTTGTACGCCGACTTTAGTCTTAGTGATTACACCAACAAAAGCGGAGTGTCTTATGCTTATATTGGTGTTTATGGATGGACGCAGGACCCGCTTATAGAGTGGTATATTGTGGATAGCTGGGGCTCTCAAGGAAGGCCGACGTGGTGCGGAACTTTAGTGAAAACAGTGACAATAGATGGTGCCGAGTACGATATCTACAAAGATGACATTAATCAAGCCCGTGGTACAATTGAGGGGACAAAGACTTTCACGCAATACTGGAGCATTCGTAAGACTGCCAGAAAATGCGGCTCTATTGACATTACGGCGCATTTTGAAGCATGGGAAGCTGCCGGCCTGAAAATGGGGTCTTCGCTCTATGAGGCGAAAATTCTTGGTGAAGCCGGACAGTATCCTGAGGAACATAATGCCAATGGTTCTTTTGATTTCAACTACGCGAAGGTGTATGTTGACAATAGCGGAACTCCTAAGTCCAGTGCCTCCACGAATCCCACAAGCTCCGCTTCTACCCCCACTTCTAGCGCCGCTGCACAGACCGCTGTAGGAACTTTGCCCGGAAAGATTGAATTCGAAGACTTTCAGAACAAGGAGGGCGGCTTTACCAACGGCGGATCCTTCTTGGGAGATATTGAACCCGGTGACTGGGCCGAATACACTGTAGACGTTACCTACACGGGAATCTATAGCTTTGACCTAACCGCCGCCCGTGGCGACGACGAGGGACGCCCTGTTTCCATTGATCTTGCCATAGATGGAACCAGCATCGCTACGGTTTCCGATATCTTGACCGACGGCTGGGACGATTATAAGAGCTTTACGGGCGAGACGGCGAGCCTCACCGCCGGCAAGCACACCTTGCGTGTGACTTTTACTGGTGGCTACGTGAACGTGGACAACATCAAGTTCGCCGAAAAGGACGTGGACAAGGGTTCCAAGTTCGAACCAACTCCTGATGCTTTGACAAAAACACGTTTTGTGTTGAGTGGCAAGGAGTTGCAGGTGTTCGACATGCAGGGCCGTAACCTTGGAACTTTGGACGTTTCTGCAGGGATGTCTCTGGAAGAGGCCCTGTTTGCCAAGTTCCGGAAGCCGGGCATCTACCTGGTCAAGCAGGGAGCGCGCATTACGCCAGTCCGTGTTACGCGCTAGCCTTTATTAACGTCATTCCGGGCGCGTTAGTAGCGTCATTCCGGGCACGATAGTAGCGTCATTCCGGGCCACGACCCGGAATCTAGATGGCGTGTCGTAGCACGCCATGACGAAAGACTGATCAGCCATAACGAATTGCGTCATTCCGGGTAGAGCCTGCCCCGGACTCGATCCGGGGACCCGGAATCTAGCGAAAAAACGCGAAAATCGCCATCTTTACATAAATTTACATAGTTCCCCGGTGACATCCGGGGATTTTTTGTATATGTTTATATTGGGATTGGATTCTGAAGAGGAGTTCAATTATGAAAAAGGGATATTTTTCGGTCGGGACAGCAGCTCTGCTATCCCTTGGTCTTTTCACCTCACAAGTTCTAGCTCAGGATTTCTGTAGTACGACTACTCATTCTGGACAATCCGCAAGGACAAACGGAACCCGAAACGGCGAAGAGTACCAGACCATCAGCAAGATTGGCGACTATAATTACGAGTTGTGGTATCGTGGCGGCAATGGTGCTAGTTCTGCCACTTTCTATTCTGACGGTTCCATGGAGTGTATCGCTAAGAATAGCGATGACTATTTGTGCCGTTCGGGATTGTCCTTTAACTCGGACAAGTCTTATACGGAACTTGGACACATGTATGCCGATTTCAAAGTGTCCATGAGTGGCCAACAGAATATCGGATACTCCTTCATCGGTATTTATGGTTGGTCAGAAAACCCCATGATTGAGTACTACATCGTGGACAACTGGGCCAGTCAGTATAAACCAGGTGGAACGGGTTGGGGTTGGACCAAAAAAGGCGAATACACTGTCGATGGCGCAAAGTATGAAGCGTGGACTCATACTCAGGTTGATCAGTGGGCTCTTCACGGAAAGGCCACTTTTGAGCAGTTCTATGGTGTTCGTGAATCCGCTCGTGCTTGCGGAACCATTGACATTACAAAGCACTTTGAAGAGTGGGCGAAACTCGGTATGAATCTTGGCAAGATGTATGAAGCCAAGGTTCTTGGAGAAGTGGGTAATGGTAACGGAACTGCCTCTTGCAACTTTGACTTCCCCGTGTCGCGAGTGTATATAGGAACTGCCCCTACGCCTTCTTCCAGCGCTTCTACTAACCCCACAAGCTCTGCTTCTACCCCCACAAGTTCTGCTGCTCAGACCCTGCCCTCTGTGGGTACTCTGCCCGGAACTATCGAGTTTGAAGACTACCAGTCTACCGGTGGTGCAGACTTGACTAAGAATGGAACGACCTTGGGTTCCATCAACCCGGGTGCCTGGGTAGAATTTGGCGTAGATGTCTCCTACACGGGAACCTATGAAGTTGAAGTTCTCGCCGCGAGAAAGGACGCCGACGGAAACAAGAGCAACCTGACCATTTCTATTGACGGCAAGGATGTCGGCTCGATTTCTGACATCCTTACGGATGACTGGTCCGATTTCAAGCCCTTCACGGGAACGACTACGAACATTGACGCTGGCAAGCACACCCTCCGTGTGACCTTCGACTACGGCTGGCTTGACGTGGACAACATCAAGTTTACCGCCAAGGAAGTGAACATGAGTTCCAAGTACGAACCGCCTACCAGCAGTGCCTCTGCACCTGCATCTTCTGGCAGCGTCGCTCCGGCAAGCAACGGTTCTACCACTCCGGCAAGCAACGGCTCCAATCCTGCAAACAACGGGGCCGGAAACGAGGCTCCCGAGGCCATCGGAAACATCCACATGTCCCTGTCCAGCATGGATATGCAGGTGTTTGATGTCCAGGGCCGCAACTTGGGCCGTGTCCGCGTGAATGCTGGCGCCTCCCTTGAAGAGACCCTCTTTGCCAAGTTCCACAAGTCTGGAATCTACCTGGTCAAGCAAGGCAGTCGGATGATGAAGGTCCGCGTGACCCGCTAGTCCGATACTTTATCATAAATTTACACGATTCCCCGGTGACAACCGGGGATTATTTGTTTATGTTTAATGTCGGGATTGGATTCTGAAGAGGAGTTCAATTATGAAAAGGGATTTTTCATTTGGGGTGGCTGCTTTGCTCACCTTCGGTCTTTTTGCCTCGCAGGCTCTGGCACAGAGTTTCTGCAATGTAACCGGGCATACCGGTACAAACACGGGCCCCATAACGGCAAGTTTCAAGCAGGGGACAATTGGCGATTCCCATTACGAGCAGTGGTACGACCAGGGGAACAACTCCTCCACGTTCTATTCAGATGGGTCCTTCACATGTTCCTTTTCCAACACCAAGGACTATTTGTGCCGTTCCGGTAAGTCTTATGACAAGACCAAGACTTGGGACCAGTTGGGCCACTTGTACGCTGATTTCAGCGTGAAGATGAACAAAAATTCGTTTAGCAATGTGGGCTATTCGTTTATCGGAATCTATGGATGGACCGTTCAGCCCCTTGTTGAGTTTTACATCGTCGATAACTGGGGTAGCCAATATCGGCCAGGAGGAAGTAGTTGGGGGTGGACCCATAAGGGAACGGTCACCGTAGACGGTGGTACCTACGACATCTATTATCATCGTCAGATTAATCAACCTGCAATTGAAGGCGGCAACACCGACTTTGACCAATACTACAGTGTTCGACAAGAACCGCGTTCTTGCGGAACGATTGATATTTCGGCCCATTTTGAGGCATGGTCGAAGGTTCCTGGCTGGAAACTCGGAAAGATGTACGAAGCCAAGGTTTTGGGCGAAGCCGGAAACGGCAATGGTGGTGCATCTGGTTCTTTTGACTTTAACTATGCAAAGGTTTATGTAAGTAACACATCGCCTAGTTCCAGTTCTTCTACAGTCCAGAGTAGTTCCTCGCAGAATCTGTCGGTGGTGGGTGAGTTCCCGGGCACTATCGAGTTCGAGGATTTTCAGGCTAGTAACAATGAGTTTAATAATTACGGCTCTTTTATCGGTGGAATAGATCCTGGCACCTGGGTAGAATTCAAGGTAGATGTCAAGCAGGCGGGAACTTATGATTTTGAATTGCTTGCTGCAAGCGGTGTAGATAATGCCAGCACAGTGAACCTTTCTTTGGATGGTTCGGCTATCGGTTCTGTCGGAGTCAAGACTGCAGACTGGGACAAATATGAAACCTTTAGCGGTACAACCACTTCTCTCGCTGTTGGAGAATATACGTTCCGCGTGACCTTCACGGGCGGCTATGTGAATGCCGACAAGATTACGTTTACAAAGCACGCCTCCCCGTCAAGTTCGTCGACGACAACGCCCAGTAGTTCTTCTGCTGCCCCGAGTAGTTCTTCTGTGAAGGTGTCGAGCAGTTCCGTTGTGCCGAGTAGTTCTTCGGTAGTTCCGCCAAGCAGTAGTTCTGTGAAACCATCGAGTAGTTCTGTCGAGCCCCCGTCCAGCAGCTCTTCTGAGGTTCCTCCGTCAAGCAGTACTATTGAACCCCCGCCCAGCAGCAGTTCTGAGGTTTCGTCTAGCAGCATAATCATGATAACCAGCAGCGAAGTCATTACCCCGCTCAGCAGTGCAAATGTTGAGATTCTGTACAGCAGTTCCTCATTCTTCAGTTCCGATTCGAATGGACCTGTTGAACTGGTGTATGGTCCAATAGTCCAGATTGAACCTGTAGCGAACCAAACTACAGAGGCTATCGGAAATATTCGAATGATGCGCTCTGACAGGAATGTTCAGGTGTTCGATGTTCAGGGCCGTAACTTGGGGCAAGTCCGTGTGGGTGCCGGAACTTCTCTCGAAGACGCGCTCTTCGCCAAGTTCCATAGGCCGGGTATTTACCTGGTCAAGCAGGGCAGTCGGATGATGAAAGTTCGGGTGAGCCGATAACCTATCAGCATAACGAAAGAATCCCGCCACCGGCGGGATTTTTTGTTGGAATCGTCATGGCGGACTAGATCCGCCATCTAGATTCCGGGTCAAGCCCGGAATGACGTTCGAACCGTCATGGCGAACTTGATTCGCCATCTAGACTATTTCATCTTGCTTTTCTTCGCAGATTTTTTCCGTGAATAAAACACGACCCGTATTAACGGGTCGTGTTTGCGGTCTTCTGTGAGCAACAAAGCCCCAGTTATTAAACTGGGGCGGTTGCGACCTTTGGCCACTTAGCGCTTTAGCGCTTATGTGGACATGGCCACCTTTAGGTGGGAGCAAAGTCTATACCGAATTATTTCTTCTTGCTTTTAGACTTTGCGGTCTTCCGTGAGCAACAAAGTCCCAGTTATTAAACTGGGGCGGTTGCGACCTTTGGCCACTTAGCGCTTATGTGGACATGGCCACCTTTAGGTGGGAGCAAAGTCAGGCCAGATTACTTTTTCTTGCTTTTAGACTTTGCGGTCTTCTTTCCACCTTTCGGGGGGTGAGCCGCAATCTTCTTCACGCTCTTGTCAGCCTCTTCTTCGGCCTTGAACATGGCTTCGATGGCTTCTAGAGCGCCGTTGGGGTCTTCCTCGATGATTTCGGAGGCCTCGTCTACCAGCTCGGCAAACTTGTCGTACCAGTCGGCAAAGATTTCCACTTCCAGGCGGTCCACGCCGGGAACTGTGAGGCGGGCGCCGCAGCATTCGCCGATACGGTCGATGTACTTGGCCATCTGGGGCTTCAGGAGGGTCAGGTCCAGACCGTCCAGGTCTTCGGGCTCGAACCAGACGCCGTCCACGTCAGAATCGTCGTCGTCCTTCGCCTTCTTGCCTTTCTTGCCTTCGCACTTGCCGCACTTGCACTGACCGTCGCAGCAGTCGTCGTTGCCGTAGAGCGCCATGTATTCTTCGTCGTCCATGCCGCTGTCGTAGTAGAACTCGTCGTCTTCGAGGTAGAGTTCTTCCACGAAGATTCCCTTGGCGCCCAGCGTCTTGGCCGCGGCGATGAATTCCTTGAGGTCGCCACCGAAGTAGCGTGTGGAGGCGGCTTCCTCGTTCAGGGTCTGAACGGGAATGGGGGAGAGCTTCTGCTTCTTGATGTAGTCGCAGATGATTTCGCTAATGGATTTATTCTTTGCCATGGGATTCTCCTGTTAAAAATAGGCGAGAGACGAGAGAACGCTTTGCAACTGCGTTGCTTCGCTACAGACGAGAGATTTTTTTTGAAAAGATTTATTTGGCAATCTTTCGTCTTTAGTCTGTAGCCGCGCAGCGGCGTTCTTTCGTCTAGATATGGTACTTCTTCAAACTCTCAGCTTTTTCGTTGATGAGCTTCATGATGCGGGCCACGGCTTCGTCACCGCGAGCGGTATCCTTGACGCTGGTCATGGGCTGGAAGAGCGGGCTATTGAACATGGTTCCCAGAGGAATGGGGTTCTTGCGGCAGAAAGTGGCTTCCACGTAGTCACGAGCGGCGTCCTGCAGGTCGTCGCACTTCTGGAACTCGCCCTTCTGGAAAGCCTTGTACAGGTCCACGAAAATTTTGGCCGCTTCGGGAATGTTGGCAGTTGCACTCACGAGGCCCGTGCCGCCCATCTCCAGCATGTCGATGAAGAATCCGTCTTCGCCGCTGAGCACTGCAAAGTCGTTGTTCTTCGTCTCGTTAATCACGCGCTTCGTGTCTTCGTGGAACTTTTCGCCGATACGGAAATCGACCGCCTGCTTGAGTCCGATGATGTTCTTGTCTTCGGAAAGGGCGATGAGGGTGTCGGGGTGGACGTAGCTGGCGGTACGGCCCGGCACGTTGTAAATGATGATCTTCGCGCCCGTTTCGGAGCTGAGGGTCTTGAAGTGCTTCTCGATGCCTTCCTGGGAGGGGTTATTGTAGTAACCCGTGACGCAGAGGACCGGGACTTCCGCAATTTTCAACACTTCTTCGATCATCTCGACGGATTCGCGGGTGCAGTTGCTGCCTGCGCCTGCAATCACGGGCACGCGGCCGTCCACGTAGTCCAGCGTGAACTTGATGATGTCGAGGTGCTGCTTGTGGGTGACCGTCGCACTCTGGCCCGTGGTACCCACAGGGAGAATGCCGGAAACGCCGGAAGCGATAAGGTCGTCAATCATCTTTTCCATCTTCTTGTAGTCGACGGAGTTGCGGAGACACTTGGGATCGTCGTCCATCAGCGGGGTGAACAACGCGGGGAAAACACCAGTAAGTTGAGAAGCTTTTGTAATCTGCATAGTGGCCATAATGTAGTAAAAGTGATTAGTGGTTAGTGGTTGGTGGTTAGTGGTTAGGTAGTAGGTAATAGGTAGTAGGTGTTAGGGCCGCAGGGGACAAGAGGTCCGATGTCTGAGGTCGTTTCGCTTTGGGGAACGTCATCCTCGCTGTCATTCTGGAGCGCAGCGATAGAAACTGCGATAGAATCACGAGGATCCGTTTGAGGTGAGTTCTTTGTTATTGGTGTTAGAAGCTTGATGCTAGAGGAAACGGATGTGCTTAACTTGTTCTCTGACAATCAATTACGAAAATTCAGCGAGGTCTTGCGCCGGTGATGCCGAAAACGGGGGGCAAATGCCCTTGTTTTAGCGCTTATTCAGTTGCCCAAAGGCAAATATTTTTCTCTATTTGTTCGCGGTTTTAGACTGTTCGTGGAATTTTTCCCATGGAACCGAGGATTTAGGTCCGAGATGTTCAGGAGAAGTTCCGTAAGCGAACGGCTATTTTTATAAAGAGGTTTATTTGGATAACAGGGAAAAGCTGGATGCCCTCATAGCCGAGGCCTGCGGGTTCGCGGGAGTCTCCTTGGTAGAAATGGACATGTTCCGCGCAGGCAAGCGACGGACCGTGCGTTTGTATATCGACAAGCCCGAGGGCGTTTCTATTGACGATTGTTCCAAGGTGAGTAGGCACTTGTCCGACGCTCTGGACCTGGACCCCGAAGTTATCGAAGGCGCCTACACGCTGGAAGTGTCGTCGCCGGGGCTTGACCGCCCCCTCAAGTCGGTCGCAGATTTGCTCCGCAACAAGGGTCGCACCATCAGGGTGACCCGCAGTACCGGCAAGCCCATTACCGGAAAGCTTTTGGAAGCGGACGAGGATAATTTGACGCTGGCCCTCAAGGGAAACGCCGGAAACGTGGTCGTTCCCAGGTCCGAGGTGCTGGTCGCCAAGGTGGATGTACAAATATAATAGGAAGGTCAATTCATGAAAAATGAACCGAAAGTCAATTTGCTCGAAGCCCTGAAGGCCGTTGTAGATGCCAAGAACATGGATGATTCCGTGGTGCTGAACGCCTTGAAGCAGGCTTTGATTTCTGCCGCCAAGAAGTATCTCCACGTAGACAAGAAAATCGACGTGGAAATCACCGAGGACGAAGTCCACGTGTTCCTCCGTGCCAAGGTGGTGGACGACTATCCGGACTACGACCCCAGCATGACCGCCGAAGAAGTGGAAAAGTTGGACGAAGAATACATGCTGGTTCCCGAGGCCCAGGAATTCGACGAAGACGCACAGCCCGGCGACCTGCTCGAAATGGAAGTCCCGACCACCACCTTCGGTCGTCAGGCCATTCAGACCGCCAAGCAGCTCTTGACCCAGCAGATCCGCGACGCCGAACGCCAGAAGATTCTGGATACCTACAAGGGCCGTATCGGCACCATGATTAGCGGCGAAGTGCTCCGCCTCGAAGGCCGCAACGTAATCGTAAGCCTCGGTAAGCAGACCGAAGCCGTGATTCCGCCCCGCGAACAGATTAGCCATGAACGCTTGGGTCAGGGTCAGTCCGTGAAGGCCGTGATTGCCCGAGTAGAGGAATCCTCCAAGAACGGAGCCCAGGTGGTGCTGTCCCGCGCCAGCGGTGATTTCCTCAAGGAACTGTTCCGCCAGGAAGTTCCGGAAATTTACGAAGGCTCTGTGGAAATCAAGGGCGTTGCCCGTGAACCCGGTTACCGTGCAAAGATTGCCGTGTTCTCTCGCGACGAAAAGATTGACCCGGTTGGCGCCTGCGTAGGCATGAAGGGTGCCCGCGTGCAGACCATTGTCCGCGAACTGGGTAACGAACGTATCGACATCGTTCACTGGAACGAAAACCTGGACGTGTTTATCACTCGCGCCCTTGCTCCGGCCAACATCGTGAAGCTTACCGAAGTTCCCGGCACCCAGCGCGTGGTGGTGGTCATCAACGACGAGAACCTGGCTCAGGCCATCGGCAAGAACGGCCAGAACGTGAAGCTGGCCGCAACGCTGGTGGGTCGCGACCTGGATGTGTTCGGCGAAAAGGAATGGTCCGAAAAGTCCGACGCCGAGAAGGCCGAGGTCATGACTCCTCGCGAACAGGAACTCCGCCGCAACGCTCACCGTGCAGAGAGCCTCTTTGCCAATGCCGGTTCCGAGGATTCCACCGAAGAAAACGCCAGCGAAGCCCAGGAGACCACTGGAGAAAACGCCTAAGGAAAAGTTTTCGGCAGGGGATTTTTAAAAAGGATTAGATAGGCTTTTAATGAGTATGGAAGATCAAATCAAACCGACGGACTGGGCACAAGAACACGGACTGAAAGTGGACGTGGTCATGAAGCTGCTGAGAGATGCAGGTGTCACTGTCCGTACCCAGGTGTCCAAGGTGGCCGCCTCGGATTACGAGAAGATTGAAGAGGCTGCCGCTGTTGAAAAACAGAAGCAGGATTCCAGGAGTAAGAACCTGAAGAGCGCTTCGTCTTCGGAATCCCAGGAAAGCACGCCCAAGAAAAAGTCCGCCACGGAAACCGTGACGGTCAAGAACGGTGTGACTATCCGCCGCATCAAGGCTACAAAGCCCAAGGCCACTACGGAAAAGCCCGCTGCGACAAAGACCAAGGCTGTGGCCAAGGCCGAAGATGCTTCGACAAGCTCAGCAACCGGTACGCCGAAGGCTCCCGAGGTTGCTGCCGCTCCTAGCCCAGTTGCCCCTGCAGAGACACCGAAGGCTCCTGAAGTCGTCGCGCCTGTAGCCGAAGCTCCTGCAAAGCCTGCGGAACCTGCCAAGGAAACTCCTGTCGAGGCAAAGCCCGAAGTCAAGGCCGAAACCCCTGTAAAGACGGACCCGAAGCCTACGGCTGCGGCAAAGCCCGCTCCTGCAAAGCCTGCAGAACCTACCATGATGACCTCTTCTACGGAGCTGAAGCAGCCTCCCATGAAGGCTCAGGTGTTCAAGCCCGATGCGGCTATCCTTGCCCGTATCGCCAAGTCCCAGCAGCAACAGCAGGCTGGGCGCGGTCCTAACAACCGCCGTCCGGGCGGCCCCGGCGCTCGCGGCCAGGGTAATGCCCAGGGCTACACGGGAACCTTTGGCCCCCGCAATGCCGGCAACGGTCAGGACAATCGTGGTGGCAACTTCCGCGGCGGCCAGAATGGCGGTCGCGGTGGTTTCGGCGGAGGCCGCTCCAGCGGATTCTCCGGCGGTTCTATGCAAGACGCCTTCAACGCCAGTAACGGCGGTGTCGGTTTTGGCGGTGCCTCTTCCCAGGGTGGAAAGGGCGGTAACGCCAAGGGCCAGAACGGCCGTCATGGTAACGACAAGAACCGTCGTGGAAACGGTCGCGACAGGCAGGAACAGCAGAAGGAACAGCAGCAGGAAATGGTTCGCCAGAACGTTTCCCGCGTGATGGCCGACTTGTCCAAGAAGCCCGTCAAGAAAGTTTATCGCAAGGAACACAACGACAATGGTTCCGGCGAAGAGAAGAAGATTCTCAAGACCTCCGACTTTATTACCGTGGGCGAACTGGCCGGTCTTATGGACCAGATGCCTGCCCGCGTCATTGCGAAGTGCATGGAAATGGGCATGATGGTGACCATCAACGCCCGCCTGGACTTCGAGACCATCCAGATTCTGGCCGACGAGTTCGGCTACGAAGCACAGTTGATGGAAGAATACGAAGAAGCGGTTCTCGGCGTGGAAGAAGAATCCGAAGAGAACCTGCAGCCCCGCCACCCGGTGGTGACGGTGATGGGCCATGTGGACCATGGTAAAACCTCCTTGCTGGACTGGATCCGCAAGACCCACGTGGTGTCCGGCGAATCTGGCGGCATTACCCAGCATATCGGTGCCTACGAGGTGACGACTAAGCAGGGTAAGGTGACCTTCCTGGATACTCCGGGTCACGAGGCCTTCAGCGCCATGCGTGCCCGCGGTTCTCAGGTGACCGACGTGATTGTGCTGGTGGTGGCCGCCGACTCCATGGTGATGCCCCAGACTGTTGAATCTATCGAACTGGCCAAGCGCGAAAACGTGCCCATGGTGGTTGCCATCACCAAGATTGACCTGCCTACAGCCAACCCCGACAAGATTCGTGCCCAGCTGGCCGAACGCGGTGTGGAAGTGGAACAGTGGGGCGGTCAGACCAGCTGTATCGAAGTGTCCGCCCGTACGGGCCAGGGCATGGACCAGCTGCTGGAAACGCTTGCTCTCGAAGCCGAAGTGCTGGAACTCAAGGCCAACCCCGACGCACACGCCAAGGGTGCCGTGGTGGAATCCAAGCTGGACGTGGGCAAGGGCTCCATGGCTACAATCCTTGTGCAGAACGGTACCCTCCATGTGGGTGACCCGTTTGTCTGCGGTATCTACGCCGGTAAGGTCCGTGCCATGTTCAACGAGCGCGGCGAACAGATGAAGGTGGCACCTCCCTCTGCACCTTGCCAGGTGCTGGGCTTTGACGGCACGCCTCAGGCCGGTGACGATCTGATTGTGGTGGACGACGAAAAGACCGCCCGCGAAATTGCAAGCAAGCGCCGCATGGCCGCTCGTGAACGCGACCTCCGCGCCCGTAGCACTATTTCTCTGGAATCCAAGTTCAACGAACAGAAGGAAGGCAAACTTTCCGAACTGAACCTTATCGTCAAGGCCGACGTGGGTGGTTCTGCCGAAGCTCTGGCTTCTTCTCTGGAAAAACTTTCCAACAGGGAAGTGAAGGTGAACATCATCCGCAAGGGTGTGGGCGCCATTACGGATTCCGATATCCTGTTTGCTACAACAGCCCAGGCTATCATTATTTCCTTCCACCTGATGCCTTCGCTCTCCGTGCGCGAAATGGCCCAGAAGGAAGGTATCGAAATCCGCAACTACCGCGTGATCTACGACTGTATCGAAGACATCAAGAACGCCGTGGAAGGCCTGTTGAAGCCCACCCTCAAGGAAGAACTTGTGGGCGAAGCCGAAATTCGCCAGGTGTTCAAGATTCCGAAGGTGGGTCTCATTGCCGGCTGTATGGTTACCGACGGCGAAGTGGACCGCACGAGCCACGTTCGCGTGTACCGCAATGGCGTGGAACTGGGAACCACTGTGGTCCAGTCCCTCAAGCGCATGAAGGACGACGTGAAGACGGTGGTCCGCGGCTTCGAATGCGGTATCGGCCTCAAGGGTTACGACGACATCAAGGAAGGCGACAGCCTGATCTTCTTCAAGGAAGTCACCGTTGCCCGTACCCTGAAGGACGTGGCCCGCGAAGAAGCCGAGGAGAAGGCGAAGAAGGCGGCAGAAGAGAAGGAATAGGTAGTAGGTATTAGGTTGTAGGCATTAGAAAAAGTAACACGCTGTTTTTCCAATACCTGCATCTTAAACCTAAAACCTATAACCTAAAACCTATAACCTGATCATGAGTAGAAGAACCGACAGATTAGATGAGCAGTTCCGCGAGGAAATCGGTAAGCTTTTGCAGAAAGGCCTGAAGGACCCTCGCGTGAGCAGCCTTGCAAGCATTACTCGGGTGACCATCACCGAGGATTTGAGCTATGCGAAGATTCTCGTGTCCGTCATGGGCACCGACAAGGAAAAGCGTGACACCCTGGTGGGGCTGAACAACTCCGCCGGCTTTATCCGTGGAGTCCTGGGCAAGGCCCTCAAGATCCGGAAGATTCCGGAGCTGAACTTTGTTCTGGATGAGAACCTGGAACACGCCATGCGTATCGAATCCATCTTGGCCGAACTGAAGCAGAAGGGGGAACTCTAGCTTGACTCCTTCTGGATTTGTCCTGCTGGACAAGAATCCCGGTGAAACTTCTTTCAAGGCCCTTTTCCCGCTGAAAAGGGTCTTTTCTACAAAGCGCGTGGGTCATGCGGGAACCTTGGACCTGCGGGCATCGGGCCTGATTGTGGCCGCCATCGGTCGCGCCACCCGTCTGCTTCCTTTTGTGGAGGCCAAGGACAAGTGCTATACCTTCCGGCTCCATCTAGGCTACGAGACCGACACCTTGGAATGGGACGGGGATGTGGTCGCTCAAGATGAATTCGGAATCTGGAATTCGGAATTCGGAATTGATGAAGGTGTCATCTTGAGGGAACCCTGGAGCACGAAGTGCGATAGGGAAAACCGAAGGATCCAGGGCGGTTTAACTCGTGAAGATTTGGAAGCGATTCTCCCGCAGTTTACAGGCGACATCGACCAGATTCCTCCGCGGTATTGTGCCGTAAAAATCGACGGCCGCCGTGCCAGCGACTGGGCAGAACGGGGCAAGGATTTCGAGATGAAGCCCCGCCGAATCCACATTGAATCCCTGAAAATCGTAGGGGAGGGTGGCGTCACCGAAGGTTGCTCCGGCAAGTGCTTTGCCACCTTTGACCTGGAATGTTTCTGCTCCAAGGGAACCTACATCCGCTCCCTCGGGCGGGACTTGGCACACGCCCTGGGAACTTTCGGCTGCGTTTCCCAGATTCGCCGCCACCGCATAGGGAATATCACCCTGGACAATGCGGTCAAGGGCGAGAACCTGACGGCCGAAAACCTGGTGCCGGTAGATAAAGTTCTAGATTATCCGGTGTTGCGTCTGGACGATACCCAGATGGGGATTATCCGCAAGGGCAACTGGCTTCCCTGGAAAACGCCTGTAGAGGGTGTAGGGCCCGAAGGTCACGTGTTCGTGGCCAACGGGGCGGGCGAAGTCCTTTCCCTTTGCAGGTTCGAGCCTGGGCGCATTTGCCCAAAATTCTATTTAGGTGAGGATAAGTAAGGGAGATCCCCGCCAGTTTATCCCGGACCTGTTCCGGGACGGGGATGACAGAAAGAAAGTCGGGGATGACAAGGTAAGAAACGAATGTTGGTGAATGTGAAACAGAGAAGAGCCATAACCATGGGAAATTTTGACGGGTGCCACCTGGGCCACCAGGCGCTGTTCCGTTCCCTGAAGGCCGTGGCCGAGGTGAACGGCTTGGTGCCCACTGTCATCAGCTTCGAACCCCATTCCAACTACGTGCTCCGCGAACCCGGAGATCCCTTGCTCCTTACCACCACCAAGGAAAAACGTGAATTCGTAGAGAGCCTGGGCCTTGAATTCTTGGTGATGCCCTTTACGAAAGAACTGGCGAGGCTCCCTTTTGATGAATTTGTCCGTAAAGAGTTGATTGAAAAGCGGGGCGTGTGCTCTATGTTCTTTGGTCATGACCATTGCTTCGGTGCCGGCGGCAAGGGCAATTACGAGACCATCACGGCGGCATTCCCGGAACTTTCTACCCAGATGCTTTCCATCGTGCTTTACAAGGGGGAGCGTGTCAGTTCTTCGGCGGTGCGCAACGCCCTCTTGAACGGAGACGTGGACCGTGCCCAGACTTACCTGGGCAGGCCTTACCGTCTGTCTGGAACGGTGGTGGAGGGCAAGCGCCTGGGGCACACCATCGGGTTCCCGACGGCGAACCTGCAGGTGGAACCCTTCAAGTTCTTGCCCAAGATCGGGGTCTATGTGGCCTCGGCACGGCTCGATTCCGAAAGGATTTTCCGTGCGGTGGTGAACATCGGCATGCAGCCCTCTACGGGCAATCATCAGCTGGCCATCGAGGCCTATATTCTGGACTTTGACGAAGACATTTACGGCAAGCCCCTTTCCTTGGATTTGCTCACCTACCTCCGGCCCGAACAGAAGTTTGCAAGCCTTGAAGATTTGGTGCGGCAAATCGGCATGGACGCCGACACCGCCCGCCACTACAACGGCAACCATTGGGCAGAATAAAAGCCTAATCTTTTGACAGTCATAGAGTTACTGAATTTGCCTTCTAGCGAGGTGTAAAATCGGGGTATAAAGGCGCCACTTCTAGGCGGCCTTTTTTCATTTAATGAAACTTCGAAAATCCTCTAAAAACCCCGTTTTTTCTATCTTTTCAGCCGAATTTTATGAGGAAACCCTTATGACTGATGTGGCAGAAAAGCCGAATTTCATAACGTCCTCCCTTGACTTTTTGGTCAACTGGGGCCGTACGAATTCCCTTTGGCCGTTCCCCTACGGTACGGCCTGTTGCGCGATTGAGTTTATGAGTACCGAAGTGGGCCGTTACGACCTTTCCCGTATCGGTTCGGAATACGTGCGCTTTACCCCGCGCCAGTCCGACGTGCTTCTGGTGTCCGGGACCATTACCTACAAGCAGGCCCCCATCCTCAAGCGCATCTACGAGCAGATGGCCGAACCCCGCTGGGTGATTGCCATGGGTGCCTGCGCCTGCTCCGGCGGATTTTACGACTGCTACTGCACCGTGCCGGGCATCGACCACATCATCCCCGTCGATGTGTATATCGGCGGCTGTCCCAGCCGCCCGGAGGCCTTCTTCGACGCCATGTTCGACCTGCAAAAGAAGATTAAGGACGAGTCCTACATGAAACAGCGCACCGAGCGGGTCAAGGAACAGCTGGAAATGATCAAGGCGAAGACCGCCGAGGCTAAGGAAGAGGCCCGCGAGTTTGCCCACGAGAAGGTTGCCGAGTTCAAGGAACTGGTGGCCGAAAAAGAAAAAGAGTTTGTTGAACAGACCCAGTTCTGGAAGAGGTAGAAGATGGTGAACGTAGATGAAATCTTCTCCGTCCTGGAGGAAAAGTTTGGTGCGACGAAGGAGTCCAAGGACAAGTGGACGGTGACGGCGGTTGTGCCTGCCGCCTATCTGCACAATGCGGTCCAGTTCCTTCGCGACGAGTCGGCTATCAAGTTCGAGATGCTGGTGGATATCGCCGGTGTCGATTACCTGACTTACCCGAATCACGAAGGACCCCGCTTTGCGGTGGACTACGCCTTCAAGAGCATGTCCACTCCCGGTGCCCGGATTCGTCTGAAGGTGCAGGTTCCCGAAGCCGACCTGAATGTCCCCACCCTTACGGACCTGTATGCCAACGCCAACTGGTACGAGCGCGAAGTGTTCGACCAGTTCGGGATTGTGTTCACGGGCCATCCGGACCTCCGCCGCCTGTTGAACCATGTGGAATTTGTGGGCCATCCGCTCCGCAAGGATTATCCTGCCCAGAAGCGTCAGTGGCTTTCTACCAACGACTACTTGCTCCCGGCCCTGGAAAAGCGTCTGGAAGTCCTGGGTTACAGGGTAGTCCAGCGCAGTAAGGAAGTGGAAACCGTGGATAACGAATTTTTGGAAGGGAGTATCAAAGAATGATTGTACTGGATCATAGAGGCAAGAGACAGAGCCTGATGCCCCTGAACGTGGGCCCGAGCCACCCCGCCACCCATGGATGTCTCCGTTTTTTGACTGCCTTGGACGGAGAAACCATTGTGGCGAGCGTCGAAGAAATCGGCTACCTCCACCGCGGGTTCGAGAAGATGGTGGAACGGGGCACCTGGCAGCAGGTGGTTCCTTACACTGACCGCTTGAACTATTGCTCCGCCATCATGAACAACATAGCCTACTGCCGTGCGGTAGAGAACATGTTCGGCGTAGAAATCACGGAACGCTGCAAGGTGCTCCGCGTAATTGTGAACGAACTTAGCCGTATCAACGACCACTTTGTGTGCGTGGCGGCTGCCTTCCAGGACCTTGGCGGCACGACTCCGTTCATGTATGCCTTTAACCCCCGCGAAGAAATCATGTGCATCTGGGAAAAGCTTACCGGTGCGCGCCTGACCAACAGCTACTCCCGTATCGGCGGCCTTGCCCGCGACAGCTACGACGGCTTTGAGCAGGATGTCCTTGCGGCCCTCGATTCTACCGAGAAGGCCCTGAAGGATTTGCATGCCTGCCTGGACCGTAACCGTATCTTCTTGGACCGTACCGTGGGCATCGGCAAGATTTCTGCCGAGAAGGCCATCAGCTACGGCTGGACTGGCCCCTGCCTCCGCGCCTGCGGTGTCGCATCTGACCTTCGTAAGGATGAACCCTACTACGATTACGAGACCTACGACTGGGAAGTCGTGGTTGGCACGCAGGGCGATTGCAACGACCGTCTGCAGGTCCGCCTCGCCGAAATCGAAGAGTCCATGAAGATTGTGCGCCAGGCCCTGAAGCGCCTTACGCCAGGGCCCATCGACATCGTCGATCCACGCATCCGCGTGCCCTCGCACAAGCTGGCCTACCAGGACATGGAAGGCCTGATTGGCCGCTTCAAGAGCGTCTATGAAGGTATCCGCGTTCCCGAAGGGGAATACTACTGCGGGTCCGAATGCGCCAACGGTGAGCTTGGCTTCACCATCATTTCTGACGGCTCTGGTCACCCCTACCGCATCAAGGTGCGTCCGCCTTGCCTTACGCAGTTTGCCGCATTCCACGAGCTTGTGGAAGGCGGTCAGCTGGCTGACTCCATGGCCGTACTTTCGGGCCTCAACATTATCGCTGGAGAACTTGACCGATGAGAGAACATATCCAAGGTGCTGTTCAGTTTGTCTCCAATAACCGCCTGAAGTTTGACAGGCCCGCACAGCCTATCGATGCCCTGCCCGATCCGGGCCAGACCTTCGGTTACGTGAACAAGGCCGTTCCCCAGCCTTCTCCCAAGGAAGTGCTTGCAAAGCTCGACACTCCCGAAATCAAGGAACGCTGCGCCGACCTGTTGAGCCGCTATCCGGTGGGGCAGGGGGCTTTGCTCGAAGTGCTCTGGCTTGTGCAGGGCGTGTTCGGCTGGGTGCCTACCGAAGGTATCCGCTGGGCGGCAAATGTTTGCGGTTGCGCTCCTGCACACGCGCTGGGCGTTGCCACCTTCTATACCATGTATAACCACGCTCCCAAGGGCAAGTTCCTGTTGCAGTTCTGCCGTAACATCAGTTGCACCATCAAGGGCGCTCCGAGCCTGATTGCCTATGTGGAAAAGGCCTTGAACATCAAGACCGGCGAAACTACACCCGATGGACTTTTCACCATTCTCCAGGTGGAATGCCTGGGCAGCTGCGGCAACGGCCCCATGATGCTGGTGAACGACGATTTCGCCACCGATGTGGAAGGGGACCAGCTGGTGATGAAACCGGGTACTACCCTTACCACCGACAGCATTGACCGTATTCTCAAGTGGTGCTACGCTCACGAAGACAACATGCCCAAGCACGATGTGTTGGGCGGTATCGTCAAGGGCCACAGCGGACACCCTGGCGCTCCCGGCGCCAAGGCGAAGCCACAGGTGGCCGACTACGCTCCTCCTTCTCCGGTGCTGAACGTGAAGGCCGAAGCCGACGACGCTGGCGCCACCCTCACCTGGAAGGGCGCTCCCGAATTCACGAAGCTGGTGGTGGAAAAGAAGAACGGCTCCAAGTGGGACGCCGTAGGCGAGCCCGGCGTGAAGGACAAGAGTTTCCTCGACGCAAACGGCAAGGTGGGCGATGTGTATCGCATGATTGCCACTTCCGGCGAACGCACGGCGAAACCTTCCAAGGAAGCTACCGCTACTCAGAAGCCCGCGCCGGTAGAGGAGGCTAAGTAATTATGGCTGAATGTGTAAAAGTTTGTACAGCGAACTTCGGCAAGGGCGCCCAGGACATCGAAGTCTATAAGAAGCTGGGCGGCTACGCCAATATTTCCGAAAAGCTCTTCAACATGAGCCAGTTCGAACTCATCGACTATGTGCAGCGCTCTAACCTGCGCGGCCGTGGCGGTGCAGGGTTCCCCACGGGCATGAAATGGAGCTTTGTTCCTCGCAATTCTGGCAAGCCCGTGTATATCGTGGTGAACGCCGACGAAGGCGAAGGCGGAACTTTCAAGGATCATTTCTTGATGCTGGAAGACCCCCACCGCCTTATCGAAGGCTTGATTATCGCTGGTTGGGCACTGGGCAGCCGCGCGGCCTACATCTATTGCCGTGGCGAATTTTTGCCCTGCATCGAAAGCATCAACAAGGCCCTGAACCAGGCGTATGCCGCCGGTTACCTGGGCGAAAACATTATGGGCACCAAGTTCTGCTTCGATATTTTCGTGCATCGCGGAGCGGGCGCCTACATCTGCGGTGAAGAAACCGCCCTTATCAACTCCCTCGAAGGCCAGAAGGGTCAGCCCCGTCTGAAGCCGCCTTTCCCGGCGGTGAGCGGCGCCTGGAAGAGCCCCACCTGCGTGAACAACGTAGAGACCATCATGGCCCTCCCGTGGATCTTGCAGCATGAGCCCGAAGAATACGCCAAGATGGGAACTCCCCGTGCCGGCGGAACCAAGGTGTTCTGCATTTCTGGCGACGTGAAGAATCCGGGTGTCTATGAAGCTCCTCTCGGCACTCCCATGATGACCATGATCAACGACTACGCCGGCGGCGTTGTGGGCGGAAACCTGAAGGCGGTGTTGCCGGGAGGTTCCTCTTGCGCTCCCCTGACCGCCGAAGAAGCGGCCGTGGCCACCATGGACTACGAATGCCTTGCTTCCATGAAGACCATGTTCGGTTCGGGCGCCATGATCGTAATCAACGACACCCACAACATGGTGGACCTGCTGAACTGCCTCGGCAACTTTTACAGCCACGAATCCTGTGGCCAGTGCACGCCTTGCCGCGAAGGTACGGGTCTTCTGCACCGCATGTTGAACCTGATTGTTGAAGGCAAGGGTCACGACGGCGACGTGGAACTGATGCAGAGCCTCTGCGGCGGTTTCGGCGGCGTGACCATTTGTCCTCTTTCCATTTCGCTGGGTGGCCCTGTAAGTTCTTATACGGCCAAGTTCCGTGCGGACTTTGACGAATACATCGCAAAGAACCCGGACCACGCCAAGCCCCGTGTTCAAGAAACCTATCGTCCTGGAATTTTCTGGTAATATTATGAGTAACTACTACAACATGCCGAAACTCCCGACCGAGAACAGCCCGAAGGTGGAAATCTTCGTGGACGACAAGCCGGTGATGGTTCCTGGCGATACGAATCTTCTCGAAGCCCTCAAGGCCGTGGGTATCGAAACGCCCCACGTATGTTACCACCCGTTCCTCCCGGTGTCGGGCAACTGCCGCCAGTGCCTGGTGGAGCAAGAAGGCCCCCGCGGTCGTATGCTGGTGATTGCCTGCTACACGCCGGTGGCTCCGGGTATGAAAATCTATACGCCGGCCTCCAGCGCCCGCGTGAAGAACGCCCGCAAGGCCACCCAGGAATTCATGCTGGTGAACCACCCGCTGGATTGCCCCATCTGCGACAAGGCCGGTGAATGCACCCTGCAGGAAAACTACATGGAAGCGGGCCAGAACGAATCCCGCATGCGTCCCGAATACGGCAAGAACTACCACGGCAATCCGGCGCACCAGTTCATTGACGCCAAGGGCCAGCTCCGCGGCGGCAAGCACGTGGACTTGGGCCCCCGCGTTTTGCTGGACGAAGAACGTTGCGTGCAGTGCGACCGTTGCGTGCGCTTTATGCGTAGCATCGCCGGTTCCGAACAGCTCCAGCTGGCGGGCCGTGCCGATCACACCTACATCACTACGTTCCCCGGCGAAAAGCTGGACCACGAATACGACCTGTGCGTCACCGACGTTTGCCCGGTGGGCGCCATGACGGCCAAGTACTTCCGCTTCCAGAAGCGCGTCTGGCTCCTTTCCCACACGCCCACGGTTTCTATGGACGATTCCCTCGGTGCAAACATCTGGCTGGACCATGCCGACGGCCGCATCTACCGCGTGATGCCCCGCTGCAATCCCGAAGTGAACCGTAGCTGGCTTTCTAACACCAGCCGTCTCGCGTTCCAGAATTTTGACAAGAACCGCCTTCCGTTCATGGGATTCCATGTAATCCAGAACCTGGTTTCCGGAGTCAAGGCTGAAGGGGGCAAGATTGCCCTTGCCGCTGGCGGAACCTGCACCATCGAGGACCTTGCGGCCCTCCGCATGCTGAAGGATTCCCTCGGTGACAGCGCCGAACTGTTCGGCGGTACGTTCAAGAAGGTGGGTTCTCCCGACGGTATCGCCATGAGCGGCGACCCTATGGCCAACCGCGCAGGCTTCAAGCTCATGGGCGTTCCCGAAAACAACCTCGCAGACCTCACGATGCGTGCCGGCGAATTCAAGCTGCTCCTGACCGTGAACCTGGATATCTTCGGCGAAGACGCTTCCCAGGCTTCCGCCCTCGAAAAGATCCAGAACCGCGTGGTGCTTTCGGCCTTTAACGACGAGACCGCCGCCCACGGCACCCTCTCTTGCGGTGTGCGCCACTGGAGCGAAGTCCAGGGCACTATGGTGAACAGCCTGAACATTCTGCAGAAACTGAATGCCTGCCCGGTATGCCCCGACGAGAAGATCCGCCCGGCCTACGAAATCCTTTCGGAACTGGCCGGTTGCAAGTTCGAGTCCGCGGCAGACGCCTTTAAACATGCGGGCAAGTACGCTGCGGCACTTTCTGGCCTTTCTTACGATACCATCAAGAGTACAGGCAAACTCCTCGAAGGAGGTGAAGCATAATGGATATTATTGAATCTAGGACCTGGGTGGAATGGCTGATCACTATCGGAAAGTTCGCTTTCTGCTTTGTGCCGGTCCTTTACATCCTGTTGCTTATTCCTATGGAACGCCGTGGCGCGGGCTTTATGCAAGACCGTCAGGGCCCGAACCGTTCCTATATCAAGATTCCCTATTTCGGAAAGATCCGTTTGCTGGGGTATGTGCAGAACATGTGCGACGGCACCAAGCTGTTCTTCAAGGAAATGTTCGCTCCCAAGGGCGCAAACAAGTTCCTGTACTACGTGGCGCCTGCTATTCCCTTCGCTATCGTTTTCTTAAGCCCCTGCGTGATTCCCTGGTTTGGCCCCATGGTCTTTGAATGGGGTGACAAGACGGTCCGCATTGCGGGCTCCATCGTGGATTCCGACGTGGGCGTGCTCTTGCTGTTCGGCCTTTCCTCCCTTTCGGCATATGGCGCCGTGCTGGCCGGTTGGGCGTCCAAGTCCAAGTACAGCTTCTTGGGAGCGCTCCGTACCAGTTCCATGACCATCAGCTACGAAGTCTGTCTCGGACTTTCCATGATGGGCATCTTGCTCCTTGCAGGCTCCTTCAACCTGACCGATATCGTGAACTGGCAGGAACACCACGTCTGGGGTATCGTTGCCCAGCCGGTGGCGTTCTTCTGCTTCTTGATTGCAAGCATCGCCGAAACGGGCCGCGCTCCTTTTGACGTGGCCGAAGGCGAACCCGAACTGGTTGCCGGTTACCATACCGAATATGGTGCCATGCAGTTCGGCTTGTTCTACATGGGTGAATACTCCCACATCTGCATCAACAGCTTCCTCATCGCGACCCTCTTCTTGGGCGGCTACTCCGTGCCCTTCGTGACTACGGAAACCATGCAGGCCCACATGGGAGGCTCCCTTGCCATCCTCTTTGGCGTGCTCGCCTTCCTCGCTCTTGCGTTCCTCCACTTGATTTACCGCTATTCCGCAAAGCTCGCCAAGCGTGCCCAGTCCAACAAGATGGAAATCTTGCAGGAATACAAGCTTTACAAGCTCATCGCCTGGGTGGCCGTCGTGGTGTTTGTCGCCCTGGGTGTTTGTGCCTGGCTGTTCTACAATCCCGCGAACTTCGTGGTGAACGGCTTTGCCGTGGGTAGCCTTGCTACCGCCGTGGGTACGGCCCTTATCCACTTGCTGGTCCTTGTGGTCAAGAGCGTGTTTTTCTGCTGGGTGTGGATCTGGGTCCGCTGGACTCTGCCCCGCTTCCGCTATGACCACGTGATGCATCTCGGCTGGAAGATTATCTTGAATATCGCCCTCATCAACCTCGTGGTGACAGCGGTCATCGCCAAACTCGTAGGGGGTAACTAATGCGCGTTATCAGACAGAAACCCATGACCCTGGGTGAACGCCTCTATATCTTTGAGGCCATTCGCGGTCTGTGGACAACACTCAAGCACGCTGCCCGCGGTCTTTTCGACTACGACAGCTTGCCTACCATCTCTTACCCCGAAGGCCAGCCCGAAGTGCGCAACACCTACCGTGCCAAGCACCGCCTGATGCTTCGCCCCGACGGGACTCCCCGTTGCGTGGCCTGCGGCATGTGCGCTGCGGCTTGCCCGGCTCACTGCATCTTTATCGAGGCTACCCAGAGTGACGATCCCCGTATCGAAAAGCGGGTGATGCGCTTTGACATCGACCACTTGACCTGCGTGTTCTGCGGTCTCTGCGTTGAGGCCTGCCCGGTAGATGCGCTCCGTATGGATACCAAGGTAATCAGTTTCGAACATCGCACCCGCGACGAATTTGTATCCAGTCTTTTCGATTTGACCAACTGGAATCCTGCCGACTATCCCGAAGACGAGCAGAGCCAGAAGGCTCCTGGCGGAACTCTGAACAAGCAGGCTCTGGAAACCTGGGGAATGGAGGTTAAGTAATGCTCGCTCTCGTTTACTTTATTATTCTCGCCGTGATTGCCGTAGGGGCCGCCCTTTGCGTGCTTCTCTCTAGGCATCCTCTGTACGGCGCTCTTTCCCTGGTGGTGTCCATGGTCTCCCTGGCCGGTATCTACGGCCTTGTAGGCAGCCCCTTCTTGGGAGTTGTCCAGATTATGGTCTATGCGGGCGCTATTATGATGCTTGTGACCTTCGTGATTATGGTCTTGAACGGTGCCAAGGATAAGCGGACTCCCATGTTCGACGGGGTGTCCTTCTTCATTATCCCCGCTGTTCTTGTTCTTGCTGCCATGGTGGGCTTTGCCTTGCTGCGTTCCACCATGACATTTGATTCTGCAACCGTGGCAGGTTCCGTGAAGGTGACTTCGGAAACCCTGTTCAACATGGCCTCTACGGGCCCCGGGTATTTCCTTTTGTTCGAGGTGATTGGCGTGCTGTTGCTTTCGGCGATGGTGGCGGCCATCTTCCTTGCCAAGAGACACCTTGGTTCTGTGATTAGCGAAAATACGGAGGATAAGCACTGATGGAACTCCAACCGTTATACATCCAGATTCTTGCCCTGGTGATTTTCGCCATCGGCATTATTGTCGCTGTTGCCCGCCGCAACCTGTTCTTTGTGCTCATGGGCGTAGAACTGGCCCTGAACGCCGTGAACCTCTCCTTTGTGGGCTTTGCAAAGACGCTTCCTGCAGAGGCTAGCGTTACGGGTCAGATTGTGCCGCTGTTCTCCATAGCGGTGGCGGCGGCCGAGGCCTGCGTGGGCTTTGCCATGGTCATCATGATTTTCCGTAACAAGGAAAGCGTTGATGCGGATTCTTATTCGGATATGAAGGGGTAGGCTATGACACATTTACCACTTTGGTTTATTCCTCTTTTCCCCCTGATCGGTACCATCCTTCTGGGAACCATCGCCGTGGTTTCTTCAGGCGCAAAGAAGGGCCCCTCCGAAGGTCTCGTCGGGACTCTCGCGGTGTTGTTCCCGGCGCTCTCCTTTGCCGTGGTGGCAATCCTTGCCTGTAGCATGCCCGAGGCCGGGTTCAGGGAAACCCTCTGCAACTGGATTGATATTCCCCTGTTCCGGGCGGATATCGGTTTCTTGTTCGACGGACTTTCCCGCATCATGCTCCTGTTCGTGACAGGCATCGGCTCCCTCATCGCCATGTACTCCATCGGTTACATGCACGGCGACCGTGGCTTTGCCAGGTTCTTCGCCTACATCAACCTGTTCCTGTTCAGCATGGTGGTGTTGGTGCTTGCTGACAGCCTGCTTCTCACCTTCCTCGGTTGGGAAGGCGTGGGCCTCTGCTCCTACTTGCTTATCGGTTTCTGGAATCAGGATATCAAGAACTGCAAGGCGGCCAACAAGGCCTTTATCGTGAACCGCGTGGGCGATATCGGGTTCTTGTTGGGCATGCTTACCCTTGTGACTATCGGTGGCTCCAGCCTGTTGAACTACGATGGCCTTGCCGCTTTCATCAACATGGTGATTGGCGCCGGCGAAGTTGTGGAACTGGTTCTGCCCCTTTCTCTTGCAGGACTCCTCTTCTTTATCGGTTGCACTGGCAAGTCGGCCCAGATTCCCCTGTTGACATGGCTTCCCGACGCCATGGCGGGTCCGACCCCCGTGTCCGCCCTTATTCATGCGGCCACCATGGTGACCAGCGGCGTTTACCTGCTGGCCCGTCTCTCGATGATGTTCTGCCTGCTGGAGCATGTGCTCTTGATTATCGTGTTCGTAGGCATGTTCACGGCCCTCTGGGCGGCCATTGCGGGCCTTCTGCAAAACGACATCAAGAAGGTTCTGGCCTACTCGACAATTTCCCAGTTGGGCTACATGTTCATGGCGGCTGGCGTCTGTGCCTTTGACGCTTCCATTTTCCATGTGTTCACTCATGCCTTCTTCAAGGCGGCCCTGTTCCTTGGAGCCGGTGCGGTTATCCATTCCCTCGCCGGGGAGCAGGACATGCGCCGTATGGGCGGGCTTATCAACAAGACTCCCGTGACGGCCTGCGTCATGATTTTTGCCTTCCTCGCCATTGTGGGCTTCCCCGGCTTTGCGGGATTCTGGTCCAAGGACTTGATCCTGGAACGCATTTTCGTGAGTGGCCCCATTCTTGGCCCCATCGTTTATGTGGTGGGTCTTGCCACGGCGGTGATTACCGCGGTCTATATGGGCCGCCTGATTATCATGACCTTCTTTGGCAAATATCGCGGTGATAAGGAAACCGAGGAACATATCCACGAGGCTCCGGCGGTGATGCTGTTCCCCATGGTGATTCTCGCCTTCGGTGCAATCTTCTCCGGTTACCTGTGGGCTGATTCCATTGGCCTTACCTTCTTCCGCGACAGCATGGCTTCTGTGGTGGGTCACGCCCAGGCCATTTACCTGGCGGCAAATCCTGCCGCCCACGTGAACCCGGTCATCTTTGCCGCTCTTGGCACGCTGGCTGCCCTCGGCGGTATGTATATCGCCTGGAAGGTGTTTAGCCGCGCCCGTATTATCGGTGTCAAGGGAGCCTCTACGGTTCCCGAAGGCAGCGCCGCTTCCTGGACGTTCCTTTGGGACTATATCCACTGCGCATTCATTGCCGGTGTGAACATTCTGGCCTGGTTCTGCGACGTGGTGGTGGAAAAGGTACTGCAGGCAATCCAGTGGACCCTTGCCGCCATCGTCGAAATCCTCGGCGACGGGGCGTCTATCCTCCAGGTCCGCAAGGTTCGTCTCCAGCTCTCGTTTAGCGTTGCAGGGGTTGCACTCCTTGTAATGCTGGTCATTTTCTCGGGAGGACTCGTCTAATGTTGTTAAATCTTCTCGTTATCGCGCCCTTTGTTGCCGCCATCTTGATGGTGCTCAACTCCAAGGAAGACTCCAGCGCGTCTTCCCGCATGGCAATCCTCATGGGTGTGGCCTTTGCGGCCATGTCCGTGGCCTTGATTGTCACGGGTAACCAGGCGACCACCCCTGTGGAATGGTTCCACATTCCGGGAACTCGCGGTCCGGTTTACTACTACCTCTACGCCCACGGTCTGGGTGCCTGGATGGTGTTCCTTTCTTGCGGTCTTTCCCTGGTGGCACTGATTTCTGCCCGTAGCATTACGGGCAAGAGTTACCGTAATTTCGCCATCGGCATCTTCGCCTTGATGGGCGCCATGAACGGAACCTTCCTCGCGGCAGACGCCGTGCTGTTCTTCTTCTTCTTCGAAGCCATGGTGATTCCTGCGGCAATCCTGATTGCGGCTTTCGGTGGCGAAAAGAGGACTACGGCGGCTATGACATTTGCCATCTACACTCTGGTGGGCTCTGCTCCCATGATGGTGGCCCTCTGGTACTTGCTGACCATAGCCGACAATTCCCTGTTGCTCTCTATGGCGGTGGCTATCCAGAGTTTGCCTGTAGAAACTCAGACTCTGGTGATGCTCAGTTTCTTGCTTGCCTTCTTGGTGAAGACTCCTATCTTCCCCTTCCATGGTTGGCAAGCCATTACCTATGCCGAAGCTCCTGCACCTCTGTCTGCAATCCTTACGGGTGCCATGAGCAAGGCGGGCGTGTTCGGCTTTATCGCCTGGGTCTTGCCCATATTCCCCATGAACTTGAATTACATTTCTGGCCTTATGTGGCTTGGCCTCGGTACGGCGATTTATGGAGCCCTTATGGCGCTCCGGGCTACCGACGGCAAGAGGCTCTTGGCCTATAGCTCCATGAGCCACCTGGGCTTTGCGGTGGCAGGTGTCTTCAGCCTTTCCGAAGCCATGCTCCCCGCGGTGCTGGTGCTTCTGGTGGCCCACGGCATTTCTGCCGGTGTCCAGTATTTCTTGATGGGCGTTGCCGAACGCATGACCGGCACCCGCAACATCAACGAAATGGGCGGTCTTTCTTCAAAGAATCCCGTGTTCAGTTTCCTCTTCGGTGCGGCTGGCGTCATGGCTCTCGCCGTTCCCGGTACTGCCGGATTCGTGGGTGAATTTACGGTGCTCCTTTCCCTGTGGGATTTGGGCCCCCTGCCGGCATTGGTGGGCGGTTTCTGCCTGATTCTTTCGGCGACTTACGTGCTCCGCTTTGTCCAGAAGGTTATCTTCGGCAAGCCCGCCCGTGAGTACCAGGAAGGTACAAGGACCACGGCCCTGGAAGGGGTTGCCTTCGGTTCCATGCTGGCGCTACTTCTGGCCTTCGGTCTGCACCCCGCATTCGTGACCAATTCCTTGCACCTGTTCGACGAGGGAATTATCGAAGAATCGACGACGGAAGTTGTAGAGGAGGTCGCAGAACCTGCGGAACAGCCCATGACTGCCGAAGAGTTGCGGGAACTGGATTCCACTCTTGCCGCTTCTGGTTTTACGGAAGAAGAACGCAAGGCTCTGCTTGCCCAGATCCAGTCTGAAACCCTGGCTGTAGATTCTGCGGTGGCCGCTTCTGAAGCGGCGGAGGATTCCGTCGAGGCTCAGGGAGCGGCCGAGGAACAAGCGGCTGGTACGGATTCTTCTGCGGCAGGGGCTGAACCGCCTGCGGTAGAAACTGAAAAGACGGAGGCATCCGAAAATGAGTAATTACATCAATCTTATGCCGGTGATCCTTGTGATTCTCGGGGCCATGGTTTCCATTGCCGCGGAACCCTTTATCAAGGACGAAAACAAGCACAAGGTTCTGCCTTGGTCGGCTGCATTCTTTGTGGTTCTTGCCATGGCGTCTTGTGTGCTTCTTTCTCCGGATACGCTTTTCAATTTGTTCGCCATGGACGCAATCCGTCGCCTGTTGACGGGAGCGGTTCTCTTCTGTACGCTCCTTGGTATTTCTGGCATCCAGTGGACTCTGGGTCACGAAAAACATAAGGGCGGCGAACCCTACGGTCTCATGCTTTTGGCTACGGGCGGCGCCCTGCTTATGATCCAGGCCATCGATTACCTGGCCCTGTTCATCGCCATGGAGCTGACCTCTTTCCCGGTGTACGCCCTGGTGGGGCTCCGTCGCAGGAACACCAATTCTTCTGAAGGCGTGTTCAAGTATTTTGTGTCGGGAGCCATCTTTAGCGCTATCTTCCTGTATGGTGTGGCCATGATTTACGGTGCTACGGGTTCTACAAGCTTGTTTGCTAGTGTCATCTTGGGTCGTGAACCTGTTTATGCTATCGGTGTGCTGATGGTGCTTTTCGGCGTGCTGTTCAAGGCGGGTGCCGCTCCGGTTCACTACTGGGTGGCCGATGTCTATACCGGAGCCGCTGTAGCCGTTACAGGCTTTATGGCTGCCGTTGTGAAGGTGGCTGCCCTTGCCGCACTTGGCTCCATTTGGCTCTCTGTGCTGGTGACCAAGGCGGCAACAGCTCCTGCTTGGAATTTGGCTGAACCGGTGACCATTGGTTCCCAATCCGAATCCCTGGGCGTGATGGTGATTATCGTCGCCCTTCTGTCCATGGCCATCGGTGCGTTTGGCGGCCTTGCCCAGAAATCCATCCGTCGTATTTTGGCGTTTTCCGCCGTGATGAATGCGGGCTTTATTCTGCTGGGCGTGTTGCTGCCCGACTATATCGGTTCTGGCAAGGTTCAGCTTGGCCCCATGTTCTATTTCTTGATCACCTACGCCGTGGCCTCTGCCGGTGCCCTTACCGGCGTTGCCTACTTGGCGGGTAAAGACGACAAGAACGAAACCCTGGACGACTTGCAGGGTGCAGGACGCAAGCGCCCCTTCGTGTCGCTGGCGGTGGCCGTGTGCCTTGCCTCGCTGGCCGGGCTCCCTCCTGTTGCAGGGTTCCTTGCCAAGTTCGTTCTCTTTACGGGAGCCTTCTCTGCGGGTATGTCTTGGATTGCGGCGGCGGGCTTTGGTCTTTCTCTGGTGGCGGCGGCCTACTACCTGCGCATCGCCTATGTGCTGTTTGCACCGGCCAAGAAAACTTGCGAATGTGAATGCTCGTGCAAGTGCGCAGACAATGCGGTCTTTGGCTATATGCTGAAGTTTACCGTGGCAGTTGCGGCCGTGGCCTTGCTGGTGGTGGGAGTGTTCCCGAGCCTCGCATTGCTTTAAGCGCCATTTTAAACCATAAAAAAGCCGGATTTGCATCCGGCTTTTTATGCACCGAAGGTGCTCACGAAAATAAACCGCAAAGCCAAAGACTTGCGATTAGAGTTTAGCGGTTTATTGAGTGCCGGGAGGGTTTTAGGGAGGGTTGTACCCTCCCTATTTGTTATACCCCTCCCTATTCATTTAAGGCAGTTCCCCGCCAATCAAGGACATCTGCATTTCCTTTATCTCCTTGCAGGCCTTTTCGCCTAGGGCCAGCAGGGCGTCTAGGGTCTTGCGGTCAAAGGAGGCGTGTTCGCCGGTCCCCTGTAGTTCGATGTATTCGGCGGCGTCCCGCATCACGATGTTCATGTCCACATCGGCTCGGCTGTCTTCTTCGTAGCACAGGTCCAGACGGGGTTCTCCGTCGATGACGCCTACGGAAATGGCACTGATGTTGTGCAGTAGCACTTGTTCCGTAACTTCAATGGTAGGCTTCACCTTCTTGAGGGCGAGGGCCAGTGCTACAAAGCCTCCGATGATGCTTGCGGTACGGGTCCCGCCGTCGGCCTCGATCACGTCGCAGTCCACCACCAGGGCGTGTTCGCCTAGGGCGTTCAGGTTGGCGGCTCCTCGGAGCGAACGACCTACGAGCCTCTGAATTTCTTGTGTGCGTCCGCTGGCTCCTTTACGTTCACGTTCTACACGCTGGCCGGTGCTCTGGGGCAGCAGGGAATATTCGGCGGTAATCCAACCGCGGCCCTTGCCGGCAAGCCACTTGGGAACTTCGGGCAAAAGCGTTGCATTGCACAGCACTCGGGTGTGTCCCATCTCGATGAGCACGGAACCGTCCGCACTGGACACGAACCCCGTGGTCATCTTGATTTTTCTCATCTCGTCATTTTTACGATTGTCTATACGGCTCATAGGAAACTCCTTTTTGTGGGGAATGTAGTAAAAAGGGATTAGATTGTAGGGGCTAGGATTTAGGGAGATGTTTAGTAATGAGTTGTCAGTTATGAGTTGTGAGTATTGAGTAGCCAGCTACGAGTAACATCTAGTCTCTGTATTCAACATGTCTTGTTTCTTCTATAATTGAAAACTCATAACAGAGGACAGACAACTGATAACTCATTATTATGAGGTTTGTGGCGCGGGGCTCAAAGGAATGTCATTCAAACAAGAAACCCCGATTCCGTTACAGAATCGGGGATTTCGTGGGACCTCCGGGACTTGAACCCGGAACCCGCGGGTTATGAGTCCGCTGCTCTAACCAATTGAGCTAAAGTCCCAGTTCGCCCAAAATTAGTAAATATTTCCCGATTGTCCGGTCCCACTCGTAGTGGAACCCACTGTAGGCGTTTATCACGGCCTTGTCCCAGTCGGCACTTTCTTCGTAGTAAACATGCAGGGCATCTTTCAGCCTACGGAGCATCTGGTGGGGGGCGTTGGCGTCATCCACCAAGAAGGCGTTGGCGCATCCCGAAGTTTCCGGGGCGTAGTCGTCCAGCATGGTGGCCACCCCGACGTTACGGCCGGTCAGGGGGAGTGTTCCTGTGGCGAGAGCCTTCAAGATGATGGAGGTAGAGGGCTCCTTCAGGTTTGCCGCGAACAGAATGTCAGAACCGGCCAGCACGTCGCGCAGGGCACTGGCGCTCTTGGTCTCAATAGGCCTAATCGCCATGATTCCCGGATACTGCTTGGAAACATCCTGGTAGTAGTTCCATTCCGGATCGTCAGGAGCGATGCCCACCACGATAAAGATGTCTTGTTTGGCGATATCCGAAAGGATAGTGGCAAGGGTTTCCGAGGTGTTGCCCGCTTCAGAATCCAGGTGGGCGTACAGCACGGGTTTGTTCCCGACCTCGCACCCCAGTATTCCCTCCAGTTTAGCACGGGCTTTCTTCTTTGCCTGCTTGATGGGCAACTTGTCCTTGCTGTTGAAGTCCCAAACCTGGTAGCTGACTCCAAACTGCACGCCAATGAGCTTGTCCTGGTTGTGGATCAAAAATCCGCTGAGACCGCCGGGCAGGTTGGTATTGATCATGGCGTCGCGATAGCCCGGAGAGGGGAATAGCACCTTGTGGGCATAACAGATGCCGGCCTTTAGTAGGCTTACCTTACCCCAGAACTCGTAGCCGTCCATGTTGAAATCTTGCCTGGGTAGCCCAATATTTTCGATTTCGCTAGAGGAAACGTGGAAGTCGTAGGTAATGTTGTGGACCGTAAAGAAGAAGGGAACCTGACCAAAGGCTTCTTGGTAAACGGTGTGGATTAGGGCCCCTGCCAGGGCGCCGCCCCATTCGTGGCCGAGGATCGCCTGGCACTTGAAGCCGGTTTCCTGGGCGTAGTCCAGGGCGGCAGAAGCCAAGAAGGCGAACCGGAGGTGGTTGTCGCCGTAGGGAAGGTCGCCGGGAGGGCCGTAAATATTGGGCCTGCCGAAGTATTCTTCGTTGTAGATGTAGGTGTGGAAGGGGTCTCCCGGAGATTTCCAAATCTCGTAGGGCTTGCCGTGGAGTTTTTCAGTACCGCTGAAAACGCAGCTGTAGCCTTCCAGGTCTTGCAGCAGGGGCTTGTAGAAGGGGGAGCAGGTCAGGGCGTTGGCCCCGGCCCTGGCAAAGGCGTAGGTCATCCGGTTTACGGCAGTGGCCAGGGGACTCAGCGTCCGCCAATTTCCGGCCTCTGGACTGACTACCAGGATTTCCATTGATTTTGCCCCTTTTTTAATAAAATTTTACTATTTACGATAGTAATAGGCCAAATTTATTTAATTAAATTATAATTTGAAAGTCCTAAATCCAATTTTTTCGGATAAAAGGTTTCTTTTTGAACTTAATCTTCGAGGATTTAATAAAATGAAGAAATTGTTAATCGCTGCATTGGCCGCCTCCGTGGCTTTTACCATGGTTGGTTGCAAGGGCACCAACGAAAAGCGCGGTGACGAACACCTCAAGGAAGGCCGTTTCCGCAATGCCATCAACTCCTACCTGGAAGCCAAGAAAAAGGGCAGCATGTCCAGCGAGTTCTACGATAACTTCACTTTGGCCCTGGTCCGTGCTGCCGAAATCGAAGCCAAGAAGGACCTGAACAGCGACCTCATCAACGGTTACTTCGAAAAGGCCTCCGTGAATATGCCCGAAGTCAAGGAAGACGTGGTGGTAGAAGAATATGTGACTACCCTCGCCAATGTGGGTAAGCAGCAGGCCGCTCAGGAAGGCGTGGATTACAATACCGTCATCAACGCTTTCGCCAAGATTGATACCGCCCTCGCTACCGCCAAGGCTCGTAACGTGGCCGAAGGTGCCGTGAAGGCCATCCGCACCGAAGCGGAAAACGCCTACGTGGCCAAGAACCTCCCCACGGCCAAGGAAGAATCTGATCCGGTGGTTCGTGAATACCAGATCATGAAGATTGCCGAAATGGCTCCCGAAAACTCCGAAGTGAAGACAGTGCTGAACAAGAGCCGTATCGGCACCCGCGGTTATTTCCTCATCTTCGGTGAACAGATTGGCGAACCGGTGAACCGTCGTATCGACAAGTGGGGCTATGTCATGGCTTTCCCCACCATCAAGATTGCTCCGGGTTCTCTCTCTGGCGAACTCCAGTTCTGGGCCTCTACCGGCAACAACACCGAACTTGACCCCTCCAAGATCAAGCTGGTTTCTACCGACGGCAAGGAAGTGATTGCCAAGGCTACCGGTGGCTGGTGCGAAGCCGAAGTCCTGGTGGGCAAGAAGGGTGACGAAAAGATTGAAAAGAAGCAGCAGAAGATCAAGGCTGGCGAAAAGGGCAAGCTCATGAACGAGTTCCAGTGCTCCTTGAACGTGAGCTTCAGCTTCGGCAAGGACTTTGTGCCTGACTACGTGGAATACAAGGACGAATTCGGCATCGGTCGTAAGTTCCTTGGTCAGTAGGATATAGAGACTAGGATATAGGGGCTAGAGATTAGTGGTTAGAACCTAGAGACTAGGATTAGAAAATGAAATTTAGAGAGGCGGGATCAGTCCCGCCTCTCTGCATTTATCAAAACTTTTTTGTGTAAAAAAGAAAGCCGGACATAGCGTCCGGCACTTTCTATATCCTACAAATCCTAGACCCTAGATCCTAGACCCTAGATCCTAATTCCTGATCCCTAAAATTCCACCTTGCCGCTGATGCCCAGGGCGAAGTCGGTGTCGAAGTTGTCGCTGAAATTGTAGCCGAACCAGAACACGATTTCGCTACCCATGGTGGGGTACAGGTAGTTGTTCATGCCCAGGAAGGTGTAGTCGTCACCGTGGACTTCTCTATCCGGGTCGTGGTATTCGTAAGACACGCCCATGGTAAATTTTTTGTGGAGGTTGAAGCTGGGCTCCACGGCAAACATGTACTGGTCGTCGGTAAACAGCTGGGGCTCGGCCTCGTAATCCTTGTCCGTGATGGTATAGAAATAGGTGAATCCCAGGTTGAAGAAGTAGAAGTTGAAGCTGGGTTCCAAGAGGAAGGAATGTACACCCTTGCCCTTGTAGGGGTGGAGTCCCCATACGGCGTAGATGCCGTAGTTCAGGTTTTCGTAGCTCTTGGAGTAATCCACTTCGGTACCCAGCACATAGGTATGGGTACGGTTGATATGCTGTCCGAACATCCAGTCCAGGCTGGGGGTGAGCACCAGGTGCTCGTTGGCTCGGTTCAGCAGGGGGAACGCGTAGGTGGCGAACAGGGCCATGGTGTGGTCCGTGTCTTCGGAAGCTCCGAAATAGACCTTTCCCTTGCCGTACTTGTCGTTGCCGAATTCGGCGCCCACGCCTCTCAGGCCTTCTTCGCGGGTGATGACCGCATAGCGGGCAGGGTCACGCCAGTAGTAGTAGTTGAATGCGCCTGCACTGTAGGTCAGGTCACCGAACACCAGGGCTACGGCATGGGTTACATCCCAGCGGAACTCCACGCCGTCAAAGTTGAATTCAGTAAAGCGTCCGCCGTCACCCATGGCTGTAGTCCTTGCCATGTAGTGCCTGCGGGTCTCAGAGGCGTCCTTGTTGCCCGTGCTGTCGGTAACATAGGTGCTGTGGGTGTTGGTCTTTACCGTGACGGAGACATTTTCGTCGATGTGGGCGGTGGCCGCAAGGTCTATATCCTGGTTCGCCGCGTTGGTGGGGTCGAAATCGCTGTCAAAATAGGTGGCATAGTCCGCATTGACGGAGCCGTGAAGTTCCACTTCGGCGGCGAGGGCAAAAGATGCTCCCATCAGGGCCATGGGTAAAAACAGTTTACGCATAAAATCCTTTCAAAAAAGTACAGGCGTAAAATAGAAATATTTTGCCAGGGAAAGTAGTGTTTTTGCCAAAAGCGACCCCTCCTTTTTGTATTTTTGACCCGATGAGAAACCGATTTCTTTTTTTATTGTCTTTTTTGTGCTTGCTTGCCTCCGCTGCATATGCCCTGACTGCCGACCAGGTCATGAAAAAATCCCAGGACTGGTTCAAGTCGGGCAAGGCCTGGAGTCTTGATTTTAAGCTACAGCTGTTCTACGCGGATTCTCCGGATATCGTAAGCCAGCAGGGTAAGCTTGTAGTGGCTGAAGGGGACAAGTTCAAGCTGGAACTGGCGGGCATCAAGTTTTACAGCGACGGCGAAAGCATGTGGCAGCACAACGTGGAGCAGAAGCAGGTTTTAATCAAGTTGGTGGAAGACCTGTCCTCTTCGCTGCACCCTTCGGAGTTGTTGTTCAAGTACCTGAACTGCAAGGCCCTGAGCGTTTCGGAAGGTGTCTTTGCCAACCAGAAACTCTGGGTGCTCAAGCTGGATCCTTCCAAGTACAAGGGCCAGTTTGTCCAGATGGAGGTTTGGCTCTCTCAAAAGGACTTTTCTCCGGTGCGGCTCTTTACGGTGGACCCGTCGGGTAATTCCAGCTGGTACAACATTGTGAACCTGAAGGTCATGAAAAACGTGTCCGTTGAGGACTTTCGGTACAAGGCCCTGCCTGGGGTAGATGAAATCGACATGCGGTAGGGTGCGCTGTAGCTATGCTTTTTATGAATAGAAAAATGGCCGGAAAATTTGCGGCGGGAGTGGCCCTGCTCCTGTGCGGGACGGGTGTTGCCTTTGCCGAAGGGGAGACCCTTTTTAGCAACTGGACGGTAAGTGTAGCTCCCGGGCCTACGGCCGGGCAACTCTGGGTGTATTCCCGTGGTGAGGTAAACCAGGGAGTCGCCCTCTTGAATCTGAACCTGAATGCCTCTGGCAAGATTACGGCAGGTAAGTCCCAGGTGGAACCTGTGGACAATGAGTTTTCCGCCGTGCATTACCAGACCTATGCGGACAAGCTTGCGGAACGCAGGCGGTTCCCGATGGAAGTGGCTGGCAACTTGGGAGCGGTGCTCCCCATGTTCGGCCTGGACGAAGAGGACCATTTTACGGAACCCCGAGGGTTCTTCTCCTTGAAAGAGTCCGGTTCTGTTCCGACTCCGGTAGATGTTCCCTCTTCGGCAGAGTCCGTCGAAAACCCCATGGACTACGCCGTCAGCGGCTTTGCCTATAGCGAAAAGGCTAAGACTCTGTATGCGGCCCGTGGCCGCCTGGGCATTGTGGAATACGAAATTTCCAAGGGAGCGGGAAATCCGCAAATTGCCGAAAAAATTCTGAGCAAGAAGAATCACCAGTGGGAAAAGTTGCCTTCGGCAGGTTCGGTGGATTTTTCCAAGTACTTGGATGTATTTGACCTGGAATTGAATTCTGAAACGGGGGATATGTGGATTGCCACCTCCGAAGGTCTTTGGATGCAGCCTGGGTCTGGCGATGTCGTGAGTGCTTCCAAGGCTCTTGAAAAAGAGCGTGTCACCGGCGTGTGGATTGGGGGCAAGCCCTTGCAGGCCATCGTGGAAACATCTGCCCTGAACAAGGGGGTGTCCACCGGAGGGCTTTGGCGGAAGATTTTGGGAACAAAGGACGATTTCAAGAAGGTGGCTTTCTTGGATTCTGTCGGCACCGCCCAGAAAAAAGACATTTACGACAATGCGGACTACACCGTAACGGGGGTCGCTTTTTTGGGAGACAAGGCCTACGTGGGCGTGTGGGTGGCGGGAGGCTCTGTCAGCGGATACCTGCTTCTGGATTCCAAGGGAGTACGCGCCCACGGACAGGGCTCGGAATCTACGGACCCCTGGCTTCATGGGTTTGAGACCGGGGTGACGGATCGCGATGCCATTATTACTTCTATTACTGAATTTCCCTTGAACGCAAAGACCATGGGCCTCGCCGTTGCTACAGACGGCAACGGGATTTCGGTTTCTGCCGATTCGGGCAAGACCTGGACGCCGGTACTCAACCGTGCGAAGCTAGGCGGTAACCTGGGCTCTGTGCGAATGGTCCCCTCCGTTATTACGGCAGGCGGTGAATCCCTGGTGTCTTACAAGGTGGGCAAGGATTCCAAGATTACTATCGAAGTATTCAGCTACGACATGCGCAAGGTCCGTAAGATTGTGAGCGGTGCTCCACGCTCTGCAGACGAATCCCGCAGTACCAACGCTAAGGAGGATTTCTGGGACGGCATGGACGATGCGGGCAGACCTTGCACCATGGGCATCTATTATGTGCGGGTCAAGGACAACCACGGTCACGTGGGCTGGGGCAAGGTCATGAGCCTGGGAGGCGGCCGATGATGAAAATTTCGGAATTCGGAATTCGGAATTCGGAATTGTTGGCGATAGTCTGCCTTGTTCTGATTTTCTCGACCATGGCCGCTGCAGGTGTAGTCGAAAAGAAAGCGGCCCTGGGCGGTTTTGACGGATTCGTGGAACGCATGGGCGCAGGCACCCGGGAACTGGGCCGAGGAAACACGGGCTCTGCGGACACTTCTGCCATGCCTGGTGCCTACTGGAACCCGGCCATTCTTGGTTTTCGGCAGAACTTGAACTATACGCTGAACGGCGAAAAGCGCGACCTGGACCGCACCGGCGGTTCCCTTGGAATCGAGTCTTCGGTAGGCAAGCGTATGGGAATCGGTTTTGCCATGCTTTACCGTGGCGATATGGACTTCAAGGTTATCGATGACGACGACCAGACTCTCGGTACGGCAACGCCGTTCTTTTCCATGATGTACCTTGGTTTTTCGTACAGGGCCACCCGCAGGGACGCTTTCGGCATTTCCCTTTCCATGAGCTACGACAACATGGACATTGCCGAATACTACGAAGACGAAAATATTGAACTGAACGACGGCTATACCAGCCCCGTTTCGCTGAACCTCGGCTGGCTCAGGCAGTGGAACGAGAAGTGGTCCACTTCGGTGGTCATTCGGAACTTGAGCTTCAGCAAGAACCTGTCTTCCCGCTGGACCAAGACGGTAAGCTCCGACAATTCCGTGCCCTCTACCGAAGGGGTGCGCCCGAAGGTCTTGCAGATCGGGGCGGGTTACCGCTCCAAGGTGATGGGCAAGCCCGTTTACGCCTGGATGGAAGCCCTGGATTACCAGCTGGCGGATACGCTCCTGGTCTTTGACACCCATTGGCACTTGTGGACCGCCCGTGTGGGCTTTGAATGCGAAATCATTACGGACGGGACTATCCGCACGGGTATGGACGACCGGAATTTTATGGTGGGTCTTGGTTACAAGTTCCGCATTCCCATCGCCAAAAAGAAATACCTGTTCGACGTGAACTACGCCTTGACTTACGAATCGGAGGCGGATCTCTGGAATCCCCTGAGTTTTGGCTTGCGAGGCTATATCCCGTGATTTCGGAACTTTGGATAGAGAACGTCCGGAGTCTTGTTTCCAGGGAACTGAAGTTTTCTCCCGGAATCAACGTGGTGGGTGGCCCCAACGGCTGCGGAAAGACCACGGTTCTGGAATCTGTCCATCTGCTTTCCCAGGGATTTTCCTTTCGGGCCCGTGACCTGAAGGAGATGATATCCTGGAACGCGGACGAGTTTATTCTTCGAGGAAATTTCGAGGATGCCGGCCGCTCGACTGCCCGCGGAATTCGCGTTGGGCGGCGTACTTGCGACGTTCGTGAAAACGGGGAATCCCTCAAGTCGGTGGCGGTTCTGTTCGGGAACTTGCCCGCCGTGGTGATGCAGCCTTCGGATATCGAACTTTTACGCGGGGCTCCGGATGTGCGCAGACGCTGGCTGGATGAAATCCTTTGCTTCCGCTCGGCGGCAAATGCTACGACTTTGCGGAACTACCGGCGGATTTTGCAGCAGCGGAACCAGTGGCTTCGTCAGTTCAAGCGGGAAGGTTCAGCTACCGGCGGCGAAGAACTGTTCCTGGTGCTTACGGACCAGCTGGCCGACCTGGGTGCAAAACTCTGGGCCGCCCGCATAGAACTTTCAAAAGAAATTTCGCCGATTATTACGGGCTATTACCGCAAGCTTTCCAACGGCATTGACGAAATTACCTGTGCCTACAAGAGTTCCATTCTCAAGGAGCTGGACGCCTTGGACGGTGCGGAATTCTTGGATGATTTCGGGCTTGACCAGGCGGCTTCTTTGACCAACGGGAGCGCAGATTGCCTTGCGTCGGACTCTGGAGAATTGAGCGACGGCTCCGTAGATGAAAACGCCCTGCGCTCGGCCTACCGCCGTAAGCTTTCGGGGCTTGAATATGCCGAAAAAATTCAGGGGATTACGCTGTCGGGCCCTCATAAAGATGACCTGGGTGTGCGTATTGGCGATGTGGAGATGCGTTCTTCGGGCTCCCAGGGGCAGTGCCGCTGTGCGGCTATCGCCATGCGTTTTGCCGCCGTAGATGTGGCGAGCCGCTACCTGAACAAGCCCATCCTTTTGCTGGACGACGTGTTTGCGGAATTGGACGTGAACCGTCGCGATGCTGTGGCCGCCTTGATTCGACAAAAGCAGTGCCAGGTGATTATTGCCACTCCCGAACCCGATGAACTGCCGTTCAAGGCGGACAACGAAATAAAACTTCGTCAAGCGTAGCTTGCCTCGCACCCTAAAACAACGAAGACCGCCAGAGCGGTCTTCGTTTCGATTTCTCTTAGATCCTTCGACGCCGAGGCTATGCCTCGTTGCTCAGGATGACACTTCGTGTCACTTCTTCAGCAAATCGCGGATTTCGGTGAGGAGCTTTTCTTCGGCGGACGGCTCTGGCGGTGCAGGCGGTTCGGCGGGCTTTTCTTCTTCCTTCTTGCGCATGTTCTGCACAAAGCCCAGGAACTTCTTCATCACAATGAACACCACGATGGCCACAATTAAGAAGTCCACGATGTTGCCGATGAAGGCGCCGTAGGGAATCTGGGCTCCGGCGGCGGTTGTGTAGGTGAGGGCCTTGAGGCCTTCGCCGGCACCTTCTGCACCGAAGCTTGCCACGATGGCGTTCACGCAGGGCATGACGATGTCATTCACGAAGCTGGTGACAATCTTGCCGAATGCGCCGCCGATGATAACACCGATGGCCATGTCGACGATGTTGCCCTTGAGGGCGAAAGCCTTGAATTCTTCAAGGAGGGATGTTGCTTTTCCTTTGATACCCATAATGGTTCCTTTTGGTTGATGTTTTGATAAAAAATAGTATTGTGGCGCCCTTTGGCAAGATGAATTTCTAGATTTTGTGACCTATGTCATGGCTGTTGCTGGCACTTTCCTCTGCGTTTTTCCTGGGTTTTTATGACCTGGCCAAGAAAAAGTCTGTCCAGGGGAATGCGGTGCGCCCCGTGCTGTTCCTTTGCAGCGCCTTTTACGCCCTATTCATGCTGCCTATCCTGGTTTCGGGGCATACCGAAACCCTGGCGCTCCGCGAACATGTTTTCTTGATGGGCAAGGCCTTAATCGTTGGCGGCAGCTGGCTTTTGACCTACAACGCCATCGCCCACATGCCCCTCAGCATTTCGGCCACCATCCGCGCCCTGGCCCCCCTTTTTACCATCGGCATCGCGGTGAGCTTCATGGGGGAGCGGCCTTTCCCCCTGCAGTGGGCGGGCATTGGTTTGTGTGTGGTTTCTTACATAGGCCTGAGCCTCGCGGGCCGCAAGGAGATGGGGCATTTCTTCAGCAGCCCCTGGGTCATTTCCATGGTGCTGGGGACCATCCTTGCCGCCTGCAGCGGAGTTTATGACAAGCTGATTTTGCAACGGATGGACTTTGACCCCCTGACGGTGCAGGTCTGGTTCAGTTTCTATATGGCGCTGTGGCAGTTCCTGATTTGCGCGGTGACCTGGTTCCCGACCCGCCAAAAGACCACGCCCTTTCAGTTCCGCTGGAGTTTTCTCTTGGTGGCGGCATTGCTTATTATTGCGGACCGCTGCTACTTCTTGGCGGTAAGCGACAAGGATGCCCTGATTTCGGTGATTACGGTTTTCCGCCGTTCTAGCGTGTTCATCAGCTTTGTGGCGGGGATTGTTATCTTTAAGGAGCGCAAGAGCAAACTGAAATTCCTTGCGCTGCTGGGAATTGTGGCAGGACTCTGCCTGATTTCCCTCGGGAAAGGCTAGATTGCCGGGGCTCGGTTGAAAACGTATGGCAGATAAGTGTATCGGCATCACGGGAACCATCGGTTCCGGAAAGTCTACGGTGGGGGAGTGCCTCCGTCGGCGGGGACTCCCCGTGCTGGACGCCGACGCCTGCGTGCATGAACTTTACCGGGATTGCGATGCCCTGCGCAAGGAACTGGCGGAGGCCTTTGGCCTGGAATGTCTGACCGCCGACGGAGTGAACCGCAAATTCTTTGCGGACCTTATTTTCAAGGACGATGCCGCTCGGGAAAAACTGGAAGCCCTGGTTTACCCACATCTGACGGAAACGGTGCAAGGATTTTTCGCGTCGCACTCTGGCCCAGCGTTTCTGGAGGCGGCCCTCTTGCATCGCATACCCCAGGTGGTAAAGTTTCTAGACCAGGTGTGGCTGGTGGATGCTCCTGCAAAGGTTCGACTGGAGCGGTTGGTGTCCCGGGGCCTTGCTCGTGGAGATGCGGAACGCCGTATTGAAACTCAGGGGGACGGAGCCGCCCTCGCCGCCCTCTGGCAGGCACGGGGCATTGCCGTTACAAGAATCGAGAACGGTGGCTCCTTGGAACAACTGGCAAGACTTGTACATCAGCTCAGTCTTTCCTAAATCGTCATTCCGGCCTTGAGCCGGAATCTGGTGCCTCAGCTAACGGATCCTCGACCAAGTCGAGGATGACGAGTGCAAAAAGTCGAGGATGACAAGCGAAAAAAAATACCCTCGGCCAGACCGAGGGCAAATTTTTCTTGAACGGACTTCGATTAGAAGTTGATGTTCAGGTGGGCGTCGAAGTACATCTGGGTGTCATCGTATCCATAGTAGTCTTCACCCATCTTGAAACGGGCGGAGAGGTCGAGGGCGAACATCGGGTTGAAAGCGATGACGGCGCCGAGATAGGGTTCAAAGCCCATGTCACCGGTGCGGCTGTCGCCGACGTTGTCACCATCAACGGTGGTCTTGCCGAGGAACATGAGCAGGTCGATACCGACGTACGGGGTAATCATTTCGTTAATGGCGAAGTCACCTTCAACACCGAGGTTGAGTGTCCAAGGAGGGGTGGTCTTGTCATCGCCGGCAGTTTCAATCTGGAGGCCAAGTTCAGAACCCAGGGCGACCATGCCGAACTTCTGGGAGAACTGGGCACCGAAGTGGAAACCGAAACCGTCACGGTTGAATTCTTCTTCACCGATGGGGAGATCCACATCCAAGAAGGCGTTCATGGTAGGCATGAACTGGTAGCGGACCATGAGGGGGAGGTTGTGCATACCATCAGAACCATCGTTACCATCTACATCGGTGAACAGCTTGTAGTTGAACACCGTTCCCAATTCCAAGTTAGGAATCACGGTGTAGCGTGCGCCGGCATAGAGATCGCCGGTGCTAACCTTGTCCATGGGCAAACCATAGGTGAAGCCGACCTTGGCCTGGCCCTTGTGGTTTTCGAGAACCGGGAACTTATCCCAGGTAGCGAAAGAAGCAGTTGCAACCAGAGCGGTAGCGAGAGCGATTTTTTTGAACATTTGTGTTCTCCTTGTGTAAGTTGTTGTCTGCCAACAAGATAACAAGAAAAACCCTGTTGTGCAAGACGATGGGTAAAAAATAGTTAAGAATTGGCCTATTTTGTGACCAATTGCATGTTTTTCCGATAAAATGAAGGTTTCCTTGCTATATTGTGGACTGAAAAATGGAGTTTTTATGAGATGCTTGGTGACCGGCGGTGCCGGATTCTTGGGTAGCCACCTCTGTGAGAGGCTCTTGAACGACGGACACGAGGTCCTGTGTCTGGACAATTACTTCACCGGGCGTCTTCAGAACGTGTCCCATTTACGGGACAACCGTAATTTTGAACTTATCCGCCACGACGTTACCGAGCCCATCCTCTTGGAAGTGGACCGGATTTTCAACCTGGCCTGCCCCGCAAGTCCGGTCCATTACCAGTTCAACCCGGTAAAGACTATCAAGACCAGCGTTATGGGCGCCATCAACATGCTAGGACTTGCCAAGCGGGTCCACGCCCGCATATTGCAGGCCAGCACCAGCGAGGTCTACGGCGACCCGGCGGTACATCCACAAAAAGAGGACTACTGGGGAAACGTGAACCCCATCGGTATCCGCAGTTGCTACGACGAGGGCAAGCGCGTGGCCGAAACCCTCTTTATGGACTACCATCGCCAGAACAAGGTAGATATCCGCATTGTGCGCATTTTCAATACCTACGGCCCCCGAATGCTCATGAACGACGGCCGTGTGGTGTCTAACTTCATTGTGCAGGCATTGAAGGGCGAAGACCTGACTATCTACGGCGATGGTAACCAGACCCGCAGTTTCTGCTATGTGGATGACATGGTAGAGGCTTTTGTCCGCATGATGGACCAGGACGAAATTATCGGACCCGTGAATGTAGGCAACCCCGGCGAGTTTACCATGTTGGAACTGGCCCATGCGGTGTTGGACCAGACGGGTTCCAAGAGCAAGATTGTGTACCAACCCCTGCCCGGCGACGATCCCAAGATGCGTCGCCCCGACATTAGCCTTGCAAAAAAGGCCCTGGGCTGGGAGCCCAAGGTCAACTTGTTCGACGGCCTCCAGAAGACCATCGAATATTTCAAGACGATTGTGTAACGTCATGTTCGCCCCCGATCGTGGTCGGGGGTAAACTCCGGCGAACACCCGCTAAACGAATGAAGCGTCGTCATGTTCGCCCCCGATCGTGGTCGGGGGTAAACTCCGGCGAACATCCGCTTACATTAAAACAGGTTCTACCTGACAGAAATCTTTTGCATCAGGCTTGTTCCGTTTGCCTTGACGCGGACAATAAAGACCCCAGTAGCAATATCCTTTAGATACATGCGGTCGGAAACGTTTTGTTGTACAAGAATCGGACGGCCCTGCATGTCAAAGATGGAAATATCGGCAGATTTTACGCCGGTTAGTTGCAAAATCCGTCCGTGGATGGAAAGCTTAAGGCTGTTTAGGGACAAGCTGCCGATGGCAGCCACTTCTTGGTCAGGGGAACCGGGTTGGTTCGGCGAGTCCGGATTTACGGTCTGGTTGTCGGAAGATGCCGGCTGGTTGGACTCGGCAGATTGCGGTTCGGTTCCCTGGGAGCCCGAAGAGGCCGGCTGGGTAGAACCAGAAGATGCAACTTGAGAATTAGAAGATCCGCCCTGTTGTGAAGCGCTGCTGGAGGGCTTTGGCGATTCACCGGAAATGGGAGTCCACTCCGGATTCTGTTCGCGCAACTTATTCCTGAACCACTTTCCCGATTCACGGAGATCGCTTTCGGACCAGTTACCGCTAGTACCGGCACTCTTTTGGAGGGCGGCAGATGTTTCATCTTTGTTCACGATGCTCCAGGCTGCCCAGCTGAGTTTTTCCTGGTCAATCCAGTTCCAGAATGCGTTGACCCTTTCATAATTGATAGCTCCGTTTCCTGAGGCTGGGGTGAGGCCGCATTCGGTGATAAATAGCGGTAATTTGCTTGCGGCATCTTTTACCATGGGTAAATAGTTGTTGTAATGGTTATCGTCCGAGGCGTAGAAATGGAACGTATAGGCAACATTATGAGAATAGGAATCAGAAAGAAGGGAACTTGTTATTTTGTCGACTTTGGAGGAATATCCTGGTGTTCCCACAACAATAAGGTTATCTGGGTCAATGGCACGAATGATGGGGATGATATATTCTGCATAGGGCTTGATCTGGGCCCATTCATCTGTTCCGGGTTCGTTGTATATTTCGTAAATCACATTGGGGTACTGCCCGTATTTTGTAGCCATGGCGGTAAAGAAATCCTTGGCCAACTCCCAGCGATCCTTTCCATTCTCCTTGACGGATCTGTCATTGGTCCAGTGACTATGCCAGTCAATGATGACATATATGCCCTTGGCAATTGCCGCATCGACAACTGTTTCCACCATGGACTGATTTCTGGATTGATTGTAAGCGTAGCCTTCTTGACCACTGCCCCAATTGTCCTCTACGGCCATAGCAGCGCGGACTATATTTGCATGCCAATCTTCAGCTAACCAACTGACCACATTGGCATTCCAGTAGTCCCTGGCCTCTGGGGCAATATTCCAGAAAAAACTCATTCCCCGGAGCTGTGCGGGTTGCCCGTTGGCGCCCACCACCTGGGTTCCTTTGACGGACAACGCTCCGATGTCATCAATAGGGGCGGCCTCGGATAGGCCAAAAGCAAGCCCCAAAACCGCAATGATCTTTGTTGTGGTATTCATTCCAAACACTCCTTTCTCATCCATTTTTTGAAAAGATATATAAAATATCCCTGGAGCGGGATTGTTTGGCAGATATTTGGGGTGAATCAGGTTGTAAAAACTGGTGAAATCTTTAGAATTTGGAACGAAAATGCCCGAATTTTAGACATCTAGTGCTGATTCCACCATTTCCATGTTCTCTTCGCAGTATTCTAGCTGCCGGGAGAGAATCTTGATGGCATTGATTTTCCCGTCCAATTCACGGGTAAAGAATCGTACCACGTTCCAGAAGAACAGGGCGAAGTTCCGCTTGCCATCGGCATGGCCTTCAAACAGGCATTTGGCGAAATGCCTGTATACCAAGTAGGCGAGCAGTCGGGAACTCTCTGTTTCTGTGAAAAAGCCCTGGTCCTGGATAGGGGAGGAACCTGCGGTTTCGAGGCTGGTCTTGATGCGGGCAAGGGCCTTGTCCCAGTCGGGGCCGAAACTCACTGTCTTGGCGAGAAGCTTATATAGGTCGCGGGCATTCCCGAGAGGGGCAAAGGGGTTTTCGTCTGTTATTCCGAATGCGGTGTAGAGTCTTTCACTGAAGGGCGTGGTTTCATCGGCGAGAGCCCTGAAAATCTGTTCCCGTTCGTAAAGCACCTCATTTAGGATTTCTTCGTCATCTTCGTCCAGTTCGTCTTCGGGTTCGTCGCATTCTTCGCTGGTGAATGCAAGTGGACCGTCACCTTTGAGCAGAAGCCGTGTTGCCTCTTCGCAGCAGAGTCCGAGGCCTCGTTCCATGATGTCACCGTAGACTTCCACGAAACGCGGGTGTTCACGGCATATGTCGCAGAGCGCCCCTTCGCCAAGATGCTTGTATATTTCACAGAGGTTGCTTTGGTCTAAAAAAGGGCAACGGTCGTGAGGAAGCAGTTTGAAATGCCCGTCCTCAATGTTTGCCCGAAGCTTGTCCCCGAAAAAGCCTTCAACTTTGTGGTACTTCTCTTGCGAGTTTTTATCAATGTCGATTTCCCACCCGACACAGCAGGTGTCGCTGCACTTTGAAGCAGTGCACTTGAAACGGTCGTAAAAGTCGGGCTTGCGAAGGAGCATATTTTGAATATAAAAAGTTTTTTACGTTCGACCGCAATGTTCCTAAAAAGTTACCTGAAAGAATCCCTATTGCAATATAATTATTACAAGACAAACCTTACCGCAAAAGTTGTTCAATTTTATATTTAATCCCGGAAACAATATAAAGAAGGACTCGTTATGAAAAACCTTTTCAAGATTGGTTTGGGTATGCTTGTGGCTACAGCGGTTACCGTTTCTGCTGCAGGTAATTACCCCTTCCCTCAGAACAAGAGGTATCCCAACGGCAAAATTATTGAATATGCCGATACGGATATGATCAAGGAACACTACAACTTATGGAAGCAGGCCTGGTACCAGTCTGGCACTGGCTGGGTGCTAGCTCCGGAAGGAACTTGCTCTACCGTTTCTGAAGCTATTGCCTACGGTATGTTGATTACCGTTTATATGGACGACGAAGAGACCTTCAAGAAAATTTATGGCGTCTGGACGTCCAATCAGGTCTCGGGCGGTAAGGGTATGAACTGGCGTATCGGTTGCGGCGGTGGTACGGGGTCTGCTTCTGATGCTGACTTCGATGCTGCTCTTGCTCTCGTAATGGCTTCTAAGCAGTGGGGTGGCAACTACCTTGACGCTGCCAAGGCCCTAATATCTTGGATTGCGTCTAACGACATTAATAGTAACAAGATTAAGCCGGGTAATCAGTGGAACGACGCATTCAACCCGAGCTATGCAACTACGGCCAACTTCAAGCTTTTTCAGGAAGTTAATGGTGGATCTTGGTCAAACGTTATCTCTCAGACTTATACTGAATTGAGTGCTTGCCAGGATAGCAAGACTGGCCTTGTTCCGGACTGGTGCGACTGGGATTCTCACAAGCCAAGAACGACGTCTGCAGCCGTTTCTAACGATGTCGGTTTTTACGACGATGCCGCCCGTACTCCATGGCGCATGGCTTGGGCCTATTACTGGTATGGTGATTCCAAGGCTCAGTCTTTCAACAAGAAGGTTGTCGATTGGCTTATCCCTACAACTCGCACTGCTAGCGGCGTAAACTCTGGTTATAAGTACGAAGGCAATGCTTATCATGCCGACAACAGTGAAGAACGTAACTTCGTTTCTTCTACCTTCTCCGGTGGTCTCGGCCTTGCAACGTCTTCTATTGATAGCAAGGACGCTGAGACCTATCTCGGTACCGTTTACAAGGTCCTTAAGGAAAAGAAGAGCTGTGCCACTGCTAGCGGTTGCGGCGAATCTGTGACGGGTGAAAAATACTATCCGGCGACTTTGAACATGCTTTACCTGCTCCTTGTCACAGGAAACATGCCTAACCTCTACAATATGAGTGGCTTTACTTCGTTTACCCCTGATCCCTCCAAGGCTCCGTCCATCTCTGAAATTGGCGGTATCCAGCAGGAACATGGCGACCAGACGGTGGGTATTACCGGTCTCTGGAACTGGGGTGCCTACCATGACAAGTATGGCATTGGAACCAAGATGGTGCCGGACTCCGGTTCTTCTCCGCTTTTCAAGAAGGAAGACGGATCTATTTTTGCCGAAGCTTCCATGGAAATCGGCCCGGAACCAGAGTGGACAGCAGAGGCTGCCGCTGCAGGAACTCTTAAGTATCCTTCTGCTGGCATAGCCGTGTCTTTCAAGAGCGAAGAATGCAAGGCGACCAAGACTTGCGGTGTTGACTTTACGGCACTTGGCATCAAGTATATCCGGGTGACGTCAAAGAGTTCAGGTCCCATTCGCATGGCCATTCTCAACGTCTATACCGACGAGAATGAGGAGAATAAGGTAAAGAATGCCGGTGCTGGTTCTGAACCGGGAATTTTTGTGGCAAACTCTGCCGAATATGTTTCGGATCTTTATGATTTGACCCCCACTGGTAAGGGCTTCAAGGGAGTTGCCGGCGGAGACACCATCGGTCCCCTTAAATGGGTTGACATGGCTGCTGTTCCGGATGGAAGCAAGATCCTTAAGGGTGTCAAGGGTCTTAAGTGGGAAGTCAAGGAAGCAAAGGGTGGCATTGGTGAAATTTCCATCATGTCCGTTGAATTCCTTGATGCAAACATGAAAGCAGTCGACCCGTATCTGCTTACAGGAGTTAAAGTTGCTTCAAACCTTGTTGGATCCAGCGCCTCGGTGGCTCCTAGAAGTAGTGAATCCGCCAATCCCGGAAGCAGCAGTTCTGCAAGTTCTATGAATGCGGGCTCTTCTAATTCTGCCAATCCTGGTAATGCGAACAACAATGCTAACCCTGGTGTGGTTGCTCCCGAAGCCATTGGAAATGGTTACCTCGCCCCGCTGGCTAGGGTGTCTGTGTCCGGTATGAACATCTCTGTTGAAAATGTGGGACTCAATGCTGACATTGCCGTGTTCACCATGCAGGGTAAGCTGGTGGCTTCTGGCAAGACCGCTTTCGGCAACGCCTCTGTGGCTGTTCCGAACAAGGGTGCCTACCTCGTCCGTGTAGACGGAAGAGTCTACAAGGTGAACGTCAAGTAGACAACTTACTAGCTGTAAATGATTATTGAAAAACGGGAGGCTTCGGCCTCCCTTTTGCTTTATTTAAGCACCGTCAGGTGCCGCGAAAATAAACCGACCGGGAACCGGGCGGTTTATTGAGCGTTAGGTAGGTATTAGGGAGGGCGAAGCCTTCCCTAGTCGCATAGAACCTCCCAAATCCTGTTATATAAAAATAATTGATTAAATAGATAGAAATTATATATTTGACTTGATGGATTTTTGAGGGTATATTATGGGAGTAAAGAACGATAAACCCTGAAAAAAGGAGTCCATCATGAAGCACTTAATCATTACTCTGACTTTGGCCGCTGCTACTTTTGGCTTTGCCCAGGAATTTCCGCCCCTGTTTGAATGCCCGACGCCGGATCCGTCGCAGCCGTATCGACCTGTAGATGTCAACAAGTCTAACCCCACTCCTCTTGACCCGTGCCTCCTTCAGAAGCTGCTTCAGAAGATTGGGATTACGCCGCCATCGCCGGATGAGCCTAGGCCTCAGTGGTATCCTGTGGAAACCAAGTAAATCTTGTTATATTCTCCTGTAACAGGAGAATGTATGAAAAGATTCCTTTCCTCTTTATTTGCGGTTGCGCTGGCCTTGACGGTGGTCGGTTGCAGCGATACAAAAACGGCTGCCAAGGATGCATCGGTGGGCGGTGCCAAGGCTTCGACTGCGGATGAAAAGCCCGCGGCTGTGGCCGGCACAAAGACTGTTTCCCTTGCAAATGGGGCAAAGGTCACCTGGATTCAAGATAATGAGGGCGAAAAACTGATGCCCCGCGACCTTTTTAGCGATGCCAGCGACTCCCTTTTTGCAAGCCTGAATATGCCGGCAGGGATTCCTGCCTCCGTTAGCACCTTCTTGGTGCGGGTGGATGGCGTATACATCTTGTTCGACGCGGGTCTTGGAGCCTTTGGCGGCCAGCTGATGAGCCGTCTGGCCGCTCTGGGCGTGAACCCGGATTCCATCGGCCTTGTCTACTTGACTCATTTCCACATGGACCATATCGCAGGCTTGGTTGCCAAGGATAGCGCTGGTGCCGATGTGAAGGTCTTCAGGAATGCTGCGGTCTATGCAGGCCAGGTGGAATACGATGCCTGGATGAATGACATCCCGAAAAATGACATGCAGAAGAACATCATGTCCCTTTACAAGGATAGCCTGCACTTGTTTGCCTTTGGCGACACGCTCCCGCATGGCGTGCTCGCGATGGACGCCGTAGGCCATACGCCGGGCCATACGGCCTTCCAGCTTGCGAACTTACTTATCGTGGGCGACCTGATGCACGGTTATGCCTTGCAGAAAGATCATCCCGAAGTCAATTCTAACTACGATATGGATAAGGTAAAGTCTGCCGAGAGCCGCAAGCGCCTAATGCAATACGCCCGCGACAACAAACTTCTGATGGCGGGCATGCACCTGCCTCCTCCGGGATTTGCGGAATAGGTCAGTGGCTGAACCACAGGAACAGAAATATTGTCACGAATATAGCTGTAATGAGTGAACACATACCATGAATCTATATAGAATGGTATGTCAAAAGTTGTCATATTGGTGTTTTTGAATGCTTTTTAGTCAAAAACTTGCCGATATCGGCAAGAATTTTGTATATTTTGGTAGATGAAAGACAAAAATTTGCCGATAGATGCCGTTTATATTTCTGTTACCCGCTTTGCAGAGAAGTACGGAATTAGTGAGCGTACGGCCCGTAATTATTGCGCTATGGGCAAGATCGAGGGGGCTTTCCTTATCGGCAAGACATGGAATATTCCTGCCGATGCCGCGCTGCCCCAAAAGGGGAAAGCGAAACTGTCGCCTCTGCTAGAGCGTTTGCGCTTGGAAAAGCAGGGCCGCCTCAAGGGGGGCATTTATCACCGCACGCAGATTGACCTGACCTACAATTCGAACCATATCGAAGGGAGTCGTCTGACCAAGGAGCAGACCCGGTTCATTTTCGAGACGAATACGCTGGGGGTGACCTCCGAGAACACGCGTATTGACGACGTTTTGGAGACGGTCAACCATTTCCGCTGCATAGATTATGTCATTGACCATGCCACGGACAAGGTGACCGAGGCTCACATCAAGCAACTCCATCGGATTCTGAAAGCGAATACTTCGGATAGCCAGAAAGACTGGTTTGTGGTGGGGGATTACAAGAAATTACCCAACGAAGTGGGCGAGGAAAAGACCGTGGAGCCCAAGGCCGTGCACAAGCACATGGCAAAATTGATTTCGGACTTCAATTCGAAAGGCAAGATTTCTTTGGACGATGTAATTGATTTTCACGTGAAGTTCGAGCGGATTCACCCGTTTCAGGATGGCAATGGTCGCGTTGGCCGATTGCTCATGCTCTGGCAATGCCTGCAAAACAGGATTGTCCCGTTCATCATTAGCGAGGAGCTGCGGCTGTTCTATTACCGCGGAATCCAGAAGTGGGGCCGCGTGAACGAATTCATGCAGGACACTTGCCTTACGGCGCAGGACAACTACAAGGCTTTGCTGGATTACTTCAAGATAAAGTACTGAAAAACGGTGCGCCTCTGACCGTAATGGACGGCGGCGAACACTGGTTCCACACCGCAGAGCAGATGGCATTTTTGGATAGGTGAATACTAAAATAAAAAATATTGACGGTTATTAAATAATAACCTATATTGAATTATGCCGAAGATATTTGAAAGGGGTGAAATCTCTTTATGAATGAGATTACGGAAAAGGATGTAAAAAAGCTCTGGGTTGAAAAGGATGCTGTTTGCGTGGAACTGAAAGACGGTCGGATTGGGCGGGAACTCATCCGAGATTACGAACCGCTGCGGAAGGCTACGCGAAAGCAGTTGGAGAACTGCCGCGTAGATTGCGATGGCGTGTGGTTTGACGATCTGGACGAGGGCCTGGAACTTTCGGGCTTCTTTTCTCCGAAAAAGACAAATCCCATTGGCCGCATATTTTGGTTGTTTCCCGAACTAAACGCCTCGGCGTTTGCCCGCCGATTGGGAATCCCTCAGCCTCTGTTCGCCGCATACGTAAACGGAACGAAGAAACCCTCTTTGGCAAGAAAGAAACTCATTGACGAGGAATTGCGCCGTATAGGTCGTGAACTGCTGAAAACCGTGGCGTAGTTTTTTGCTGCTAAAACTTTAGCCGTCCGTGATGTGCGTAAATATCGTCTGGTGGAAGTCCTTGTTGCTGCGGAACGATTCGTTCGTATTGCCAAAACTAGTGACGGAAACGCTTTACAAGACAATTTTGCCAAAAGGCTCATAAATATGAAGTTCGAAAGAACGGTTAGAAGAAAAGCGTTTTTTTTTTGGGGGGGGATTGAATTTGACTTAAATTATATGTTATTGTCGGGTTATCTGTTTGCATGTATGCAAAAAAAACGTATATTCTGAAGGTACGGGTCTCTGCATATGAGGCTAAAATTGGAAAGATGACGGAGATTGCTTATGCGCAAAAATAACTTCAAGAAAATTTCTAAAGGTGGCTGGGCCATTCCCATTTGCTTGGGCTTATACTTGATTATAAGAAAGAATAGACATAGCCTCATGTCTATGGATATTCCCACACCACTAATTTTGGTTGTCTTAGGTGTTGGTGTCCTTATTGGCGTTCTTTGGCTTATGTCAAGATATGATGAGGATGGAAATGAAGCAAAGAAAAATGAAGCAACAGAGAATGACTCAAAGGAAAATAGTTCAATGAAGCCAGATAGCTTTGCTAACGACCCCGAAGTAGATTCTGTGGATACGGAATATTTTAAGGATTGGCAAGAAGGTATTGCTTTTGATACGGTTACAATCGGACATCAAGTTTGGATGGCGCAGGATTATGAAGAAGGTGGTTCAAAAAATCCTGGTTTAGATGAAAAAATTGTAATTCCCGATGGATGGCGAATGCCGACAAAGGATGATTTTATAGACCTTGAAAAATATTTAAAAAATCAATTCTATTCAGATACAGAAATTGCGCATTACTTGGAAAGAAACTGGTATAGAAAACCGCTGCCAGATGATACCTGCACAAATTGTGGCGGAAGCGGTTCGGTCGAATCCCCTGCAGGAGGCGTAGTTGAATGTGCAAAATGTGACGGGACTGGTATTATAAGCAATGAGAGTGTTAATGAAATTTTTTGGACCGATGATAGAAAAGGTAATGCTGTAGTTTGCGCTTGTTTACAAAAAAGTAAATTTGGTTTTTGCACAGTAAGTGAAGATTCCGTTGTCCATCTTAGATTGATAAAAATAGATAAAGACGACTTTTTCTATAAGGCTGGAACGTTTTTTGGAAAGCACTTTTAAAGTTGGTAAAATTCTAAACAAACATTGATTACAAGTGGAGCTCATATGGCGAATTTATACTGGAAACACCAAAACAAGGTTAGCGAACTAGAAGCCAAGCCTTTCCCCACAGAAGCCGAATTTGAAAAATATCTTTTTGAAAATCAAAACCTTCTTGGTGACGACCTGTTCATTATAAAGCGTCAGGTGCGTACTGGCACCAAGGAAGATATTTTGGACATGATTGGGGTGGACAGGGACTCCAGAATTTGCATAATAGAATTGAAAAATGTTGAGGCGACGGAAGATATTGTGCCTCAAGCATTGAGATATGCAATTTGGGCGGAAACCAATCCAGACTCCATCAAGAATCTATGGTTAGAGTGCAAAAACAAACCTGACGACTTCAATATTGACTGGGATAACCTTGAAATACGAATCCTGTTGGTTGCGCCCTCGTTTAGGCAGAATGTATTAAAGATTTCCAAGAAAATTAACTATAAGACGGAACTATACAAAGTGCTAAGATATAGCGATAGTGACAACGAATTTGTCTCTGTTGAAATTCTTGAAGAAGTTGAAAAGAAGATAGTATCAACTCATGCCAAAGAAGAATGGGACTGGAAATATTACGAAGCGAATCATGATAAGGACGCTGTAGAAAACTTTAAAAAAGTCGTTCACCAAATTGACGACATTTGCAAAAAACAAAAATGGAATGTTCCGTTTAATCTAAACAAATTATATACAGGATTTAAAAAGGGTAAACATGTTCTGTTTGATGTTGGTTGGGCGAGTACCTCGACGTGGTGCGTTCATATTAAAGTTCCTGAAAAAACGGCGAAAGATTTTCCATGTAAGAATTGGAAATTTCATAACTATGAAAAGTCTTTCAATAATGCGGTTTTCAGACCAAATGACCCTTCAAATCCGAATGTAGAGGAATTGAAAGGTCTTTTCGAAATAGCATACAAGCGTAAATAACAAAATACTCCTCTGCGGATATTGGGGGGGGGGCTACGTCACAAACGGTTGAAACTCATACAGGACTCTTTGCGCAACTGTCGGGGCTTTTTTTTCTTCTGAGCCGGGCGTTGCGGGCTGGCGACTGAAGCCCGCAGTGGGGGTAGCGGAAGACGCAGGGAGATCCCCGCCTTCGCGGGGATGACATGTGGCTGTAGCGAGGGGGGAGACTTCCCCCTTCCTAATTCAGATTTGTGAGTTCGGATTTCAGAGTTGAATTTTTGAAAAATTTGAACTTCGAATGCCAAAGTTTTATGATACTGGGCTGTAAAAACCGAAAATAACTTCGAATTCCGAAATCTGAATTCCGAATTTACTACATTTGACCCCGGAAACATTCTAATTAACAGAGGTTCAAAAAATGAATTATTTCAATTCTATCCCTATGCGTCGCCAACTCGAAGAAATTGGCCACTGCCGTTTCATGGAACATTCTGAATTCAGCCGTGGTGTTGAAGCCCTCAAG
>OCTW013429864.1_pt1 | contig 83035 bp, 73 predicted proteins | sample 1539671 | NCBI WGS metagenome assembly OCTW01 (sample SAMN02144230, study PRJEB22623) | gut metagenome | biome: sheep rumen | host: Ovis aries | place: New Zealand | reverse complement strand
GACCTTGAGGTTGTTCATTCCCTCGGCCTTCAAGAATTCCATAATCTTCTGGGATTCGCCGAGGCGCATCATGCCGTTGTCCACGTGCAGGCCCAAAACCTTTTCCGGCCCGAGTACGCGGTTCAGGAGCACGAATGCCACGGTGGAATCCACGCCGCCGGACACAAGCAAGAAGACCTTGCGGTCCTTGACCTGTTCCTTGATGCGTTCCGTGATGAGCGGCAGGTAGCTCTTCATGTTCCAGGTCTTCTTTGCGCCCGTGAAGTCCACGAAGTTTTCCAGCAACTTCATGCCGAACTTGCTGTGGGTGACTTCGGGGTGGAACTGGATGCCGAAAATCTGGCGTTCGGGCTTGTCGCTATCGAAAGCAACGGCTGCGATTTCACAGTCTTTGGTGCTGGCCACAATCTTGTAGCCCTCGGGGAGCTTGGTGACCTGGTCGCCGTGGCTCATCCACATGGGGCTGGCCTTCGGGAGACCCTTCAGAATCGGGCAGTTCTCGTCGCCCACAATCAGGTCGGCGATGCCGTATTCCTTGACCTTGCCCGGTTCCACGTGACCGCCCAGCTGCTGGGCGATGAGCTGGTGACCGTAGCAGATGCCGAGCTTCGGCACCGGGAGGTTCAAAATTTCGGGATTGTATTCCGGTGCGTCGGCAGCGTAAACGCTACTGGGGCCGCCACTGTAGATGATTCCCTTCACGCCTTCGAGCTCGCTGACGGGAGCGGCGGGGGAGTGGATTTCGGTAAACACGCCCAGGCGGCGCACGCGGTTAGCAATCAGGTGGGCGTACTGCCCACCAAAGTCCAAAACTGCAATAGTATCGACGTTCTTCATAAATAGGTTTTAGGTTACAGGTTTTAGGTTGTAGGCCTGTAGGTCCGTTCTTTTCAACTAAAATTTAGAAAATATATATATTTAGGTCATTATGAGATTAGCTTACTTTGCTTCCCTTGCTTTTGCGGTGGCTGCCCTGGCAGTCGATGAAGGAAATAATCCTGCTTCTGACACCCTGTTTGTTAGGGTGGACTCCGAACCCATCGCGGCAGAGAATGCCCCTGTGGCCGATTCCTCTGCCCTTGTGGCTCAAACAGCCTCTGTTCAGGATACTGTTTTGCAGGACACTGCCGCTGCCGTTCCCGATACGGCTAAGGTAGCGGTTTCTCCAGTTGTTAAGGAAGACACCATACCCAAGGATACGGTTCAGACTCGTCCACAAGTGCAGGTTTCTATAGGATCACTTTTGGCGGCACAAGCCCAAAAGACCGATGCAAAGGAAGCTCGCGAAAGGAACAGCTTTTTCTTGACCTTTGGACTGGGACTCCGCTATGCCGACTTGTCCTTCAAGGAATACGTTCGGACCAAGGACCCTAATCAAGACGGTGTCTGGATTATCGGCGACAAGGGAAATTCTATCCGCAAGGAATATTCCGGATATGGTCCGGATATTTCGATGAAGCTTGGAACCCTTGTGTCCAACAGGTTGGCCCTCTTTTTCAATGCGTCCCTTTCTGCCGTATCTTCGGGGGATTTCAAGGTGAGACGTTATAGCAACGGTCGCCAGATTATCCGTGCTGATTACGAAATGGATGCCCTCCGTTTTGCGCTGGGTGCAGGAACGAACTTTTTCCTTTCTACTGACACCAACAGTGTCATGCACGGGGTCTTTGTAGGTGCAGGTGTGGGAATCGTATTTGAAGCTGCCGGAACCGACACGGAATACGATTACTATGACAGCTATGAGGAAGATTTTGAAATTGCCGAAACCGGTATGGTCATGTCTGTTGAATTTGGCAAGCTATGGAGTGTTGCTCCTCAATGGAGTGTTGGAATTTCTGCCAACGCAACCATGGACGGTTTGTTCTTTAACGGAGGTGCTGCTACATCCAAGTCTTGGACAGCGGGCCTGAACTTTGTGGTCGTCCGTTATTGATAAACGGTTTGTCATAACCTAAAAACTGCAGACAAGTAGGGCTACCAGGCCTGCGAACATGGCGACCTTTACAAGTTTTTGAGCCCGCCGGTAGTTCTTCTTGTGAGCGAAAACAAGAATGGCCACAAAGGTGGGCGTGAGAACCGTTGCCGTAATAATCAGGAACAAGGTGGGGTAGAACCCTTGCACCACAGGAAGCGGGAGCAGTGCCCAGCAGAAAATGCAGATGAAGCCTGCGAGGCGCCTTGCGGTAGGGGCTCCGGCGATCAGCGGGAAAGTCATGATGCCAGCTTTCAGGTCTCCAATCTCGTCTTCCAGGTCTTTGTAGATTTCCCGCGCCGTCGTCAGCAGAAAGGCGAACATCATGGCGGGGTACAGAAAACCGATTTTGTCAACAGGGGTCCACATCAGGTCTTCGGTTTCCGGGATTCCGGTTGGGTAGAACAGGCATAGGATTAGGGGAGTCGCACACAGGAGGGCGACGGTCATGTTCTTGAGTAGCGGAATGTGCTTGAGTTTTTTGTTGTAGGCGATGAGCAGCGTGTCCAGCAGCACAAAGAAGATGGCCGACGTGAATCCCGTCTTTGTAATAAGACTGTCGGCAAGGCCACAAAGAAGGGAGAGGATAAGAAGAATGATCCATACCTTTGTGGCTACAGAGACTGAAATTTTTCCGTTTACAAGGGGGCGCTCCGGACGGTTCAGTTTGTCTGTTTCCAGGTCCCAGATGTCATTCTGGATGTTGGCAAACCCGATGGCGAAGGCAAAGCCCAGGGCCTGTAAAATCAAGGTTAACCAGCTGATGTTCATTTCCTGTAGGGGCAATACTCCAAGCAGGTAGTAACCGATGGCAAGCGTCACCATGGCGATGACGACGTTCACCGGCCGAATCATTTTGAATAGGGCGAAGAGCATGGTGTAAATATAGTTCTTTTATTTACTATCTTTATCCTATGCCGTTTTTTACCAAGAGCAACCTTGAAGACCTTCGGGCCGAAGCCGACCAGCTCTCTATTTGCGTGGAGCATTTTCTCTATGCCTCGGAGCGGGTGGTAGAAGGGGACTACAAGACCAAGGGCTTTTACGACAACTGTATCGAAAAGTGCAATGGACGGCTCAAGGCAATTCATTTTCTGATGGAGTCCATCCGGCAGAATCGGCCTGTTACCGAAGAGGAACTGGAAGAAACGCTTCCCGCTTTTCTAAATTCCAAGAAAGATGCAAAATAACGAATTCGATGACGAACCGGAACCGCTTCGGCGTGTAAGGCCCACCCGTCGGGACCATCGCAGCCGCCGTATCGACGTGATGCGGGAATTGGAATCTGGCGTGGTGGATGAACGCCCCGTCAAGGAGCGTTTCAGTCGCGAATTCAAGAATCCCCGCATCAAGAAAATCAAGGACCCGCTGGAAAAGATAGACGAAAAAGACTGCGTCGAAGGCCTGGTGGTAGAAGTCCACCGCCGCACCTGCGAAGTGCGGTTAGACGAGAGAACGCTCGCAAATTGCTCGCTACAGACGAAAGACGAGAGAAATAGTCTTCAAGAAACATCTCTCTCGTCTCTCGCCTCTCGTCTCTCGTCTAATACTGTCACCGCCATGTACCGAGCCACCACCTCCAAGGCTTTAGGGGAATTCCCTGCCGTAGGGGACCGAGTGCTGCTTGGCCAGGTGAACGAAGACGAAGATACCGGCGAGGGGGTAGGCTCCCAAAAGTACTGCGTGGTGCGAGTGCTTCCGCGAAAGAGCGAACTCAAGCGCCCGGGCCCTCGGGACAGTTTCAGGCGTAAGCTCACCCTGGCGGCAAATATCGACCAGGTGGTGATTGTGGCCAGCGTGGCCCAACCGGAATTCAACTACGGCTTTATGGACCGATTCCTTTTGGCGGCAAACTTAAACAACCTGCCTTTTGTGCTGGTGCTTACCAAGATGGACCTGCTCCCGAATGGCGAGGCGGACTTGACCGACGATATCCGGGACTTCATGACCATCGTGGACAAGGTGATTCCGGTAAGCGTCAGGACCGGCGAAGGTCTGGACAGGTTGCGCGAAGAGCTACAGGGCAAGTCTTCGGTATTTAGCGGCCAGAGCGGTGTAGGTAAGTCTACGCTGGTGAACGCTCTGGTGCCTGGAGCAGAACTGGAAACGGGGGCCGTTCGGGAACGGGACGGCAAGGGCCGGCATACCACCACCTCTTCGAGCCTGTTCGATTTTCCTGGCGGGGGCTACGTCATCGATACGCCGGGTATCCGGAGTATCGGCCTTTCTAATGGCGAAGACGATATGGATGGCGAGACCCTGGCAAAGATATTCCCGGGCTTTTTCGAAGGAGATCTGTTCACCTGCAAGTACAGCAACTGCCTGCACTTGAAGGAGCCGGGCTGTTCGGTGCGGGAGGCTGTAGAGTCGGGAAAGCTTTCCCGGGCACGTTACGCCAGTTATTTGAGAATCTTGAATTCAAGAAACTAGGGAGTGTGGGTTAGGTGGATATTGCATCCAAGATAATGCTGGTGGCATCCATTGTGATGATGGGCTATAACGCCTCGGAGTTTTTGGCCAGTTTTCAGTCTCTTTCTGAAAAGGCGGGGGAGTTGAAAGAAATGGCCAGGATAAACGGAGCTAGCGAAGGGGCTATGCGCCGGTCCAATTTTTTGCTGTCCTTCGTTCTTTCGTCGGTCTATGTTGCCCTGACTTGCTTTTCGGGGCTCGCTATATGGGTGACGGTTTTTGTCGCCATAAAAATGGCCTTGACCCTGGTCGGCTCTGATTTGGCCTTGCTCCAGATTTTACGGACTGGCGATTTTTCCCGAAAAACCTATTTATTGTCCAAGGGGGATGCTTTTTTGAACGCCCTGCTTGGGCTTGTCATTGCGCTTTTTTTAGTTTTGTAGATAGTAGATGGACTCTATATGAAACCTCGTTTTTTGCGAACATTACTCTTTTTCCTAGCCTTTTCTGTGGCAGGTGCATTTGCCCAGGATGGCGGAACCTTGGCAGGAATCCGTACACCTCTGTTCTTGGGCGGTGCTCTTGGTTTTGGTTCGGGAACGGGAGTGGGTGCAAGCCAGGGCCTTGGCCTACGGCAGATTGAGCCCATGATTGGCGTTTGGTACCCTGGTCTTGGATTCTTGAGGGTCGGGTATGGATTTTTTGATTATCAAGAAGAATCTGACGACGAAAAGTACGAGATAGACCATTCCAATTTCGATGTGGAGTTGGGAATCCATGCTTGGAGCCTATTCTACATTACCGGTTCCTACTCCAGGGCCAAGGAACTCAGTGACTTGGGCGACATCGCCTGGAATGAATGGGGGGCCGGATTCGGCTCTGTTGTCAACATTTTTACGACTTCTATGCTTTTTGCCGAAGTCAGCTACCGCTGGGTGCTGGACCATTACGACCCCTTTATGGGGAAATCGGTTTCCGGAAGCCGCATTCAGCTCAATTTCGGGTTTGCCGCTTATGTCTTCTAAGACCGTTGCCGTCATGGGCGGGGCATTTGACCCGGTCCATAGGGACCATGTTTATGTGGCGGAACTTTGCCTAAAGAAAGGCTTCTGCGACGAGGTCTGGTTTATGCCCAGCCCCGACCGCTGGGACAAGATTATCAATGCGTCTCCGGAACACCGTTTCAAGATGCTGGAAATGGCAACCGGCCATGAACCCCGCTTTATTCTTTCGGACTTGGAAATCGAGCAGGGAGATTACCGCGGGACCTACATTTTCTTGAAAAGCTTGCGGGAAAAGTTTCCCGACATCAATTTCCGTTTGCTGACCGGTGCCGATAGTTACGAGACCATGCCCCAGTGGCGAGACCCCTTGCATTTTTACGGTACGGAATTTAACGGTGAACAGCTGATGAAGGAATTCGAAATCATCGTGTTTGCCCGCGCTGGCTCTCCAATACTGGATCCGGCAGAACACAAGGCCAAGGGCTATGCCGGTATGTTCTGGCTCGGTCCCAAGGAGGGCTTCGTGGGCAGGTTTTCCAGCACCGAAATCCGTCGGAGTCTGTTGAAGAACAGGGGCGTTTGCCCCGAAGGCTTGCTACCCGAAATTTACCGCTACATTCTGGACAACAATCTCTATGGGGCTTAAAGATGCAGGCGAAGGAACGGATTGAAAAATTAAGGGCGAACCCCATTGTCCAGCGGATTGAAAAGTTTTTCCCTGCTATCGCTTTTCTGGCGGGTTTCGGTTGGGATTCCATTACCCTCGGCACCATGGTCTATGGTTCCGACCTGCTGATTCTTTTGGCGTACTATGTTGGTGCCTTTATTCTGGTGATTTTGTTGTCGGCTAAGCTGGACCACCCGGAAGGTTGGACTAAGGAACGTCTTGCTGCTGTGGCGAAAGCTCAGGGGGTTCAGGCGGCTCCTGGCCCTTCTGCCTCCAGGGAACCCCAGACCAAGGTCGAAGAAGTTGCGGAAAAACTTAAATCTGCTGCCGAGAACAAGGCTCAACAAATTGCCGACAGAATCGGCTACGAATCGACGGCAGTTCCCGTTAATGCTATCGTGGTGCATCATCGTTTTTTGGACAGGGAATGGAGTCCGGTATGGAAAGCCCGTTTTACCTGGGCCGTCCAGTTCCTGTTCGGCGGCCTGTTCAGTGCACTGGTGGTCTGTTATTTCAAGAGTAGCGGTTCTTTGGCGTCGTTCTTGCTGGTCATTGCCCTTGCGTGCATGCTGGTGGGCAATGAATTCTTGCAGAAAAAGTACGAAAGCTTTGGTGTGAGCCTTGCCTTTTTCTGCTTGTTGGGAACCATGTTCCTGAATTTTATCATTCCCCACGTTGTACATCGGATCGGTTTTTTCTGGTTCTTGCTCAGCACTCTTCTTTCCTTGGGGCTTTGCGTTTGGATCTGGAAAATTTCGCACCGGAGTAAGGCGGTTTTGGTTGCACCGGTTTTTATCAGTTCCCTGCTGATTGTAGCCTACTTGATGAACTGGGTGCCGCCGGTCCCTCTCGTGCTGAAACAGCAGATCCCCTGCCAGAATTTTGACCGCAAGAATTTTTCCTGTGACGTAGATGCTCCGGGATTCTTGCAGAAACTTGGCCTTCAGGCGCCTTCGGTACACAAGGCTCCCGATGGAGAGGTGTATTTCTTGGCCTCCGTCTATGCGCCGGCCGCCTTGAAGGCGGAGCTGGAGTACCGCTGGTATTACAAGGACCCATCCACAGGGGAGTACCGCCTTACGGATAAGATTTCTTCTGGCCGTATGGTCATCAATGGCGGTCGTGAACAGGGATTCCGGAGCTATTCCAAGAAGAGCAAGGTCCCGGCAGGCAAGTACCGCGTAGAAACCGCCTACAAGGACGGAGCGGTGATTGGTTCTCTGGCCTTCGACGTGATAGATGAACTTCGGGATTCTTCGGGCTACGTCAGGGATTCTCTCAGGTGAGCGCCCCCAAGGACATGTTCTTTGAAAGCGATGTCCGGCCGGAACAGAACGGCCGTCTTTTGCTGGACAGCCTTTCGGAGCGGTTCACCTACCACAGCCGCGAAGAATGGTCTGAAAAAATTTCTCGCGGGCTGGTGACAATTAACGGCAATCCCGCGACGCTTGAAACGCTGGGCCACAGGGGCGACAAGGTAATCTACCATGTGGAAAACTACAGCGAACCCGACGTGCCCACCCATTACGAGACTCTTTTCGAAGACGAGGAATTTTTGCTGGTGGCAAAGCCTGCCGGAGTTCCTGTCCATCATACGGGTCGGATTTTCTACAACACCTTTACCGCCATTATCCGTCGGGGCTTTGACTGCGAGACGGCTACTCCCATGCACCGTCTGGATAGGGATACCGGCGGAATCATGCTGTTTGCCAAGAGCGCCGATACGGCGTCAAGGTTCCAGAAACATCTGGACCGGATTCTGCTCCGTAAGTTCTATCTGGCGGTAGTTCCTGGGGAATTTCCCGAAGGGGAAGTCCGTTGCGACTTGCCGCTTTCGGAAAATCCGTCGGCACCTATCCGTATCAAGATGTACCACACTCCGGGCGGAAAGCCTTGCTCTACGGTGTTCAGGAGGCTTGCCGTTTTGCTGGGTGCTGCGGCAAAATCAGCTTCGTCAGAAACTGCTGTCGAAAACTCCTGCCGTTCCCTGGTGGAATGTGAACTGCTGACAGGTCGCAAGCACCAGATTCGGGCCCACCTTGCAGAACTGGGGTTCCCCATTGTTGGAGACCGGCTGTACAGTTTCGATGGAAAATTCTACCAGAAGATGTCTGGCGGTGGTTCGCTATCCGAAGAGGACTTTGACCTTCTGGGGGCTCACCACCAGATGCTCTATGCCTACAAGGTGCAGCTGCAGCTGCCTTACTGGGATGAACCCAGGGTGTTTACGGATTATCATTTTCCGGAGGATATGGCGACAGCGTTAAAGTCCGTGGACTTTACCACTGCAGGCTCCCAGCCACTCTAGCCGTATAGCCTTCGTAGTCCCCGAAGAATCGGGAATAACCGGCTTCTACCGAAATAAAGTCCCACGGGGTGATCTTCATAGAACCGCCGAATTCCGTGTATTCGTCTGTCCAGCCTTTCTTCAAGAAATGCTTGTCGGTGGGGCTGTCGGGAGTGTGGATGTCCCGGATGTGGCTTCCGAAGTTGTTGCACTTTTTGACCATGCTTGCAAAGAGGGTCATGTCGACAAAGCCGATATGGGCGTCCAGTTCCGTGTACAGTTCTTCGCTATTGGGGCCAAGATTGCTCCCAAGGCTCTGATTGTAATGGGCGTAGGTGTAACCGCCCCCCTTGTGGTGGGTATAGACCCAGGGCTCTATGCGGGTGAATTCGGTGAACCAGCCGAACAGGGCAGGGCCCAGTCGCAGGCTGTCACGGGCAATGCCTATGGAGGCGGCCCACTTGTTACCCCACCAGCTGTCGTCGAACATGCTGGTGGGCGACTTCATGTCGTCCCACAGGAGTTCTCCATAAAGTTCCCAGTGGCGGATGGTCTTGACGCTTAAATCGAAGGCCAAGGAGATGTTGTCCCGGTCCCCTTGCAGGTGCTCCTGGAACACGTAGGGGATAAAGGGAATCACGTAGGCCCATTCAAAATCCCGATAGGTACTGTCAGCGTCGGGATTGCGATTCCATCCGGCCGGTTCCGTGGTTTCCCCGTAAAGGGCTGTTTCCGAAAGGCCGAAGGTGATGTTTTCCGGCAGGTTCAGGTTCAGCCGATGAACGTGGATATACTTGTTGTAGCCTTTTTTCTCAAAGAGCTTGGCCGCGTACTGGGTGTATTCTACCGGACCCAATTCGAAGCGGTAACCGAAATAGGGGGTAGGGGCAGGCTTTTGCAGACGGCTGCTGCTGTCTTGCCAGGGGCGGTAGGGATTCTGTTCTCCCCGAAGAGTCACGTGGTTTCTGCGGGCAGGGCCCATGCTCAGGTAGTCGAATCCGGCCAGGAGCGTCACCGGGTCCAGCTGGTAGCTGGCGTGGGCCGCAAACAGATCCCAGGTCCGGCGGTTGTCGCTCTGCTTGTTGTAGGGGATGCCTTCTTCGGGGTTGTAACTGTGGTCCAGAATTTCTCGGTTGGTGTAGTCCGTGTTGACGTTGACCCGGGCCGCAAATAAGAACTTGTCGGTAAAGTGACCATCCAGGAAGAACCGGACGGACATGGAATTGTCGTAGTGGGTGGGGGCGTTTTTCAGGTTGGTGATGGTCAGGGAATCCTTGAGCTGGACTCCGATATTTACCTCGTGGTGCCGGGCGGAGTCTTGCAAGGTAATGTGTCCTGCGGCATGGGAACTGGCGGACACGGCGATGAGAATCGCCATGGTGTTAAAAAGTGTCCTAGGCCTGAATTTCATAATACCCGCCATTTTCAATAATAAATTTTTTCAGGGCTTTGCTTGAAAAAGTGATACGGAGAATCTTGAAGATTCTTCTGAATTGGCAGCGTTTCACGCGGAGTAAAAGGCTGATGAGTAGCCCGAGAGAAATTCCGATTTTAGGAAATCCGTTTTTACAAGCGAAATGAATACGGTTTCTCACCGAAAGGCAATCAATAAAGTAGGGGACTTTCCCTAGTCCGAGGTCGCCTCCTGTGGAGGATCCGATGTCATGGACAACAACGCTTTCTGTGGCCCAGGCTACAGAAAAGCCTTGTTTACGGGCACGAACGCAGTAATCGGTCTCTTCAAAGTACAGAAAAAAGTCTTCACTTAACAGCCCAACCTGGCTCAGGCACCGGGGCGATATCAAGAAGGATGAACCTTCAACGTAGTTGAAGGCTGTATCCTCTGGAGTGCGTGGCCTGCGGACGGAGCCGAAAAAAGGGTGGATGCGTCCAACGCCACCGGAAAACTCACCATTTGGTTTCTTGATGAGGGACCCTGTAATCCCGGCACCAGTTTCAAGAGATTTGTCCAGCAGTTTTTCTAAGGACTTGTTTTCGGGAAGGGTGTCGTTGTTCAGAAGCCAGATGAAGCTTTCTTTCTGTCTGGAAATAGATTCGCGGATTCCTTGGTTGCAAGCGGCGGCAAATCCCAGATTTTCCTTGTTGAAAATAAAATGAACAGGAACGCCAAGTTTTATCGTCTGCAAGGCCGTTCTGGTTTCTTCGGTAGAATTGTTGTCTACAACGACAACCAAGTCTGGCTTGACGGACATTTTGTCGAGCTTTTCTAGGCAGCAAAGAGTTTTTTCCGTTTGCTTGAAATTTACAAGGACAACGGAAACGATGGGTTTCAGCATTTGATTCCCCTCTTAAAAGCTTCTAGAAAAGAAACCCCTGTTTTCTGGTCCGGTTCCAGGTGGGCGCTTTCTGCCCATTCGTTCCAGGCATTGACGAATAAGAATTGCTTTTCTTTAGGGCGTTTGCGGAGGATTTCTGCCGCAGAGTGAACCCATTCAGCAAAATCATCGGGGGATTCGCTTTGAATGATGGTAGCTGCCTTTCGCCTAGGAGAATTGTCCCAATTGGGGAATACGGTGGGGTAATGGTTGTCGTCAAGGGTGTCGTACAATTTTAATGCGTTTTCGACGACTGACTTATAGGGAACTCTTAAAACCGAGTAAAATTCAGGTCCATGCCAAATTTTCGCGAAAGTGTTCCACTTTCGTTGCAAAAGCCGGATGGTTTTTCCGACCATGGATCTTTTGGGAAAATCCTTGGCGTTGGGTTCAAAATCTACGATGTCGCTGATGCCCCAGGTTCCAAGAGTTTCATCGGGTACATCGCAAGTCGGATTTCTGACGGCAAAAATTCGCACGCCATCAAAGCCCGCCTTTTTGGAAGTTTCATTCAGAATTCGGACGAATTCTGCCGCATCGGGAATTTTGCCTACGCGATAGATGATGAAAACGGGTCTGCCCTCAGATTTGAGGTAACGGTTGTCCTTGAAGATTTCACAGAGGTGTTCGGCATGCTTCTGGTGGTCTTCGCGATTGTAGGTCTGCTCCATCAGAATTTCCCTGTCCTTGCCGTCCCAGGCTCTAGACCAGTTCTCGTTGGCCCAGCAAAGGCAAAAAGGCATGTCGCATTCACTGTCCGAAAGCATTTTTGTTACGGGTGTTTCCAGAAGTTGTTTCCCGTTGAACCAGTAATGGTAATAGCAGAGAGCGTCGATCCCGTATTTATGTGCGAGTTGTGCCTGTTTGTGCCGGATTTCGTTATCGCGTAGGTCGTAATATCCCAATTCTCCGGGAACCTGGGGTTGCCGGTGTCCCTTGAAAAGCGCCTTTGCCTTGCGGACATTGTGCCATTCGGTAAAGCCCTCTCCCCACCATTTATCGTTTTCGGGGATAGGATGAAACTGTGGCAAATAGAAAGCGATGGTCTTCATTTGTCTTTTCCGAAGAGGAAATGCACTGCAGGGGAGCCTAGGAGCGAAAATAGGATTTTACGATTTCTTGTACGCGGATCCGGGAACAGAAGACCCCTATTTCTGATCAAGAAGGGGAGAAACCTTGGGAGGAAGGCTTTTTTTGACCTTTGCACCCAGTAATGGTTCAGTTGATTGGCGAAGTCAATTTCATCTTTGTCCAGTGGAATCGTCGGCCCCTGCTCTACCAGTAGACTTGTCCAGGTGACTTGCCTTTGGCAGGTTTCGTCAAAACTGAATTTGTTTCCTAGGCCGACAGAGTTGTTGTCGTGGAGTCTGTATTGGACAACAGGTTCATCAATGGGTCGTACAGAGCCCTGTTTTTGGGCAATCAGGCTTATCCACGCGTCGTGAACATTTACGGCTGTTGGAATGGGGGTGATTTTGGACAATAGCGAGGCTCTAAAGAGAGAAAGACATCCTGTGACATTGTTGGTGCCTGCGATGTGGGCCTTAGTCGGAAGCATCGTACAAATATGGGCTAGCTTTCGCCAGGATTTGTCAATGACGTTTCCTTTGGCGTCGATGATCTGTGCGTCCCCGTACACGAGGATGGGCTTCTTCCCATTCTCATTTGGAGTTTCGATATTCTTTTCCAGAATGTCCAACTTGTTCGGGAGCCAAATGTCGTCTTGGTCCGCTAGGGCTACAAGATCGTTTTCATTTAGTTGCTTTTTGGCGATTTCAAGGGCCTTCGAAAAAGCTGCACGGTGTCCGCCGTTTTGTTGGAGGGCGGTTATCTGCAGGGGGAGCCGTTCTTGGTACTCTTGCAGGATTTCTACGGAGCGGTCTTTGGATCCGTCGTCTACGGCTATAACGAGGTCTGCCTTGCGGGTTTGCATCACAAGGGAGTCCAGCATCTTTGAGAGATACTTTTCGCCATTGTAGGTTGCAAGAGCAATGCATATTTTTGCCATATCGAGAATATAGCAAATCAGCATCTCCTAGAACATTTTCCTAGGGATAGCTTTTTTCTAGGATTCTTGTTTTTGTATATTAAAAACATGAATTGGAACGAACCTCAGTTACTGGATATCCCTATTGCCCATGATCTACGGGGTAATTTGAGTGTGGTGGAAGGGGGAGAATTGATTCCCTTCGATATTAAGCGGGTGTATTACTTGTACGATGTTCCTGGGGGAACGACCCGTGGCGGCCATGCTCACCGCAAGCTTCGCCAGCTGATTATTGCCGCCAGCGGGAGTTTTGATGTGGTCCTAGATGATGGAAAAACACGGACTAAGTATTCATTGAATCGTTCTTACCACGGGCTGTATATTCCAACCATGCACTGGCGTGAAATCGAGAATTTTTCTTCGGGTGCGGTCTGTATGGTACTCGCTTCCGAACACTACGACGAGTCGGACTACATCTACGAGTACGACGAGTTTAAGAATGAAATGAAAGAAAAGTAGTGAGTAATGAGTAGTGAGTTTTGAGTTTTAATAATCGCGCCTTCGGCGCCAAACTGTCTACTGACAACTCACAACTGATAACTCATAACTCACCTCCCGTTCATTTCTCGTACCTGGCGTTTACGCAGGGGAGAGCTCCGAAGGATTCCTTGAACCGGTAGAGGTTCTCGTTTAGGTATGATCCGCCATCTTCGGTAGAAATACCCCAGGAGAATTTTTCACAGCCTGTTTGCACCGCTTCGCGCATGGCGTTGATGAACAGTGCCGTCGTGGCGTTGGTTTCGCGCTTGGTGTCGTCTGGAGCGAGGTACTGAAAGTGGAATGCCTTGGCCTGCTTGAAATAGAAGATCATCATGCCGGAAAGGTAGAGCCCCTCTTTCCAGATGCCCCGGAACAGAATTTCTTCGGGGAACCTTTGTTTTAGATCGAGCAGTTCTGCAAGGGAATGTACCGGTTTGGTGTTATGACGGGCTTTTGAAAGGGTCAGGAATTCGTAGAATTTTTCCATTTCGCTATCTGGAATTTCCCCGTAGGTCAAGTCCAGCTTTTCTGCCTGTCTAAAGTTGTGACGGCATTCTCTTGTGCAGGTTTCCAGGGGGTCGGAGCCCTGAACAAGGGGTGTAAAACAGCTGAGTTCCGTATGCCGATTATAATTCTGATGCTCCAGAGTGTAGTCTATTAGGTCGGTGGGAGCAGTTGCAAAAATCGGGGATGTAGGTTTAAGTTTTATTCCGTTGAAGTTTTGGACAAGGTGGTTGTCGATTACTTGGATGATTTCGGAAATCTTGTTTCCTGAATAGAAATCCTTGGAAAGGACCGGCCCGCCGAATGTGGAACCCTGGTGGGAGACAAATTTGCCCTTTATGTTGCAGCCGGGAACGGCAGCGACAATGATTCCGCTTTTTTCTACGACAAAAGAGGCGTCAGTGAATCTTCCGTCGGGGTGGTAGTTCAGAAATCGCCGAGTCTGTAGAAATGTCCCGTTCATGGATTCCTCCATCACGAATCGGTCCCATCGGGATTCCATGTCGCTTTTGTAGGGCAAAATTTCGTACATATTTGATAAAATAGTAAAAGGAGAATGCAAAAGTTAATAGTTCTAAGTTACTAGTTACTAGAATTGTAAAAACAAGAGTTTTCTTGTGCCTAGAAGCTAGCCCGCAGGGCGTAACTATTAACTAGTAACTCGCCGAAGGCGCTCCGATTTGCTATTTTCTCAAGTGATGAAGCATGTTCCTTTCTATTCGCTGGATTACGTGGAACGCGACTTGGGTTCGTCGTTAGGCGAGTCCGTAGATGCCGTTATAAAGTCAAACTGGTATATTCGCGGTTCGCATTGCACGGCCTTCGAAGAAGCTTTTGCTGCCTATTGTGGCAAAAAGGCTTGTGTCGGTGTGGGGAACGGCCTTGATGCACTGACCTTGATGTTAAAAGCTTCCATTATTTTGGGGCGTATGGCCGAAGGGGATGAGGTCATTGTGCCTGCGAATACTTTTGTGGCGACCGTACTTGCTGTTCGTGCAGCGGGGCTTGTGCCAGTTCTTGTTGAACCAGCCCTTGAAACATGCAATCTGGATGTTACTCGCTTGGCGGAAGCCTGTTCCGAAAAGACCCGGGCCATTTTGGCGGTTCACTTGTATGGTCGACTGGCGGATATGCCCGCGATTTGTGAATTTGCGAAGGCCCGGGGGTTGCTTGTGTTCGAAGACGCAGCCCAGGCTCATGGTGCCGTGTTGGCTGGTGGTGTGCCAAGTGTTGCCGCAGCCTACAGTTTTTACCCTACAAAAAATCTGGGAGCCATGGGCGATGGGGGTGCCGTAGTCACCGACGACTTGGAGCTTGCCCAGGTGGTAAGGTCCCTTGGTAATTACGGCTCAGAACAAAAATACGTGAACAAATACGCGGGTGTTAATTCCCGTCTTGACGAAGTGCAGGCGGCTGTACTGCTTGCAAAACTTCCGCATTTGGATTCTTGGAACAGACGCCGTCAAGAAATTGCGGCTCGGTATTGCTCCGAAATCAAGAACCCGCTGGTGCGTGTAACGCCATTTCCTGCGAATCCGAAATCCCATGTGTGGCATGTGTTCCCGGTATTCTGCGAGCGTCGCGACGATTTGCAAAAGTTCCTTAAGGAACGCGGAATAGAAACCTTGATTCATTACCCGATTCCGCCGCACCTGCAAGAAGCCTTTGACGGGGCTCTTTTTCGCGGTGAACTTCGCCATGGCCCGCTCCCGATTGCCGAAGAACTGGCCCGTACAGAACTCAGCATCCCTATGGGACCGTCTATGACAGACGATCAGGTCGCGTATGTTGTCGAATCTATTAATGCCTTTATTTGATGAAATCTTCTGATTTGAAATTCGCGAAACTTTTTGCAGGCTCCGGGGCGGTAACCCTGGTGAACGCCATCCGGGCGTTTGCCATCAACAAGCTGTTGGCGATATTCTTGCCGCCGGCGGCATTTGCCTGTGTGGGACAGTTTCTCAATCTAATGACCATTGGTCAGGCAACCTCGTCTTTGGCGTTGCAGAATGGTTGGACTGCCCTTACCGCTCAAAACAAGAACTCGAAAGAAAAGTTGCTAGGCATTTGGCGTGGCGGTCTCCGTCTTACTACGTTTGCAAGCCTGTTCACGTTTGTTGCGGCACTTCTGTTCTGCTTCATGGCCCCGCTAGATACTCTCTTGCCGGGAATCCCCACTCGCCTTGCCCAGGCGGCAATTCTGTTTGCCTTGCCGGGCATTTTTGCCACAAATATTATAACCATTACGGCTGCAGTCATGAATGGCCTTGACGAGAACCGCAAATGGGCGACTATCAATATCGCGTCATCCATCTGGCAGGTGCTCTGGGTAGCTTTTTTCTTGTTTACGGGACGGCTGTCGGTTTTGTCGATTATTGCCACCCAGTCTATTGTGGCGGCGTTCCTTGCCATCCGTATAGCAAGTCAGGCGGGCTTTAGCGTTAAGCATATTTGGAAAACGGCTCTTGATAGCCGCAGACCATGGCTGTCCTATGCCCTTATGGGGCTTGTCCCCATGGCGCTCACTCCGGTAGTGCTCACGATAATGCGTCTTACGGTGGCTTCCAATTTTGGTAACGATGCGGCGGGAATCTGGCAAAGTGTCTGGAAGGTTTCAGACTTCATGTTTATGGCCATGTCCGCCATACTTACGGTAATCATTTTGCCGAAGATTTCTCCTAAAATGTCCCGGACAGATTTTTTTGGTATGTTCCACCCAGTTTTGCTTCGGGTCATGGGAATATCCCTCGTGATGATAGCCGCGTTGTATTTTGGCAGGAGTCTCCTGGTGCAGGTGCTGTTTTCTTCGGCCTATATGGGGGCGGTGGACTACATGCCGCTTCAGTTTGTTGGTGATTTTTTCAGGGCTGGGGGCTATGCCTTGGCCCTTGTGCTGATCGCTCGGGCAGAAACGGTGAAGTTTATAACGGTTGAAATCTGTTCGGAAATTTTCTTGACTGTCGGAACACTTGTCGGAGTTCGATTTTTTGATTTTAATGGCCCCATGCTGGCCTATGCCACGGAAAATTTCTTGTATCTGGTAACGCTCTACATCTTGGTTCGGAGGCTCAAGTGGAATACTCCGTAACCAACATGTTTGCCGAAAAGATGACCGAGAATGTTTACGTGAAGGCCTTTGCTCAAGGGGCAGAGACAGAACAGCGGGAGCTTCCGCCACTCGTGTCGGTACTTATGGCTAGCTACAACCATGAAAAGTTTGTGGAAGCGGCTGTCCGTTCGGTGATGGAGCAGAAAGGTGTCGCTTTTGAACTCATTGTTATCGATGACGGCAGTACGGATAAGTCTCCCGAAATTCTAGAGAAACTTTCCTCCGAATTGCGATTTACCTATGTCCATCGCGAAAATAGGGGAGTCGTGGCTACCATGAACGAACTCTTGTCCATGGCGCGTGGCAAGTATTTTTGTTCATTTGCCTCAGACGATATAATGCCACCGGATCGGTTGAAAGTCCAGAGCGAATTTTTGATAAATCACCCACAGTACAAGGCCTGCTTTGGTCAAATCCATACAATGGACGAAAATGGGGTTGTGAATCCAAATCCTGACCCGAGGTATTTGAAATCTGTTCCCGAAGTTTCCTTTGAAGAGTTTTTTCTGGGTAAAAAGGAAATTCACGGCTGTTCTGAAATGATAGATGTGGCAGAGTTCCGTCGGCTTGGTGGTTATAATGCATCCTGCTTTCAGGAAGATTTTCCCATGATTCTCAAGTTACTGTATGAATATGGAAAAGTCCCTGTCATTAGCTGCAACTGCTGTCATTACCGCATCCATGGGAACAATTTGTCGTCGTTGAAGAATAAGGAGACGATAAACAAGATCTACGAGGGGATGCTTAGGGCGATTGATTCCTACAAAGGTCATTCTTTGTATACAAAGGCCCGCCAGGCGTTTAAGACGGCCTGGTTTTCCGCTTTGGCGTATAACAATAAGGGGGAGGCTCTAAAGCGACTTCCTCAGTTGGCTTCGTTTTCGATGGGCTTTGTTAAGCGGTTGCCCAAGTTGTTTATCCCTAGTGTGTTTTTGAAGCATTAAGGGGTTGTTGGATATGATTTCGGTCTGCATGGCGACATACAACGGCGGTAAATTCATCCGCGAACAGCTGGAAAGTATTCTTTCGCAGTTGCCTGCTGATGCCGAAGTTATTGTTGCTGACGATGGTTCCACCGATGATACCCTCGCTATTGTGAAATCTTTTGGTGATGGGCGCATTCGTGTGTTGCCCGCCGAAAAGCATCTGGGTGTTATCTATAATTATGAACGTGCCCTGCAGGCATCCAAGGGGAAATTCATTTTCCTTGCCGATCAAGATGACATTTGGCTTCCTGGAAAAGTGGAGAAGGTTCTTGCAGCGTTGAATGATGGCGACCTCGTTGTTCACGATGCGTGGATGCTTCGCCCCTCGGATACTCAGGGAAGTCCATGGGTTCGTTCAGGAATGTTGAGCGATATCCGCCCGTACAGGAAGGGACTGTTTGCCAATTGGTGGAAAAACTGCTATACCGGAAATTGTATGGCGTTCCGTCGGCTTGTCTTGGATAAGGCTCTCCCATTTCCGATGAATCTTCCCATGCACGACCAGTGGATAGGTCTTGTTGCCGAGAAGTTCTTTAAGGTGTCGTATGTTAAGGAACCTCTTATTGAATACCGTCAACACTTAGGCAATGCGACTCACATCGGGAATTCACCCGCAGGAATTTTGCAGAAAATCATGTGGCGGTTTGATTTAGCAAGAGCATTTTTTTTCAAATGTGTAATGTGAAATTCCTCATTACATACTTCACATTTTACATTACACGTTAGACATTGCCTGTACCACTTCGCCCCATCCCATTCGTACAAAGGCTCCTGCTCGTACCAAGTTTCCCTGGGCTTCTTCGTATTCCTTGAGAATTCGGTTGTATTCCGAGACATCCCGGCGGAACTTCACGTCTTTGTGGATGCGTTTTAGGAGCATGTCCTGCTTCCACTGGGCTGCGGCGGAAAGTTTTTGGCAAGAAATATCCAGGGCGTCCAGGTAGGCGGGGAGGGCATTCAGGAAGTTCTTTTCGAACTCCTTGGCAACATTTTTGGCCTGCAAAACCAAGTTTTTCTGGATGATGGCGTTTTTGCGGATTTCACTCATGAGCCGAACGATGCGCTCGTAGTCCACTTGGGGCCAGATGAGGCTGAAGGGCCACATCTTTTTCCAGTGGAACTTGAACATGGACTCGTGGGCGGTGTTCTTTGCCCGCAGGAGTTCCTTCAGGTTCTCGAAGATAATCTGGGAGGGGATTTTCGTTTTTTCTGGTTCGTTTGCCATCGCCCCCAATATAAAAAGGTTCGCTCCGAAAAATGGAGTTTTTAAGGGAGATTTCCTTTTTTTTACGCGAAATAGACCTGTTTTTGGCGTTTTTTTCAAAAAAAATCTTCTTTTTTGCAAATTAAGAATTAAATTCTAGTAAAACCGTTCTATCAAGAAGGATTTTATATGAACAATCAAAAATTCAAGATTCTGGCCATCGCGGATGCGGTCCTTATCGTGGTCCTCATTGTGGTCATGATGGTTCTCAAGGGTAACTATAACGATCAGGCCCAGGCTTCCGTGAAGGAGCAGGTGGGGGCTTATCAGGAAAAGGCCAACGGAATGCTCCAGGAACAGTGGAAATCCATGGACCAGTACGGCATGGCCTGGAAGCTAGTGTATGCGACCCTTACGGGAGACAAAACAGAAAAAAGCTTTGATGCCGCCGTCAAGGCCATCGAGGGCGACAAGGATGCCCGTCTGAAACAGCTTTCTTACATGTACACCGCTGCAGGTATCCCGGACAAGGTCCAGAACGATATTAACGAAAAGGGCGGCCTTGCCGACAAGTTCCTGCTGAAGGATGAAGGCGGCGTAAAGGAAGTGGCTTGCGGCAAGAATTGCACCCTCAGCTTTACCTTTGTAAAGGGCAAGCTCAAGGACAGCGATTACAAGGCCCTGGTGGAATACAACATGGACGAAGCCTTTAAACTGGAAGCTCCTGCGGCTTTCCACTTTGAATAAGGAGATTTAGGATGAATATCAAGAACATTGCAATCGTTTTGACCGTCCTGGTGGTGGCCATTGCCGCCATGCTCTTTATGCAGAAGGGGAACTATGTGACCCAGGCGACGGAACATTACACCAAGACCACGGGCAACAGCTTCAAGGGCTCCAGCAAGATTATCGAGTACGTGAACTCTACCGCTGGCACCACCAAAATGCTGTGGGCGCTGACCTGCGATGCCGTACAGGGGGCAAAGACTTCCCAGGACATGGCTAAGCTGGAAGGCAAGTATTTCCCGGCTACCAAGGGTTCCAATAGCATTTCCCAGAAGACCCGTCGCTTTGAACCGACTGCGGCCTACTACATCGTCACGACCTTCGATAAGGTGGATGTGGACAAGAATACCGACCTGAAGACCCTTGCCGGCCTCAAGTCCATTGACGTCGGTGCATTGCTGGGCAATGCCACCATCGCTGCCGCCGTTGCTGAAGATGAGGATGGCGAAGAAGAAGGCGAGGAATAGTTGCCGCCCCTACGAGGGCATCTTCTTGACTCTCAACGAGTTATAAAAATGTAAGAAATGACCCGCCCCGCGGGCCGTTTTTGTGTTATGAGCGCGCCTTGCCAAGGCAAGGCTTTGAGGTCTGGGCATTGAGTTAAAATATGGCGCCGAAGGCGCGATTATAAAAGCTCATAACTCAAAGAGAGTGAAACGAGCGACCTCATACCTCATACCTATTTTCTATCTTTCCCCTCGTAAAAAATCAAACCGAGGTTTATAATGCTCATTCTTCGTGGTACGCCGGCTCTGTCGGATTTCCGTCTCCAGAAACTTTCTTCCGATTTCAAGAGCGCAGGCCTTTCTGTCGCTTCCGTTTACGCTGAATTCCTGCACGTGGTGGACCTGTCTGCCGAACTCTCCGATGCGGAAACTGAAACCCTCAAGAAGGTGCTGCACTACGGTCCGGCCCGCGAACCCAAGGCTCTCGAAGGCGAACTCTTTGTGGTGTGCCCCCGGCCGGGTACCATCAGCCCGTGGAGTTCCAAGGCGACCGATATCGCTCACATTTGCGGCCTTCCGGCCATCAAGCGCATCGAACGTGCCATCGCTTACTATGTGAAGTTCGAAGGTTCTGTGCCTGCCGGTGCCCGCGCCCAGATTGCGGCCAAGATTCACGATCGCATGACCCAGGCCGTGTTTGCCGACACCGCCTCGCTCGAAGTCTTGTTCAGCAAGGAAGAACCTCGTCCGCTCAACGTGATTCCGGTGCTCGACCAGGGCCGCGACGCCCTCGTAAAAGCAGATAAAGAAATGGGCCTCGCTCTGAGTTCCGACGAAATCGATTACTTGGTGAAGAACTTCACCGAACTCAAGCGCAACCCGACCGACGTGGAGCTCTACATGTTCGCGCAGGCCAACTCGGAGCACTGCCGCCACAAGGTGTTCGGTGCCGAATGGACCATCGACGGCGTCAAACAGGACAAGTCCCTGTTCCAGATGATTAAGAACACCTATCAGCTCCACAACTCTAACATCTTTAGCGCTTACAAGGACAACGCCGCCGTGATGAAGGGCGCTGTCGCTGGCCGCTACTACGCCGACCCGCGTACGAACAAGTACGACTTCCACAACGAAGAAGTCGATATCTTGATGAAGGTCGAGACCCACAACCACCCGACGGCGATTTCTCCGTTCCCGGGTGCCGCTACTGGTAGTGGTGGCGAAATCCGTGACGAAGGTGCCACGGGTAAGGGCAGTAAGCCGAAGGCCGGCCTCACGGGCTTTAGCGTTTCGAACTTGAAACTGCCGGGTGCAGTCCAACCTTGGGAAAAGGACTTCGGAAGCCCGTCCCGCATTGCGTCTGCCCTCGACATCATGATCGAAGGCCCGCTCGGTGGCGCTGCGTTCAACAACGAATACGGCCGTCCGAACATCCTCGGTTACTTCCGTACTTTCGAACAGGAAGTCGATGCCCAGAACGGCAAGGAAGTCCGCGGTTACCACAAGCCGATTATGTTGGCTGGTGGTCTCGGTAACATCAAGCATGAACATATCGAAAAGGGCCACATCGACCCGGGTGACCACCTGATTGTGCTCGGCGGTCCGGCGATGCTCATTGGTCTCGGTGGTGGTGCTGCTAGCTCCGTGCAGAACGGTGCCGGTAACGAATCTTTGGACTTTGCCTCTGTGCAGCGCGAGAACCCCGAAATGGAACGCCGCTGCCAGGAAGTCATCGACCGCTGCTGGGCGATGGACGAAGAAAACCCGATTACCTTTATTCACGACGTGGGTGCAGGTGGACTTTCCAACGCCTTCCCGGAACTGGTGAACGATGGCGGTCTCGGCGGTAAGTTTGAATTGCGTAATGTTCCCAACGACGAACCGGGTATGAGCCCGTTCGAAATCTGGAGTAACGAATCCCAGGAACGCTATGTGATTGCAATCGCTGGCGACAAGCTGGATGTGTTTGACGCGATTTGTAAGCGTGAACGCTGCCCGTACGCCGTGGTGGGCGAGGCTATTCCTGAAAAGCACTTGACCCTGACCGACAAGCACTTCGGTACGACTCCGATTGACATGCCGCTCGGTGTGCTCCTCGGCAAGCCGCCCCGCATGATCCGTAACGAAAAGAGCCAGAAGCGTCCGCTGAACTCTACGGTGGTTCCGGCCGATGCAACTATCAAGGACGTAGCTCACCGCGTGCTTGCAAACCCGACCGTCGCCGATAAGACGTTCCTCATTTCTATCGGTGACCGTAGCGTGACGGGTATGATTTGCCGCGACCAGATGGTTGGCCCGTGGCAGGTGCCGGTCGCTGACTGCGCCGTGACCAGCGCAACGCTCGATACTTACGAAGGTGAAGTCATGAGCATGGGCGAACGCGCCCCGATTGCCTTGATTTCTCCGGCCGCTGCCGCCCGTATGACGGTGGCTGAATCCCTCACGAACATGGCTGCCGCTTGCGTGCCTGATATGGGCCGCGTGAACTTGTCCGCAAACTGGATGGCTACGCCGAACTACGAAGGCGATGGCGCCGACTTGTACGAAGCTGTGAAGTCCATCGGTATGGAACTCTGCCCGGAACTTGGCATTACGATTCCGGTGGGTAAGGACTCCATGAGCATGAGCACCGTGTGGCAGGACGACAAGGGCAGCCACCGTGTGACCGCTCCGATTTCGCTCGTTATCAGTGCCTTTGCTCCGTGCGCCGACGTGCGCAAGACGCTCACCCCGCAGCTGTTGCAGGACAAGGATTCGACCCTCGTTCTCGTGGACCTCGCTCGCGGTAAGAACCGCATGGGCGCATCCATTGCCGCTCAGGTTTACTGCAACCTCGGTGACAAGGCTCCGGATGTGGACAGCGCCAAGGAACTCCGCGCCTTCTTCGAAATAATCCAGAAGCTCAATGCGGCTGGCAAGATTATGGCCTACCACGACAAGAGCGATGGCGGTCTTTACACGACGCTTGCCGAAATGGCGTTCGCTGGCCACGTGGGTGTGACGGTGAAGGCTGACGCCCTCAAGGGCAGCCTCATCGACGCTCTCTTCAATGAAGAACTCGGTGCCGTGCTCCAGGTGAAGAATGCCGCCCTCGCTGCTGTTAAGGCCGCTTTCGAAGCCGTCGGCCTCGGCGATACGGTTTCTGAAATTGCAACGCTCAACGATACTTATAACCTGGTCATCGGCGACTACGCCGAAGGTCTCTCTGATCTCCGCGCCATCTGGAGCGACACGACCCGCCGCATCGCGGCCCTCCGCGATAACCCGGATTGTGCCGAAAGCGAATACAAGCTCAAGCTGGAACAGGACAATCCGGGTATCACGCCGAAGGTCACCTTCGACGTGGCGGCGTCTGCAAAGGTCGTGAAGGACTACGCAAGCCGCCCGAAGATGGCAATCCTCCGTGAACAGGGCGTCAACGGCGAACTCGAAATGGCAGCCGCCTTCCAGAAGGCCGGCTTCGAATCCATCGACGTTCACATGACTGACATTCTCGAAGGCCGCGTAAGCCTCAAGGACTTCAACGGTCTCGTGGCTTGCGGTGGCTTCAGCTACGGTGACGTGCTCGGCGCCGGCGAAGGCTGGGCCAAGAGCATCCTCTTCAACCCGAAGGCCCGCGCCGAATTCGAGACTTACTTCAACCGCAAGGATACCTTCACGCTGGGCGTCTGCAATGGCTGCCAGATGGTTTCTAACCTCAAGGACTTGATTCCGGGTGCCAAGCACTGGCCGCGTTTTGTGCAGAACCTTTCCGAACGCTTCGAAGCCCGCTTCTGCACGCTCAAGGTAGAAGACACTCCGGCTGTGCTCCTCAAGGGCATGGCAGGCTCCGTGCTCCCCATTGCGGTGGCACACGGCGAAGGCCGTGCGGAATTCGCTAGCCGTGAAGCTGCCGAAGCCTGCCTGGGGACCGGCCTTGTGGCACTCCGCTACGTGGACGGCAAGCACGAATACACCGAACGCTACCCGCTGAATCCCAACGGTTCCCCCTTCGGCATCAACGGCCTCTGCTCCGAAGATGGCCGCGCCCTCGTGATGATGCCGCACCCCGAACGCGTGTTCCGTACCTGCCAGTACTCCTGGCACCCGGCAGAATGGGGCGAAGACGGTCCGTGGATGCAGCTTTTCCGCAACGGCCGAATATTTGTAGCCGAAAAGGGCTAAAGTCCAAGAAAAACACTTGCAAGGCCCTTTTCTCTCGCCTCCGCTCTCAGCTTACGCTTGAGAGCTTTGGCTCACGGTTTGTAGCCGAAAAGGGCTAATGTCGAATTGTAACTAAAGTAAGGCCTAATGAAATATGTGAGAATCCCCGTTTCTCGGGGATTTTTTTATATTTGAATAAAATAAAAGAGGGGAATTTATGCGCAATGTTCTTTTTTTGCTCATAGCGGTGGGCTTTTGTTTCAATAATGCCCTTGCTCAGGACATAGTCCGTTTTAAGAACGGTAAAGAAGTCCAGGTGAAAATCCTTGAAATGACCGAGGACGTGGTCAGTTACAAGAAATGGAGCTACCTGGAAGGTCCGACTATTAACGCGCCCATGTCCAAAGTGGTAAGCATTACCTACGCCAATGGTGAAACGGAAGTCTTTGACGAAACAGCGGCGGCTGAAGCGGCGCCTGCAGCGGTCCCGGCTCCTGCTCCTGTCGCTGAACCAGCACCAGTCTCTGTCGCTGAACCAGCTCCTGTCGCCGAGCCAGCCCCTGCTCCCGTAGCAGAACCAGCACCTGTTGTAGAACCTGTGCCTGTTGCTGAACCTGCTCCTGTTCCCGTGGCGGAACCTGCCCCCGAACCGGTGGTTGCGCCAGCTCCTGTTGAACAAGAAACCCCTGTCGAAGAGCCTGCTCCTGTGGTCAAGAAGAAAAAGAAACAGCCCGTCGTGGTGGTTGAAGAGGAATCGGCTGAAGAAGAGGAAACACCTAAAAAGAAAAAAAAGCTGGGCTTGCTTGAGGATCCGGATTCACGATGGTATCAGGCTCGAGAAAATGCCTTTGGCATTTGGTTTGAGCCCCTAGGCTTTATTTTTTGGGGTCCCATGCTAGGTCTAGAATATCGTCATGAGACAATGTTCTTTATTGACGCTCATGTCAGATTCCCTCAGGCGGGATATTTTTATGACGCGGTGGCTGAGCATCCGGATGATCTGGCTGGTTTGGCTTTTGGTGCACAGTTTAGGTTCCTCATTGGTACGCGTGTGGGAGGTTTGTATTTGGGGGGCTTCTTTGATTATGGATTCACCAATGCCCTCTATAGCAAGGCCCAAAAAGATGAAGAAGAATGGAAGTGGACCACCGTTGTGGCCGCAGGGGAAGTTGGACTCCGTGTACGTATATCTCGACACATTTTTATGGATGGTGGACTGGTGCTCGGCATTTTGTCCGTGTCCGAGAAGGACTGGCGTCAGTCTAATCCGGAACATTGGGAATACTCCTCTTCTTACAACAAGACTGACCCGGGATTTACTAGTATCTTTGGTATGTTTGTGTTGGCCTGGGGTTTTGAATTTTAACCTTTCTAACGAGGGAGAAGTTTACTCATGAAAAAAATTATTTGGATTTTTGTCTCTGTTGTTTTGGCTCTTTCCGCCTGCAGCGTAGAACCGACAGATTCGAATTACAAAGCGAACTCGGATTCTGATTACGATTCGGATGATTACCGTTCGGATGATGATTGGGGCGAGCATTCGGATTATTCAAATAACGAAAATTCGATCAAAAAATGGAACTGGACTCGTGATGATTGTGAGTCTTTTGGTGGCGTGATAACTTCTACGGGAGGTTGCTATCTAGCCTGTTCGTCTGATGACGATTGCCCAGAGGACTCGGAGTGCTGGGGAGGAACCTGGAGTTACCATTATTGTCAATCGAAAGTGTCAACGTATGGAGTGCCGTCCTCATGCACTACAGGATATGGGGACGATTCAGGAGGATACGACGAATCCTGCAATTTATCCTGTGACCTGGCCTATGGAGATTTGCAATGTCCTTCGAACTTTAGGTGTGCAGAAACATACGGAGTAGAACGTTATGGCCTTGCTCATGACGGTTTCTGTACGGGCTACGTAGAAAACTCGGGTGGTGGAGGTTCGGGATATTGCTCCGGCTGCGGTGGAATTTTCTGTTCTGGGGATTGTATCGGTTGCCCCGGTTGCTAGATCAAAAATTCATACGGACATTTCTTTGAATTTCTTTTTTGAAACGCTGCCTGAAAAAGTGGCGTTTTTTTTGCTTTGAAGTCGCATTCCTGTGACCTGGAATATTCCATTTTGTCCTGTCTGTATCATAGAAAAATACGAAAATGATTGTAAAATTATCGAAATATGTTGATTTTTGTGAAAAATCTTCATTTTTGTATCGTAAGAATGTTGCGAAACGCCATAAAAAAGTATATATTTATACCTGTATGAAACCTGTGATGGAATACCAGAATTTTCGCGTTTTTATACGCGATTTCTATACCGAGCGGAAGGACCGTTCAGGGTTTACCTGGCGCGACTTTGCCCGTGATGCCGGGTATTCCTCTCCGGTATTTTTGAAGCTTGTCTGCGACGGCAAGGCGAACCTGAGCGATGTGGGGCTGGAACGCACCGCTGCCGCCATGGGCCTTACCGGCGTGGATCTCCAGTATTTTAGGGAATTGGTGGCATTCAACCAGTCCAAGGACTCTGCTGCCAAAAAGCATTCCTTTGCCGCCATGCGAAAAATGGCCCGGGAAAACAACCGGGAAATTATCGGCGAAGACCAATACGATTATTTTCAGTCCTGGCAGAACCCGGTACTGCGTGAAATGGCACCCAACATGCCCGGGGCGACTCCTGCCCAGATGGCGGGCAAGTTGGCTTTCGATGGCGAGACGGCTAACGTCAAAAAGTCCCTGGCCCTGTTGCAGAAGACGGGCCTTTTGGAAAAAGATGCGAAGGGAGCTTTCAAGCAGAACAGCAAGGCTATTTCTACGGGTAACCTGGACGTTGCCTCCCTTTCGGTGCGGGAAATGCACCGTCAGATGGGGGAGCTTGCCGTCCGCGCTCTAGACGAGATTCCCGTGAAGGAACGGGACATTTCGGGCCTTACCCTCGGGCTTTCCGAAGAGGCTTTCCAGCGGGTGAGTATGGAAATCGAAGCTTTCCGCCGGCGCATTGCGGCAATTGCCCTGGAAGATTCCCATACGGACAAGGTTTACCGCTTGAACATGCAGCTTTTCCCGTTGACCAAGAATTTTGGTGCCGACAACAGGGGCGACCGTAATACGCAAAAGGGGGCTCAAGATGAATAAGTTCTACTTGACAGCCTTTGCGGGTCTACTTTTTGCCGCCCTTGCCTGGGTGGGCTGCTCCGACAACGAAGTGGCCGGCGGCGTCAGCGAAGAGACCAACACCATTGCGGGTATTTTGGTCGATAAGAAGGGTACTCCCGTAGTAAGCGCCATGGTCTATTGCAAGTCCGTTGAGGCCGATACGGTCACCTCTTCTGACGAGACGGATTCCAAGGGCAAGTTCAGTCTGCCCGTAAAACGTTTCGGCAACTATGGAATTTCGGCTACCGTAGATTCCCTGGCTTATTATGAAGTTGTGGAATTCATGGGCAAGGATGTGGAGCTGAAAACGGTAACGCTTAAGGAAACAGCCAATATTTCGGGCCGTGTCATGCTTCGCGACGACTCTACGGCGGCAGGTATTGTGGTCCGCATACCCGGTTCTTCCTGGACCGCGACGACGGATTCTTTGGGCTTCTACAAGCTTGAAGGTGTGCCCGCGGGTAAAACAACCTTGCAGGTAGTTCCTGCAGATCTGACCCGCTTTGTGAAAGTGGAGCATGAGGTGAATGTAGGCGCTCTGGCCGGTGCAAAGGGAACAGATTTCGTCATGGTTCCGCTCTCTATGGAATACGGCCTTCGCAGCTGGTGGGCCTTTGGTGCCGTTGCTAAGGATGGTCCCGTGGATTTCGTGAATGATTCCAGATCTTGGACGGCGGGCATGAAGCTCTATGGCAATCCAGTATATGGCGGATTTGTCAGTTATGACGAGACATCGAACGTTGTCGGTGCAGTTCACTTCAAAGGGGCTTCCCAGTTCGGCGTGGTAGAAGACGATAGGGGAATTCTGGATAGTGCGACCGGATTTGCTGTTGAAGTGGTTCTGCAGGTGGACAAGGTTTTGGATACGGCGGCCACGTACCGCAAGAACCTGGTGGGCAAGCTGGGATTTGGCTCCGAAGACGACCAGAATGTGTTCAGTCTTGCGGTGGTCAAGGGAGAGTGCGGTACGGACAAGCCCAGTTTCGCCTTCTTCATGGCGGACGGTTCCGGCGATAGCCTTTCTTGCAAGAACGCTGTGGTCAGCAAGAACAGCTTGGAATTCGGTAAGCGTTATTACCTGATGGCCACCTGGAACGGCAAGACTGTATCCCTGTACGAGAACGGCAAGAAGGTGGGGGAGACCGATGTGCCGTTCGAAAAGATTTTGCCTTCCGAGGAATCCATCTTTGTGGGCAAGGAATCCCTGGAGTTCAGCCTTGAAGACCTCCGGATTTCTGTGGAACCCTTGAACGAGGCCGATGCGGAATTCCGCAACAAGAGCCACGAAATTGAAATTCCTTTCCTAGGAACCATCTAACAGCAGGAGGACACCATGATCGAGATGAATGCAAATCAAGAAACGGCCTGCTTTGAAGTGAACGAGCACGGTCGTATCCTTTCGGGGAACAGGCGCTTTTGCCGGATGTTCGGTTTCGACGAAAACGAAATCCGCTGGCACTACCTGAACGACCTGTACCGTTACCACAAGGACTTTGTGGCCTTTCTTTCGGGAACGGACGCAACGAACTGCAACTTTGTCGCCAAAATGCGTACTCGCAAGGGCCGCAGTTTCAAGTGCAGCATCACCCGAGAGGCGGTGCAAGATGCCTATGGCAAGGTTCGTTTCCGCAGCACTGTCCGCAAGATGGTGGCCGGTGAGGCGGTAGCTACGGCTCCCGCTGTAGAGAATGTGGCCCCGTCGTCCGTGGTGTTCCTTGCCAAGTGCGCCCATTGCGGCTGCCAGATTCCCGTGGCCCGTGCCCGAGGCATTAAGCTCTCCACTCTCTGTAGCGACTGCGCCCGCAAGGCCTATCCCGAGGTGTACGAGCTGAAGACAGCCCAAGTTTAACAATCATAGAACACAAAGCCCGGATTTGCACTGCTACGCATTTCCGGGCTTTTTTATCATTTCGTGCATTTTTTTTCTTCGTCATTCCGTACTTTTCTTCCCTCGTCATTCCGTGCTTGACACGGAATCTATTATCTTTGAACAGTACAAAGTCATCATGTTCGCGCTCATCGCTTGTCATGTCCGCGAAGGCGGACATCTACTGACCAAAAAAAGAGGTTTTATGCAGTCCTGGACCGAAATAAAGAACATTCAGAACCCCACCGAAGAACAACAGCTGGAGGCCGTTGGCCTGAACTGGTACGCTATCAGCCTGATTGAAAATCCTACCGAAAAGGTTCAGCTGGCGGCTTTCGAAAAAAATGTTCAGGCCATTTTGTACGTGAAGGGCGGTCCTTGCAATGCTTTGGTTGATGCCTTGAATGCCGTCTCCGAAGAGGCGATGGCAGCGGCGGTGAAGGCTGACCCAAACATCCTTAAGTTTGTTCGTAATCCGGACCTGCTTCGTGCCGCTGTCCGTGAAGACTGGAAAGTGGTCCGCCAGATCAAGGATGCGGGAGACGACCTGTGGGCAGAGGCCGTCCGCGTGAGCGCCGACGCCTTGAAGTATGTCAGCAACCCGGGGGAGAAGGTCATGCTTGCCGCCCTGGAGCGGGACTGGAAACTCCTTCAGGACATTGAACGCCCTTCTGCCGCTATGGTGGCCGTCGCTGTGAAGCAGGACTACCATGCTTTGGAATTTGTGAGCATCAAGCGCCGTACGGAGCCTGTACAGCTCGCTGCTGTCCACGCTGACCCTCGCTGTATCCAGTTCCTGGAACGTGCTTCCGAGGCAGTCCAGATGGATGCGGTCCGTCGTGATAAGGGTGTTTTTGCCCTGATCAAGCACCCGGCCCCTTCGGTCGTTGATTTTTGCAAGTGATTTGGGCTCTTATTTAGCCCTTTTACTATATTCTAGATATGAATTTTGTAAAGTTTTCGGTCCTGTCCACGGCGCTCCTGTGGCTCTGTTCTTGCGATAGCAATAGCGTTTCTTTGGCGTTCAATACCCAGAACGCCCCGGTCCAGAAATTCAACCTGGAAGCGAGCCTTAATGTGTTTGCCCCCGAGGATTCCACCCATGAGGCCCCCGAGTCCATGGAAACACGCCTGAACGCCCAGTCCACCCTGAGCCAGACGGTGGCATTCGACAACGGTTCCGCCCGTTTTGAGATGAAAATTGATACGGTGGACTACAAGAGCGATAAACGTTCGGTGGAAGAGTTCCGCTACATCGAAAAGTACCTGGCGTCCCAGCATTTCCAGTTCAAGATGATGGGGGATGGTTCCATGAGCGACCCTTCCGTAGAGGATCAGGCCCTGCAACCGGGTACCGAGGAACTGAACCTGATGAAGGTGTTCATGAAAATCCAGCCCGTGCTGCCCGGCAGCCCCGTGAAGTTGGGTGATGTGTGGGAACGTTCCGTGGAGATCCCGGGTAACGGCGCCATGACTACGGTCTACAAGGCCTTCAAGCTGGAAGATGTTTTCGTGCACGATGGCGTGCAGATGGCAAAAATCGGCATGAACATCAAGTACAAGGAAATTCCGGACACTACCGCCAACGTGCGTATGGAAAGCAAGGGCTTTATCGTAGGTTCGGGCTCTATCCTGTTCGACATTACCCATGGGGTGGTGCAGTCTGGTAACCTGGAGATTTCGGGTCATATCGACGTGAACGATGTGATTGCCGCCCAGCTGTTGCCCAATATGCATATTATCCAGAAAATCAAGCTGAGGGGTGAAATTGACCAGGCTAAGTAACATAGTCCTGCCGCTCCTTTCGGCGTTCGTGGCGGCCCTCGCGGGGGAGATGCCGTTTCCGCAGGTGGAAAACGGCAAGCTCCTTTTGCAGGAAAAGGATAGCCCCTATATCCTGGAGCAGGGGGTTGTGCTTACTTCGTCGGATACATTTGCCGTGGAACCTGGGGTCACGGTCCTTATGGGCGAATACGCCAAGCTGATGCTCCGGGGCCCGGTGGACATCCGGGGTACAGAGGCCAAACCGATTGTCTTTAAAAGTGCAGACTCCAGTGAAAGCTGGAACGGCCTGCATATCATTTCGGGAAACGGCTCCTTTGAAATCAAGAACCTGATGGTGGAGAACGCCTTCCGCAATTCCGTGTTCCGCACCCGCGGAGTTTTCGAGAACGTACGTTTTGTGAATAACTACTACGGCCTGTGGGTAGATGACGTGCCCGAGCTTGTATTGTCCCATTGCGATTTCAACCGGAACCGTTTCGCCCTTTCTGTCCGGGGCGGCAAGGTGATATCCTTGGACAGCAAGATTTACAACAATGTCTACGGCCTGTTCCTTGAGGCAGGCGGGGATTTCCAGGGCGATATGGCCTTGATTAAAGGCAATCTGGAATCCGACGTGCGCAAGGAATCCGAAGAGCTGGCGGGCAGCCGCAAGCGGGTGAGCCGTAGTGTATGGCAGAGGATTGAAACGGGATTTTAAGGGGTAGCCAGTGGAAGATTCTTTTCGCCGCTCCATTCGCAAGATGACGGGGACAAGTATGCACTTGTCGGTGCATGCCGATCACCCTGCCATGGTGGCGACCCTTTCACAGTCCATGATGGTGACCTGGTCCATTGTGCTTTTCGAGCACCTGGACGCCCTTTTGAACAATAGGGAAGAGGCGGTTTGCAGCTCCGAACTGATAAGCTATAGTGCCACGGCCTGGAAACTCTGCGAGTCCTCTTTCCCCCAGATAGTGGCCGATGCGAGCAAGCTTTACGACGAGTTCCGTGCCAAGTGGATGCAGCGTTTTTCTACTGACGAGGTTTTGCGCCTGCTTCTGGAAGGTGGCGACTTTTTGCACCACGACGAGAACGGCTGGTGCCTTGCGGTCAAGAACAACAAGCAGGATATCAACGCCTTTTATTCGGCGACCATCCACCTGTTGGTAAGCGATGCCGAGCCCTTGTTCGTGCGTATGCACGGCCGCGTGATGCAGTTGCAGGAAAAACTCTGCAAGTACTGGCACGGTGAGAGTGCCGTGGATGCAGTGAGCAAGCTCTTGCCCTGCCTGGAAGAAGGCCTCCGTGAAAAAGAGAATGCCCTGGTGACATCCCTGCGCAGTTCCTTGAACACACTTGCCAAGAAACGCTTTGCCGCCGCCTTCAATGTGAAGGGAGCACCCAAGTATTACCGCACGGCAGCAGGCTGCGCCCGTAACGTGGGCAGGCTCTGGAATCCGCACTACGCCTACGAAAATGGCTTTTTGGCCTTTACCGATGATTTTTGCGATTACGCTCGGGGCCTTACGCTCCAGGTGATTGACTGGTACCGCGACAAGTGGTCCCTGTTCTTGCGCGGGTTCAACCGCGGTCAGTTGAATTTATTTGAAACAAAAGGTGAACGATGAAGAACACTTTCAATTCCATTCTCCTGCTTACCCTGGTGGGCATTGGTGCCCTTGCCTGCGGAGCCGTGTACTTTGGCGCTCCGCTGTTCGGCTGGATTATCATGGCCGCCATTTTCGTGGTGTTCCTGGCGGAACAGTTCATGTCTATGGCCGCGGCCCGCAAGATTAGCGCCGAAGAGGAACAGATTGCCGCCTGCGAAAGCGGCAGGGGTTTCAGGGTGAGCGGCGACGGCGTGGTGGCTCGCCGCCTGGAGATGGCCCGCCATCTGGTAGAGAAGGGTATCCGAATCGATTCGCCCATCGCTTACGAGGTTCTTTCTAACAGTACGGGCCTGCCCGCCCCCCGCAGTTCCAGCGGTACGGTGATTTTGCTCGGCCTGATGGGTACGTTCTTCGGTCTTATGTATTCTGTGGCGACAGCCGGCGGTGCTATCGATAACTCTACGACTCAAGGCACTCTTGATACCATCCAGGTGCTGTTCCAGAACATGAAGGGCATTTTCGGGACCAGCCTTTGCGGTCTCTTTGCGGCCTTGGTGCTGAACGCGAGCCGTAGCCTGCTGCTCAGTGCCCGGGAGAGTTTCTTGGCCCGTCTGGACAGCCTCACTCTTGAATTGCAGGGCGAAGACGCAGCCGCTTCTGCAACGGATATGGAAAAGACGGAACTGGAACGCCTGTTCCAGTCTGTAGAGAAGAATCTGTCAGCCGTGGCCGCCTCTGTGCAGCAGGGGCTTGCAAAGACTGTGGAATCTCTGGAAAGTGCGGTGTCCAACTCCATGAATTCTGTTTCTGCGAAATTGGACGAAAAGCTTGGCGCTGTGGCCAGCACAACTGAAAAAGCAATGGGTTCGATTTCTACCAAGCTGGACGAAAAGCTCGGTGCCGTAGCCAGCGCGACGGAAAACGCCATGAACGCCTCTTCGAAGAACATCGCAAGTGCTGTGGCCGAACAGGTAAAACAGTCTTCGGAACAGTGGAAGACCTTTATGGACAAACTTTCGACAGAAGCCTCTGCCGGAGTGCAGTCCCAGAAAGAGGGCCTGGAAACCCTCAAGACGGTGGCGCTCCAGGTGGCCGAAAAGGCCCAGGCGGGTTCCGCCGAACTCAGCAAGTCCGTTTCCGAAAAGCTTTCGGCCCTTTCTTCCGACATTCTGGGTGCCTTCCAGAAACTTTCGGAATCTTCTGCCGTGCTGCTGGAGGCCCAGAAGGCCCTTACCGAAAGCATCGACAACCGGGTGGTGAAGGAGAAGGAAGCTACCGACGCTTTGGGCGGAAACCTGGTAGAGACCGCCGAACTGATGCGGGTGAACCAGAGCGAACTCAGCGCCAACCTGGAAATGCTCCGCGCAGGTCTGGAAACCATTCTGGAAAAACTTTCTGGCGACACCGCCGAGCACGAGGAAGAAGACAACTTTGTGGAACATCTGAACCAGTCCTTGGAAGCTTTCCACGAACGTGCCTCCGAGGTGCTTATGGAAAACGCCGTCAAGACCCAGGAAATCTTGCTGGAAGTCATGGAACAGGTCCAGCGCGCAAACCACAAGGCCGAGCAGCCTAAGGTGGAGGGCTAGTAGATGGGATTTCGTCGCGAAGACAATCACAATCCCTGGATGGCCTACACGGACCTGGGCGTGGCCCTGGTGTCCCTGTTTATCCTTGCCTTCGTGGCCATGGCCACGTTGAAGGAGCAGAAAGCGGAAGACCTGACCCGTACCGAAGAGGAAGTGCTCTCTTGCCAGGAGGAAATGCGAAAGATTGCGGCGGAACGCAACGCGCTCCTTTCCCAGAGCCTCAAGTCCTCTATCGAGCAGGGGCTTATCGCTCTCGAAGACGGCAAGATCCAGATTCAGGCCAGTTTCCTTTTCCCCATCAATGGGGCGAACCTGACTGCCGAAGGTATCAAGGTCATTGAAGGAATCAGCAAAGGACTTTTGGACGCCATGGCTCCGGGCGATGTAATCATGGTGAGCGGTTTTACCGACGACTTGCCGGTGAAAAACTCCCCGAATTTTTCTAACTGGAACCTTTCTACGGAACGTGCGGTGAGCGTGGTCAAGGCTCTTGTGGCCCAGGGGTTCCCGCCGGAGCGCCTCTTTGCGGCAGGCTTTGGCGAGCACCAGCCCAAGTATCCTAACGACAGCGAGGAACACCGCAGCCTGAACCGCCGTGTGGAAATCGGCGTGACCCCGCTCCAGATGACAGAAAAGAAGTAGAGGTTGGTCGGTAAAACATGCAGGAACGTCTAGACACAATCCGCCAGAACATGGATGCTCTCCGCAAGAGCGGAAAGTTCCCCCATTGGCGTATGGTCTATGCGGATAGCCTGCTTTCCCGTGCCCAAGACTATTTGGCCATCGAGCGCACTCCCGAGGCGGGAATCGTGCTGGACAAGCTTGATCGTTGGCTTTCGGCCCACAAGATTCGTGAAAACAGGGTGGCCGAAAATGCGACTGCTCCTATGTGCTTTTGGGGCAAGGATTTTCTGGAAAAGACAATTACCCAGATTCGGGGCACTCTCGCTGCCAAGGGCATGCTGGTGCCGCCCATGGAGCGCGAATCCATCGGTCGCCGCCTGAAATTGGCGGAGCAGTCCATAGCTGCTGGAAATTTCCAGGAGGCTTACGAAGAACTGCTGGCCCTGCGTAGCTCTCTCATTACCCGACTCCGTCGTAGTTTCCGTGCCCGCGTTTCGGCGGCACAGGCATACAGGAGCGGCGCGTTGCCCGAGGGCTCGCTGGTCGGACCTTATAACGCCCAGCATACTCTGGAAGAGACGATGCATATCGTCGGAGAACGGGATCCCATCTGGATCGAGGATTTCCTGGAAATTTATAACGAACTGTTCCGCGTAGTGGAACGGCTGGTTCCTCAGGACAAAAAGTAATTTCAAGAGATTTTATTTTATAACGAAAAAGCCCTCTCTTTCAAGAGGGCTTTCGCGGGATAGACGAGGCTTGAACTCGCAACCTCCGGCGTGACAGGCCGGTGCTCTAACCAAAATTGAGCTACCACCCCATTGTGGTTTGCCCGGTTTCCCAAGCAATGGACCAAATATATAAATGTAGATTCACTCTGTCAAGGGAAAAAGGGGCTGTTTTTGACAAAATAGGCTATTTTTTCTTCTTTTTGGACTCCAGCCATTCGTCGAAGGTGATGCTGCGGTCCAGCACGCCGTCGGGCGTCAGCTCCAGCACGCGATTTGCCACCGTCTGTACGAATTCGTGGTCCTGGGAGCAGAAGATGATGGGGCCCTGGAAGGCGGTGAGGCCGTTGTTGAGGGCGGTGATGGCTTCCAGGTCCAGGTGGGCCGTCGGTTCGTCGAGCAAGAGGCAGTTCGCGTTGCTGAGCATCATGCGGCTGAGCATGCAGCGCACCTTTTCGCCACCGCTGAGCACGTTCGCGCTCTTGAGGGCTTCTTCACCGGTAAAGAGCATACGGCCGAGGAATCCGCGGATGAACGTTTCATCCTGTTCCTTGCTGTACTGGCGCAGCCAATCTACCAGGGAGAGGTCTGTGCCGAAGTAGGCGTCGTTGTTTTTGGGGAAGTAGCTGTAGCTGATGGTGTTGCCCCACTTGAGCACGCCATCGGGAGCCTTGGTTTCTTCGGCAATGAGCTGGAAGAAGGCGGTCTTGAGGGTGTCGTATTCACCTACGAGGGCCACTTTGTCGCCGCTGTTCAGGCTAAAGTCGAGTCCCTTGCAAATGATGCCGTCACCGCCGTCAATGGTGGCATTCTTGACTTCGAGCACAATCTTGCCCGGTTCGCGGTCCATCTTGAAGTTGACCCACGGGAACTTACGGCTGGATGCCGGCATTTCTTCAACGGTCATCTTGTCGAGGAGCTTCTTACGGCTGGTGGCCTGCTTGGCCTTGGCGGCGTTAGAGGCAAAGCGGCGGATGAACGCCTTCAATTCTTCAATCTTTTCTTCGGCGCGGCGGTTCTGGTCCTTGCGCTGCTTCTGGGCGAGCTGGCTAGCTGCATACCAGAATTCGTAGTTACCACCGTAAATATTGATCTTGCCGTAGTCGATATCGCAAGTGTGAGTGCAGACCGCATTGAGGAAGTGACGGTCATGGCTCACCACGATCACGATGTTTTCGAAGCGTTCTAGGTAGTCTTCGAGCCAGCCGACGGTTTCCAAGTCCAAGTGGTTCGTCGGTTCGTCGAGCAGCAGAATGTCGGGGTTGCCGAACAGCGCCTGGGCGAGGAGCACGCGTACCTTGAGACCTGCGTCCAAGTCGGCCATGAGGCTGTAGTGGAATTCTTCGGGAATGCCGAGGCCCTTGAGGAGCACCGCGGCGTTCGAGTCGGCTTCGTAGCCGCCGATTTCGCCAAAGCGGGTCTCGATTTCCATGGCCTGCATGCCCTGTTCTTCGGTCATTTCGGGGAGTGCGTAGAGTTCGTCGCGTTTCTTGCCCAGCTCGTAGAGCTCGGGGAAGCCCATCATGACGGTTTCGAGAACGGTGTTCTGTTCGTAGGCGAAGTGGTCCTGCTTCAGGACGGCGATGCGTTCGCCCGGGTCCTTGGTGACCTCGCCGGTGTTGGGTTCGAGTTCGCCCGAAAGGATTTTCAGGAAGGTGGACTTTCCGGCGCCGTTGGCACCGATGACTCCGTAGCAGTTGCCGCGCTTGAAGGAGAGGTTCACCTCTTTGAAGAGGACGCGGCTACCGTATTGAAGACTGACATTGGAAACGTTAAGCATGGGCCAAAGATAGTAAAAGATGAGGAATCTTTTTTTAGATGATGTTTTCAACGGTAAGGCTTTCGCCTTGCACGCGGAACTTGATTTCGTGTCCGGCGAATTTCAGTCCGTAGATTCGGGAGGGGTCGTCCTGGTAATGGGGGCGCGGGTCCTGCTGCAGCAGTTCTATCAAGGCGTGGCGTTTTTCCGGAGCGACCTTTTTTAGCTCGACCTCTGGGATTTCCACCTGCAGCCTGGATTCCGGAGCGGTTGCCGCAAAGCCCCCCACGGCGTCGGGAATGCTGTCGGCGTAGGGGAGGTAGGGCTTGATATCCACGATGGGCGTGCCGTCCATCAGGTCTGCCCCGCTAACCACGATGACAGGGCCGTTTTCCTTGTCGTTACGGATCTCTTCGATTTTTACGCAGGACATGGCCAGCGGGTTTGGCCGAAAGCTGGATCGTGTGGCGAACACTCCCAGGCGGGTGTTGCCGCCCAGTCGGGGCGGCCGGACCGTAGGTTTCCAGGTGTCCCGGACATTTTCGGAAAAAATCCACAGGAGCCACAGATGGCTGAATCCTTCCAGACCGCGTATGGCATCCGGATTGCGGAACTCCTTTTCGAACACGATTTGCGACCGGAGTTCCTTCAGGATCCCGCTCTGCCTTGGAATCCCGAACTTTTCGGGGAAATCGCTCCTGATGCGGGCGATTGTCTTGATAGATAGGGCTTGCATGTTTGAACGTTACAAATCCTACCGGGTGCCTGATTCAAGTCCTTTAATCGCGTAGGAGCGTCTGTTTCCTTTTTCGTCAATAATTATAGCGACTCCGGCTAGATAGTTGAGCCAGTTGGATGTTTCATGGATTTTGACATCAGCTTTTTTTTCTGTCAAGTATGCTATCATGGGAACCAAAAATTCATCATGACTGCAAATGACAGTAACGCGGCTTTGAACAGCATTGAATGTATTTGTAATGATTGATTCACAGGTTTCTTTGAGATCGTTGAAAGCGTCTGCGTATTCTCCAGTAAATGCCCATGTGCCGACTATTAGTCGAGAGTTGACTTTGCCGCCAGTGATGTACGAATCGAAAGTGTCCTTGTCTTTTATAAATGCGCCACTGGTGAAAGTGTTGTTGGTATCGTAGGGAAAGCTTTCTTGTCCTCTGCCTATAGCGATATTGTGACAGGTTTCTTGGGTACGGACGTAGTCTGTAGAGAGGTAGTTGAAATCTTCGTTTGATGCTAACTTTTGGCCTACGGAGATGGACTGATTAACGCCCTCTTCGGTAAGTGGTGTTTCCTTTGAGGTGCTTGATTCGCGTTCACCATGTCTAAGGATAAAAACAGCTTTTTCGTTAGGTTGGATGCTTTGATAGACCGCTTGAATATCAGCGAAACCACTTGAATCAAGAGGAATGTTGACACTGGCAGCACCTGGTTGAGAGTCAACCGAGTCCACAGATGCAGATGATTCGTTTTCTGCTGGATCGTTAGAAGTACTGGAATCACTCTCGGAACATGCCGAAATGAGGAGGGCTCCGAATAGCATTGTAGTAGCAAAAAGAGAGATGGTTGTTCTTTTCATATAAATCTCCTGATGTTTTACTCTCTAATATACTCAATTGTTGCTCGTTTGACTATTGTGGCGAGCCCAATGCCGGTAGGCCCTATCCGCCTTGGCGTTTTTCAGCTTCAACCGCTTGTTCAAGGGCCAGTAAATGAAGGCGAAAAGGATATACCCGCACAAAAGGACAATCCAGTGGTTCAGCCCTAGCCGCGTTTCCAGAAGCCGCATCTCGATAAACATGATTGGGCCTGCAATCAGGAACAACGGCAGCTGCCGGCATTGGTCACCCAGGGAATAGCGGGATTCGTAACTCACGATGGAGTTCATCATGGGGAAACTGGTGCAGAACCCGCCCATGAGTCGCTTGATGACCATGAGCCCCGCCACCACGAAGGCGATGGCCGGAGCCTTGATATAGACCGGCAGGGGAGTCTTGTAGGGCACTCCCGACTTGTAGGGCTGCTTGATGAATATGAGAATTCCTAGCAGGAAATCGAAGAGGCAGACCCCGTAAAAGACGGGCTCGCTGTCGGGAACGATGGGCTGGAGCGTCGTGCCGATAAGTACAAAAATGGCAAGCCCGATAATGATGGCAGGAACGATAGGGATATGCAACTTGTTGTGCCCGATGCGCACCACATGAACATACATGAGGCAGAGCAGGGCCGAAATGGCGTTGGCCGCTCCCATGGGGAGGCCTACCGCAATGTAGGCGAAACCGCAAGGAATCGGGATGGTGGCCGCCACCGCCTTGAGCTGCGGGTCCTTCATGTAGGCACTGGCTGTACCCAGGGCCGTCACCATAAAGATGAGCAACCAGTCGTAGGGTTCAAAGTTGAAATTGAGATTCTGCCACATGGTAGTCCAGGGCGATTTGCGGCCGGGCTAGACGAATTTTTTCAATATATGCTTGCTGGACACGAAATAGTCGATACCGCTGATGATGGTGATGGCGGTAATGACTCCCATGACAGCCTGGGGGAAAACATTCCAGATGGATTCGAAATTCGGAATCAGCTTTTGCACGGGGTCAATCGCCCCAAGAAGTATAGCCACGATGCCGATTCCCTGGAGGGCGGTTTTCCACTTACCGCTACGGCGGGCGGGCATGATCATGCCTTCGCTGGCGGCAAGTGTCCGGAGGGTCTCTACGCTGGATTCCCTAAAGTAGATAAGCGCCACCATCCAAACAGGTGCGTACCCTGTGGCGATAAAGCACATGAAGATGGTCATATTGGAAATCTTGTCGCTGAATGGGTCCAGGTATTTGCCCAGGGTGCTGACTTCGCCCATGGCGCGTGCCAGCTTTCCGTCCAGGAAATCCGTGAGCATAAAGCCGAGGACCATGACCAGGGCAAGCACCTTGAACACAAGGCTGTTGTTGCTGTAGTCCAAATCGTTGTCGTAGAAGAACACCCACAAGAAGAAGGGGGTGAGCACGATACGGCTCATGGTAAGCTGGCTTGCGATAGAAAGGGGCTTTCGGTGGGCGGGGTCGCGGTAATACCAGTAGGCGTATGCTACAGTGGATGCAAGAATCAACAAGATGGTGGCCACCATGCATATTTGCTGGTATTCTTCAAGGTTCAGCAGGTAGACGCCCATGGTGATGGTGGTGGCGAGGTTTGCAAGCTTGCTCCAGCGTCTCTTGTGGGGAAGTTTCTTGCCTTCGCGAAGAACGCCCAGGGAGAACAGGGTGTGGGCGATAAGTCGGGCAAGGAGCATGGCGCAGCCTACGCCTAGAATTTTTTCAACGCTTTCGGAGTAGACCAGTTCCCGTACGAAGATACTGGTCATGACAGCAAAGGAGAGGAAACCGTCGATAAAGTTGAGCCATAGCTTGTAATAGGGTTTTTCAATATCTTGACCGCGAAGCTGGTACAGCTTGAACCAGCCCATAATAAGAGCGATAGCCACAAAGGCGGTTGCCATCTTGGTCATGCCTTGCCATATAAAGGCAATAACGCAGATAAAGACAATTGCCCTAAGTACGCTCCAAAGGCGGTTGCGGAAACGAACCTCTGTTTTTGTGACCTCGTTCATCGGTTGTTCTCCAAGAGTTGTTTCGCGTGTTCACGAGTGATTTCGGAATTTTCGCCCAGCATGCGGACCAATTCTTCAATGCGACCTTCGTAGTCCAGGTCCTTAACGCTAGTAAATGTTCGACCGTCAGTTTCAGCCTTGCTGACAGAAATCTGGTGGTTGGCACGGCTTGCCACCTGATGCAGGTGGGTGATGGTCAATACCTGATGGTGCTTGCCCAGGTTCCGTAGGGATTCGCCGATGCGGTTTCCTACCTCTCCGCTGATGCCGGAATCCACTTCGTCAAAAATCAGGAGCGGTACGGCGTCCAGTTCGGCCATGACAGTCTTGATGGCAAGCAGCACGCGGGAAAGTTCACCGCCGGAGACCGCTTTTTGCAGGCTTTTTTCACCTTCGCCCGGGTTCGGGGCCAGCAGGAACTCGATACGGTCTTTTCCGCTTGACGAAAGCGCCTGTTCGGCAATCTGAGTCTTGAATACGGCCTTGGGCATGCCGAGGCTCTGCAGGTTGCTTTCTACCGTCTTGTCAAAGACGGCCGCCGCCTTCTTGCGGCTGTCGGAAAGTTCCGTCGCGGCTTTCTCCAGCTTGTCGGTGCAGGCCTTGAGCTGCCTGTTCAGTTCTTCAAGGTCGCTGTCCAGGTTCTCGATGCAGCCCAGTTCCTCTTTGCGCTTTTCGGTGAGTTCCAGAAGGCCTGCGACGTCGGTGCGGTACTTGCGCTTGAGCTTCTGGATTTCGGCGATGCGCCCGTTGGCACGGTCCAGCTCGGCGGCGCTGAGGGACTTTTCCGGTGTCCGGCGCATCAGGTCTTTGCAGATGCTTTCGAATGGGTCCGAAACTTCTATAAGGGCCTGCAGGTCCTCTTCGTAGTGGGGGATTTTCTGTGCAAGCCCCTTCAGCTTAGAGAGCAAGCTTTGGGTCTGGTCCAGAATGCCGTTGTCGTTACCTACAAGGGCCTGGATTTCCATCAGGTAATTCTGTTCGACTTCGCCCTTGCTTCCGCGGCTGACCTTTTCTTCCAGTTCTTCTTCTTCGCCCAGTTTCAGGCTAGCCTTGGAAAGCTCGTCGAACTGGAATTTCAGAAAGTCTTTCTGGGCGGCCAGTTCCTTGGCTCTGGATTCCGTTTCGGAAATTTTGTTGCGTATAGAATTCCATTCGCTCCAGAGCTTGGAGTAGTTCTTCAAAAGTTCGCCGTTGCCGGCGTAGTCGTCCAGCATCTGGGTGTGGGTTCGCACGTCCCGCAACAGCAGCTGTTCGCTCTGGCCGTGCATCTGGATGAGCAGGTCTCCAATCTTTTCCAGATCGGAAAGGCTTACTACGGCTCCGTTGACCCGGGCCCTGCCCTTGCCGTTTTCGAGAATCTCCCTGCGGATAATGAGCTCGTCGTCGCTGTCGATTTCGAGGGTGGCGAGCAGTTCCTTGACCTGGGGGAGGTTCCTGATGTCGAAGATTCCTTCGATGACGGCTTTTTCTTCGCCTGCACGGACCATAGAAGATTGCCCGCGGTCACCGCAGATGAGCCGCAGGGCCTTCATCAGCACGGACTTGCCTGCACCGGTTTCGCCGGTGATGGCGGTAAAGCCCTCGTGGAAAGGAACTTCTTGCTTGGCAATCAGCGTGAAACCGTTTATACTCAGGGACTTCAACATGGCGGATACAAATTAGAAAAAAGCGTTAGTCAAGTTACTGTTAATTAAAAGTGAAAAATGAAAAAATATCAATTCTTTTTGTCTTAATAGTCACACCCGACAACTCACAACTCATAACTCACAACTTACTTTTCGAATTCAATGACGCTTCGGTAGATGGGACGGCCTTCTTTCTTGTACTTGCGTTCAAAGCCAGTGGAGATTCCTTCGGTGGGTTCTGCGGTGTTGCGCTCTACTACCTTGCAGCCCGGGAAAGCGTCAAAAGTTTCCAGGGCGATTTCGTTGTATTCCTTGTGGTCGGTACCCCAGTAGAAAATCCTCTTGCCGGGTTTCAAGACCCGGGCCACTTCGGCTAGGAAATCCGGTCGCAGAAGCCTGTTCTTGTGGTGGCGTTCCTTGGGCCATGGGTCCGGAAAGTACATGTGGAAGGCGTCAACGGTATTGTCCTTGACGGCATCCCGCAAAAAGTAGAACACGTCTCCCCGGAGCATGGCGGCATTGTTCAGAACCTTTCGGCTTTCCATCCGCGTATGGGCAAATGACGCCCAGGTGTAGTCCCATTCGCTTCCCATGATAAAGTAATCCGGATGCTTCTGGGCGTATTCGATCATGAAGGTCCCCTTGCCGCTGCCGATTTCCACTTCGATGTGGCCGTTTTCGTTCGGGAACATGTCCTTCCACTGGAAGGGGAGCTTGTGGGGCTTGCCGTCGGGCGTGCGGATAGGCTTTCGTCCGTCGTCGCTCCGGAACACGTAGTGCCAGAGCCCCTTCTTTTCGGGGTCTTCGCTTAAGTCCCTGTAAAACTCAGGAACGACAATTTCTTTTTCTTCTTTTTCCATCTTAGATAAAGGGGATAATTCTTTCCTTGAATTTTTCAGGCATTTTCTTGTCCAGCATTTCGCGGATATGCCTTTCGGAATACTTCATGGAAAAGTGGGTGAGGATGATTTTTTCGCAGGCGATTTCGCCGTCGAATTTTTCCAGGGTATTGACGATGTGCTGCAGATGGGTGTGGCCCTTCTTGCGGCTCATGGGTTCGTCCTCGTCGTCCAAAAAGGTGCATTCCGTCACAAGGATTTTGGACTTGAAAATTTCCGGATTCTCCTTGAGGCTTTCGCCCAGGCAGTCGCCCATGAAACTTATCAGGGGCTCATAGACTTCACGGGTAATCTCTACGCCGGACTTGCGGAGTTCGATGATTTCGCCAGGAGTTTTTCCCAGGTATTCGTCTTTTAGCTTCCGCTTGTGCAGGAACAGGGTCGCTCCCATGGCGGGCACGGAATGCTTTACGTCAAAGGGTTTCAGCACCAGGTCCTTGCGGTACCGCAGCGGAATCATCGCTCCCGCTTCTACGGCACAAATTTCGGGCAGCCGGAACTTGGTTTCGGGGACTCCCTCGAACATGGCCTCGGCACGAATCCATTCCTTTGCCCCTTTGGCAATGGAGGCAGGCATGTAGTAAACGCTGTCACGCTCAACGCCCATCATCTTGCGGAGGCTGTGGTGCCGCATGAGGCAACGGGCGTGGTCTCCGTGGGCGTGGGTCAAAAAGACATGGTTTATGGATGTGGCCGAAAGAGGGCATTCGCCCATGTCGACCACAAAGTCCAGTTCGGGAAACTGCAAATAGGTCGCAAGCCCGGAAATGGAAAATCCGTTGATGGAGGTGCAGGATGTTTCCAGGTGGACTTGCTTGAGGGCGTTATGGATGTATTTGCTTTCGCCGGACACGCAATTTACTTCTTCGCTGCTTTTCTTTCGTTGTCTTGTGTTACAAGAAAATCAAAGTCGTCGCAGGTCATGGCTTCGATATGGTTACCCATGGCCACACTGCGAGTTCTGGCGTTGCCTTTTTTTTCGGGAATCCGGAAGCAGAAATCGTAGGTATTACCCATGTCGGTAGGGATACCCATCTTGAAAATTCTAACGCGTTCTTTGCCGCTGTAGATTTCGTGGTAGTCGTAGCTGTTCTGGACCTTTTCCAGCCTCTTTTCCTGGTTGAACTGGAGTTCCCTGGTAATCGGGCCATCCAGGTACAGCGGTAGGGAGTTCTGGAAACGGAGTTCCAGCTGCCCGTCGGTTTTCACGATGGATGTCCCGTTGGGGTTAATCAGGTAGCGCTGCTGGGGAATGTTTCTATAGGCCTTGTTGTGGACCCTGCGGACTCCGCACATTTCACGCATGTCGGGGTTTGCTACAAAGTCGATATCGCGGCAGATGGGGGGAAGGTTGGTTGGTACTTCCAAATCATCACCATTGGAAGAACCGGCACATCCAGCCAAAAGAATCGGGGCTACAAAAAGCGGGATAAACTTCAGAAAATTCATGCCTCAAATATATATTTAATGGAACGGCGTTTTTTAAGGGTGACAAAAAAAATGCCCCCGAAGGGGCACTTTTATAAATCGACTTGATTGCCGGCCTAGATAATATCTACGATGGCTGTGAAGAGGGCGTCCGCAAGGGCGTTGGTTTCAAGACCTTCGAAGATATTGAACTGGTTGAACACGATTTTGCCCTTGCCGAAGGGAAGAGTCTGCAGATCCACGCCGCCCTTGATTTCGCCATCCTTGATGGAAAGGGACTGGGCATATACCTTTGCCCCTTCCAGCTTGCTCATGGAAAGGCTCGGCATGACAGCGGCTGCCGTATGGTCAAGGACGTTTGTGCCGAAGACTTTCAAGAGTTCAGAACCGTCGGGAATGTAGTGCAGGCTGATACCGTTGGCACCGGTGGTCCAGTGGGATTCCAGGGTGCAGTCGAATTGGTGGCTCTGGTTCAAGAAATCCACGTCGTCCTGGGTCATGTCCGAAAGCAGCAGGGTCTTTCCGCCGTTCTTGGTAACATCGACTATTTTGTCCAAAATTTCGTCGGGCCAAGAACTGAGGTTTGCCGTGAAGATAATCTTTTCAGGGCCGGAGAGTGCGGCAAGAGCGTCGCAGGACTCTTCGCTGTTGTCCAAGAAGCAGACCTTTTTCATGGCGGACTTTACGTCGGCCTGTTCGATGACGATCAGGTCTTCCGTAGAGGAGTGGACTTCTTTTCCGCCGTCCTTCAGGGTGAACTTGATCTGGTACTTGCCAACGCTTCGAGGAGCCATGAGGGAGCAGATTCCAAGCTGGGTAAGGCTGGTCTTGCCCACAGGTTCTTCGGGAGATTGGGTCTTGGTGCTTACGACCTTGCCCTTTTCATCTAGCAGGGAAATTTCAATCCCCACATTTTCAAGACGGCTGTTGTTCAACAGGGTCAGCTGGAAGCTAACTTCGCTTTGCGGCGTGACCACGTGTTCCAGCTCGCTTACCAGGATACGGCTCGGAGTGGAAATTTCCTTGGCGAAGTCCGTAAAGCCCTTGCTCTTGCGGTTCTCGTCGTTGAGACCGCTGAAATCGATACCGTAGTCGGCCCACTGGTCCAGGAAAAATCCGGCGATTTGCGGGTTGCTCTGGAATGCCGTGATCTGGTCCAGCTTGCTCTTGATGGCGATGCTGTTGGCGTCATTGCAGAAGGTGTCGAATTTTTTCCAAGCGGCTATATCGGCGGTGGCGAGGAAATCCTCGATTGCCTTGTAGGCGTTCTTGATGGCCTTCTGGTTCTTGACGCTTCTGGGGCCGCGCAGGTTGGTGGGCTTGGCGGGGAGCAAGGTGTGGTTTTTCAGGGTGACCAACATCTTGTTGTTCAAGTCCAGATCCACTCTTTCGTCTTCGTCCTGGAAAACACTGTCGCCAAGGCCTGCGTCGGGGACTGAAAGCTCTTCGTCGTCGCGGTTAAAGCAGTGGGCGAGGTAGTGAGAGTAATTGGCACTGGGGCAAAGACGCGGGTTGATGCGCAGGCTTGCGTACTGGGAAATATGGTCCACAGAGACAGGCAGTAGCTTGCCGGTGTCCTTGTGGAACACGCCTTCGTTGTCCAGGTAAATACTGTCAAAGTTGCTGATGGCGGGCCTAAGCATATCGATAGGGCCGATGGCGTTCAGCAGCTTGTTTCCGTTCTGCAGCATGAATGTCCCGTTTTCGGCACCGAGAATCCACACGGCGATGGAGGGGTGGTTGTGCTGGTCGCGAACGAGGTCCGTAATCAGTTTTTTTGCAATTTCCAAGCCCTGGGGCGTAGAACGCATGGTGTGGATGGGAAATTCCTGGAACACCAAAAGACCAATTTCGTCGCAGATGTCAAGAGCTTCGTTGGTCAGCGGCGCCCCGCAGCTGCGGATAGCATTGAAGCCTGCGTCCTTGACGGCCTGCAGGTCTTTCTTGAGGGCGGGGTTCTTGTCGGTCCAGAGGCCGCCTTCGCTCCACTGCTGGTTGTAGCTTACGCCCTGAATCTTGAGGATGGAATCGTTCAGGTAGTAGTCGCCCTTGATGCAGTCGAACTTGCGGAATCCAAAGGTCTTGACCACAGGGAAACTGTACTCAGGCGGCTTGTTCTTGCCGGTCTTGATTTCCAGCTGGACTTCCAGGGCGAACAGGTTGGGCTTGTCCAGGCTCCAGACGCACTTGTCCTTTTTCCAGTCCTTGATCTGGAAGGCGAACCGCTGGGTCATGTTCTCCTTGTCCAGCTTCACTTCCTTGTACCATTCGTACACGTCGCCCACGGCGTTTCTCATGAGGAAACGGATACGGGTCTGGAACCCGCGGGGGTTGTTGAAGGTGATTTCTGCGGCTACACGTTCCTGGTCCATGTCGGGCTCCACGTGCAAGTCGGCAATGTAGGCGGAACTGCCGAGAATCAAATCTACATGCCCGAAGATACCGCCAAAGGGGTACTGGTTCCAGGGGAGGCCCACAGGCATTTCGCTGGGGTGGGCGTAACGGTCGTCGGCACCGTCGGCGCTTTCACGACCGAAGTCGATACGGCTGTTAGATGCCCCCATATTGGCCACACGGACGCACAGGACGTTTTCTTCGCCAATCTTGATGGCTTTTTGTGTTTCGATGGTAAAAGGCGTATAAGCCCCGAAGTGGGTTCCCAGGCGGATGCCGTTGAGCCAGACCGTGGCGTGGGTGGCGATCCGTTCAAAGCGCAGGAATATGCGCTTGGCCACCAGCTTGTCGTCATCCAGGGTGAAACGCTTGAAGTAGAAGGCGCAGTCCTGGGACATGAGCAGCTTGTCGAAGCTACGTTCCCAGACGTGGGGAACATTCACGGTTTCGGTATCGGAGGGGTTGGTTGCGTACCAGCGGTTGGAAATTCCGGAATCTTCCGTATCCCACTTCATCTGCCAGTCGCCGTCAAGGCTCATGATTTTGTTCATTCGGGCTTTCCTTTTATACGGCAAACCCCCTGATGGGGGCTTTTTTGTATCGGGGTAGCCAGATTCGAACTGACGACATTCTGCTCCCAAAGCAGACGCTCTACCAGGCTGAGCTACACCCCGTCGGTGCCCAAATATAGTAAAAGCTTAAAATATATTTTTGTTTTTTTTCCCGTTTTTTCGTTTTTTCTAGCCAAAATTTGCGTATATTTCTGCATATGCAGAAGCGGGTTACTTTACACGGGATAGGTCCTATTGTTTTGACGGTACTTGGACTGTCCGTTGTTCTGTTGACCGGTTGCAGGACCGAAACCCAAAGTCAGCCCGCTCCCGTAGTGAAATCTTCCAGCTCCGTTCTTGTCCAGTCCTCTTCTAGCGAGGCAGAAACGATTGTCGATTCGGCAGTTGTGGATTCCGTTACCGCAGATACCGCTGTTGTCGATACGGCTACAAAAGAGATTAAGGCGGTAGTGGACACCCTGATCCAGTCCAGTTCCTCCGAAAGCTCCAGTTCTTCTGTTGCAGAAAGTTCTTCTGCAGAGGCGGAGCTGTCCAGTTCCTCTGAAACGCCTGTAGATTCAGTTCCGCAGGCAACCGTGGATTCTTCCGTTCAGGAGGTGGCCCTGGAAGAATCCCAGCCTGAAGTAACTCCCGATACCGCTACGGCAGATACGGTTATGTCCGAGGCTCCTAAGGATACCTCCCTTTGTGCAGACGCCCCGGCCGCAGTGCTTTGCGACAAGAGGGACGGCCAGATGTACAGGACCGTTCGTATCGGCACTCAGGTCTGGATGGCCCAAAATTTAAATCATGCAGTTGAGAACAGCTGGTGCTATATGAACAGCCTTGAGAACTGCTCCAATTACGGCAGGCTCTACCAGTGGTCTGCCGCCATGGCGTTGGACAAGGCCTATGGCCATTCCTTGGCAGGGGAACATCTTGGAGAAAGGCACCAGGGGGTGTGTCCGGACGGCTGGTTTATCCCGACCGACAAGGATATGGAAATTCTTGTCCACTATGTGGCGGAATCCAACAAGGCTGCAGGTCTTGCCTCCGAAGAGGTGGGGACGAGTATCCGTAAAGAGAGCGGTTGGGAAGAAAACGACGAGGAAATTCTGGGTACCAACCGCTACGGCTTTGGGGCGGTTCCTGCGGGTTACCGCGATGCCAACGGCTCATTTGCCTTCCTTGGCGAAGAGGCGGATTTCTGGGTGGCCGAAGAAGACCCCAACGGGACGCAGGCTCCCCATTGGAACCTGTATTACGCCAACCAGAACTTTAGCGGCGAATACAGGAACCTGAAAACATTTGGTTTCTCGATTCGCTGTATCAAGAAGTAAATGGTGTGTATGGGAAAAACTTTCAAGATTACGTTATCTGTTTTTGTGGTTCTTGCGACAGCGTTGTTTGCCGTAGAAGTGTTTTCTTTGCCCAAGGTGACTCCGGAACTCAAGGCTGGTGCCCAGGAATACTACAACAATGAATGCAAGGCCTGTCATCGCTGGGGCCGCAAGTTTGCCGCCCCTCCCATGAAGGAGAATGTTGCCCAGTACGCCGAAAAACCCGAAGAGATGGTCAAGTACCTGATGCACCCCACTCCGAAACACCCGGACATTTGGCCTGCGATGGAAATAACGCCCCTTACCGAAGACCAGGCGAAGATGATGACTGCTTGGCTTTTATACATTTTGGATAATCCGGAGGATCCGGGCAGGCCTAAGTAACTAGGAGTGGGAATGAAATACCTGATGGCGGGATTGTTGGCACTTTTGTGCGGGTTCTTCCTGGCCGATTTCCTGTTCCGTCAGCAGGCTTCCGAAGTCAAGACTCCGGGAAATATTCCCTTTGACCACGCCCTTCACGGGGATTCCATCGGGCTGGATTGTTCCCATTGTCATACGGGAGTGACTTATCAGGCTCACGCCTATCTGCCTTCCAAGACGGACTGCATGGACTGCCATAGGCTGCCCTTGACCGAGAACCCGGGAATCGAGAAACTGGATTCCGCCTTGAGCCGTGCCGAGGAATTCCCCTGGGTGCACAAGAGGGTCTTGCCCGAACACGTGGTGTTCCACCACGGGCTTCATTTTGCGGCAGGCGTGCAATGCAGCGACTGTCATGGCTCTACGGAAAAGATTCAAAAGAACCGCTACGGAGGGGAGCGCTTTACCATGCAGAGCTGCCTGGACTGCCATAGCGGAAAGACCTTCGAAGGCCGGGGTTTCAAGAAGGCTGCCATCCATTGCGGGGCGTGCCATCGTTAGGGTTTTGTTTTATGGATAGGCGTGAATTTATCAAGGCGTGTTCGGTGGTGGCTTTAATGCAGGTCCTGTGGGGCTGCCGTCGCTTGCCCGACCTTTCCGGGGCGAAAGTTCCAGAAATCGCCGAGTTCGAACGGGAGGTTCGTTTGGCCCTGTCCCGCGCCAAGGGGGCTTTTGACCTGGTCCAGGTTCCCATGCCCGGCGCTCTTGATGTCCACGGGGCTTCACCTGTGAACCGTTTCGGCATGGCTATCGATTTAGACGCCTGTGACGGTTGTGGCAAGTGCATTCTGGCCTGCATGCAAGAAAACAACATTCCCCTGAGTTCCAAGGGAGAGCGTGATGCCGGGAGGTTCATGCACTGGATAGAGATGCATGGTGGCGCCCCTGCCATGTGTTTCCACTGCGGCAATGCCCCTTGCGAAAAGGTCTGCCCTACGGGGGCGGCAAGCCACACTCCCGACGGACTCAGCACCATGATGTACAAGCGCTGCACCGGTTCCAGGTTTTGCGGGGCGAACTGTCCTGTGGGGGCCCGCAAGTTCAACTATGTGGATAGCGTCAAGGAAGGCCTTGTCCGCAAGTTCAATCCCGAGGTTCCCCTGCGCTCCAAGGGCGTCATGGAAAAATGCTCCCTGTGCCTGCAGCGTCTGCAAGACCACAAGCACGCCCTGATGGCTACAAGACCCGGTGTGGAATGGCGGGGGAGTGGTCTCAAGACCGCCTGTAGCGAGGCTTGCCCCAAGAATGCCATTATCTTCGGGAACTGGCTGGATCAGGAATCCCCCCTGGTTCAAGAAGCCAAGCACAGGAATCTTTACGTGCCTCGGGAAATAGCGAATCTCGATCCTTCCGTGGTGTACATGCGGGGGAGGCGCTAGTGTACAGGATTCTCGTGTACATAGGTGTTGCACTTTTACTCCTGGGAGCATTCGCCTTCGGGGTTTCCCTGTGGGAAGGACCCTCCGCCTGGCATACGGACGCACGCACCTTCTGGGGCATTCCCATTTCCCTCTTTGTGCTGTGGATTGGACTTGCCCATGCGGGAACGCTGATTTCGGCCATATTCCTTGCGCTGGGTTACCCCCTCGGTCGCCGCACGTCTATGGTGGCGGAACTTTCCACCCTGTGTTCCCTGGCGGTGGCGGCCCTGTTCCCGTTGGTTCATCTGGGAATTATCGAAAACTTCTACATGGTTGTCCCGTTTCTCGATGCCCGCGGCAACTTTTCGAACCTGCGGTCGCCTCTGGTCTGGGATTTCTGCTGTATTTCTGTATATGGGCTTGTGTCCCTGCTGTTTTTCGGGGCACACCTCTTTAGCGAAAAGTTCCCAGACCTGAAAAAGCTGATTCGCCCTATGGCCTGGCTGCTCTTTCCGCTGGTGCTGTGGGTGCACACCATCGTGAGCCTTGACTTTGCGGTGACTTTTGTGCCCCAGTGGCGCGGGGCGTTTTTCCCGCTTTATTTTATCGCGGGGGCTATCTATTCCGGCCTTGCCCTGGTCATTATCCTCCTTACGGCGGAGCACTGCCGCGTGCGTGTGCTGGAAAAACTCATGCTTGGCCTTTCCTGGTTCATGGCGTTTTTCTGGCTGTGGGATTTCCTGCTGAAGGGCACCTTCTCCTTCGAGGTGGTGTTCCTCGGGGCGGTTGTGCCGCAGCTGATGTGGCTCCGGGTTATCCGGGAAAATGCCTTCGGTCGGCTCTTGGTGGCGTTCTCCGTCTTGGTTTCGTTGGGGCTTGAACGCTACATCCTGGTGACCCCGTCGGAATATAATTCATCCGACTATTTTAGCTGGACTGACCTTGGGCTGGTTTCGTTCTCCTTGGGCCTGTTCACCACCTTGTTCTTTGTTTTCCGCGCCAAGTTCAGCTCCCTGCTGGAGGGCGAAGACGTGGTGATGGGGGAGATTGTCCTGCAGCAGGACGAATCGGACAAGGATTTGGGGAAGGTTCCCCTTCCTGAAGAAAACGATTTCTCCGTTTTGCGGCTGCCCTTGCTTATTGGTGTTCTTGTTACCTTGCTGTACGTGGTCTGGGCAGTTTCAGTGGAAAATACGAACCTTGCGCCCCTGTCGGTGGTGAACGTAGTCCCCCTGTGTCTGCCCCTGCTTGTGCTGGTGGCAAGCTTTACTTTGTGCGCAAGACCCCTGTGGGGTATTTCTGGAAAACGGGTAAAACTGGTTTGCGCGGTGCTTGCTGGAATCCTGGGTTGCCTTGCAGGGGCGTTCTGGGCCGGGGGCAGTTCAGATATTCCTTCGGGAGTCGTATCCGTGCAGGAAGTCAATTCGCCCAAGACGGTAGAGTTTATATGGTCGTCCAGGTGCGCCGGTTGCCACGGTCAAGACGGCAAGTTCAACGAAAAGTTCGTGCGGGAATTCTACCCGCTTCCGCAAAAACTTACGCCCGTGCGGCTGGATACCTTGGGAGAGGACTCTCTCGTGAAGGTCATTCTGGATGGCCGGGTGAACATGAACCCTTATCGGGGCCGGGTCTCCGAAGACGAAGCTCGGGGGTTGGTCCGCTACATGCGCCATTTGGCAGGGGAGGGTGAATAATGGATGCTATCCTGAACGCCCTGTGCTGCCTGATGGCTCTCGGAACCTCCATGTTTCTTTGGCGCCGTCCTGTCAGTATCTTTAAGGAGACGGGGATTCTTGCCCTTTCCTTGGTGGTTTTTGGCCTGTTCTCCTACCTCACGGTAGATCTTTCGGAACCATCCCTGGAATACATGCCTTTCCGGATGCTCGCCTTGTGTATCTGTTTTTCCACAACGACCCTGACAAGCCACAAGACCCGCTACCTTGTGCTTTCCCAGGTCCTTTGGCTGTGGGTGGAATTCTTTGGCGGGCTCACCTTCGTGTATCACGGGCTGGACATGCACTGGACCCGAATTGTCGCAATCGGTGCGGGCGCTTTTGGCGGGGCTTTCCTTTCCCACATCAGTCGGGAAATGGAATTTTTGCTCATGGTCTATTGGATTGCCGTCTGGATGTTTTTCTAAAAAATTACCTGGGAATTGGTCTTTTTTTATAAAAAAGCCGAAATTTTTATAAAAATCCCTTGACAAGGCAATCGTTTTATCTATATTTGGGTGCGTCATTCGACGGTGCTTCATAGCTCAGTTGGTAGAGCCCGCGACTGTTAATCGCGTTGTCCTTGGTTCGAGTCCAAGTGAAGCAGCTTAAACGTCCCGATCTTACGGTCGGGGCGTTTTTTTCGTTTGTATTTTATATCTTTGTTGTATGCGGTTTATAAAAACCATATTCTGTCTTTTGTTTTTTGCAGGCATTGCCTTGGCCGACGCTATCCCCGCGAGCGCTCTTGCGACAGGCGGTGCCGTGACTCGCGACCAGCAGTTGCGCGAAATCCGTGACATCATGCGCGGTGGCCGTGGCGGCTATATCGACCTGGGTTTCAACTATCTGCCCTTCAGGACCCAGACTCCGCTGGAAAGCCCCTACGGCGAGCACGAGGGCTATGCCTTCAAGCACCATTTTGCTGGCTTTGGCAGTGGTGAAGTGACAAAGAACAACCATCTGGGTTTCTTGCTCTGGTTCGAACGTTCCGGTTGGGATGGAGAGGACTTTTTCTTCTGGCCCATGTACAATGACTTTTCCATGGCCCGTTCCGTGACCACCTGGGGCCTTACTTACACCCAGTCGGCCATGAATTTTACCATGGCGGGTGGTATGCAGCACCAGAACGTGGAATATGTGGGGGATGTGTATCCTCACGAGAACGATTCCCTGCTTTATTCCTGGGGACTTGTCCGTTGGGGCAAGACCAGCGTTCAGGCGAATTATCACAAGGCACACTGGCAGTCCGTAAGGATTTCCATGGACCTGGAATCCAGGGCCATTTATGGCGGTAGGGGGCGTGGCCCCCTGACTTACCTGCCCAATATCGACGTGACTATTTATAACGGTAAGGGCGACGACGATTCCGTCCGTGTTTTCTGGGAGCAGAACCTGTTTGCCCAGGTGCTCTACGGCGAGGTGTCCTTCGATTTCCCCCGCAAGGAATTCCATTCGGCGGCCCTGAAGTATTACCCGGATCCCTCCCGCATGGTGGCCATCGAGGCGACCTGCCTGCGCCGTAACGTGCGGCATGGCGCCAAGGACCTGCTCTGGGGCGGCGGTATCGAACTGCCCTTTGTGCGGTTCGCCTATAACTCCAGCTATGACTACGAGACATTCTTCCACGCCAAGGGAACGTTCCTGGTGGAATTCCAGTTCAACTTGGCCACCATCGACGGACTGCTGTTCGCCCGGGGCGGAACTCGTTCTGCCCCCATGGAGACCCTGAACATCGAAAGGAAGAAGAATTTTGAGAGCAAGGACAGCAAGGGTCTTGACTTGATGAGTGGCGCAAAGAGCGAACCCAAGACGCTAGAAGCCACGGGTATCCGTTACGAAAAGCCTGGCAGCGAAGGAGGCAAGTGATGAAGTCTAAAACTTTGCGATTGTCATTGATTGCTGCAGTTGTGGCTTGCTGTTTTGTTCTGTCCGGCTGTATCAGCCATTGGTTCGAGGATTCTACTACTCGCCTGCAGATTGAAAACCGGACCGGAGCAGACATAATCGAAATCGATATTGTCTCCGAAGATGAACGGACCGTCCGCCCCTGGATTCAGGATACCATCAAGGACAGTTCGGTGAGCCGTGTCTATGAAGAGGACTGGGTAGGGGATTTCAAGGGACGGATACTTTATACGAATTTCGTGTATCCGTGTTCATGTGAATTGACAAGGGCCGTTGTCTCTAAATCGGGTGAATCGGCCGTCTCTGATTCGTTCACGACTTGGCCTGAGCCCACTGATAAGAACTGCACCTGCACGGATTCCCGTGTCGAAAAGGGATGGTTCGACATAAGCCTTTCCGGTGGCAGCCTGTATCTTGTGTTCACGCGTAACCCCGACGGATCCCTCCATTTCGAATCGCGGTAGATTTCCCGTTTGTCATCCCCGCTCCCTCCCTCGTCATCCAGAGCAAGCGCAGGTTGCGAAGGATCCAGTCCCTTTTTTTAACAAGTCTTCTCCTCGATGTGTACTTCCCTATAACGACCGTTCGGCTCTATTGCTAGAAACAAATCTCCGGTATCGCCTCACTCTCGCGACCACGCCTGGTCAATACCGGACGCTTGTCGCTCACAGAATCACAGATTCACTTTGTTCGACTGCTCTCTCGGGAAGCTCACATCTCGGTCAAAAAACAAGCGGTGGCACTGGATTACGAACTTTTTTGTAGGTGAAAACGTTTACTACAGGTATGACCCGGTACTGCAGGCGGAAACTCTTGTGTCTGTTAGTCCCTGCGAGTTTCCTCCGAGAAGCCTCCCTCTCTTCGTCATCCTCGCGAATGCGAGGATCCGCTTGCATCATCGCTTGTCACCCCGACAAGGTCCCTGAGCCTGCCGAAGGGTCCCGGGGCCACACGAACACACTCCTCATTCCCCGCATTTCACACTTTCTTCATTTGATATTCCCGAGAATTTTATATAGATTGCAGACAAATAACTTTCTCAAAAAAAAGAATTGATTATGAAAAAACTGTTTGTTGGATTTTCCTTTGCCGCAATGGCACTACTCGCCGCCTGCGGTGGCGACAGCGGTTCGAGTGCCGACAACTTGGATGAATCGTCAAGTTCCGTTGAAATGGAAGGTATTGAGTCTAGCGATTCCGAAGATCTAAATTCCAACGGCTCCGAAGGTAGTGAAGGCGAATCGTCTGGTTCCGAAGATGCCGAAAGTTCTGGCAGTGGCGAAGGCAAATCGTCTGGCGGCTCCGAAGAGCCGGAATCCAGTGGCTCCGAAGGCGTGGAAGGCTCTTCTGCAAGCGTTTCCGGCGGTAGCAGTGATGATGCCGGCGTATCCAGTGATTCCGAAGAGCTGAATTCCAGCGCTTCTGAGGGAACTTCGTCCGACTCCGAAGATGGCGAGAGTTCCGGCAGTGTGGAAGGCTCTTCTGCAAGCGTTCCTGCCGGCGGCAGCGACGCCAGCGTTTACGACGCCGATAAGAATACCATGACAGACCTGCGCGATGGTCAGGTTTACAAAACCACCACCATAGCCCCCGCGGGAAAGGACTACTCCGAAGTGTGGATGGCCGAAAACTTGAACTATAGGACGGATAACAGTTGGTGTGGTGGCGGAAGTGGAATGACAGAAGGCGATTGTTTTGTTTACGGTCGCCTGTACACATGGTCGGCGGCCATGGACAGCGTGGGCGAGTGGAGTACGAACGGCAAGGGTTGCGGCTATGGCAAGATATGCTCACCGACATACCCTGTTCGGGGTGTCTGCCCCAAAGGGTGGCACCTGCCCCGCAAGGCGGAATGGGGCGCCCTGATCTCAGCGGTGGGTGGCGCTTCTATGGCTGGCACTAAGCTCAAGTCCATCAGCGGCTGGAACTATGATGATGACTACGGAAATGGTGGTAATGGAACCGACACCTATTCCTTTTCGGCGTTGCCTGCCGGCGCCAGGGACGCCAGCGGAGGGTTCTACAACGAGGGCATCTACGTGTTCTTCTGGAGTTCTACGGAAGGTGATAAAAGCAGCGCGTACGAAACATTCTTGTATTACGGCGTCGAAACTGATTATCGGTACACTACTAAGTACCACGGGTTTTCTGTTCGTTGTCTCAAGGACTAGCAGTGAGGCGAGCGTCAAGGAAATGAGTGTGCTCATTTCCTTGACCGAGACGCAATGATCCGCGCTACGCAGTAGCGCCATGGACAAGGCTATAGATTGTAGGTTTTAGGTATTAGGGTCGATGGGCCTTTTTATTCTCATATTCAAACCCCTAATCACTAACGGCCTTACTGCCTAACCACCAACCACCAACCACTAACCACTATCTTCTGCCCACTTCCTACATTTTTACTACATTAATCTATAGTGCAGATTACAAAGCTCAAAATATTCGGTTTCAAGTCCTTTGCTCAAAGGACCGAAATCAATTTCCCCACCAAGGGCCTTACGGCGGTGGTGGGTCCTAACGGCTGCGGCAAGTCCAACATTACCGACGCCATCCGTTGGGTCTTGGGCGAACAGCGCGCCGCCACGCTCCGTATGAGCAAGATGCAAGACGTGATTTTCAGCGGTACCGAAGAGCGTGCCGCCATGAGTCTTGCCGAAGTTTCCATTGTCATTGACAACAGCGATGGCGCCCTGAGTTCCGAATATTCCGAAATTATAGTCACCCGTCGCGTTCATAGGGACGGCACCGGCGAATACCTGATTAACAACCAGGAGTGCCGGTTGAGGGACGTCCACGCCCTGCTTTTTGACTCGGGCCTGGGTTCCAGCACTTATTCCCAGATGAACGCCGACATGATCAAGGCGGTGCTTTCCGACAAGGCCGACGACCGTCGCGTGCTTTTTGAAGAAGCCGCCGGCGTGAGCAAGTACCGCCAGCAGCGCAAGGAGGCCACCCGCCAGCTGGAACGTGTCCAGATGGACATGGCCCGCGTAGAGGACAACCTTCGCTCCGTGCGCCGTTCCGTGCGCCTTTACGAGACCCAGGCCGAAAAGGTCAAGGAATTCAAGTGGCTGAGCGGCCGCCTCAGGAGCCTGGACCTTTCTGTAAGCCTGGACAAGTACGAAGATTTCAAGGAAAGCCTTACGACCCTGGATACCACCAGCCGCCGCATGAACCACGAGGTGGAATCGGCCAAGACCAAGGCCATGGAACTCCAGACCCGCATCGAAGAAAAGAAGCTTGCCATCAGCGAGGACGAGAACAACTACCGCGAGCTGGAGCAGCAGGTGCAGCAGGCGACTCTCGCCCTGAACGACCTGAACAACCAGATTATACGTCTCCGGGATTCAGTTTCTTCGCTGGAAGGGGCGAACCAGAAGGCCGCCTCTGAAATTGAAATCAGCGAAGGCAAGACCCGAGAACTTCAAGAAGAACGCGCCCGACTTGAAGAAGAAAACGAGGTCCTGAAAAGCGACAGCGGCATCGAGGAGCTGAACAGCAGGCTCGAGCGGGAAAAGGAAATCCTGCAGGTCATGCGGGACAAGCTGGACGACCTGCGCGGCCAGTCCAGGGAACTGTCCAACGAACGCCTGACCGCCGCCAACCGCGTAGCCTCCCTCCAGGGGCGTTTCCAGCGTCTGGACGCCGAATCCGACATGCTCCGGGGAAGCGTTTCCCGCTGGAACGACGAAGCGGGCGAGCTGCGGAACCGCAAGTCCGAAGCGGAATCCGCCATCTGCGACATGGAAGCGGGCATGGAAGCTACCGCCCGTGAACTGGAAATTTTGAACGAGCGCAAGGCCTCCCTGGAATCCACGCTGGATGGCAAGAATGCCGACCTGGCCAATGCCCAGCAGGAACTGCAGGCATTGCAGAACGAGTGTGCCGCCCTAGAATCCCGGATTGAGGTGCTGCAGAGCGTCAACGACGAAGGAACGGATGCCGGCAAGTGGATTCGCGAAAACAAGGCGGGTCTTGTTCGCGGGTTCCTTTCGGAACATATCAGCGCCGCTCCGGAATACGCCTCCCAGATAGAGGCAGCCCTGGGCGATTGTCTGGACAGTGCCGTGGTGGAAAGCCGCGACGGCCTCCGTGAAATTGTAGAAGGACTCCGTAGCGAGAACGCCGGCAAGGCGGTGCTCGCCCTGATGGATTCCCTGGAACTTGCACCTGTGCCGGAGCTGAACCACCCTGGAATCAGGGGTGCCTTGAGCAGCTTTGTCACTTGCGACGACACCACACGTACTTTTGTACAGAATCTTCTGAGCCGCTACTTCTTGGTGGATTCTCTGGATACGGCCCTGGACCTGGCCCGTGAACACAGGAATTCCGATTTCTGCTTTGTGGCGGACAAGGTTATCGTAAAGACCAACGGTCTGGTGAGCCAGGGGGCAAATACCGCCGGGGCCCTCAGCCGCAAGAACGAGATTGCCCAGGCCACGGAGCGTCTGGCTGCTGTACAGGGACAGGTCGCCCAGAAGCAGGGCGCCCTGGAATCCCTCCAGGCAGAAATTGATGAAACCAGGCAGATGCTGGCATCTGCCTCCGACGAGATTCTCGAAAAGAACAATGCGCTCCGGGCAGGGGAGGCAGGCATTTCGATTCAGAAGAACACCCTGGAATCGGTAGCCTCTCGACTTGAAAAACTGGAAGCGGACATTGCCGAAAGCGAAGGCCGTATAGCCACCGCCGAATCCCAGAAGTCTAGCGATGCGGACCTGAACGAGGCCAAGGCGGCCATGGAAAGCGCTGAGGCGGAATACGCCCGGGTAAACGACGAACTTGCAGAACAGGAAACCCTGTTCCGCGAAAAGGACGAAGAAGTCCGCGACCTGGAAAGGACATCCCAGGACAAGGCCGCGAAGCTCTCCCAGAACACGGACCGCCTGAGAAACATCGCCGACCAGGTCCAGTTCCTCGGAGATTCCATCGAGTCCCGCAAGCGGGACATCGAGACCAACAAGATTTCTATGGAAAAGGCCGCCCGGGATATCAATGACCTGGGAGTCTCCGTCCAGGAGAAGGATTCCGCCCTTCGCGAGTTGGAAGGTCGGCGCGACGCCGCCCGTGAACGCTACGAAGTGGTCAGCGGCGATCTGGACAGCTGGCGGAGCGAGCTGGACACCATCCGCGACGACATGATCGACAAGATGAAGGAGCTGAACGAGGTGGGCCGCAAGCAAGAAGCCCTGCAGTCCAACCTGGATCGCCTCCAGGAACGCCTCCAGAATGAATGGTCCTTCGACCTGCAGGCTCCCGAAGAATTTGAGCGTGTGGAGTATAGCCAGCCCGAGGCGGACAAGGAAATTCGCGAACTCCGCGGGAAAATCAAGGAACTTGGCCCCATCAACGTGAACGTGATGGAGGACTACGAAGACGAAAAGAAGCGCCTGGAAGAAGTGGAAATCCAGTTCAACGATTTGGACCGTGCCCGAGCCTCGCTGGACCGCACCATCACCAAGTTGGACGATATCGCTCGCAGCCGCTACCTGGAAACCTTCGAACGGATCCAGAAGAACTTCCAGTTCGTGTTCAGCAAGCTGTTCCTGAACGGCGAAACCAAGATGAGCCTGGTGGAAAAGCTGGACGAAAACGGCAAGCCCGGCGACATTCTGGACGCTGACATCGAAATCAACGTTCGACCCACCGGCAAGAAGATGCGCGGCATCAAGGCCCTCTCCGGCGGTGAACACGCCCTGACAGCGACGGCCCTGCTCTTTGCCATCTACATGGAAAAGCCTTCGCCCTACTGCGTGCTGGACGAAGTGGACGGCCCGCTTGACGATGCCAACGTGGGCCGCTTCATGGCGTTGCTCCGTGAATTCAGCAAGCAGACCCTGTTCATCGTGGTGACCCATAACAAGCGCACCATGGCCGAAGCCGACATGCTTTACGGCGTGACCCAGGAAATCAAGGGCATTTCCCGCATCGCCAGCGTGCAGTTGGCCGACGCCACCAAGTTCGCGATATGATAGCTATGAGGTCGTGCCTGGGGCACTTTGAGGTATGAGGTCGGGCTTTGCCCTTTGAGGCAATATGTTTTTAATTAAAAAAACTCAAAGCGAGCAATGCGAGCGAACTCAAACCTCAAAGCGAAGCGACCTCACAACTTTAAAAGGCTTCGTCTATGCGGCCCTTTCCGCCATCTGTTACGGTACGAACCCCCTTGGGGCCCTGCATTTGTACGCCCAGGGGTGTTCTCCGGAAACGGTCCTCTTTTACCGATTCTTTACGGCAGCGCTGCTCCTTTTGGTGGTGATTCTTGCGAAAGGTTCCCACTTCAAGATTTCGTTCCGCGAATTTGGAGCGCTTGTCGCCTTCGGATTCCTCTTTGCGGTGAGTTCCCTGACCTATTATGCCTCCTTCAAGTTCATGGACGCGGGGCTTGCTTCTACGCTCTTGTTCCTTTACCCGCTGGAAGTTTCTGTGCTGATGGCCGTTTTCTTCAAGGAAAAAATCAAGGTCTGGACCATTGTTTCCATCGCCGTTTCCATGGCGGGAATTGCCCTCTTGTACCGCGGTGGAGATGGAGCACCCCTGAGCACGGTAGGGCTTGTGCTAGTGTTTATCTCTTCTATATCCTATGCCATTTACATGGTGATGGCGAACCGCATCAAGCTGCAGATGGGCTCCGTAAAGATGACTTTTTACGCCATCAGTTTCTGCATGGTGTTCTTGTTGCTCTATTCGGTGACGCTGGGCTCTGGGCTTCCGCCGGTGTTTATGCAGGCTAGTTCCTGGGGGTGGGGCTTTATGCTGGGTGCCGTGCCCACGGTTCTTTCGCTGATATTTATGGTGAAGGCCGTAAAGATTATAGGTTCTACGCCTACGGCAATTCTCGGGGCTCTTGAACCCGTAACCGCCGTATCCATTGGTGTACTTGTCTTTGGAGAAATCCTCACTGTCCGCCTTGGAATAGGAATTGCCCTGATTCTTGGGTCCGTAGTGCTCATCGCCGCAAAGCGGAAATGATTTTTTTTAATTTGGAATTATGCAGTGCAAATGTTCAAAATGCGGTAAGGAATTCAACGACAAGGTGGGTATGTCGCCCCTTCAGGGCAACCTTGCCATCCGCGTGAGGAACAGGGTGGGGAATATTTGCCCCGATTGCCGCCAGGATACCTGCAAGACCAAGCGGGGTAGGTGGAAAATGTGGTTCTACGACCTGAAAGTCGGGGCCATCTGCCTGCTGTTGCTTTTGCCGGTTTTCCTGATCTTTGCGGGACTTGTGGTCTTTATGGCTCTCTACGTGCTGTAAGTCTTTTTGACAAGGCATAGATAAATTGTCTATGCCGTTTGGATTCCAAATTCTCTTATACTTTCAAAAAAAATTAAATTTTCGTACAAATTGTAGTATTCACAAAAGGGATTTTGGGATGATTGGTTTTCTTACTAGAACTTTAGCAGTTTTGTGCCTGTTGGCGGTTTATGTTTCCGCTGGCGTAGACCAGTGCAAGCCCATCGGCTGGGCGACACGTTCGGGGCGGACTTCTTTGGCATTCGAAGTGACCGGCGGTGGTAACGCAACCCCCATTACAGTTACGACTTTTTCTGACTTGCAAAAGTACGCCAAGGATTCCTCTCCGCGGGTCATCTACGTTGATGGTACACTGGGTAGCGGCTGGAGTGGCACGACCGGCGACCGCCTGAACATTACCGCATCAAACAAGACGATTATCGGACTTAGGCCGGGAACGCTCCTGAAGGCTCCTATCCACATCACGAACAAGGCTTCCAATATCATCATCCGCAATATTGTCATTAGGGGGCCAGGCAGCAATGCTGACCAGGCTTGGGATAACCTCACCATCGAGGGAGAATCAAAAAACATCTGGATAGACCACTGCGAATTCTGGGACGGCCAGGATGGCAACGCCGATGTGGTGAAGGGTTCGGACAATGTGACATTTACTTGGTGTATTTTCGGCTACGAAAAAAAGAGCACCCACAATCTTTCAAACCTTATCGGCAGTTCCGATGACGAGACCATAAGCGAAGGCAAGCTGAATGTAACTTACATGTTCAACTGGTGGAAAGCCGCAAATCAGCGTAAGCCCCGCTGCCGTTACGGAAACGTGCACGTGGTGAACAACCTTCTCACCGGCGATGCAAGCGTCACAAGCGGTACGGACGTGCTTGGGGTCTCGGCGGGCCACATGTGTACGGTCCGCACCGAAAGGAATGTGTTCATCAACGAAGCGAATCCGATTTATACAGGCAATGCAAACGGCACGGGCGTAAACGAAACCATCGACAACATCTTCACGAACTGCTCGGGCAACACGAAGGGCACGGGCACCTCGTTTACGCCGCCTTACGACTACACGGACTTCATGCTGTCGGCAAGCGAGGTGGAAGCCGTTGTGAAATCGAATGCGGGTGCGACACTTGCAAGTCCAACCGCCTGCGGCGAATTGACCCCTGCATCCAGTTCTTCTGTGACCCCGGCGAGCTCCAGCAGCGTGGAGCGTAACGCCGAAAAGGCCTACCAGGCCGAAAAGGGAATGATCAATGGGGGAGTCGTCGAAAGCAGCAATGTGGGATTTTGGGGCGATGGCTATGTGAATTTTGATAAAGGCGGCGATTTTGAGTTCCCAATGACGGTAAATGTGGCTGGGGAATATAGGTTTGAAATTGATTTTGCCAATGGATCTTCTGAAGATCGGAGTTTAGTCATTTCTGTCGGTGCTAGCGATACAACTGTTGTGTTTGAAAAGACGGGAGCCTGGACCATTTGGTCCACCAAGGAAATTTCTCTAAAGTTGTCTGCGGGCGAAAACTCCATCAGATTTGCAACGGTCGACGGTAACGATGGCCCGAACATCGATCAGTTCGACGCTTTTCTTGTCAAAAAAACGGAGGTTAAACCGGAGGAGAAGCCGGAAGAAAAACTGGAGGAAAAAACTGAGGAAAAGTCGGCAGAGAAACCGGATGCCTTTTTACCTCCTGAAAATCAAGATTATGTAACAAGAAACGGTTTATGTCGGGTGACCTTGTTCAATACGAAGGGTGTCAAAATGCGCTATCTGGAAGTTGAAAACGAAAAGATTGGTGATACTGCATGGATAACACGCGGCCTTCCGTCTGGGATCTATATGCTGCGCATAAGAATTGCGGATAGGACTTTACAGCGCTTTATTACGGTCAAGTGATATATTTCTCCCATTAGAGTGAAAATTCTAACAAAAAAAGACCCGGCAAAACCGAGTCTTTTTTTAGTAGCGGGGGCAGGACTTGAACGCTGCGACCTTTGGGTTATGAGCCCAACGAGCTACCAACTGCTCCACCCCGCGTCGAGGTATGCCCATATATAGTAAAATTCTATGTCCTTGTCAAGTTGAATTGGCGAAAACAGCAAGAAAAGGGCATTTTTTAATAAAAAAACAAGGTTTCGTTGACGGCCCTTCGCTGGAATGTTTATCTTTGGGCTAATGGAAAGGACGATACAACAGTCGCGGATACTGTTTCTCGATACCGGCCCGCTGGTGCGGCTTTTGCAGATGCACCCGGACTTTTACCCGACGGTGTCGGACATTTTGGACATGGTGTACGAAAAGAACATCCAGGTCCTGGTCTCGCCGGTTACCTTGTTTGAGATAAGCGGCAAGGCTTTTGCTAGTGGGGAGGGCGTGCTTGCCCGCCAGTATCGCGAATTCTTTGAAAATTCTGCAAATGTTAAAGTTTGCCCGGTCAATGCGGAAATTTCTGTAAAGGCGGCGGAACTCTATGCCGCCTCGCAAAAGACTAACCACAAGATTACCGAAGGGGAGTCCCTGCGCCTTGCGACGGCATTCGTGAACGGTGCTGACTGCATCTTGACCGAATGCGCGAACTTCCGCACCCTTACCGACGCCCTTGTCGTGACTTTGGACGAACTCTAGCATTTTCCTAATCACCAACCACCAACCACTAACCACTATTTTTCTATCTTTTCCCCGTAAAATTTTGGAGAAATCATGCCAAACTATTGTCCTGTTATCGGTCTTGAAATCCATTGTCAGCTCGCGACTAAAACCAAGATGTTCTGCGGCTGCGAAATCGAAGTGAATACGACCCCGAACAAGCACGTGTGTCCCGTTTGCCTCGGTATGCCGGGTGCCATGCCCGTGCCGAACAAGAAGGCGGTGGAATATGCGATTCGTCTGGGCCTCGCCCTGAATTGCGAAATCGACCTGAACGCCATGTGGACCCGCAAGAACTACTTCTACCCGGACCTTCCGAAGGGCTACCAGATTACCCAGACGGGCGGACTTCCGGTGTACGACCACCCGATCTGCAAGAACGGCTGGCTCGAAATTGTGAAAGAAGACGGCACCAAGAAGCGCGTGGGCATTACCCGTATCCACATGGAAGAAGACGCCGGTAAGCTCATCCACGACATGAGCCCGACCGATTCCCATTTCGACGCGAACCGCTGCGGCACCCCGCTCTGCGAAATCGTGACCGAACCGGATATCCGTAGCCCCGAAGAGGCTGTGCTGGTTCTCAAGAAGATCAAGCAGACGCTGGAATACACCCGTGTTTCCAACGCCAACATGGAAAACGGCAACATGCGCTGCGACGGCAACATTTCTCTCCGCAAGAGCGAAGACGCTCCGTTCGGTATCCGCGCCGAAATCAAGAACCTGAACAGCTTTACGAACCTCGAGAAGGCTCTGTACTGCGAAATGAACCTGCAGGCCTCGACCCTCGATGCCGGGAAGGTTGTGGAACAGTGCACCAAGCGCTACGACCCTAATGCGGACAAGACCATCGTCATCCGCTCTAAGGAAGACGCCCACGACTACAAGTATTTCCCGGAACCGGACATGGTCCGCCTCGTGACCGACCCTGCCTTCGTGGAAGAAATCCGCCGCACGCTTCCGGAACTGCCGGATGCCCGCCGCGAACGCTTTATGAAGGACATGGGTGTTTCCGAATACGATGCCATGGTGCTGACCGAAGACCGTGACGTGAGCGAATGGTACGACACTGCCGCGAAGAACTGCAAAAACGGCAAGGTCTTGGCCAACTGGGTGATTACCGAACTGCTGGCCAAGGTGAAGGAACTGGAAGGCGGTCTCTCTGCGCTCAAGATCAAGCCCGAAGACCTCTGCAAGCTCGTGAACCTGATTGCCGACAACACCATCAACGGAAAGATTGCAAAGACGGTCTTCGCCGAGATGTTCGAGACCGGCAAGGACCCTGAAGCTATCGTGAAGGAAAAGGGCCTCGTGCAGGTGACCGACACTGGCGCTATCGAAGAAGTGGTTCGCGCTGTGTGTGCCGAAAACGCCGCCCAGTTCGCCGAATTCAAGGCCGGCAAGGTGGCGCTCAAGGGCTTCCTCGTGGGCATGACCATGCGCAAGTCCGGCGGCAAGGCTAACCCGGGCCTCGTGAACCAGATCCTCGACAAGCTCGCGAAGGAATAGTTGCTGAAATGGGGTGGACGTCTTCGTTACGTCATTCCGTGCTTGACACGGAAAAGTGTGCAAGGCGAGCGATGCAAAAGCATGCTTGCATGCTTTTATATCCGAGCTGTAGCCACGGATGGCGTAGCCATCAATCTAGATGGCGGATCAAGTCCGCCATGACGAGACGTAGCCGAAGTAATCACGGCAGTTTGTTGCTCGCGGTGTTGCTTGCCCTATTCCTTGCCCTGTTCCTTGCACTCCCGGCCTCCGCAGCCGATATGCCCAACAAGTGCGATAGCCTGCGGGTGAATACCCTGAACATGACCCAAGAAGAAATTGAGCAGATTTGCGGAATCGATTCCACGAAACTGGCCGAAGGTCCGACTCTCCAGGAGCTCAACGAAGAGAATCCGACTTACGTCAAGCGCGACTACAACCATAGGCAACAGGTCATTGTCGGAAGCGTTATCATGCTCTGTGTTGCCGTCGCCATGGTCTTGATGAACAATTACAATCCAAAAAGGTAAATAGGTATTAGGTGTTAGGTATTAGGCAAAGAATCGCAGCTTCGCTGCACGAAACAAACACACACAGTGTGAGTTTCTTTGTTAAAACCTGTATCTTAAGACCTATCACCTAAAACCTACAACCTATAACCTAAAACCTCACTATGAACTACACAGACGAAGCAAAACAGAATTTCAAGGCCCTCTCCAATAACCCGTATCCTGGCCGTGGCATCGTGCTCGGCGAAAGCGCCGACGGCAAGTCCTACGTGCAGGTGTACTGGATTATGGGCCGTAGCGTCAACAGCCGCAACCGCGTGTTTGAAATCGAACCCAAGACCGGCTTCATGAAGACCAAGGCCTTCGACGAATCGAAACTCACCGACCCGCACCTGATTATCTACTACCCGGCCCGACACACGGCCGAAGTCCAGATTATCACCAACGGCGACCAGACCGACACGATTTACGACGCCATCAAGCTGGGCGGCACCTTCGAAAGCGCCCTTCGCACGCGCCAGTACGAAGACGACGCTCCGAACTTCACGCCGCGCATCTCGGGCATCCACTACAAGAATGCAAGCCCCGCCGTCTACAAGCTCTCCATCCTCAAGAGCAGGGGGAACAGTGAAGATGCCGGCTGTGAACGCATGACGTTTGAATACGAGAAGGCCCTGCCCGGTCTCGGCCACTTCATCAGCACCTACGAAACCGACGGTAGCCCGATTCCTAGCTTCAACGGCTTCCCGAAGCTGATGCCGATCTTCGACAACGCCGAAGACACGCTCAAGAAGTACTGGGCCGCCCTTGACAAGGACAACAAGGTGTCGCTCATGGTCAAGTGGATTGACAAGAAAACCTTCAAGGCCAAGACCCTGATTGTCAATAAGAACAAATAGGCGATAAGGTAATAGGGGTTAGGTATTAGGAATAGTTACACGTGCTTCGCACGTCAGAACATGGGCGGCTGTGTCGCGATTATTTACCTATAACCTACAACCTATGACCTATAACCTTTAAATCATTTTTCCACCACGTTCCCGAGGATGTGGTGGATTTTTTTGATGCCGTCGAATGCCGAGGGGCTGCTGATGTAGTAGAACATCTGCTCCACCAGAGCGTCGGTGTTGAAATCGTAAGAGGGAATGCGCAAGAGGTAGCTTTCCATGGAGTTGTCGAAGGCGATGTAGGTCGGGCCAATGTTTGGCTGCGGAATTTCCATGTTGTTTTCTTCGGCCATTTCCATGAAGATTCCCGCGACTTCGTCGTTCACGCAAATCCAGGGCATGTTGTTGCCGTTTGCCGCTTGGAATTCGAGGGCGCGCTCGGCGAGTGTTTTGAGTTTGTCCTTTTCTAGGCTGCGCGCCATGATTTCTACGGAGAGCTTTTCAACTTTCTTGCGGGCAATTTGTTTATAATCCCAGGGACTTGCAAATTCGGCGTCTACGTAGGGGTGTACCATGAGCCCCGATTCTTCGAGGCCGGTCAAGCGGTCTTTCGACCATGAACTGTTGTGGTAAGGAGAGAAGTAGCCGACTTCTGTGACGCCCTGGCCAAGCAGGTATCGGCCGATTTCCTTGCCTGGGTTCTTGCCGAAGGTGGAATTGAAGAAAATCCAGTTGTCTTTGCGCAAAAAGCTCCTGGGCACGGCGTCGATGGGGTGTTCCCACCATACGGCCACGGGGAACTTGGCCTCGGCAAAAAATGTCAGGAGCGGCCTGAAGTTCTGCACCAGGAGCGTCGAAAGTACTGCCCCCACAGCGTTCGGATGTTCCGAAAGTTTGCAGGGCTTGCCGCTACGGTCAATGAGCTTGCCCGTGGCGTCGTTAATGCCGAAAAGAGTCAGCTTGTAATGATTCTTGCCGGCAGTCTTGTAAATCAGTCGCAAGAAGTCCAGTTCGCGTTCGCTTTCGGCGCTGAATCCGCCCCAGCTGTTGCATCGCGTCACGAAAATGAGTTCGCTGAGGGGAGCCTCGTCTCTTTGCTGTTGTTTGCGGTAAAAGATGTACTGGCGGCCTTCTTTTTTCAGGATTCCGCGAGCAACTTTTTCTTCTAGGAACTTGCGGAGCGTGCCCTGCGACACATTGTAGCGGGCAGAAAGTTCCTTAGAAAGCGGAAGCGGTTGCGAAGGTTTAAGATAGCCTTGCGCAAAGTCGCGTTCGAAGGCCTTGGCGAGTTTTTCGGTGACCGTTTCGTGCACGAAGGGAACAGTGTTCTTAAGCGGGGTGTTTCCCCAGAAACAGCCCTTTCCCTGGATTTTACAAATTTTACCAGCAGATTCCAGCTCGGCAAGGGCCGCCTGCACCGTGCCCGACGACGCGCCGAAACTCTTGATCATGGAACGCACCGACGGAAGCCTGTCGCCATCGGCGAGGTTCATGCCGAGCAGAGCTTTGACTATCCGCTGTTTCATTGTTTTCAATATAAAAAATGCGGTTAGAATTGGAGAACCAAGCCTGTATGGGAATGACATAAAAAATGCCCGGGCAAGGGGGAACTTGCACGGGCGTGGGGGTGTATGGAGTTTCGTTTAGTAGTTGAAATCGACTTGGTAGTGAGCCCTGTTAGTTTCGCTGACTCGGGCCCCCTTGGCGTTGACGGTGCCACGAATCTTTGGAGAATCCTTGAATACCCTTGCCGGACGGATGGCGGCTGGTTCTCCGTTATTTGTCCCATTGGGGTCGTTTACATAGCCGCTCTGATTTTGACCGTTGTTCGGGTTGGTATTGTTATACGGATCTTGGTAGTTGTTTTGATTCTGGCTTTGACTGCTACTGCTTTGACCGGGATTGTTATTCTGGCCTTGACTGCTGCTGCTCATGCCAGGGTTGTTGCTGTTGGAACTTTGTTGGAAAATTTCAGAATCCTGCGGAACATTTCCGTAGAAACCTTGGGCTTCGCCTCTGGTAAGTGCCAAAATCAGCATGCCATCCTTAATAAAAATATTGGATGGGCTGAGATCTACGCGATTACCATCAAATGTCCAATCAGCCTTGGCCCAGCGACTGTTGTTAAAGGAATCAAAATCATCGGTCCAGAGAAGATTAAAATCACTTCCATTGTCGCCCTGTCCCGGCTTGTATTCATAAACCTTGACCCAGTTGATGAACTGATAAAGCGGAAGCTTGGACGGGTCAAACGGGTCGACCCATGACTCATTTGTAGACGACCAGAGGTTGAAACGTAAACCTTGAGTTCCTGTCAAATTAGAAACCTGGCCTCCAACTGTTTTGCGAACTTCAACACCGTCTACCGTCCAGCGTACATAATTCGGAGTCCATTCAATGGCGTATGTATGGAAATCCTGGTCTGCAGCAGGATTTACATCATGGAAATTTTCGCTAGTTATCTGTGCGCCAGCTTTACCTGTAATGATGTTGGACTGAAAGCTGTTTGGTTGTTTTCCCAAAACTTCGATATCGACTTCTACCCAGGGGCGCCCGTCTGCAATTTCAGAACCATTCTGGTAGAGGAACATGGAGCTGACCGTACCGGAGGCGGCTGCCATCTTCATACGGGCTTCAAATTTGCCGTACTTGTATTCTTGTTGTGTAAAAAGTTCACCGCCCTTGTATTCTTTGTTGCCCGCCATAAGTGCCCCTGCTGCAAGTGCTATGGTTGCAATGAAAAACTTTGCTTTCATGATTGTCTCCCTCAAATCATATGGAAAATACATTTTTTAACGAGAAATTGAATTTCTCTAAATATTAAAATACTACAACTGTATCAATTGTGTTAAATCACAAATTTTAAACCGGGTCTATTTTTCCAGTTTTTTCAAAACGTCCTGCAGCTCTTTGGGCAGGGGGCATTCCTGGACCGTATTCTTGCCTTGCCAGGGATATTCCAGGCGGCTGCTATGCAAAAACAGCCGGTTCAGTCCGTATTGTTTCTTGAATTCACGATTCAGGGCGAAATCTCCGTAACGGGTATCTCCCAAGAGTGGATGCCCGATGCTTGCGAAGTGCGCTCTGATTTGATGCATACGGCCCGTTTCCAAGTTGATTTTTACCAGGTCGTAGCCGTCGTAGTGTTTTTTGACGCTGTAGTGGGTAATGGATTTTTTTCCTTTTTCGTCTATCTGCACCTTGGAGCCCTTGGCATTGTCCGTGCGGGCGAGGGAGGCTTCGATGGTTCCTTTTTCTTTTTCGAGGTTTCCTTTGACTAGGGCCAGGTAGTATTTCTTGACTTCGTGTTCACGAATCAGGCGGGTTAAGTCCCGCAGGGTGTCGCCGTGAAGTGCCACCAGTAAAAGTCCTGAGGTCTCCTGGTCCAGACGGTGTGCGAGGGTAGGCTTGAAGTCGAGACGTTCCCGCTTGCCCCATTCCCAGAGGTGCTCCACCAGGCTTTCGCCGGGGCGGGTCCCGCTTCCCGGCTGGCTGGGCATGCCCGAAGGCTTGTTGACCACCAGGTAGTCTTCGGTTTCCAAAATGATGTCCAGTTCCCGGGCGCCCCAGCCGGATTTTCGGTCGGCGGCTGTGCTGGCTTTAGTCCAGCCTTTTTTTTCGGAGTTGTTCAAATCCGAATTCCGAATTCCGAATTCCGAATTACTTTCACTTTTCAAATTCTCGTAAATGCAGACTGTATCGCCTTCCTGGAGCATCTGGTTTGCCTTGCCGATAACCCCGTTCACCCGGACTTTCTTTTTACGCAGGATTGCAAAGAAAACGGACAATGATTCGTCGGGAAAAGCCTTCCGTAGAAAACGGTCCAGGCGCATGTTGGCAAAGTTACGGTCGATAGTGCGGGTAATCATGATGAATTATGATTTCGGATTTATGAATTCGGAGTTATTATCATTAAAACAATTCCGAATTCCGAAATCTGAATTCTGAATTGTGTCCTTTAAATTCTTCGCGTAGTAGGCCAGTCTCACTCCGTCGGCGGCGCTGGTGACAATCCCGCCTGCATAGCCGGCCCCTTCGCCCAGCACGAACAGCCCCCTGGTATTCACGCTTTCTAGGGTGGCGCTGTCCCGGGTGATGCGCAGGGGAGAACTGGTCCTGGTTTCGGGAGCCACAATGAGGCCTTCTGCAATGAATCCTGGAATTTTTCGGTCAAAGTTCAAAAAACCTTCGTAAAGGCTCTGGCAAATTCGCTGGTCCAGCCAGTCCCAAGTGTTGACGGGTACAATCCCGCAGGGGTAGGTGGACTTGGGGAGACTCTTGTCCAGCCGGTGTTCCATGAAGGCCTTGATGGTCTGTGCCGGAGCGCTGTAGTTCTTTCCGCCCACATTGAAGGCGTCTGCTTCCGTTTTCCGCTGGAATTCCAGTCCACCGAAGAGCTTTTCGCTGGCCTCTACGGGAACCACAATAGCCCCGTTGGCAAGTGGGCCATTTCTGCGGCTATAGCTCATGCCGTTGGTGGCAAGAGTCCCTGGTTCAGAAGCGCAGGGAACCAGCACTCCGCCGGGGCACATGCAAAAACTGTAGGCGCTGCAGGTTTTGTCCAGTGTCGGTGTGGCGAGGAAATATTCCGCAGCTCCGGTGAGGCGTGTATCGACACCTCGGCCCAGTTGTTGCAGGTTTATCAACTCCTGGGGGTGCTCCACCCGAACGCCCATGGCAAAGGCCTTGCTTTCAAGGGCTACGCCTCGGGCTTGCAACATCTGGTAAATATCCCGACAGGAATGCCCCGTGGCAAGGACCAGCGCTTCGCAGCGCTTCCACGCACCTTGCGGTGCGGCGTCTTCTTCTATCTTGATGGCAGAAATGCGACCGTTCTGGATTTCTACATCTGTCAGGGCCGAATAGAAATGGATGTGCCCACCCAGGCGGGAAATTTCTGCACGGATTTTTCGGAGCATCAGCACAAGCCTGTCGGTACCGATGTGGGGCTTCGCGAAGGTGATGACATCTTGGTCCACCCCGAAATCCACCATATCGTGCAGGACTTGTTCCGAAAATGCGTTCCTGCTCCTGGTGTTGAGCTTGCCGTCACTGAAGGCTCCTGCACCGCCTTCGCCAAAGAGAACATTACTGCGGGCGTTGAATTTCCGGTCCACAAAGAACCGGCGTATGTCGCGGAATCGTTCCTCTACGGGCTTTCCTTGCTCGTAAAGATCTACGGAATAGCCCTTGCGTAAAAGGTGCAGGGCCGCCCAGAGTCCCGAAGGACCTGCACCGACAATATCTACATGCCCGGGCATTTGCAGGGTGCCTGCCAGGGCTGCTTCTTTCGGGTCTTGCTTTGCCGGAGCCGCTTCTACGAGTCCCTTGGCGTTGTTGCCGAAGGTCTTCAGTTTTTGCTGAACCTCGAAACGGACATTATAGGACCAATGGGGAGCACCTTTCCGGCGCGAGTCCAGCGAGAATCGTTCCACCTCCAGATTGAAAATCTGTTCCTGGTGGAGCTTCAGCTCTTTGGCAAGAGCCTCCCGACACTTGCCCTTTTTCTCTAGGGAAACGGGAAGCTCGTGAAAACAATAAGAATACATGGCCTCTACGCCGACGGAAAAACTTAGAACACGTAGTTCAGGTTGATACCGCCGTAGATATCCTTGTATTCGTTAGACAGGTAGTCCGGACGGTAATAGATGGCAGAACCTACGTACCAGTCACTATAGAAGTGCTTGTTGTGGTTGAACCGCAGGTTGATTTTGCCAAGCACGTCCATTTCTTCTTCGTCGAAATCCTCGTCATATTCGTTCCATTCCGTTAGCATGTAGCGGAACTGTCCGTTCAAGGAGACGATCATGAAACGATTCATGAAGGGAATTTCGTATTCGTCTTCTACGGTAATTTCGTCTTCGGTCATTTCATTGCGGACGTATGACTTGAGGCGGTAAGTTACCTGGAAATGGTTCTGCATGCTCTTGAGGGTGGTGGTGATGCTCAGGGGGTAGCTCTGTTCAAAGTAATCGCCACCGCCGTAGTAATAACCAAGCTTTGCCCAGGTCGTATCTTCAAGGTCCATGTCCAGCTCGTCAATCAAGCTGTCCTTGTGGAACACGGATGCGTCTGTACGAAGAGTCCATCGGCCGTTGATCTTGAACACGGACTGTGCCGCCTTGAAAGAGATGCCGGCATTGATGGTTTGCTTGTAAAGCCTCTCTTCGAACTTGGACGCAAGATAAGGCACATCGACCGTAGACATGTAATCAGACCAACGTGCAGAATCCACCATGACGGTATCCCCGTTCACGATGGCCATCTTGGGGCCCTTGCCTTCGGTGAAATATTCATCCCTGTAGATTCCGTCTTCTAGCATATAGCTTCCGCGCAAGCGAATCGGACGGTACTGGTCTCTGAATTCCATGTTGTAGTTGGCAGTAATCTGGACCCTGGGATTGATGGTAAAGGTGTTGCTGAGTCCGAAATTGTGGATGTACTTTGTGCGGTCGTTGTCCAGTTCGTGCTGTTCGAACCAGTCGCTTTCCTCGTCAGAGACAAGCCCGAAATGGGTTCCTTCGGCCAGGCCCGCCAGGTTTTTCTTTCTGCCATGTGCCGCATTTTCAACGTTAATCTGATAGTCCAGTCCAAGGGTCCAGAACTTTTTGATGTCTTGTTCCAGGTTGGCTCCGAATTCGCGTGTGTTGGAAAGCTGGTCAGGGGAGCCTGCGCTATAGAAGTCCTCACCGATGTATTTCACATGGCCAGCAATCCTTGTCCTGTTGATATTCCAGTTCAAGGAAGCGCCCAAGGCAAAATTCTGACTTCCCCAGTGTTGCCCTAGCACGCGGTCGTCATCGCGGTCGCTTTCTTCTTCTTTTTGAGCCTGCTTGGCCTTGTCAATTAGGTAATGGAGGGTAGAAATCATTTCGGATTTGCTCATGGTCGTGTTGTCTCCGAAGATTTCTTCAAGCTCTTCGTTAGAAAGCCAATCAATCTGGCTTTCGTTCTGCATCAGCTTACGAAGAAGCGTGTAGCTTGCGGTATTCAATCCGGCGTTGGAGAACAATCGGTTGATGGCACGCTGCCTTGCGGCATCGGTTGTGTCTGCACGACCGACAGCGATTTGTCCGTTCAGCTCGATATCACCCGGGAAGAACAGCCAGTTGCCTTCGGCATACATGGTGAAGGCTTCCAGAAGAGGATCGGTGGTAAGGGTGCCTGCTTTGGCTCCGTCGCGGAGAAGCGGGTCTTCAAGTTCGTCGTTTGCGTAAATAGCGCCCACCTTGGCGTCGAACCTGCGGACCGGGGCCCATTTCAAAAATCCGCCGTAGGCAAGGCGCTGGGCCTGAGCTTCGCCATCATCGATGTAATCGTTATAGAGGTAGGGATGACGGTTGTGGGGAACCAGGGAACGCTTGGCCTCGCCAAAGAAACCTTCCAACTGGACCAGGGGCTGGTCCGCATTGTTCTTGAGCAAGGACAGGGTATATTCGGCACCGAACAGGGGCATGCCCGACATGTAGATATCTCCGCCCATCATCTGGAAATCACCCAGGTTGACACTGTTGTAGCTATCATTGTAGCGCAGTGTCACGGGGTTCGGGTAGAACCGGTTCCAGGAATCCGATGTGGCATCCATGGTAAATTCGATGGTCTTGCCTTCGGGTGACATCATCAGCACGTAAGCCGAGGCATTTGCGCCAAAACCCGGCACCTGGAAATAATTCTTGTAGCGGTCGCCCTTGAGAATGGTATCCGTTCCAAAGATTTCAGGAGTATTGCTGTGGTGAGTGCGGGTACGCACATAGTGGTAGTTTCCGCCCAGCATCACGTTTCCAAGGATAGTCCAGCTCTTTTGCGTAGAATCAGCGGGGGCTTCAGATTCAAATACCACGCTGGCTTCGTCGGCAGGATTCAGGTTCTTCCGGTCCACACCGGGAACCTCCGGTTCGGGGGGAAGCGTTGCTACGGTTTCTGCAGCCTTGTTGCTGAAATTGGTCTTGTTGTTCTTGGCGGTCTCCATGAGTTCGGGAGCAAGAATTTCCGAAGAGGAAATACCCACCGTGTTTTGCTCAATAGCGGTATTGTTCAAGTCAATGACGGTGTTCCCCATATTCACCACAGCCGTACCGTTGTCCTTGAAATTTGAAGAGGACACGGTACTCTTCGAAAGCTCGGAATTCAACAGGGCGACATTGTTGTTTTCAAAAGTAGACCGTTCGACATCGCCCTGGGCGTAGTGGGAGAGGTTCAGGGCAACCTGGTTGTCCTTGAACTGGCAGTCGTTTGCATTGACGGTGGCGTTACGGGCATAAATGCCATATCCGGCGGCACCTTCCACAAGGGAATTCTGGATTTTCAGATTGCCGTTTTCCACTACAATTCCGTTGGTGGCGTTCAAGATCTGGGCGTTACGGATTTCGGAGTTGTTTTCTCCGGTAATCACGATTCCGGCCCAATCGCCTGCAGCGGGAGTACTCATGGCAGAGCGGAACACCACGGGGGAAGTTGCAGTTCCGGCCACCACCAGCTGGCCCTGGTTTACCGTGAGGGAGCTACCCTTGGTGAACAAAATGGTGGTTCCCGGTTCAATGACCAATACCGTATTGGCGGCAACAGATACTGTTCCGTTTACGAGATAGGGAGACTTGTCCGCTTTTAAGAAACCGCGGAGTTCACCCTGGAGTTCTGTGCCGGTCAGCTGAACGTTTTGCGGTTCTGGTGCGGGAGCGGCCTCTACGACCGGAGCAGGAGTGGCCACAGGGGAGGCCTCAACCGGAGCTGGAGCGACAGCCTGTTCAGCCGGGGCTTCGGCAACAGGTGCAGCGTCGGGTGCAGGTTCTGCTGCAGGCACGGATTCTGCAACTGCTTGTTCGGCAGGAGCAGTTTCTGCGGCTGCAGGTTCGGCTGTTTCAGGAGCAGGGGCTTGTGCGGGAGCATCAGCCGGAGCGGCCTGTTCGGCAGGTTGTGCTACCGGCGTTGGCGCAGGGCTTGCAACTTCCTGGACCGGCGTTGCTGCAGGAGCAGGTGCCGGAGTTGTTGCTACGGGTGCCGGTGTCGCAGCGGCGGGAGCAGCAGCTGGAGCAGGCGCTGGAGCTGCCTGTGTGGCAGGGGCGGCCTCTTGGGCAAATGCAAAGAATGTTCCCAGAAGGACTGTAGCGACGGTACCCTTAAAAATCTGTTTCATTTAGCGTACCTCGTAAGTCTTGGTGGCTTTGAGAACCTTGCCGTTCTTCAAGACAACCTGGATGTCGATTTCTGTTTTTTGGCCGTATTCCAGTTCCACAGGGACGCTGTAATCCAGTTCCCGAATGGTCTGGGAATTATCTTCGACAAGATTTTTATTTCCGCTTGTGACAAGAACGCTCTTTATGTGGCTGATGTCATTTTCGGGAATTCCCTTGATAGAGAAAACTATTTCACGTTCAAATTTTCTGGACACTCCGTTGGGTGGAGGAGGTACGCGTAAGCGTTCCACGTTGCCCTTTCGAACATCTATATAGGCTGAAATATTCGGGTAACACCCTAGTTTCTTTCGAATTTCAGCCTTGTTTCCAGCCTGGTCACGGGCAATCCAGGCGTAATCGTGGAGTCCGGATTTGAGTTTGATAGTGGAGTAGGAATTCTTGTCGAAATAAGTCTCTTTAAGAGGAGTCCGGTCCATTTCGGTAGAGAGGATGACAATGTCGTCCTTGATGTTTGAAACAGAAACGCTGGCTTCGCAACGGATGGAATCCGTACGCTGGAAAATCAGTGCGGGCTTGTCTAAGTTTATAGCCTCGCAGCTCTTGTCAATCTCCAAATCCACCTTGACGGTAGCCTTGCCGGTTGCCCCGTTGAATTCAACAGTTGCGAACTTCTCGTTCCAGTTGCCCTTCTGGTCGCTGATGGTAATGGTATAGGTCCATTTTCCGTTTGCGCTTAGGGGTACCAGGTTGGGGGAGGTGTGCTTGCCCAATTTTACAAACAGGGTTGCCGTAGAATCATCTGGGTTGAATTCGCCCTCGATGGTTGCCGCTCCCGTTTCGCAAATCTTGAGTGGCGAAGGCGTGGTCACCTTGAACGAAGTCGCTGTCGTCTGACTTGCAGAATCCTTTACCGTTGTATCGGGCTGTTGCATGTAGTAGGTCTTCAGGTCGGCACAGCCGAAGCTCACCTTTCCGCTGTAGCAGATAACGGGGAATTTCTTGTCACCAACGGCGCTGGGAGCCCAGTTGGGAGTGAACTGGACCATTTCTCCGGTAGATTCGATTCTCTCTCCGCCAAGTTCCACGCCTACACCGGCAGGGCAGGTTCCCTTGATGGCTACACTCGGGGTATAGATGGTGTCGGGGAGGGCTTCGAAGGTGCACTTGAGGGAGTCTTTGGCGGCGGTCTGCTTGGCCTTGTACTCGTTATCCTTTGCCTGGATAGCCTCTTTCAGCTTGTCTAGGGTCATGGTGGTATCGCTGAGCATGGCGTCGATTTCGTTCAAGAAATCCAGGTCACCCGAGGAGGATAGTTCCAAAACCAGAAAGTCGTCGCCATTGGGGACGGCCGTTTGGCCTCCATTGATGCCTACCACCTTGCCGGACAAATCGATTTCCAGGCGTCCGTTGCGGAGGGATGCGATGGGAGTGCCCTTGGAGCTCATACCGATGACACCGTCAGTTCCGCGGATGGCGGCCGTGGCGGTTCCGGTCTTGAACTTGAAGGAACTTTCCTTGCTGGACTGTTTCTGTACGTCAAAGCGGACCTTGCCGCTCTTGATGTCGGTCATGGCCGTCTGGACTCCGTCCTCGGACAGCAGTTGGGAGAATTCCACCAGGGAGTTCTCTTCTACCGAGATGGTACTGCCGTCGGGCAGGGCCACAATGGCCTGGGATTCTACCAGGGTCCTGATAACGTCTTTTTCTTTGACCTTCGCCCCTACACGGAGAGGCACCCAGTTGCCTTCGGATTTCTTTTGGGTGGTCACGTCACCGATGACGGAACGGACCTTGCCCGAGGTGTTTTTGGCAGCATAGGAGAACGGAACCGCCAACATGAGTGCGACGGCCACAAACTTAAAACGGCTTGAAAATGACATATAGCCCCTCTTTCAAGATGTATTTTACATAATAAATATATTATTTTTGGCTTTATTGAGAGAAAATTGTATTTTTTAGGGTCGAGAAATTGACCCTAATCACACGAGGAACCTATGAGCGCAGAATTTGAAGAGCCTACCGTAGAAATGACCGATCCGGATACCGGCGAGCAGGTCATCAAGGAACTGGACAAGGCCATCCTTTCCAAGGGGGCGTGGCAGACCATGATGTTCCTTTGCCAGGAACGCAACGCCAAGACCGGCGAATTCGGCGAACCCAAGGTCTATATCCGCCGTTACCAGAAGGTAGCAGGCGCTTTCAAGGCCCGCAGCAAGTTCAATATCAGCGGAAAGGCCCAGGCCGAAGCCATTATTGAAAATCTTAAGAAGTGGTATAACATTTAATGCCTGACCCTGCCAGTAGTAAAAAAAGAAAATACAAGATAGATTTCCTTTGTCAGGGGAGCATCAAGACTTTCCCCTGGAAAGACAAGTTCGACAAGATGGCCCACCAGCTCCTGGACCAGGAGGGAACGGGGAACAACGTGAACGTTGTCCTCTGCGACGACGACTTTGTCCGGGAAATGAACAAGTCCTACCGCGGGCTAGACAAGGTGACCGACGTGCTTTCCTATGAATGGCACGAACCGGACCTCTTGGGCGAAATCTACATCGCCAAAGAACAGGTCAAGCGCCAGGCCCCCGAATACGGCAACAGCTTTTTCGCAGAACTCAAGCGGGTCATTGTCCACGGGCTTCTGCACCTGTCGGGTTACGACCACATCAAGGCGGCCGACCGCAAGGTCATGCGCAAGCGGGAATGCGAATTTCTGGGGCTGGACCCCTACAAGGAGAAATGCTGATGGATTCATCGGTACAGTGGGCAATTGCCTTTCTGGTAATTTTCCTGTTTGTTTCCTTTTCTTTTTCTTTAATCAAGACCGCGTTCAGCGGCATTTATGCCAAGCGTGAGGCCAAGGATAGGGAAGGCCGCGAAGAGAAAGTGGCCGCCATCGTGGAGCACGACGGCTTCAACGAGACTATCTCCATCGGCCGCATCTTCTGCAATGTGGGGAGTGGTGTTTTGGGCATTTACCTGTTCCAGATGGTTCCGTGGAACTGGGTGCACGAATTCAAGATGCTCGCTTTCCTGGCTTACCTTGTTGTGGCCTGCATCTGCATTTACACCATAACCGTCTTTTGCGCGAACCTTCTCGGCACCCTCAAGCCTGATACCTTGGCGGTGGTGCTGATTCCGCTCTTCAAGCTCATTCGCGTTCCTTTTGCGATTCCTGCCAAAATCTGTCACGTTCTTTTTGTGGCGATTTTGAAGGGCCTGGGCTACGATTCCAAGCTCAGCTTCCTTTCCGAAGAACGGCGCGATGCCGTGCAGGCGGACCTTTCCGACAGCGAGGAAACCGATGCTGAAGGCCTCGAAAAAGAAGAACAGCAGATGATTCTCAACATCTTCGACTTCGTGGAGACTCCGGTCCGTGAAATCATGACTCCCCGTGTGGACATGTGCGCTATCGACGTGGAAACGCCCCTGGACGAACTTGTCAAGGTGTTGAACAGCGAACGCCATTCCCGCTTGCCGGTGTACAAGGATACCGTCGACAATATAGTGGGAATCCTTTCCAACAGGGACTTTTTGGAATGGTACACCGAACACCGGGATGAGCCCTTCGATATCATGAAAATTGTGATGCCCCCCGTGTTCGTGCCTTACCACAAGAAGATAGACGACCTGCTTACAGAACTCCGCAAGACCGGAAACCAGCTGGCCATCGTTGTGGACGAATACGGCGGCACGGCGGGCCTTGTGACCCTGGAAGACATCCTGGAAGAAATCGTGGGCGAAATCCGCGACGAAGACGACATGGACGAAGACGAAGATGTACAACGCCTAAAAGACGGTCGCTACATCGTGGACCCACTCATGACCCTTTCGGACTTGAGCGATGAACTGGGAATCGAGTTGGAACCGCCCGAGAATTCCCATGTGGAAACCCTTTCGGGCCTCATTCAGGCCACACTTGGCATTATCCCGTCTCCGGGCGCCGAAGTCAAGATTCAGGGCTATACCTTCAGGGTGCTCAAGATGGACGGCACACGCATGGAAAAGGTCATGCTGATTCTCCCTCCCGGTAAGGCCGGCCCAAAGACCCAGGCATTGAAAAAAATATAGGGAAATAGCCTTATATATAAAAATTGGGTCTGCACGCAATGTGTAGGCCTTTTTTTACAATGTGGCTAGGGCGTTTTTACTAAAAATGTTATATATTTCTGTATAAGGAATGCGGATGGGATTGTTTTAACCAATAAACAAGCCTTTCTATATGAAAATTATTTCAAAATCCGCATTTTCTATGGCCATGTTGCTTGGAGCTTCTGTATCCATGGCAACAGCGGGACGGGCCATCACAGGAAACTTCTTCGATGAAAATGGGGCCTACTTTGGTCCGGACTGCGAAAGTAACGGCTCGCAGTCCACAGGATCGTTCTACACTGGCAGTTACACCAGTCCCTTTATCAAGTACCTCGGCAAAACCGAGGCCGAAATTCAGTCAAAGCTGGACCAGATGTGGAATCACTATTTCAAGGGTGACAACAACAGCAAAGTCTATTTCGAAACAAATGAAGGGGCCTATATCGAGGATATCAATAACCAGGATATACGTTCTGAAGGAATGTCTTATGGCATGATGATTGCCGTGCAGACGAACCACCGTGAAGAATTCGACAAGATCTGGAATTATGCCAAGAACAGGATGTGGCATAAAGGTGGTGACTGGGATGGCTATTTCTCCTGGCAGCTTAAGCTTAATGGCGGTAGCGATGAAAAGCCGGCCCCGGACGGTGAACTTTACTTCATGATGTCCCTGCTTTTTGCCGCAAACCGTTGGAATGATTCACAGTACATGTCTGATGCCCAGTACATTATGGACAAGATGTGGAATAACTACAAGTACAAGCTTTTTAATCAGCAGAATTACATCGTCACCTTCCAGCCTACTCCGGGTAACACCGAATTTTCGGACCCGTCCTATGATTTGCCAGCATTTCTGGAGCTGTTCTCTCGTTGGGCCGAAAAAGATCAAGATAAATGGTCTAGGGCGCTCCAGGCGACCCGTGACCACCTGTATGTATCCTCTCATAAGACAACGGGCCTGTTTACCGACTATAACAACTTCGACGGAACTCCACACAGTGGCTTTGATAGCAATAACCCCTCGGACACCTACATGTTCGACGCCATACGCTGTGCCATGAATTTTGGTATGGACTATTATCTGTTTGGCTCTGATGCCACTAGACAGACGGAAATGGCCAAGAAAATCATTGATTTCTTTGACAAGGACAACTATTCCCACGCCCACTTTACATGGGACGGCCAGTTGGTGAATAACCATCAATATGATGGGTATACCATCGGTCAGGCGGGAGCCAATGCCGTAGCCACCTATGCCTTGCTGGATGATGATTCGTACAAAGACAAGATTACGAAAAACCTTAAATTGGCTTGGGAGGCTAATCTTTTAACGGGCAACAACCGCTATTACGATGGTTTGGTCCATTATCTGGCAATGCTTCATTTGACGGGGAACTTCAAAATTTGGAAGCCCAAGCCCAGTGTTGAGTCAAAGACTGTGGATGCCAATGTATATAATGGGGTGACCTATAACAAGGAAACCACCATTCATTCCTTTGAATCCTGCAAGCTTTACGAAGTGAAGATAACGGGAAATGCGTCAAATGGCACGATCAGTTCTTCGTCTACAGGCACTGACATTTCTTCTTCTGCGGGGAACAGTGATTCTGCGACTCCGGGCTCCAACGGCTCTTCTGTCAATGATCCAAACGGTCCTTCTGCCATCGGGGGCCATTTGGCACTAAATAGCGGTGTAAGGGTGAGGTCTAACAATCATTCCATTGTTATCGAAAACGCCTTGCCCGACACGAAATATATGATTGCAGATCTAAACGGTCGCGTTTTGAAGTCTTCACGGATCCATTCTACAAGTCAGGAAATTCGCCTCAATAATAGGGGACCGATGCTTGTGATTGTGGGCAATAGGACCTACAAGATTATGAAGTAATACCAGTTTCTTGAACTCCAAAAAAAACACCCCGCCACTTTTGAGTGACGGGGCGTTTTAATTAATCGTCAACCGATTAGAGACTAATCAACCCTTCGGTATCCTTGCTCATGGCGTCATAGAATGCGTAGCGGGCGTCCACTTCCTTCTGGAGGTCGTCGGCGAGCTTCTTGGCCACTTCCGGATTACTACGGGTGAGCTGCTTGTAGCGGTTTTCGGTGTAGATGTATTCTGCAACCGGGATTGTCGGCTTCTTGGAGTCGAGGATAAGCGGAGCCTTTCCTTCGGCGGCGAGAGCCGGATTGTAACGGAGCAGAGTCCAGTAACCGGAATCCACGGCCATCTTCTGGTGCTGAAGCTGGCTGTTGAGATCGAAACCGTGGTTGATGCAGGGGCAGTAGCAGATG
>OCTW011617221.1_pt1 | contig 83110 bp, 43 predicted proteins | sample 1539671 | NCBI WGS metagenome assembly OCTW01 (sample SAMN02144230, study PRJEB22623) | gut metagenome | biome: sheep rumen | host: Ovis aries | place: New Zealand | reverse complement strand
CCCCTCCCCTTGAAGGGAGGGGAGTGGCTGCGCCGACATGCGCAAGGAGGGGTGTAAAGCCAGGTGTAATCTTACCACAGGGGACTAAGCAATTACCTTTTAATTCGTATAATTCTTTGCAAGCAAAGCGACCAAGGTCGAGCGCGTGTAATTCTTCTTAATTCGCGTAATCCTTCTTAATTCGTGTAATTAGTCTTAATTCGTGTAATTAGTCTTAATTTGTGTAATCCTATATAATTCGTTTAATTGGTTTCAATTCGTTTTAATTTGTGTAATCTTATATAATTCGTTTAATTGCTTTCAATTCGTGTAATTCGTGGTTAAAAAAAATTCGAGGTTTTAAAAAAATTCGAGGTTAAAGAAATCCGCTGTCTCAGCCGAGCAGGGTGCGGGTCTGTTCGAGGATGGCGAGGAGTTCGTCGAGATGTTCGGCGCGGAGCATGGCGATGCGTGTCTGGCGGAAGTTGGGGATGGCCTTGAAGATGGGTGTGGCGGCGAGGTGGCGCCGGGTGTGCAGGATGCCGCGGGGCTCGTCGATCTTCTCGACGTTGATGCGCAGGAGCTCCTCGAGGACGTCGAGCTTGCGGTTGAAATCGAAAGTCTCGTCGACAAGGCCGTGGTCGAGCCAGTCGCGCATCTCCTTGAAGATCCAGGGGCGGCCGAACGTGGCTCGGCCCACCATGACGGCGTCGACGCCATACTGGCGGAAGGCGTCGTCGGCCTCAGCGGCCGAGGTGATGTCGCCGTTGCCGATGATGGGAATGGTGATGCGGGGGTTGCGGCGCACCTCGCCGATGAGTGTCCAGTCGGCCTGTCCGGTGTACATCTGCGAGCGGGTGCGGCCGTGGATGGTCAGGGCCTGTATGCCGCAGTCCTGGAGCTGCTCGGCGAGGGTTGTGATGATGAGCTGGTCGTGGTTCCAGCCCAGTCGGGTCTTCGCCGTGACGGGCACCCGCACGGCCTCGACGACGCGCCGGGTGATGTCGAGCATCTTGGGGATGTTTTGCAGCATGCCGGCGCCGGCGCCCTTGCCCGCCACCTTCTTGACGGGGCAGCCGAAGTTGAGGTCGATGAGGTCGGGACCGGCCTGCTCTACGATGCGTGCGGCCTCGACCATGGCGTCGGTGTCGCGGCCGTAGATCTGTATGCCGACGGGCCGCTCGTCGTCGCTGATCTGCAGCTTGCGGACGGTGGTCTTGACGTCGCGCACGAGGGCCTCGGCCGAGACGAACTCGGTGTAGACCATTGAGGCTCCGAAGCGCTTGCAGAGGCGTCGGAAGCCGATGTCGGTGACGTCCTCCATGGGTGCGAGGAAGACGGGGCGACTGCCAAAGTCGATGTTTCCTATTTTCATTAGTTGATTAATTTACTATGGGCGGATGAGTGAAGTTAGAGACCCCACCCCCAACCCCTCCCCTTGGAGGGGAGGGGAGTAAGCCTCCCCCGCCCCCTCCGAAGGAGGGGAGTGGCTGGCGCGCTGTCTGACGGGGATGACGGCGCAGCTACTCCCCTCCCTTCAAGGGGAGGGGTTGGGGGTGGGGTCTCTATCATTATCATACCAAGTTGTTATATAGGGGTCATTTCAGCAGATGATACGTGCCGCCGGCCATTGGACGGACGATGCCTTTCATCTCGAGGGTGAAGAGGGTGGCGGTGAGGGCGCCGACGGTCTGGTTGGTGCGGACGCTGATGACGTTGAGCTGCAGGTCGTTGGTGCGGCTGAGGAGGTCGACGACGGCCTGCTCGTCGGGCGTCAGGTCAGGGAAGAGTGAGCGCTCGATGCCGGCGGTGCGGGCCTCGTGGAGGGCGACGTCCGACTGCCATCCGACGGCCGCGATAAAGTCGTCGGCGGAGGCGATGAGCGCGGCGCGGTTGTCGCGGATCAGGTTGTTGCAGCCCTCGGAGGTGAGGGCGCCGACGGGTCCGGGGAAGGCGGTGACGTCGCGGCCATATTCTTGTGCGATGCGTGCTGTGATGAGCGACCCGCCCTTGGCGGCCGACTCTACGACGACGGTGGCGTCGCTCATGCCGGCGACGATGCGGTTGCGCTGTCGGAAGTTGTTGGCTATGGGCTGCGTGGACGTCATATACTCGGTCAGCAATCCGCCCTGCGTGGCCATGCGGACGGCCGTCTCGCGATGGGCCGTGGGATAGATTGTGTCCAGTCCGTGGGCCAGCACGCCGATGGTCTCGTAGCCAGCGTCGAGGGCCTGGCGATGGGCGGCGATGTCGATGCCATAGGCCAGTCCGCTGACGACGAGCACCTGGGGACAGAGCTCGCGGAGGCGGGTGAGGAATCGGCGGACGAGGTCGTGACCGTAGGCCGTCGCATGGCGTGTGCCGACGATGCTGAGGATGCGCCGCTGGTTGAGGTCGGCCGTGCCGCGATAATAGAGCACGAGCGGGGCGTCGTCGCAATCGGCCAGCCGCCGGGGATAGCGCTCGTCGGCGAGGCAGAGGGCCTCGACGTGATGGCGCTCCATGAAGCTGAGTTCCTCCTCGGCGCGGGCCAGGGCGCTGCTCCAGTCCTTGAGGGCCTCGAGGGTGCGCGGCGTCACGTCGGGCACGATGTCGGCGATGTCATGGCGGTGGTCATAGACGGACGTGCCGCTGCCCGTCTGCCGGTAGAGGTGGAGTGCGGTCTGGAAGTTGAAGCCCGTCAGCCGGGTCAGCGCCATGGTGTAGAGAATCTCCTGTTGTTCCACGATATAGTCCTGTTTCGTCGTGCAAAGGTAATGATTTCTTGCGAGATGGCAAAATTTTTTATATTGAAAGGAGTTTAGGAGTTTGGGAGTTTAGGAGTTTAGACGATAGTTTTGGGCATCTATATGAAGCCACCTGTCTATCGTCTAAACTCCTAAACTCCCAAACTCCTAAACTCCTCAATCAAGAAAGAGAGTCTATCTCACCACCTTCGCGATGCGGCCGTCGGGGCGGCGGACGATGCGGATGCCGTGGCTGCCGACGTCGACGCGGCGGCCGCTGAGGTCGTAGGACAGACCTGCTTGTTGCGTTGGCAACGCAACAGACCTGACGCCGTCGGTCGAGCCGGCTGTCAGGCTCCTGCGGGCGGCGTTCTCGATGCTGATGGCCGTGTGGTCCTCACCGTCGTAGTTGTTGATGAAGGCCACGACCTGCATCTTCTCGCGGTTCCATCGGCTGTCGAGGTCGAAGGTGTAGTCGTAAGTGAAGCGGTTGTCGGTCCACTCGACGGGCTCGCCCCAGGTCTGGTTGGTGGCGCGGGTGACGTGCTGGTGCATGTAGACGCCGTCGGCCCCGATCTGGTTCTCGGCGCGAATGTCGTCCTCGACGAGATAGAGGGTCAGTCGCGGATGGGCAGCCGTGTAGCGCTGGTTGCGCAGCAGGCTGACGTGGGCCGTCACCTGCGAGCTGTCGGCATTGAACTCGAGGTTGAGCCCGACGACGGCGTTGGCCGGCTGCTGCATCTCATAGTCGAAGAGCTCGGTCAGGTGGACATTGCTCTGCGGGATGAAGCAGGGCGTCTTGGCCCCCGTGTTGTACTGGGCGTCGAACTCGGGCCTGCGGTCGATCATGACGGCCGGTGCATAGAGCGACGTGCCCTCGTTGTAGAGCCACGTGAGCGGCTCGTCCCACGACTGGGTGAGCCAGTCGGTGTAGTAGCCGGCATGATGGCAGACGGCGAAGACACGGTCGGCATATTCGGGCTTGGCCTCGAGGGCGAGGTGCATATAGGTGGCCACGCGGGGACAGTTGACACACTGCTCGGTGGTGAACTCCTCGACGACGACGTTCTTCAGGAAGGCGTAGGTGGCCGCCAGGGTGTTGTTGCCCTCGTTGTCGTCAGTGCTGAGGGTGAGCGTCCAGGGCGTGTCCTGGTCGGTATAGACGGGCGGCCGGACGACGAAGGTGAGGCGTCGGCTCTCCGTGGAGCGCAGGGCCTCGTCGAAATGCGTGGTGATGGGGTCCAGGCCCGGCGCCTCGCAGGTGATGTCGAAGCCCTCTACCGTCTGGCTGCCGAAGTTCTGCACCGTGGCCTCCACGCGCAGGGCGTTGGCCCCCTGAGCGAGGTCGGGGCTCATGGCGGCGGCGGTCAGTCCGAGGTCGTGCTGCAGGATGTTGGTGCCCGTGATGACGGCCTCCATCGAGACGGCGCCCAGCTGGCTGATGTCCTGCCACTGGGCCTCGCCGTAGCGCAGATAGAACGTGTCGTAGAGCGGATCGCCGACGATGGAGACGGTCTTGACGTTGGCACGCTGGCGATAGGAGAAGCCGATAACAGCCCCCTCCAACCTCCCCCCAAGGGGGAGGCTTTCATTGAGGCTGACCTCATTCCATCCCTTCTCGACGCGCTGGGCCGACTTCGAGGTGATGAGCCCCTCGGCGAGGTTCTCGCCGTCGAGGTCCTGGCGCACCCAGACGCGGAGCGAGTCGATGTTGGCACGCGAGAGGAGATAGACGCGGACGGCATCAATCCGGTTGCCCTCGTAGGCGGCCAGCATCTGTGCGGGCAGCCGCATGGCCACGTGGGCCCAGCCGGTGCCGTTCATCTGCAGGTCGGTCTGCTCGGCCACCTCGCCGTTGCAGTAGCCCAGACGGATGGTGTCGGCATGCTCCACGCCCACCTGACACTCCTCGCTCCAGGCCGACAGCTCGCCCTCGCGGACGGCCCGCACGCGGAAGCTGTACTGCTGGGGCTGCAGGCTGCTGAAGACGTAGCTGAGCTGGCCGCCCGAGCTGAGGTCGGCCATGCCCTCGACGGGCTGGCGCTCGATGGTGGTGCAGCGGGCCGTGACGTCGTCGATGGTGACGTAGCCCGAGGCGCGCTCATAGCGCAGGCGGACCCGCTCGGCAGCGTCGAGGCTGACGGTGACGGTCGTGGCCTCCTTGGTGAGGGCTATCGACTGCTTCGTCTGCCATTCGCCGTTGAGCCACTGCTCGACGTGCAGCTGTCCGCTCTCGCTGCTGCTGCGCAGCCAGAACGTCAGCTCCTGGATGCGGGCCTCGGGCCAGCCGATCTCCAGGAAGTCGTCGTTGCGCGAGAAGCGCAGCGAGGGGCTTGCGGCACCGTAATAGCCGTTGACGCTGAAGTAGGTGGAGCTCGACGTGGCCCACTCGGCGGGCAGTCCGTCGGCCTTGTCGGTGAAGTCGTAGCCCATGGTGCGCAGACTGGTGCCGAAGCTGTTCTGGAAGAGCGTGACGCGATAGTCGTCGGCTCCCTCGACGGCCTCCCAGCGGGCGGTGAAGCCGTCGGAGGTGAGGTCGGTGGCCTCGAGTCCGCGGGGACTGCGGCGGGCGAAGGGCGTCTCCTGGGTGGTGATGGTCATGGTGGTCCAGCCGGAGTAGTAGTTGCCGCGCACGGCCTGCACGCTGACGGTGAACGTGGAGCGCTCGGGCACGCCGCTGATGGTGACGTCCGTGGGCACTTCGAACCACTTCTCCTGATAGTCGTCGACATAGGTGCCGTCCTGGCGCTTGACATTGACCAGATAGAACTGGGCGCCGGGCACCTCGGTCCATGAGAACGTGAACGAGCTGTCAGCCAGCGCCGTCGTGGCAATCTCGGCGGGCGCCGGCATCACGTAGGCGGTATTGGCGAGCAGGAAGTCGACCGTGCCGTCCGCGTGCTCCACGACGTCGTCGAAGCTGAACTGCAGCCCGGCCTCCCAGGCCTCGACGTCAAACTGCGTGACGCCCTCAGTGCCGGGGAAGGGGTCGCCGGGGCGGGTGGCGTCGCTCTCGGCCCGGTCAGCGCAGACGATGCCCACGCGAGGATGACCGACGGTGACGTTGAGCGTGTTGCGCTGCCATGCCAGGGTGTCGATGTCGATGTGCCAGACGACGAGTCCGTGGCCGGGCAGCGAGCGGTCGAAGCCCGTCTGCTGGCGATTCTCCAGGACGAAGAACTCGCGGCCGTTGGTGCCAGGCACGCTCCAGCGGTAGGCAAGCGGCGAAGTGAGAAGTGAGAAGTGAGAGGTGAGAGGTTTCAGCACATTGACCGAGTCGGCCGCCTGGGTCAGTTCCTCATAGTCGAGCCATCCGAGCTCGCCGCGCTCGAAGGCGGAGAAGAGCGGCGGACAGTTCATGTTGTCGTTATAGGAGCCGCTGGCCATCGTGTCCCACGTACCTATATTATAATTAAACTGGTTGTAGGAGACGTCGTAGTGGTCCATCAGTCCCAGCACGTGGCCGAACTCATGGACGAAGACGCCGATGCCGAGGGGGATGAGCTCGCCGTCGACGGTGTAGCGCAGCTCGTTGCTGATGGCATAGTGGCGGATCTTCTTGCCGTCGTGCTCGGCGGTGAGGCCCCAGTCGGTGTCGAGGTCGGCCGAGTGTGGCCAGATGTAGTCGACGGCGTTGGGATGGGTGGCCTGTCCGATGCCGGCGTAGAAGAAGTAGATGTTGTCGACGTAGCCGTCGTCGTCGTAGTCATACTGCGAGAAGTCGACGTCGTCGTCGATCTTCTGGCAGACCTCCTTCACCATCTCGCCGACCATGGCGTCCTGCGTGGGACGGTCGGTGCCGTAGTAGGTGGCCTCGTGGTCGAGCGTGACGGGGCCGACGACGACAAACTCGTGGTCGAAGAGGCGGCCCGACGACTGGTCGTAGAAGTCCATGGCCGAGCCGTTGGCGCCGTTGGTCCACGTGAATCCGCGCTCGTTGAGCATGCGGGTGTAGTAGTCCTTAGGGTCGTCGATGCTGGTGAACTTGGTGTCGCTGAACTCCAGGATGACGACGAGGCTCTTGCTCTTGCCGATGGTGGGGAATTTGTTCATGCGGAGCTTGAAGTAGCGAGAGGGGCCCATCTTCTGCCCCTGATAGCGCTGCTGGACGGCGTCGCGGCGCTGCATGGCCTGGCGGTAATCGGTCTTGGTGCGGCGGTCGGGCTCGAGCATGCGGGTCTGCGGGTTCCACTGGACGGCGCGGCCGTCGTCGGTATAGAGCTGGTGCCAGAACTCGTCGCCACGCATGTGGACGGTGACGACGGTGCCGTCGGCCTGGCGCACCTGCTTCGGCGTCGGGTCGGCGGGAATGGCAACAGCCGTGCCAGCCCCGAGGAGGGCCAGCACGGCTGTGGTGAATATGCTTCTAAAGTTCATAGTTCTCAGTTCATTGTACATTGTACATTATTCATTGTACATTATTCATTGTACATTATTCATTGTACATTATTCATTGTACATTGTACATTATTCATTGTACATTATTTCACGACGATCTTCACGGCCTTTCCGTCAGTCTGGCGGACGATGTTCAGGCCACGGCGGGCACCCTCGAGGCGGCGGCCCTGGAGGTCGTAGACCTGTCCGGTTTGTTGCGTTGACAACGCAACAGACTCGACGCCGTTGGTGAAGGGAACAGCCTCAGTGGGCACGGACTCGCCGAGGTCATAGACGGCGGTGACGCGGTAGTTGCCGTTCTGCTCGACGTTGGCCGTCGTCTCGGCCGTGGTGGCTGCGACGTAGCTGCCGTTATAGACGTTGTAGCCCTGCAGCACGGGAGCCTGGGCGGCGGTGTAGCTGAGCTCGTCGATCATGATGCCGAAGCCGTCGTAGGGCACGTGGAGTGCCACGTACTTGGCGTTCTGCGGGACGTTGAGTTTCACCTGCTGCCAGGCCTGCGTGGTGGTGAAGTTGACGGTCTGGATGAGCTGCGTGAAGGATGCGGGCTCGCGGTCGGTGGTGCTGTATCGGATCTCGAGGCGGCCCTGCAGGTCGTTGGTCAGCGTCCAGAACGACAGCTCCGAGCCGCCCTTGATCTCAGGCGAGATGAACCAGTCGTCGTCGGCCGTCACGGGATAGCCGTCGGGCGACACATCCATGTGTCCGAAGTGGATGAGACACTTCTCACCCTGGTGCTGCTTCCACATGGCGGCGGTGGGGTTGCCGCTCTCGGCAGCGCTCCATGTCATAAATCCGAGGGGCTGTCCGGTCAGTGGCCAGTAGTTGCCGTAGTAGGCGACGAAGTAGGTGGTGGGCATCTTGTCGGCGTCGATGTTGAGCCATCCCTCGATCTCAGCGGCGTTGCTGAAGGCGGGCTGATCTTCGAAGTCGAGCACCACCTCGCGGCCGTCCGTCTGCTCTGGGGCGAGCCAGGATAATTGAGAATTGAGAATTGAGAGTTGAGAGGGCGCGGGCAGTTCGACCTGCTCAGGCGTCAGCTCCACCTCGGCGCTGAGGTTATTGTCTTGATTATCATCGTCGTAGAGCAGCTCGGCCGAGTAGATGAGTTCGTCGTAGACTGACGAGACGTTGAGCGGGAAGGTCAGCTCAGCCGTCTGGCCGGGCTTCAGGGCCTCAGTGGCCTCAACCTCGGCGACGATCTCACCGTTGAGATTGAAGAGCACGCTGTAGTCCGTGGCGTCCGTCGTGCCCATGTTGGTCACGGCGACGCTGACCTCCGTCTGCTGTCCGTTCTTCGGGGCGTAGGGCTTCGAGATAGCCGTCAGGGCCAGGTCGTTGCCCGTGGCCTCGCTGATGGTCCAGTTGTCGGCCCAGATGCGTGCGGCGGGGTCGGGCATGTAGGCCGTCAGGGCAATCTGTGCGCGCTTGCCGGCGACGCCCTGGAGGGCGAAGGCCACCTCGCGCCATCCGCAGCCCAGTCCGAGCTGGACGGTGTCGCTGGCTGCCACCTGGTCGGCGCCGTTGGTCAGGGCGTCGATGGTGACGTAGCCACCCTTCTTGGCGCCGGGCATGTCGTAGATCCAGAGGCGGAACATGGGCAGTTCGGCCTTGGTGAAGTCGATGATCGGCGTGATGAACGAGGCCTGGCCGTCGGCCGTGCCGTCGTTGAGCAGGATGAGCGAGTAGCCGTCGTTGTTCTGAGCCGTGACGGTGGTGTTATAGATCTCGGCATCGATGTTCCAGGCCACGTGCTGGTCCTGGCTGGGCTTGGTGATATAGGGCTCATGGCGCAGGCCGGTCTTGTCGAGCGGCTCGACGTAAGGCAGGGTGAAGGGCTTGCCCAGGACGACGCCGACGGGCTTCAGCTCGCTCTCGCCCTGGATGCTGGTGGCCGAGACGGCGAGGATGTACTGTGCCTGACCGGTGCGCGAGGGGTCGATCATGGCCACTTCCACCTCGGTCTCCGTCAGTTCGGAGGCCACGGGGCGATAGACGGGCCACTGGTCAAAGTGCTGATAGACGGTGTACTTCACCTGCGAGGGATCGACATAGCCGCCGTTCTGGCCCACAGGCTTGATGTTATAGGTCAGCGTGACGCTGCCCTCGTCGTCCTCGCTCCAGAGCATGCGCACGCGGTCCATGACGGGCACGTCCTGTCCGGCGAAGGCACGCACCGTGGCGGGCCAGCCCTGGCCCTCAGCATTCTCGGCGACGACGCGCACGTAGTTGAAGCCCTGCTCGGCCGGGACGTTGATGCTCAGCGGCTGGCCGGGCTTGACGTCAGTGGCCTCGCCCAAGAGCTTACCTTCAGGCGTGGTGAAGACCTTGACGCTGCTCAGGCTGGTGAGGGTCTGGCCGGCGATGGTCGTCGACGGAGCGGTCAGGGTGATGGTGGCGCTCAGTGCGCCCTTGTCGGCAGCCGTGTAGACGACGTCGGCGGGCTGGGCGGGAGCGGCGTCAGTGCTGAACTCGCCGACATAGACGTCGTCGACATACCACGTGTATTCGCCGAAGACGTAGTCGTGCAGTCCGATATAGTAGGTGCCGTCCTCATCGGGGGTGAAGAAGACGCTGTAGTGCTCGTTGGTCATGTGGTGGTCGGGGTTGAGGGCGTCGATGAGCTTCTTCATGCCGTCGACGCTCTGCGACGTGCCAAGCCAGAAGTCGAGGTTGCTCTGGCCGGAGAGCTTGGCGCGGAATTCGTAGACCTTGCCCTTCTGCATGCGGAAGGGTGGCGAGATGAGCCAGTCGTCGTTGCGGCCGGTGTTGCTGCCGTTCTTGCCGTAGAAGTTGTGCGAATAGGGGTTCCACTGCCATGTGGCCATCGTGCCGTCGTTGTTGGCATTGATGACGCTCCAGCCGAGGATCTGGTTGTAGGTGTCGAGGTCGTTCTCGTAGGGCATGGCGACGTAGGTGCCGGCGGTGAACTGGTCGGTGGTGGCGGCGGCGCCGAGGCGTCCGTCGGCCATGACGGCCTGGACGGTGTAGCTGTAGTAGGCCAGATGCTCGGGCAGCTCCTTGTCCTGGACGCGGCGCGACGTGCCGCCCTCGGAGACGAGCTTGCCGTCAGGATTGCGGACGACGCGATAGGTCAGGGCCGTGGCCTCGTACTGGCCTCCGAAGTCCTGGTAGCGGCCCGTGGTGGGGGCGTTCCACGTGATGGTGGCGATGTTCTGCGAGTTGACGCTCACCTTGAGGTTGGTCGGAGCGGCGGGCACGTCCTTGCCGCAGACGAGCAGCTGGGTGCAGAGCAGCGTCTCGCTGCCCTCGGCCTCTGGCTGCAGCTCCAGTCGGACAGTGTGCAGTCCGGGCGTGACGTCGGCCATCATCTCGAGCTGCTGGCCGTAGCCGACGTGCTCGGGCAGGTCGAAGAGCTCGGTCTCCACATTATCTATAAACAGCTTGACGCCGAGCTCGCCCGTGGGCGTCGTGCCGTCGACATACTGTGCGGGGGTGGTCAGGCGCAGCGTGAGCAGCAGACCCTCGTCGTCGGTGGTCAGGCTCAGGTCGCTGACGGCCTGCAGCTGGCGTCCGCCAGCGGGCAGGGCCTCGGGCGTAATGTAGAACCAGTTGAAGCCCGTGGGCGCATTGCCCAGACGGGTGGTCTTGACCAGTCCGTCGACGGGGTTGAGCACGTCCTCGGGGCGGATGCTGAAGTAGACGGTGCCCTGCTCGAAGTCGTAGTAGTTCAGATAGAAGACGCCGGCCTCGGCGTCCCATGTCATCGGCTGTCCGTAGACGCCGCTCTTGGTGCCCTCGACGTCGCCGATGTATTCATAGGAGGCGTCGAGCGGATTGACGCGGGCCACCCAGAGCGACTGCCGTCCGCCGTTGCGCAGCAGGGCATAGAGCTGTCCGTCGATGCAGAAGAGCTCGCCCGGGTTGACGTTGTCGAACTGGTCGTTGCCGTTGTAATGGCAGATCTCACCGACGCGGCGCAGCTGTCCGCTGATGGTGTCGACGATGTTCAGGTAGTAAGGCTGCACCTTGTTCACCGTGTTGCCCATCGAGATGGCATAGACCTGGCGGTTCTTGGCGTCGTAGCACAAGCCACGGTAGGGGATGCCCGACTGTCCGTCGCACTTGATGGTCCACTTCTCGCCCACCTGCTGCATGGTCTGCTTGGAGAACTTCGTGATCTCGGCACCGGTGATGCCGCCAGTGCCCTGCTGGGGCCGGTAGCTATAGAAATAGCTCTCCGTAGGCACGGAGTAGGGCGATATGTCATCGTTGCTCACCAGCGTGTCGCACTTCCATGCCCACTGGCCCTGCTCATTGAAGAGGTTGAAGCCGACGAGGCCGCAGAAGCCTGTCTGGTCGTTCTCATCGGCACGGCCGGCAAAGTTGTTCTGGCCGCGGAAGCGATAGAACGTGTCGTCATCGGCTGCCCACGGCGTGCGCATCGGGGCCTTCGCCACGGGGCGGCGCCCGCCGTTGGCGTCCATATACTGCTGAAGGGCCACGCGGTCGGCCTCAGCCGTCATCGGGTCGGCCTGAGCGGCGTCGGCCGTCGTGGCGGCTGCCGTGGCCTTGCGGGTGGGGTCACCTGTTGCGCCGCCCAGTTCGGGCATGCGGAACACCGACTGCGCCCCTGCCGTGGCCGTGGCCGCGAGCGTCAGGGCGACAAGCATTTGTCTGAGTGAGTTCTTTTTCATAAGCTTCGTTTTGGTTTGTATTGTTTTTTATAGGTTTTCACATACTGATTGATTACAATCTGCCCGCAAAAATAATTGTTTTTGTTCGAAACCACAACTGATTTCGCCTTTTCTATTTTCATTTTCTTGAAAATGCAACGTTTTTGGCTGTCCGCGGAGCCGCCGTCGGCCGGCGATGGCCGAGAGCACGAAAAACCGTAAAACGGCGCTTTTTGAAGGTAATATACCCCTATATTACTTCCGAAAAGCACCGCTTTGCGCTCTCCGCCGCGCCGCTGCCGACGTCGGGAAGGGGCGGATGAAAGGAATAAATGTGGTTAAAATTCGATGAAATCTTCATTTTTTGCAAAATAATTAGTAATTTTGTGGCCGAAATGAAGATGAAATGCCTGCTGACCGAACTGACGCTCATGCTGGCGGTGCTCACTATGCGCGGCGCCGCCCTGACTGACTCTGTGACGATGCTCAAGGCGCAGGCCGACGAACTGTTCAACAGCGAGCAATACTCCAAGGCGCTCGACGTCTACATCGACGCCCTCGACGCCGCCGAACGGGCCGGCGACCGGCGGATGAGCATCGCCATCACCGGGAACATTGCCAACATCTATGCCATCTCGGACGAATACGAGCGCTGCGAGCACTACATCAAGATGGGATACGAGGCGGCCACAAAGCAGGGCGACACCGACCTCACGGCCAAGTTCATCATCAACAGCGTGGGCATCTACTGCGCGATGAACGACGCCGCCAGGGCCCGCCGACAGCTGGAGCTGATGAACACGAATCCGCTGACCGACACCGTCCTCTGGCGATTCTACACCATCCATTACGCCGGCGACGTATGCCGCCTGGAGGGCAACTACGAGCGGGCCCACCAGCTGGCCGCCGAGGCCCTCGACTATGCCCTGAGCCGACGCATGGGACTGCGCTACGAGCTGGTGGAATACAGCGAGCTGGCCAGCATCGCCCTCGCTCAGGAACGGCCGCTCGACGCCCTACCCTATCTCCGGCAGCACCTGCACAAGGCCGACAGCGCCGACAGCCGCGAGCTCTACGCCACGTCGTGCCACATGCTGGCCGAGGCCTACCAGAAGGCGGGTTATGAGGACAGCGCCCAGTTCTACAGCTCGATCTACAACACGCTGCGCGACAGCGTCATCGACCAGCGCCAGCTGGCCGCCGCCAAGGAGAAGCTCTACCAATACGAGAACCGCCGCACCCAGGGCCGCATCTCGTCGCTCAACGACCAGGTGACCCGCCAGTGGTGGCTACTGGCCGCCGTCGTCATCATAAGCATCATCGCCCTCACCTTATTATATATAAAAAGGAATAAAACTATAGAAGCCCCCTCGGGGGCCGTAGGGGGGGCTATTCCCTCGGGGGCCGTAGGGGGGGCTATTCCCTCGGGGGCCGTAGGGGGGGCTATTCCCTCGGGTGCCGTAGGAGGGGCTTCTGAGCCATCTGTTGAATTCTCGTCCTTAGACCGCACGCCCATCCACCTGAACGACGAGCAGGTGCGCGAGCTGGCCGACCGCATCGACGCCGTGATGAGCGACGTCAGCATCATCAGCGACACCGACTTCTCGCTGCAGCAGCTGGCACAGCTCGTCGACTCGAACACGAAGTACGTCTCCTACACCATCAACGAGGTGCACGGCAAGACGTTCAAGAACCTGCTCAACGAGCGGCGCATCGACGAGGCCGCACGCCGCCTGCAGGACCACGAGCACTACGGCAACATCACCATCCAGGGCATCTATCAGGAGCTGGGCTACAACTCCGCCGCCGCCTTCATCCATGCCTTCAAGAAACTGAAGGGCATGACGCCCTCGCAATTCCAGAAGGCCGCCAACGCATGATGGCAAGAAGAGAGGGCAACCTCACTTTTCCACCGCGGATGACGGCGCAGCCACTCCCCTCCCTTCAAGGGGAGGGGTTGGGGGTGGGGTCTCTAACTATCTCCGCGTAAAGAATATACAGACCCCACCCCCGACCCCTCCCCTTGAAGGGAGGGGAGTGGCTGCGCATGATTTGTGACTGAACCTTATATATGAGTGTTTTGCAAAATCTGCTTCCTGGGAGCACTCTTTAATTCTTTCTTAACGAATGGCATTTTCCCCCAAAAACAATCTTAAAGGACCTTTTTGTTTGTTAGTTTCTTGAAAATAAAAAACAAAACGACGTTTTTTGCGTCGTTTTCGCTACGATTTCGTATATTTGCCGACAAATTCGTTTTCAATTCATTAAACTAACAAACTTAAGCGTATGAAAAAATTTACTAAGTTTTTCCTCGCAGCACTGGCACTGACCTTCAGCGCCAACATCGCTGCACAGGACGCGCAGGAGGTGGTCTACAACTCTTGCGGTTACGACGTGAACGCTAAGAAGATGATCAACTTCACGTGGACGGCCGAAGGATTCAAGTCGGCTGACGCTCCCGAGGCACAGAACATCTCGGCTCTGGGCTACAAGCGTGACTCCATCTTCTACACCCTCAGCGCCAACGGCGACCAGCAGACGCTGACCGCCATGCACGCCGAGACGTTCGAGCAGATCAGCCAGGTCAGCGGCCCGCAGAACGCCGCCTGCGGTCTGCCCATCCAGCTTTATTCCACCACACAGTATCCCCTCGGCACCTTCGCCATCGCTGCAGCCAAGGAGGAGGGCGTCGGCACACGATTCTATACGGCCGTGCTCGACGAGCAGAAGGCCGAGCTGAAGCGCGTCACGACCATCAGCTACTGGTATGACGATGCTGCGAAGACCAGCATCCGCCCGCTGGCATTCTTCTTCAGCTATGCCAACCCCTACTTCGTCTATGTCAAGCGGCAGGGCGGCGAAGAGAGCCTCTGGCTGGGACAGCTCAACATCATGTCGGGCGCCATCACTGAGACGGGCGTCATCGACGTCATCAAGAACGTCGACCCGGAGAAGGCCGTCGCCAGCATCTATCCCCTCGGCTATACCAACTACCTCGTCATCAGCCCCGACGGCAAGGAGAACTCCAGCATCTACACGCTGCCCACGTTCGCACAGAACGGCGTCGTCAACTGCCAGCTGCAGACGAAGGCCAAGACCGTGCTCGCCAGCTGCTATCAGCGTCCGTCGACCGTCACTGGCGGCATGACGGGAACGCCCATCGCCAAGATTCAGGACCTGAAGTGCGAGATCGACGGCACCAAGATCACCGTCACCTTCACCATGCCGGCAGCTGACGTAAAGGGCAATCCCCTGGTAGCCGACGACTGGGCTGCCAGCCAGGATTACTCCCGCCAGATCACGGCCAACGCCTACATGGAGGGTAGCTTTATTACCATGGCCAAGCCCGAGGGCGTCAACTACTTCTTCCCCGGCGACAAGGTGACACTGACGGGCGACCTGAGCACCATCTACGGCGTGACCAACCCCAACGGACTGCACTGCTTCACCGTCGCCACATCGCCCGCTAACGGCTATACCGGCAAGACGATGAACTACAACTCGGTCTTCGCTCTCGTCGGAGGCGCCAAGCCCGAGCCTGTCACCAACGCCAAGGCCGAGAAGTCGGGCGCCAACAGCGCCACGTTCTCATGGACCGCTCCCACCGCCACGGAATACAGCGACTGGGGCTATGAGTTCGACGGCTCGAACCTGAACTACAGCATCGTGCGCAACGTCGACGGCGTCGTCGTCGCCGAAGGCATCACCGAGTGCACCGCCGAGGTCGGCAACCTGGCCAAGGAGCCCGGCGACTACGACTTCAGCGTCTATGCCGTGGCTAACGGCACGCAGAGCGCCGCAGCTGCCACCAACGCCATCAACTGCCAGCCCCCGACTTACGACTTCCTGGCCTACAACAACACGACGAAGACCATGGTGGCCTTCAATCTCGACGAGGCCTTCACCCACACCGACTGGATGAAGAACAACGACATCCAGAGCGAGGTGGGATTCGTACGCGGACAGAAGCTCTACACCGCCAGCTTCAACTTCAACAACAACAACCCCAGCTATGCCTATGGATGGCAGACCTTCGTCATCTTCACGGCCGAGAAGCTGGAGCGCCAGGGATACAACACATCTAACTACTGGTATCCCAACAACGGACAGATCATCCGCCACCTGACCACTGCAGCCTTCGATCCCGTACAGGATCGCGCCTTCGGCATCGCTCACGACACCGTCCGCAATGCCGACCAGCAGGCCGTCGGACTGAAGTACTACGTCGTCGACGTCGACACCGTCGCCAGCTACACGCTGCAGAACCGCATCGTCGCCGAGCTCGGCACGTGGAAACTCAACGATGCTCAGCAGAACGCCAAGGCCGTCATGGCCGTCGCTGCCTTCAACAAGAAGTTCTATGCTGCCGTCGCCAACCGCGAGAACGGTCAGGTCAAGTATGAGCTCTGCACCTTCAACCCCATGACGCAGCAGCTCGACCGCATCGCCGACATCGCACTCGACATCGACCCGAGCTACGGTGCACAGTTCATGCTGGCTACGGCCGACAAGCTCTACCTGGGCTACAACGCTCCCGAGAAGAACACCGTGCTCTATGAGATCAGCACCGCCGACGGCGCACTGACCAAGGTCTTCGAGTTGGACGGACAGTACACCTATGCCTACCAGAAGCCTTCGGTCGTCGCAAAGCCTGCCAAGCAGATCGGCCCCATGACCGCTCCCACCATCACCCGCGATGAGGAGACGGGCACCTACAGCGTCGAGCTGACCCTGCCCACCGCCTATGCCGACGGCACGGCCATCACTGACGAGCTGCGCGTCCGCGTGCTGCAGGACGGCGTACAGCTCACGCTCAGCCCCATCGTCAGCCCCGACACCAAGGTTGAGATCACCGGCCTCAACGTCGCTGAGGGCCTCCACCTGCTCACCTTCATCACCATCGAGCCGTTCTCGCCCTCAACAGGCACATCGTGCATCGCCACGAACGTGATCAACGGCCCGGCCAAGCCCAACGCTCCCACCAACGTCGTGGCTGAGATGTTCGGCGACAACGAGGCTCAGGTCAACTGGACCGCTCCGACCACAAGCATCTGGGCCGACTGGGGCGCCACGATCGCCGCTACCGACAAACTGACCTACATCGTCGAGGTCACTCAGACGGGTGAGGTCGTCTCCGAGGAAGGTCTCGTCGATGCCGAGTGGTATGCCGAGCATATCGCTGATTACAACGGCCAGTACAGCTTCACCGTCTACGCCGTCAACGGCACGCAGAAGAGCGCCGGCGCCGAGTCGAACCTCGTCGAGGTCGTCGGCCAGCTCGATCCCACCGCCATCAGCGCCGTCAGCACCGACGCCGCCACGACGGTCGGCATCTACAACGAGGCCGGTGTGCGCACCGACCGCCTGCAGCGTGGCCTCAACATCGTCCGCCGCGCCGATGGCAAGACCGTCAAGCTCATCGTGAAGTAATTCCCGACATTAAGCGATAAAAAGAATCCTGGGCGAAACCGCAATGGTTTCGCCCAGGATTCTTTTAGGGGAACCGAGCCCCACGAGGGCCTCCCCCGACCCCTCCGAAGGAGGGGAGTTGGCTGGCGCACTGTCCGCCGCAGATGACGGCGCAGATGACTAATGAAAATGACGGCGCAGCCAGCTCCCCTCCTTCGGAGGGGTCGAGGGAGGCTTCGCACTGTCCGCCGCAGATGACGGCGCAGATGACTAATGGAAATGACGGCGCAGCCAGCTCCCCTCCTTCGGAGGGGTCGGGGGAGGCTTCGCACTGTCCGCCGCAGATGACGGCGCAGATGACTAATGGAAATGACGGCGCAGCCAGCTCCCCTCCTTCGGAAGGGTCGGGGGAGGCTTCGCACTGTCCGCCGCAGATGACGGCGCAGATGACTAAGGGAAATGACGGCGCAGCCAGCTCCCCTCCTTCGGAAGGGTCGGGGGAGGCTTCGCACTGTCCGCCGCGGATGACGGCGCAGATGACTAATGGAAATGACGGCGCAGCCAGCTCCCCTCCTTCGGAGGGGTCGGGGGAGGCTTTTTTCACCCTAAGAACCTCGCGAAGGCCTCATCGTAGGGCGACGTGCGGGCCAGCTGGCCGTCGACGAGGCAGACGAGCTCGATGCGCCCGCGGAAGCAGAGCTGGCCGTCAGCGACGCGGTAGAGGTCCTGATGGAAGACATACTTGATGCCGTCCTTCTCCAGTCGCAGACAGGAGCGGAACTCGTCGTCGGGGCGCAGCGGCGCCTTATACTGCAACTGCATGCGGGCCACGACGGCGTCGACGCCCTGGCGGTGGAGCTCGGCGAAGCTCAGGCCGCACTCCTTGAGGAAGAGGTGGCGCGTGTGCTCGCAGTAGTGGATATACTGGGCGTTGTTGACGATGCCTTCGATGTCGCACTCGTAGTCGCGCACCTGCATCACGGTCTCAAAGTGGTAGTTCATTCTCGTTTCCTTAAAATAACTGATGGATTTCTCTTTTAACCATATTGAAGTTAGAGACCCCACCCCCAACCCCTCCCCTTGAAGGGAGGGGAGTAGCTGCGCCGTCATTTCCGTCGGGCAGTGCGGCAGCCCCTCCTCCCCTTGGGGGAGGTTGGGTGGGGCTTCTCCCCTCCCTTCAAGGGGAGGGGTCGGGGGTGGGGTCTGTAACTCCCATCATTCTCGTTTCCTTAGATATTCATATCCGAAGCGGCAGCGGAGGCAGTCGCGGCGGTCGCAGTATTCTTTCTTGAGCTGGATGAGGGCCTGGGAGTCGCCGGCCGTCTTGACCTCCAGTCCGCACTCGCGCCACATGCGGATGATGTGGTTCTGCTCAGCCCGCAGCTGCTCGAGGAAGTCGAAGGCGCGGTCGCACAGCTCCTCCTTCTGACGATGTCGGCCGACGGCAAAGAGCATCGGGATGATGGTGTTGATGAGCAGGAGGTTTGTCGATGAAACCGAGAGATTTTTCGGATTTTTCGTGCTTTCTGAGCCAAACGTGTAGTGCGTCTCCCAGTAGGGTGTGACGTGGGTCTGCATCAGCTGGCGCGCCTTCTCGAGCGTGTCGCACTCGAGCAGTACGCTCAGTCCGGCCCGCCGCTCATAGTAGAGGTTGGCCAGCTGCGAGATGCGGATATGCGGAAAGTTCTGTGGGCGGAGCCGGAGGAATCGCCAGACGGCATGGTTCATCGGCGTCATCGAGAATTTATGCGCCAGGTAGAGGTATTCGTTGCGCAGCCGCTGGAAGTAGCCCTCCTGCAGGGCCGCCTCACGATAGCGCTCCGGCACGGCCGCCTCGTCGAGCAGTCCGGCCTGGCCCATGAAGATGGCCTCCACCTGGAACAGGTCGTCGCGGTGCTTGCCGACGGCACCGAGGGGCACCTGCTGGGCCCACAGCTCGAAGGCCTCGCCGTTGATGCCGAAGCCGTAGTTGCGGGCCAGGGTGACGAAGTAGGCGTCCTCCCACGAGCCGTCCTTCAGCCGGGCGCGCTGCTCGATGGCGCGCGTCTTCTGCTCCAGCCGCTCGGTCTGCAGGGCAGCCATCCAGGCATGCACCATGAGGGGCGTCAGCTGCGGGATGATCCTGTAGCAGGGCGGATAGTGGTCGGTGCGGAGCAGCTCCTCATAGTGCTCGCCGACCTCGCGCGGCACCTCGACGACCATCTGCGGCACGTACTGGCCCTGCGAGTTGCGCACGTCGGCATCGGCCTCGGCGACGACGTGGAGCACGACGTTGTCGTAGCGCGGGTCGCGGTCGTGATGGTGCACATACCAGTCGCTCGAGCGCACGTGTATCTCGACGTTGCCCACCCAGAGCGTGCCCCCGATCTTCACCTTCGCGTTGAAGAAGTCGGGCCCCGCGTTCTGGTTGTGCAGCCCGGGGTCGAGCAGCTCGACGTCGCGGCCGTCGGTCGTCGCCAGCGGTCGCAGCGGCAGCATGCGGTGCTTCCAGACGTAGTGTAGCAGTCGTTCCTCCATGCTTGTAATATTATTCTTCTATATAACTAAGTTACAGACCCCACCCCCAACCCCTCCCCTTGAAGGGAGGGGAGGAGCCCCTCCCAACCTCCCCCAAGGGGAGGAGTGGCTACCGCGCAGCCCGACGGGGATGACGGCGCAGCTTCTCCCCTCCCTTCAAGGGGATGACGGCGCAGCTACTCCCCTCCCTTCAAGGGGATGACGGCGCAGCTACTCCCCTCCCCTCAAGGGGAGGGGTCGGGGGTGGGGTCTGTATTATTATAATTCATTTTTACTTTCGATTATTCGAAAAGTTTGTTGCAAAGTTAGGCATTATCTGCGAAAAATGTGTAACTTTGCACCAAAATAATTCCTAAAACAATGAAAAAGACCAAACTACTGCTCGTCCTGGCCATGGCCGTGCTGACGTCGGCGCCGGCTGCAGGACAAAAGAAACCAACCGTCGAGAAGCGCGAGCGCTTCGAGTTTTCCTTCGAGCTGCCGGCCTACGTCGAGCAGCTGAAGCAGGAGCTGACCTATCCCCTGAGCTGGGAGAACTCGGGCATCAAGAGCTTCAAGAAATGGCAGAAGAAGGCCCGCCAGCGGGTGTTCGACTGCATGATGACGCCCCCTCGTGCGGCCGCCGCATGGGACATGAAGATCGTGGCCGAGGAGCAGCGCGACGGCTACCGCGCCCTGCGCATCGCCTTCAATCAGAACGCCTATGCCCGCACGGAGGCGCTCGTGCTGGTGCCAGACGGCGAGGGTCCCTTCCCGGCCGTCAACCTGCTGCACGACCACGGTGCCCACCTCTATATCGGCAAGGAGAAGATGATCCGGCCGTTCGGCGTCGAGCAGGCCGTCATCGACGATGCCGACGCGTGGGCCAAGAACCTCTACGGCTCGCAGTACGTCGGCGACTATCTGGCCCGCCACGGCTACGTCTGCTTCTCGGCCGACGCACCCATGTGGGGCGAGCGCGGCCGCGAGGAGGGCGTCGACCGCTCCAAGTACGACATCATCGCCGGCAACATGATGATGCTGGGGCGCAACCTCTGCGGATTCATGCACTACGACGACATCGCGGCCACCGAGTTCCTGGCCACGCTGCCATGGGTCGACCCGCAGCGCATCGGCTGCATGGGATGCTCGATGGGGGCCTATCGCGCATGGATGCTCGCAGCCCTGAGCGACCGCATCCGGGCGGGCGCCGCCATCTGCTGGATGGTCACCACCGACGTGCAGATGTCCACCGCGGACGGCAAGCGCGAGTATGGCGGCTTCGCCAACTGTCTGCCCGGCCTGCGCCAGTGGCTCGACTATCCCGACATCGCCTCGCTGGCCGCGCCGAAGCCGATGCTCTTCATCAATGGCACGCAGGACCACCTCTTCCCCGTGCGGGGCGTCAAGAAAGCCTTCGAGCAGATGCACCGGACGTGGCGCCGACTGGGTGCCGACGACCGGCTGACGACGGAGCTGTGGGACGTGCCCCACTCCTGCGGCGTGGAGATCCAGAAGTACATGCTCGACTTTTTCAACCGAAACTTGTAGCCCGCATTGCGCAAGCAGCGCCATATATCCTCTCTTGAATTAAACAAAGAAAGAACGAGAAACGGTGCTTTTTGAAAGTAATATACCCCTATATTACCTTCAAAAAGCACCGTTTCTTCATTTTCTCCGGATTGCCGCCCGGTTGGACTTCCAGCCCTCAACGCTTCATCCCCCTATACTCCTAAAATCCCAGAATCCTGAAATCCTTAGAATAAACAAAAAACAACTCCTTAGAATAGAACGAAATCACAACTCCTCAGAAGAGTCGTCAGCGCGACGGCCAGCAGCTCGGCTGCGAGGCAGAGGCGCAGGCTGACGCGGAGGTCGGCAGTGGTGAGCTCGCGCGGGTTGTGGCCGATGTATGGCTTGACGACGGCCTCGCCGAAATAATCGTGGGTGCCACCGAACCGGCAGTCGAGGCACCCGGCCAGCGCCGCCTCCGGCCATCCGCTGTTGGGCGACGCATGGCACGGCCCATAGCGGCGGACGAAGGGCAGGAGCCGTTCGCGGTGCGTGCGGTGTGTGCCCAAGAGCAGGGCCATGCGATAGCCCGCGAGCATGAGGAGGGCCGTCAGCCGTGCGGGAACGAAGTTAGCTACGTCGTCGATGCGGGCGGCCCAGCAGCCGAAGTCGCGGTAGCGCTCCGAGCGATAGCCGATCATCGAGTCGAGCGTGTTGACCATCTTATAGGCCATCATGCCGGGCACCCCCAGCAGCGCCAACCAGAACAGCGGCGCCACAACACCGTCGCTCAGGTTCTCGGCCAGCGTCTCGAGGGCGGCCGTGCGCACCTCCTGGGCCGACAGCCGCGCCGTGTCGCGGCCGACGATGCGGCTCACCTGTCGGCGGCCGTCGTCGAGCGAGCGGTCGAGGGCGAGGAAGACGTCGCGCACCTCGCGCCGCAGCGTCCGCCCGGCCAGGCAGAAGAAGATGAGGACGACGCTGACGACCAGGGCTGCCCCCGCCGACCATCGGTTGACGGCATCGATGAGCAGCCATGTCAGCAGGAAGACCAGCAAAATACTTCCCACGGCCAGGGCGGCGCCCGCGGCTTTGCGGCGGCGCCCGCGGTTAAGCCGGTGCTCCCAGAAACTGATCCATCGGCCGAAGCCCACCACGGGGTGCGGCAGCCAGGCGGGATCGCCCAACAGCTGGTCGAGCAGCCATGCCAGGGGCACGACCAGACGTGACATCAGCAACATAGTTCGTTCCTCTTAACTAAGTAACAGACCCCACCCCCGACCCCTCCCCTTGAAGGGAGGGGAGCTGCTGCGCCGTCATCCGCGGTAAGCAGTGCGGTAGCCACTCCCCTCCCCTCAAGGGGAGGGGTCGGGGGTGGGGTCTGTAATGTTATACATTCATATTTACTTTCGTTAATCGAAAAGTTACCTGCAAAGTTACGAATAATTTTGCAGAACGGAACTATTTCACCACCACTTTTTTACCGTCGACGATGTAGACGCCCTTGCCGAGAGGACTGCCGCCCTTCAGCTTCTGGCCGGCCATGTTGTAGGTGCCCTTGGCGGGCAGAGGCCGGACGGTGAGCGAGGTGATGGCGGTGAGCTGATAGCGCAGCTCGGCAACCTCGCTGTCGGCATAGCCCGGGGCGGTGGCGATGGCCTTGATGACCATGTCGTCGGTCAGGGCGATGGGCGCGGTGTAGCGCTGGCGCGTCGGGCTGTCGCAGGGGCAGCTGTCGTCGAGCGTGTAGTAGATCGTGGCCCCGGGCAGACTGCACGAGAGGGCAATCATCGTCCCGGCCTCATAGCCCTGACCGGGCTGATAGTCGGCCACGGGCATGGGACAGACAAAGCCCGCCTCGTCCTTCACCTCGACGACGACGACGGTCTGCACCGAAGGATTGTCCTCCATGTGCAGCACGACGGCCGTCGTGCCGAACGCCTCGCCCGTGACGGTCAGCACGGCGCGGCCCTCAGCGTCGAGCGTGAGGACGTCGACGGGCGTGCTGGCCACCATGTCGCCCAGCATCTTCACCGTCACCTTCCGTCCGGCGGCAGCCTCAATGGGCAGGGCCTGGACGGCGAGCGTCGACGACTGGTCGTAGACGACGTGGAGGGCGCTGTCGGCCACGAGCTGCTCGACGACCTGTTCGATGTCGAAGTCCTGCGTGAACGGCTGTCCCATCGCGACGCCGGCATAGCTCTCGACGGCGCCGCTGACGGTGAGCGTCAGCTTCTGTCCGGCGGGCAGGGTCGCATCGGGCACAAAACGCACCCTCTGGGCCAGCATGCTCTGCTCGGTCAGCCCTTCGGCGCCGACCAGCTCAAGCCGTCCGGCCACGGGCTCACCACTGCGGCTGATGCTGACGCGGCCGTCGGCCGTCAGGGATGTGCCGAGCATGTACTTGTCGAAGTCCACCAGCACCTGGCGCGGCGTGGCCTTCACGCCCGCTACCTGCGGCTCGCCGAGCTGCATCATGGCCTGGTTGACGTCGAGTTGCGGCGGCGGCACGGGCAGCCATTCTGAGTACTCCGTGCGGTAGCCCTGCTTCTCATACTTCACCTGCCAGAGGCCCGTGGGCACCATCCAGCCGTATTCGCCGTTCTCGTTGGTCAGCTGCGGGTTCACCTGACCGTAGTGCTCGGCGTCCCACATCGTCACGCGGTCCACCTCGTCGCCATAGATGTCCTTCACCGTCTCCTTATAGAACACGGTGGCCGTGGCGCCTTCGAGGCGGTTCGACTGGACACCCTCGTAGACGAAGCCAGAGGGGTCGAGCGTGCCGTCGGACGTAGGCTTGAAGGGGCCGGGGCCTTTCTTCTTCGGATATTCCGGGCAGGAGCCCTCCTCCACGCACTTCGGACAGTTGCCGCCGCAGCCCTGATGGCACTTCAGCTCCGACCGCTCGATGGAAAACACCTCGAGGGCGGCCTCCATGCGCTCCTCGTACATGCTGTTCGAGAGCATCGTCAGACCGATCTTGGCTATAGCCAGAGCCAGGCCCGAGAACGAGGCGCCGCTGGTGGGGATGAGTGCGGCGAAGCATCCCAGCGAGGCCACCAGGGCCACGATGTCTGACGAGATGGCCGTGATCATGTAGGGCACGCACCATCGTCCGAACGAGTCGATGTCGCCCCGCAGCTTGTCGGCGGCCGCCTGGTCGTCGGGGCACGGGTTGGGTATGGCCTGGCGGATCTTGTTCAGCGCCATGCCGTTGTCGCGGAACTTCGAGTAGGTGGAGTAGAGCGACCAGAGGCTGGCCAGCGAGCCGGCAAACTTGCCCACCTTGAACTTTGTGCAGAACGAGCGCACCTTCTCCAGTCCGCTGGTGCGCAGCAGGTTGAGCTCCAGCTTCGACTCCAGCCACCAGCGCTGCATGCGGCTCAGGTTGGGGTCGGCCAGCTTCTTGCCAATCTCGACCGAGGTGTTCTCGGCCATGTAGATCCAGTAGTTGAACTTCGTGATGGAGGCTTCGGCCACCTCGGCAATCTTGCCCAGATAGTCCTGGAACTTGTCGAGATATTCGCCCATCTTCTCCAGACTCTTCACCCAGTCGCCGTCAGCCTTCGACGAGATGTTCATGCGGGCGGCAGCCGCGCCGCTGACCGTGATGCGCAGGTCGTTCTTCAGGTCGACGAACTCCCATCCGCCGTCGGCGCGGGCCAGGGTGTAGACGCTGGTGCCGTCGTCCAGCCGGCCCTGCTCGTAGCCCTCGGCCTTGAGCAGCGCCTCGCTGGTGCCGGCGGCGCTGCTCGTCGTGATGCCCTCGGCCAGGTCGGCAGCCAGCTCGTTGAGCTTCTGGGCATAGCCGCTGATGCCGGCGAAGAAGTCGGCGATGGCGCCACCCTCCTGCCACAGCGCATCCACCTCGGCGATAAGCTGCTCGACGGTCTTCGTGCTCACGTCCGGAGCAGCGTTGACGTCGAGTCCGCGCCACTGCATGTACTCGGCCAGCTTCCGGTCGATCTGCTCGGTGGGGATGGCCCCCTCGTTGCCGGCGGCGACGGCCGTCTCGCCCTGGGCGATGAGCGTGCCGAGGTCGCCGAGCAGGTCGGCACCCTCGCCCTCGTCGGCCCGGAACTGCTCGTCGAACCAGCTGACGACGTCGTCGGCCGCCTGTCGCGAGCCGATGGCCTCACGGTGGTAGAAGGGTTCGACGAGCACGCTGTTGGGGATGTTGCGTGTGTTGAACTTCGCGTAGGCTATCCAATGATTTTTGCGTTGGTTGTAGTGTGCCCAGGCGATGGTCTCGCCGCCGTCGGGACCGTCGCCCCAGATGTGGAGTGCCACGGCGTAGACCTTCGTCGTGTCGTTGTCCGAGAGGTTCACCTCGAAGGTGAAGTCGGTGTTGTATCCGTCCTCATTGCTGTAGCCGTAGGAGGCTGGCGAGGCCTTGCCCGTCTGGTAGTTGAACAGCACCTCCTGGCTCTCGAGGTGAGCGGGATGGTGGTTGAAGAACTGCATGCGGGTCCACAGCGGCGCCACGCCGTTGGGGTCGTAGACGACGGTCTTCGCCTCCGTCTGGTAGCTCGTGTCCTTCCATTTGTAGGGCTTGATGACGGCGTAGATGTTGTGCTTGCTCAGCGACGTGGGGCTGCTGAGCTGGCACTGGGCCTGCCAGCTGCCGTCCTTCTGGATCTGCGCCTGGCCGATGGGCGTGCCGTCGTCCATCACCGTCACCTCGTAGTAGGGCGGGGCGGGCGGCGTCCAGACTGCAGCGGCGCTGCTGGCGCGGCGGGGGCCACGGGCACCGGCAGGCTCTTCTTCCTCATAATACTGGGTGGTGCCGCTGACGATGAACGAAGGCTGGACGAGCAGCTCCTGCACGTAGATGCCCGACTTGCTGACGCTGACGTCGGTCGTCTCGAGCACCTCGCGGTACTGCTTTCCGCCGAGCGTATAGCAGAGGTAGGCCTCGGGCATGGACATGCCGGCCTCGAGGGGCACCGTCGTGATGCTCATGCGTCCGCCCTCGTCGATGTGAGGCCACTCGACGGTGAGCTTGCGGTTGTAGCGGTCCCAGGTGGCCGTGGCTGCCGTCATGGCGATGCCGCCGGAGCGATAGTCGCCGCCGGTGGTGATGTCGTCGATAGATACAGGCAACATCCAGGGCTTGCCGCCCATGTAGGGCTGGTACTGGCGGTAGCTCCTGTAGGCCGTGGGGATGGAGAACCCCTCGGGCAGATAGAACTCCAGGCGGCAGTCGGTCGGATAGAGGCTCGCGTCGTAGCTGCTGCCATAGGTGCGCTCCTTCAGCCCCGCGAAGGCCACCTTGACGCCGAAGGCGCAGTCGTAGCCCACCTTTGCCTCGGTCGGACTGCCCACGCGCCGCTCGCTGAGGTTCGTCTCCAGCTGCGTCTGGGTGTAGGGCACGCGACTGAATGCGACCTGGGCCATGTGGCCCTGGCTGACGCTGACCGTCTGGGCCACGTAGTCCTCGTCGGCGGTGTAGAGCTCCAGCTGCCGGCGGCTGTTGATGCCCTGGTACTGCGGTCCCTTCGACATGGCAGCCACGAGGTAGTCGCCGTCGGGCAGGTCGGTGAACGTGGCGAAGGTGCGGTCGCCGAACTCATGCTTGGTGATCAGCTCGCCCGTCCCGGCATTGAAGAGCAGCACGGCGGGATGGCTGCTGACCGACATCGAGTAGCGGGCATGGATATAGCCCCGCTCGACGATGGGCAGCACGATGCTGACCATGCCGTCCTCGCCGACGGTGCCCTCGGCCTCGGCGGGCTCCACCCTGCCGCGGGTGTCGGTGGCGCTGACGTGCAGCCGTGAGCCCACGGGCAGGGCGCTGTAGAGGACGTAGGCGGGATAGCGCACCAGACAGTCGCTGATGAGCGTGTCGCGCCCGTCGGGCAGCGTGGCGGCGAACGTGTACTCCAGGCTACGGCCGTCGCTGTAGCCTTGCTCCACGGCGGGCGTCTCACCGTCGGCCACGGCGGCCTGATAGGTGTGGCTGAGCAGGATGGTGGTGCCGCGGGCCGGCTGGAAGACGGTGCGGAAGACGGTGGTGTCCCGCAGGTTGGCGTTGAACGACTGTGCACCGTGCAGGGGCGACGTCACGGTGACGGTGCTCATCGTGGCGGCCACCTCACCACTGGCGCGGCCGTCGCTGCCGGTGGTCAGCAGGGTGCGCGCACCGGTGGTGCCGTCGGGCAGCACCTGCGCCACGTCGACGGTGGCGCCGCCGATGCCTTGTTGCGTCAGCGAGTCGACGACGGTGAAGCTGGCGGTGGTCGTCGCGAGCTGTCGGAGCTGCAGGCGGATGGCGGTGTCGGCGCCGTCCTGTCCGACGACGTATCTGACCGTGTCGGGCTGCTCGTAGCGGGCGGCCAGCCGGTGGCCTAAGAGCATGAAGACGCTGAGGGCGTCGCCGTCGAGCACGTCGCTGATGGTCGTGCCCCGCTTGAGGTAGGTGCCGTCGGCCTTACGCCACGTCACGGTGTAGTCGTCCTCGTCGACGACGCGGCCGTCGCTGCCCTCGAGGGCGACGGTCAGCGTGCGGGGTGTGCGCAGGTTGCCGAAGCAGATGCTCTGGTCGGCCTCGCCCACGAAGATGTTCTCCAGCCGGGCCGCCACGTCGCCCGTCGTCGTGCGCAGCACCAGGTCGTAGACGGTGTTTGCCGTCAGATAGCGGAACTCGTAGTCGTTGTGCGGGCCGACGAGCTGAGTGCGCTTGATGCCCGAGCGACGGTCGGTCAGCTCCAGGTGCATGCCCTTATAGAGGGCCAGCGTCGCGGCGTCGGCCTCAGCCATGAGGCAGACTGTCAGCGTGACGCCCGTGGCATCCATCGGCACGATGGTCATCTCCTTCCAGTAGTCGGCCGACTGATAGAGCGCGACGGCCTCGAGCGGCACGCAGACCACGATGTCCTTCGTGTCCTGGAAGGGCATGAACTCCTCGGCCTGCTCTGCCCCGCTGTAGAGCACCTTTTCGATTCTGAACTTGGGCGGCATCAGTGCGAGGCAGGTCAGCGTCTTCACGCACGAGCCCCAGAAGGCGGTGCTTTCGATGGTCGTGATGGTAGCGGGGAGCACCAGCTCAGTGAGGTTCTTCATTTGCTCCGCATAAGTCTCCTGATTCCAGTGGGCGGTCAGTTCCGTGGCTGTCGTGCGGCTGTAGTCAGCGAAGAACATGTTGGGGAAGTCGTAGCAACCGTTGATGATGTTGAAGTTGCTGCCGATGTCACGTGCACAGATGTAGCGCAGCACCTTGTAGCGGTCTTCACTATAGTTGAAGTTGTCGGGATAGCCGCTGCCGTTGTAGCGGTAGTCCTCGACGAGGGTGCCCGTCTCGGGATACCATCCGTTGGTGCCGGGCTGGTCGTTGGGCGTGGTGGGCGTGTAGCGGCAGACGATCTGCAGGTCGACGTCGCAGTCGGCCATGACGTAGTAGGTGTAGTCCCGGCCGTCGCGCCGCTCCATCACCTTTCCGCCCCAGTCGCGGAAGGGCACCTCCTGGCCGTTCTCCATTAGCTGCCAGAAGAGGTAGCTGCCGTTGGCGCCCTGCCACTGGCTCTTGATGTAGACGAGTGTTCCGGCGGGCAGCGTCATGTCGAGGTCGGTGGTGTCGCTCTGCAGTTTATAATCGTTACCGTCGATGCGATAGGAGACGAAGGCGTTCATCACGTGCTCAGGCTCGAGGGTTATTCTCAGCCGGTGCTCCGACGCGGTCTGCGCCGTGGCCGCCAGTGCCATCAGGCAGAGCAGGCATATATGGAATAGTCGTTTCATAGCTCTCTATATTAATAATATGTGTGGTGCTTTACTTGATGATTTTCCGTCCGTCCTTGATGTAGACGCCCCTGGCGGGCGTCGTGACAGGCTGGCCCAGCAGGTTGAAGCAGTTCTGAGTCCTGAGTTCATCGTTCTGAGTTGGGCTGACGCCAGTCGGCTCGGCATCGCCCAGGGCAATGACGAAGCGCTGGGGATGGCTGCCGGCGGAGGCGGTGAAGGTGTAGAGGCCCACGCCTGACTCCTCCCCGAGGAGGTTGGTGCGGGCTCCTGTCTCGTTGTCGATGAGCCAGACGGGGGTGTCGGCGGGGAAACCGCCGACCGCAGGGCTGGCCTTGATGCGGAGGGTGAGCGTGTAGGTGCCGCCCTCGGCGAGCCGCATGCCCAGAGGGATGATGCCGTCGGCGAGTGGCCGCTCGTTGATGGCGTAGGCCAGTCCGCTGGCGTCGGTGGTGTAGAGGAGGGTGGCGTCGTCGTCGCTCAGGAGCGGGGCGTCGTGGCCCAGGTCATAGCCCGTGGTTGTGACGGGGTTGATGACGAAGCGGGTGCTCCCCCCCCCCCTTGGGGAGGGGTCTGGGGTGGGCTCTACCGTCAGGTTATACACCGTGCGGTGGCGGTTTTGGTCGGCGCGTCGCAGGGCTCGTGCGCTGTTGGCCGGGGCGTCGCCCTTGACGAACGTGCCGTCCACCTGCCGGCGGTCGGCGCTGAAGGTGATCTCAGCCACGTCGTCGGGGCACTGCACGAAGATGGCCTCGTGGGGATAGAGCACGATCTCGTCGTCGAGGGCGCTGACGGCCTTCCACTGGTTGCTCTGATAGCGGGCGGTGTTGAGGATGAAGAAGGGTCCGTCGTAGTCGAGGCCGCGGATGTCGAGGAACGAGGGGAAGGGCATGCCCACGAGGTTCCAGTTGCGGTTGTGCAGGAACTCCGAGGCGTGGTGCTGCAGGGGCACGCTGATGTCGTCGCTGGTGGCGAAGTAGTTGGTGCCACCGGCGGCGGGCTTCAGGTGGTAGTAGCCCCAGTGGTAGCCCCACTTGCCGGTGTGGTCCTGCCATAGCTGCTGCTCGGGCATGACGGCATAGGCAGTGCCGGAGTGCAGCGTCTCGCCGGGCTGCAGGCGCACCCAGGTGCGGTCGAAGTCGGTGGCGGCGCGCGCCGCCCCGTCGTAGCGATAGAAGGTGACGGGGGTGTTGGGGTTGTCGCCGATGATGTCGCTGACGCGGACGTCGAAGGGCGGCGTGAAGAAATATTTCGACGTGAAGAGACAGCGCAGGTCAACGTCGTCGATGGTCGTGGTGCCGCGGTTGACGAAGCAGTCGTACTTCGACTGGCGATAGGACCAGTCGGTGCGGGCATCGAAGGTCATGCCCAAGTGGCCGATGCGCATCGTGGCGCCCTCGCTGACGGTCAGGCTGGGGTGATGGTCGCTCGACTGCTCGATGCCCGCGATGTCGTGCAGGGTGATCATGTCGACGTCGTACTTCGCCTGCTGCAAGGCGCTCGTGGGCGTGATTGTGACCCGGCCGATGATGTTCAGGTGCGACTGTCCGGCGTCGTCGAGCGGCTTGATGCTCTCTATTTGGTTATAGTCGGCATTGGCCTGATAGAGGTCTATCGACGCCCGGGGCACGTAGAGCGTGGTGGGGCGGTCGCGACTGATGAGGAACTCACTGTAGCTGTAGGGTGGCACCATGGCGCGCAGGATGACGCTGTCAGGATGGTGCTGGCTGTTGTCGCCGAGCATGCAGCCGCCCACGGAGAGGAGCGTCGAAGGCAGGTCGAGCACGCGCAGGCTGTCGCTGTAGAAGGCCCGCTCACCAATGCTGATGACGCCCTCGGGCACCACCATGCGCCCGTAGAAGCCGCCGTTGAAGGCATAGCGGCCTATCTGGTGCAGACGCGACGGCAGGCGCACTTCCGTCAGGGGCACTTTTTCAAAGCAGAAGGGGCCGATGTAGGTGACGCCGTCGGGGATGTCGATGCGGGTGAGCGACGTGCACTTCGCGAAGGTCGAGCCGCTGAGACAGGTGACCGACCGCGGGATGTTGACCTCCGTGAGGCTGGTGCACTGGTTGAAGGTGCCGTCGAGGGTGCGGATGCCCTCGGGCAGGCGGACGCTCCTGAGCGCCGAGCAATAGCCGAAGGGGGCGTTGGCAATGCTGTCGACCGTCTCGGGGATGGTGACGTCGGTCAGCTGCTGGCAGTCGCGGAATATCTCGCGCTTCATCGTCGTCATGCTCCGAGGCCACACCATCTTCTCGATGCCGCTGCCCCAGAAGGCATACTCCTCGACGTCGCGCAGCGTCTCGGGCAGGACGGCCTCCCGGAGCGCCTTGGTGTTGGCGTAGGCCTCGCGGCGGATGGTGGTGACGGCGGCGGGCAGGTCGAGCGAGGTGATGGCGGTGCCCGAAAAGAAATAGTTGGGGATGACGGTGAGGTCGTCCGGCAGCCGCACCTGCTCCAGGGCGTAGCAGTGCCAGAAGGTGGACGTGCCCACCATCTTCTCGTCGGTCAGCCCGTCGGAAAACGTGAAGCTCTTCAGGTTGGCACAGTCGCAGAACGTGCCGTCTCCGTCGATGACGACGCCTGGCGGCAGGGTGTAGGACGTCAGGCCGGTGTTGCGGAAGACATTGCCGCTGAGGGTGACGCCCGTGCCCTGGAACGTGACAGTGGTCAGGCTCTGGCAGTTGCGGTAGGCCGAGTCCTCGATCTTGGTCACCGTGGCGGGGATGGTGACGGCCGTCAGGGCGGTGCCGCTGAAGGCCCAGCTGCCAATGGTGGTGATGGCCGGCGGCAGCTGCACCTGGCTCAGGTTGGTACAGTCAGCAAAGATACTGTTTCCTATCGCAGTCATCCCACTGGGCAGCGTGATGCTTGTCAGCGACTTGCAATTCTGGAAGGCATTGCTGCCGATAGTCGTCACCGTCGGCGGAAGGGAGAAATTCTGAAGACTGTCGCAGCCGTTCAGGGCCTGCGACGCAATATCGGTGGCCACCGACGAGAAGACGATGGTCTTCAGCCGCTTTTTACCCGACAGCGACATGGCTTTCATCGCCTCGTTGTCGGTGCCGGCAAGGTCGAGCGACGCGAGGTTGGTCATCTGGTTGCGGATGACATTGTAGTCGTCGCGGTTCAGCGTGCCGCTGACGGTGAGCGAGGTGACGTCGGTCATCTCGCCCAGCTCCTCGATCTGCTCCATGATCTTCACGAAGAGCGTGCCGGGCTCATCACAGTGCACGCTGACGGAGAGTCCCGTCTGAGCATTGGTGCTGACGACGGCGAAGAGCGTCAGCAGGAGGGTGAGTAGCAGTCGTCTTTTCATAAATAAATGGTTTGTCTGTTAAGTGAATACGTAATACAATGCCGCAAAAATAGTGGTTTTAGCATTAAACAGACTGACATAATCGGAAAATCGGCTGACATTTTCGGAATTTGGCAGTAAATAGTTAGTTTAGGGATATTCTTGCAGCCCCCCCCGATAGATGATAAACGGCCTCAAAGAAGTCACTATTTGTAAAGGAAATTCACAACAGTTTGTCCGCTTTTTACAACCACCTGATAATCAGAGTTATTACAAAGTAAGAAAAAAAAAGCGGTGCTTTTCGATGAGAGAAGTGCCGCTTTTCGAGCAGAAAAGCACCGCTTCTCTGGCCGAGAAGCGGTGCTTTTTCGCTAAAAGAGCGCTCAAGTGTAAAGAAAATTCTGATTTTAAAGAAGCACTCTGCTCATTGCTGCTGGACCCACTCGCGGGCGGTCATGCCGGTGATGGCCTTGAAGGTGCGGAAGAAGGAGCGCTCGTTGGCGAAGCCCGACTCGAAGCTCACCTCGGTCAGCTTCATGCCGGGATGGCGGCGGAGCAGCTGCTGGGCGTGCCGGATGCGATAGGTGTTGACAAACTGCGAGAAGGTCTGGCGGCGGCTCTGCTTGATGCAGTCGGTGATGTAGCGGGTGTTGGTGCTGAGGGCCGACGCCAGGTCGGAGACCTTCAGGTCAGCATTGCGAAACATCTGCTGCTCGTCCATCAGCTGGCAGATGCGGTCCATCAGGGCGCTGTCAGGCCGGCGGGCCGTAGCCGGGTCGGCCTCAGCGGCGGGCGCTTCGCCTGACCGCCGCCGCCGGCGCATCAGCCACATGGCGGCCAGGGCGAGGGCTGCGGCTGCAGTGACGCCCGCGAGCAGCCACCGCCTTCCGCCGGCAGCCGATGTGGCGGATTGGTCCTGACCCAGATGGATGAGCCAGGCCGAGGGGGAAGGGAAGAAGTTGTTGGCCACGAAGTCGGGCTGGACGACGCCGCCCACGACGGCCAGGTCGCCCTCGGGGGTGAGCGCCGACAGGCTGTGGAAGGCGCAGTCGGGCAGCGGGTCGGTGTAGCAGAGCGTCAGCCTCGCTTTGGCGCCCTCGCCGGGCAGTGCGCGCAGGCTGGCCTCGGTGAAGAGGGGCGCATAGTCGAGACAGAGGGCATAGAAGCGGAAGTGGCGGTCGCAGCCGGTCAGGTAGGCGCGCTGACGGCTGCGGTCGGCATGGACGAGGAAGGAGTAGAGGATGGAGTCGCCGGTGACGGGCGACAGCAGGGGCACGGGGTGGTCCGTGGGCACGAGCGTGAAGCACGTGTCGCGCAGCAGGACGAAGGCTATCGCGCCCGACGGATAGCCCGGCACGAGAGGCTGGGCGTGGGTGTTGCGCTCGACGGTGAAGAGCGAGGCGTAGAATCCCCGCCGCTCGTCGCCGACAAAGGCGTCGCTGCTGTTATAGGCGGCCTGGGCGGTGCGCGGGCGCCACTCTTGCAGCAAGGGCGGAGAGAAGGGCTCGCCCCGCAGACGGTCGACGACGATGCTGTCGTAGCGGCCGCCCCGGACGTCATAGTTGCTCAGGATGAACACGTCGTCGCGCGCGACGCGGAAGATGAATGGCGAGGAGCGCTGGACGGCCGGGGCCTTGACGCGACGGAAGTGGCGGCGACCGTCGAACAATTCGATGGCGTCGTCGGCGTACCAGTTGCCGCTGACGACGACGCGGCCGCTGTCGATCTCGGCGCCCGACAGCAGGGTGCGCTTCTGGTCGAGGGTGCCGAAGCCGGTGAACGAATGGGTCGCCGGGTCGTACATCTCAACCTCGTAGCTTTGGCCGATGCCCAGGTTCTTCTCGTGGCCGCCGGCAATGAGCACCCGGCCGGAGCTGAGGGGCAGCGCCAGGCCGTCGTCGTGGGCGTAGACGGTGTTGACCAGCTGCCAGCGGCCGTCGACGTAGTGCTCGGCGGTGGGCGTGGGGACGAAGCCGGTGGTGTGGCCGCCGATGACCATCAGTCCGTCGTCGGCATAGACCACGCCATGTCCGCCGCGCGGCACGTTCAGGTCGGGCAGCCGCTCGGCCGCCACCTTCTGCGTCGGACACTGTTCATCAGCCTTGACTCCAGCGGCAGACAGGGCAAGAACGCATAGAAGGATCCATTGTGCTCGCATTCTGATCATTCTGTTAGCTTTTGTATCGGCAAAAGTACGAAAAATCCCGCAAAGAGCCAAGCTTTTACGGGATTATGTTGCATATATGTCAGCAAACGGGGGCTTTAAGCGCCCGGAGGAGGGCATCGTCCTCCTCGGGCGACTGCACGGCGATGCGGAAGTGGGCGGGGGTGAGGCCCTGGAAATTGGCGGCGTCGCGGATGAGCAGACCGTCGCGGCGGGCCAGGCGCTCCTTCAGGTCGGCGGCCGTGCCGTGGCGCAGGCGACAGAGCAGGATGTGCGAGTCCGTGGGATGGACGTCGACAAGGCCAGTGGCCTCCAGCGCGCGGGCCATGCGCTGCGCCTCGCTGACGAGCGCGGCCGTCGGGAGGGTATAGTCGTGGGCGTGGGCCAGCAGATAGAGGGCGGCCTCGTGCGCCAGCGAGCCGATGCTCCATGGCTTCTGGCGGCGGCGGAGGGCAGTCATGAGGGTCTCGCAGGCCGTGACGAACCCCAGGCGCAGACCGGGCACGGCGAAGCGCTTGGTCATGGAGTGGAGCATGACGACGTTCCTCCGGCTGACGCCCTCCCGTGGGGTGAGCAGCGGGCGGAGCGTGAACGGCGCGTAGCTGGCGTCGACGACGAAGAGCGTCTGGGGATGATTGTCGATGAAATCGGCGAAAAAGTCGCGGTCGACGACCGTTCCCGTCGGGTTGTTGGGGTTGCAGAGCCATAGCAGCCGGCAGTCGGCGGGCAGGTCGGACAGCTTGTTGATATATATAATATGGTGACCGCTGAGCCGGCAGGCGTCGGCATATTCGGCAAACGTGGGGGCGAGGATGGCGGTCCGACTGCCGGCAAAGGCCTCTGCGACGAGGTAGATGGCCTCGGTGGCCCCGCTCGTCGCCATCACCTGCTGTTCTTGCAGGTTCAAGGCCTCAGCGATCCTCTCCTCCAGCTGCGCCGCCGTCGGCTCCGGATAGCTCTCTATTGAGCTCAGCCGGCCGGCCAGATGGGCATAGAGCCCCTGGTGGTCGAAGTGGTTGTAGACATTCGAACTGAAGTTGACGCGGATGCAGTCGTAGCGGTAGAGGTCGTCGCCGTGTCCGTAGAGCATATCGGTAGGTGGTGTTTAGCGTTGTTTGAATTTAGAGACCCCACCCCCAGCCCCTCCCCTTGAAGGGAGGGGAGTAGCTGCGCCGTCATTCCCTGCGTGCAGTGCGGCAGCCACTCCCCTCCTTCGGAGGGGTCGGGGGAGGCTTTCTCCCCTCCCTTCAAGGGGAGGGGTTGGGGGTGGGGTCTCTAACTTCTTCATATTAATATAGTAAACTAAGATTTGAGCATCTGATATATCCGCTCCATGTCGACATGTCGGCGCACATGGTCGGCCAGCAGGTCGTACTGGCGGTCGCGATAATCATCGATGGATTCGGCGATTTCTGCATGTGGCGCCTGTTCGCCGAGGACGAAGTCGATGACGGGCGGGTTGTCCAGGCAACCGTGGATGTAGGTGCCGATGACGTGGCCACTGACGACGATGGGGTCGTCGGCCGTCGAGCGGCCCTGATGAATCTCGTAGCCGCGGCAGCGCTGCCCCTGGAAGCGGAACTCCACCTGACGGGTCGTCTTCTCGGGCGTCATGACGGTCCGCATGGGCAGGAGGCCCAGGCCGGGCAGGGAGGTGACGTCGCCCCCCTCGATGCCGTCAGGATCGTCGATGCGACTACCCAGCATCTGGAATCCGCCGCAGATGCCGACGATGGTCTTGCCCTCGGCGTGGGCCTTGAGGATGGCGGCGGCCATGCCCGAGCGGCGCAGGTGGTAGAGGTCGTCGAGCGTGGCCTTCGTGCCAGGCAGGATGATCGTGTCGGCCGCGTCGAGGTCGGCCGGGTCTTTTGTGTAAAACATGTGTACTCGCGGGTCGCGCTCCAGCACGTCGAAGTCGGTGAAGTTCGAGAGGTGGCGCAGCATGACGACAGCGATGGAATGGGCCTTTTTTGCATCCGTTTTCGCGATTTTCTTCTTCTCGAGCACCACGCTGTCCTCGGCGTCGATGTGCAGGTCGGGCACGTAGGGCACGACGCCCAGCACGGGCACGCCGCAGACCTCCTCGAGCATCTGTCGCCCACGGTCGAAGAGGCGCAGGTCGCCCCGGAACTTGTTGACGATGATGCCGCGCATCAGCTGCTGGTCGGCCGCCGTCTGGAGCTTGATGCTGCCATAGCACGAGGCGAAGACGCCGCCGCGGTCGATGTCGGCCACGAGGACGACGGCCGCCCCGGCATGTCGCGCCATGGGCAGGTTGACGAGGTCGTGGTCGCGCAGGTTCAGCTCCGAGACGCTGCCGGCCCCCTCCATGACGACGGGGTTATAGCGGGCCGCCAGCCGGTCGAACGAATGGCACACCTCAGCCCTGAAGTCGAGCCCGTCCTTGCCCTCACCCGTCCGCCAGAAGTCGTAGGCATCGCGGTTGCCGATGGGCCGTCCGTGGAGCACCACCTGACTGGTGTGGTCGCTGCTGGGCTTCAGCAGCAGGGGGTTCATGTCGGTGTGGGGCGCCAGTCGGCAAGCCTCGGCCTGCACGGCCTGCGCGCGGCCTATCTCCAGCCCGTCGGGCGTGGCGAAGGAGTTGAGCGCCATGTTCTGCGCCTTGAAGGGTGCAGGGCGATAGCCGTCCTGCAGGAAGATGCGGCAGAGGGCCGTGGCGAGGATGCTCTTGCCGACGTCGCTGCCCGTGCCGGCCAGCATGAGGGGTCTCAGATGTTCCATAATGATTCGAAGGATTGTTCGCCCCAGTACCAGTGGGTATAGCCGGCCAGGACGTTCTTATATTTATAAATAGGCGTGTCGACGGGCGCGCCCGTGGCTGACTGCTGCAGCACGAGCCGACGGACGTCGGGGGGACAGGCCGAGGGGCGCACCGATGAGTAGTGGAACTCATGGCCGAGAAGGGTCTGACCGCCGACGGTCAGCTGCCTATAGCCCAAGTGCAGGCGGGCGCCGTCCATCGTCGCGCTCATGGGCAGGACGCCGCACATGGGCCGCCCGTCGATGTCGCGACAGAGATACATGAACCCGCCGCACTCGGCCAGCACGCGTCCGCCCGCCTCGGCATAGTCGCGGATGGATTTCCGCATGGTAGTGTTATCAGAAAGCTGCTGGGCAAACAGTTCGGGATAGCCGCCGGGCAGATAGAGCAGGTCGCAGTCGGGCAGCGACCTGTCGCGCAGCGGGGAGAAGAAGACGACGCGGCCGCGGCGGGCCAGCGCATCGATATTGGCGCGGTAGGTGAAGTTGAAGGCCTCGTCGCGGGCCACGGCGATGGTCGTCGCGGAGGCGGAGGGGGCACTGGGCGTTGCGGCACTGCCGCAACGCACCGGACGAGAAGAGGCAGCAGGGACTGTGGCGACGGTGGCAGCAGCGAGCAGGTGGTCGAGGTCGACGTGGGCCTCCACCTCGTCGGCGGCCCTGTCGATGAGCCGCTCGGTCTGGCGCTGCTCCTCGATGGTCAGTCCCAGGTGGCGGCTGGGGATGACCAGGTCGGCATTGCGGCCGAGATAGCCCAGACACTCCGCGCCGGCGTCACGGCAGGCCTGCCGCAGGGTGGCATACTGCCGGTCGGAGGCGACGAAGTTGAACACGACGCCGGCCAGCCGAAGCTGCGGACAGAAACAGCGGAACCCATAGATGAGCGGCGCCACGCTGTAGGCCACGGCGCGGGCGCTGACCAGCAGCACCACGGGCACATCGAGCAGCATGGCCACCTCGGCCGCACTGCCTCTATAGGCGTCGTAGCCGTCGTAGAGGCCCATGGCGCCCTCGATGACCCGCACGTCGGCATCGCTGCCATAGTGGGCATAAAGCTGCTTGACATGGTCGGCCGAGGCCATGAACGTGTCGAGGTTGACCGACTCGCGGCCGGCCGCCTGACGGTGGTAGAGCGGGTCGATATAGTCGGGGCCGCACTTGAAGGGCTGCACGCCGAGGCTGCGTCGGCTGAGAGCCCTGAGCAGGCCCATGGTGAAGGTGGTCTTGCCGCACCCTGAGGAGGCGGCACCGATGAGCAGGGCTTTATCTTCTTTCATTTCTTCGGAGCAGGATGGTGAGGGCGATGGGGGCGCCGATGAGCGCCGTCACCGAGTTGATGGGCAGTGCGCCCTCCATGCCCGGCAGTCGGGCGATGAGGTTGCATACGAGCGCCAGCGACGCGCCGGCCAGCAGCGTGGCGGGCAGCAGCGTGCGGTGGTCGTCGGTGTTGAAGAGTCCGCGGCAGATGTGGGGCACGGCCAGTCCGAGGAACATGATGGGACCGCAGTAGGCCGTCGTGATGGCCGTCAGGATGCCGGCCGAGGCGATGATGAGCATGCGTGCCCGCCGGATGTTCAGCCCCAGGTTGGCGGCGTAGCGCTCGCCCAGCAGGAGCGTGTTGAGCGGCTTGGCCAGCAGCATCGACAGGGGGCACAGCACGGCCATCAGGGCGACGAAGACCCAGACCTGACCGCCGGTGACGCGGGCGAAAGAGCCCAGTCCCCAGATGACGTAGCTGCGGATGTCCTCCTCGCTTGAGAAATACTTCAGCACGCCGATGATGGCGCTGGCAATATAGCCGATGAGGACGCCGACGATGAGCAGCGTGGCCCGTCCGTGCACCCGCTGCGAGAGCCAGACGATGAGCGCCATGGCGGCCATCGCCCCGCTGACGGCGGCGACGGTCAGCGCCGTGTTGCCCATGAGTCCGAAGCGCGACATGAGGCCGCCGCCGATGGTGCCGTTGAGCAGCACAACGAAGGCGACGCCCAGCGAGGCGGCACTGCTGATGCCGAGCACCGACGGCCCGGCCAGGGGGTTGTGGAAGACGGTCTGCATCTCCAGTCCGGCCAGGGCCAGTCCCGCCCCGCAGGCGATGGCCGTCAGCGTCTGCGGCAGTCGGGTGCGCAGCACGATATTCGTGAAGACTTCGTTGTCGGAGCCGTTGCCGGCCAGGATGCCGACGACCTCGCCCATCGGTATGGGCACCGAGCCGAGCATCAGGTTGAGCAGGGCCAGCAGGGGAATGCTCAGTGCGAGCAGCGTCATTTTCATTGTTCGAGGATATGGATTTCGAGTGTCCCCGTGGGGAACACGGTTCTACAATGTTGCATACACAGGTCGCGGAGGGCCTCGAAGAAGGCGGGCGGCATGAGGGCCCACAGCTCGCGGGCCATCGTGACGGGCTGCAGGACAGTCTCCGCATCGCTGACGCCCACCGAGCGGGCCACACGGGCGAGGAACTCCTTGTTCATCAGCACCTTATGCGAATGGGTATCGAGATGTCCCTCGGCCAGTTTGACGGCCTTGCCGATCATGATGCCCAAGACCACGCGGCGGAAGCCCAGCGCATAGGCCTGGCGCAGACTGTCGCCGACGAAGTTGCCGTAGTGGATGACGCGCAGCGACGGCTCCCGCTTTGTCAGGGCCGTCTCGCCCCGCTTGCCTGAGGCCAGTCCGACGGCCGTGCAGCCCATGGCGCGGGCCACCTCCAGCTCGCGGCCGATGCTGCGGACGAAGGCCTCGTTGGAGAGCGGCGCGACGATGCCGCTGGTGCCGATGATGCTGATGCCGCCGACCACCCCCACCCTACTGTTGAACGTGCGCCCGGCCAGCTCGCGGCCGCCCTCGACGCTGATCGTGATGTCAAGGTCGGCGTCGGTCAGGGCCCGCACCTCGGCCTCCATCATCTGGCGCGGCACGGGGTTGACGGCCGGCTCACCGACGGCGATGCCCAGCCCGGGCAGCGTCACGCGGCCGACGCCCTCGCCCTGCAGGAAGCGGATGCCGCGGCCCTGCGGCTCGGCCCATGCGACGCGGGCGGTGATATGGCAGCCGCGGGTGACGTCGGGGTCGTCGCTGAAGTCCTTCGTCGCCGTCGCCGTGGCATATCCAGGAAATACCTCCGAATGGTCGATGCCGACCGTCAGCTTCTCGCCGTCGGGCAGCGCCAGCTCCACCTCGTCGGCCGCCTCGCCCAGCAGCCGCAGCGTGGCCGCCTTCACGGCCGCCGTGGCGACGGCCCCGGTGGTGAGCCCCGTGCGCAGGGGGAAGAAGTCGGGCAGCAGCGCCTCGATGGCCCGGCGAAGACCGTGGCGCCCGGTCACACGGCGCAGCGTGGCCCCCGGCGGGAAGCAGGCCGCATAGTCAGGCGCCGCGACGACGAAGATGCGCAGGCCCAGCTGGCGGGCCGCCTCGACCTTCGCCGCAAAGCCGCCGCTCGCGCCGCTCTCCTTGGTGATGACGGCGTCGCAGCCCGTCTGTTCCATCAGCATGCGCTCCTGCTCGGCCGTAGGCAACGGCGCATGGTCGTCGTAGAACACCAGCTGACCGGCCGTCAGACCGCTGTCAGCGGCCTGCTGCCTGCTCTCCTCGCGGTCGAGGATGCGGAAGACCGCCGGATGCTGTTGCCAGAACGGCTTCAGCCGGGCTATCGTGTTCACGCCTGTCAGAGCCAGCAGACGCCGGGGCGGATCGGCAGCCAGTCGCACCAACGCCTCCTCAAAGTCAGCACACCAGACGAGGTCGGGCGCTGGCTGCTGGCGCTGGCGGTCGATGCGCACGACCGGCAGACCGGCCGCGGCCACACTCTCGTGGAGCCCTTCGGCAAAGGGATGCGAGGCGTCGACGATGAGCCGCACGTCGTGCTCGCGGCAGAAGCGGCGGATGTCGTCGGCCGTCATCGTGCCGACCAGGCGCCGGCCGTGGTGCAACGTCACCTGCTGCCCATCAGTTCGTGTGGAATAGTAGAACGGCTGTCCTGCCTGCTCGCACACGTCGACCGCCATGCGGCCCTCCGTTGTTCCGCCAAAGATAAGAATCATAGGGTGTCGTCTCCTTTCCGGAAGAGGTGGGTGAAGTGGCGGTTGTAGAGCTCGGAGAGACCCTGACGGTTGTCGATGGCGTCGCCGACGACGAGCATCGTGGTGAGCGTCAAGTGGTTGTCGCGGACGATGCGGCTGAGGTCCTTCAGCTGACCGCGATAGATGCGCTGGTCGGGCCAGGTCAGGTGATAGCAGGCGGCCACGGGGGTCGACTCAGGATATTCCTCGAGCAACTCGCGCTGCACGTCGTCGACGATGGCGGCCGAGAGGAAAATGCACATCGTCGACTGCGAGCGGGCCAGCAGGTGCAGCTTCTCGCGCTCGGGCATCGGCGTGCGGCCCTCGCCACGGGTGAGGATGATGGTCTGCGTGCGCTCCGGGATGGTGAACTGCGAGCGCAGCTCGGCCGCGGCAGCCAGGAACGACGATATGCCGGGGGTGATGCGATAGCGCATGCCCTCACGGTCGAAGAAGGCCATCTGCTCCTGTATGGCGCCGAAGATGCAGGGGTCGCCGGTGTGGAGCCGGACGATGCGCTTGCCCTGGTCATAGAACGTCTTCATCAGCTGGCACTGCTCCTCGAGGGCCATCGCGGCCGACGAGCGGACGGTGGCGCCCGGCTTGTGACAGTCGGTCAGCTCGCGGGGCACGAGGCTGCCGGCATAGAGGATGAGGTCGGCCTGCTCCAGCAGCCGTCGGCCGCGCACGCTGATGAGGTCGGGGTCGCCCGGGCCGGCGCCGACGATGTCGATGAAGGGCCCGCCGGCGGCCTCTTCCGCCACGGCGAGGGTCCAGTTCCGGCCCTTCATTTTGTTTAAGACCAGGCGGCCGCCGTTGCTGCCGAGGATGGCGGCGGCCTCGCTGACGCTGGGCGTGCCGACATGTCGCTCGACGGTGGCGCTGGGTGTGGGCACGTCGATGCGCGCCAGTTCGTCGGCCGTGAAGAAGCGCACCGGCTCGTGCAGCTCGCCGATGAACGGTTCGTCGGCCTTCACGTCGATGGTGCACCACTCGCGGACGGCCTCGGGCCGGATGCCATGGCAGCGCAGCTCGTCGTGCATCTGGCTGATGATGTCGCGATAGTCGTCAGGCCGATGGGCCAGGCCGAAGCCGGCGGTGAGTACGCGGGGGATGAACTGGATCGTGGTCAGATGCCCGGGAATGGCGTGCACGTAGGGCGAGACGATGATCAGCAGGCGGCAGTCGGCGGCCTCGCTGACGTCATGGACGAGGCGGACGTGGTCGGGCATGGTCCGACGGAGATAGTCGGTGCCGGCGTCATGGGCGTCGATGAGCAGGGCCGTCGGCCGTCGGTTGACGAAGTCGAAGATGACCTTGTTCATCGCGACATCAGTAGCGACGGCCCACCCGAAGCGCTGCGCCAGCGTGTCGAGGGCCCATAGTTGCTGGTTGTCGCTCTGCGTGGTGACGACGGGCTCGACGCCCAGCGCGGCGGCCAGCCGGGCGGCCAGCGCGTTGGCGCCGCCCACATGACCGCTGACGACGGCGACGACGTGGCGGCCGGTCGAGTCGATGCAGACCACGGCGGGGTCGGTGTGCTTATCCTCGAGGCAGGGGGCGATGGTGCGGACGCAGATGCCCATGGCTCCGATGAAGACCAGTGCGTCGAAGTCGTGCCAGCGGGCGGCGACGTCGGCGCGGTCGAGGGCCTGGCCCTGCGTCTCCTGACTGACGATGTCGGCCACGCGTCGGCCGCCATCGCTGATGGTTATGATGGCTGTTCGCATTTCAGTATGTCGATGGGGTTATAGTCGTTGAGGGCAATATGCATGGTGGGCAGCTGGCGGAGGCCCAGCTCCGCGCAGGCCTCGGCGAAGAGCTGGCGGCTGGCGGGCGTGACGCTGTTCATCACGATGACGCCGCCGGGGGCGAGGCATGAGGCCACCTTGGCCATGATCTGCTTGAGCTGTCCGCCGTGGCCGCCGATGAAGACGGCGTCGGGGGTTGGTAGTGAAGAGTGAAGAGTGAAGAGTGAAGAATTTGCTGCCGCCCTATCGGACCTTTCTGCAGGGGTAGCAAGCTCTCCGTTCTCCGTTCTCCACTCTCCACTCAAGAAGTCGCCCATGTGGACGGCGATGCCGGGGGCGTGGTGGCGGCGCATGTTGTCGCGGATGATGGCCTCGCACTCGGGGCGGATCTCGAACGCCTCGATGCGCAGGTGAGGGAACAGCAAGCGGGCCTCGATGCTGATGCTGCCCGTGCAGAAGCCGATGTCCCAGAGCACATGGCGCCGACTGAGGTCGAGGGCCTGCAGGGAGAGCAGGCGGATGGGCATCTTGGTGATCATCCGTTCGCGACCGTCGAGCAGGGCGAAGTCGCTGTCGGGGATGCCGAACGGCCGCGGACTCAATGCGGCCGTGGCCTCGAGGATCAGGCAGTTGGGATGGCTGAACTCATGCGCGGCCGCCTCGCTGAGGGTGAGGGTGGTGATGCGCTCGCGGTCGGGATGGCCCAGATGCTCGCCGACGTGCATGCGATAGCCGGTGAAGCCATAGTCCGCCATGCGGCGGGCGATGGCGGCGGGCGTGTGCTCGCGGTCGGTCAGGACGCCGATCTTCGCAGTGCGCTCGATGAGGGCGCGGTCGAAGTCGGGCCAGGGGCGGCCCGTCAGCGAGACGATGCGCATGTCGTGATAGGGCATGACGAGGCGGTGGGCCAGCATCTGCAGCGAGTTGAAGGCCGGGAAGAGCTGCACCGCGGCCTCGGGCATGCGCTCGCGGATCGTGTTGGCAAAGCCGAAGAAGAGCGGGTCGCCCGAGGCGAAGACGGTCACGTGCGCCTCGTCGCCCAGCTGCCGATACTGCGCGAAGACGTCGTCGAGCGGCACGGTGATGTCGATCCATCGTGCGCCCGCCGGCAGCAGACGTCCGACCAGCTCATGATGGCGCCGTCCGCCCGAGAAGACACGCCCGCGGCGGATCACCTCGACGATCTCCGGGGGAAAGAACGGCGCCGGCCGGTCAGGAATGCCAATAATGTTGAATTTCATTTTTTTCTTCGGGATAACGGGATAACGGAATAACGAAATATCGGAATATCGTGATAACGAAATAACGAAATAACGGAATATCGACCTCGCGGCGGGGCCGGGCGGCGGCAGGCCGGCGGCAGGGCGCGGCGGCGGGCCGGGCGGGGCGGGGGCGCGGCGGCGGGAAGCCGGCGGCCGCCCCCCGGCCATCAGAGATCTCGGCCGGGGCGGAGCTGCGCCGCATCATCATAGCAGAGGATGGCGTTGCAGAGGGTCGCCGCGAGGTTGGAGCCGCCCTTGCGGCCCTCGACGATGATCTTGGGTATGTCGTGGAAAGGCTTCACCATGTGCTTCGACTCGCAGACGTGGACAAAGCCGACGGGGGCGGCGATGATGCCGGCGGGGCGGGCCTTGCCGCGACGGATGAGGGCACAGAGCTCCATCAGCGCCGTCGGCGCATTGCCGAAGGCGAAGAGGGCGTCGGGATGCTCCTCGACGGCCAGGCGGATGCCGGCCTGGGTGCGCGTGATGCCCTCGCGGTCGGCCATCTCCGCCACGCGGGGGTCGGCGAGATAGCACTTTGCCTCGACGCCCAGGCGCTGCAGGGCGCCCTTGCGGATGCCGCTCGTGACCATCGTGACGTCGGTGATGATGGTACGGAGCGAGCCCTCGCGCACCTTATCATAAAGATGCTCGACGGCCAGGGGGTCGGTGTAGAGGATGCGCTCCATGTCGAAGTCGGCCGTCGTGTGGATGGCGTGGAGCAGCGCCCACTGGTGGTCCGTCGGATAGTCATGGCGGCGGAGCTCGCCGGCGATGGTGCGGAACGACTCCATCATGATCTGCTGGCCGGGCTTGACGTCGGCACTGGCTGCGTCACGATAATAGCCACGCGGCGTAATCATCCTATTATCAGATACATAGGTCTGCGAATTGCCGATGATGACGACGGTGAACATATCGATGGCCTCGGGGTTCAGGTCGGCCAGCGTCGTCGTGACCACCTGCTGCTCGGGGCGGCCCGCCTGGCGCACATAGCCCACGGGCGTCAGCGCGCTGCGCTCCTCGAGGAAGAGCTCGCGCAGGCGGTCGAGCTGCCAGTAGCGCTCGACGCTGCGGGGGTTATAGACCGCCGTGACGAAGTCGGCCTGGGCGGCTGCCCGGATACGGCGCTCTATCACGGCCCAGGGCGTCATGAGGTCGCTGAGCGAGACGACGCAGAAGTCGTGGCCCATGGGCGCGCCGAGCAGGGCGGCCGCCTTCTGGAAGGCACTGATGCCTGGGACGACCTCGAGGTCGACGTCGAGGCCTTCGTCGCGCCGCATCTCGAACATGAGCGGTGCCATGCCGTAGATGCCGGCATCGCCGCTCGAGATGATGCTGACCGTGCGTCCCGTGGCGGCCTGGGCGAAGGCCAGTGCGGCCCGCTCGCGCTCGCGCTTCATGCCCGTGTCGATGCACTCGGCCGCGGGCTTCAGGTAGGGCCGTATGAACTGGAAGTAGTACTTATAGCCCACGACGACGTCGCTCGCGCCCAGGGCACTGACGGCGGCGGGCGTGATGTCCTCGGGCGAGCCGGGGCCGATGCCAACGATGTAGATCTTCATGCGTTTTGTTAAGTTTTATGACAGTTCGTGTTAAGTTTTTACAACCTATTGATAATCAGACGCCTGCAAATCCCGTTTCGAGAAGCGGTGCTTTTCGGGGAGAGAAGTGCCGCTTTTCGAGTCGAGAAGCGGTGCTTTTTGGCGCGAGAAGCGGTGCTTTTTGGAGCGCGGACGGGGTTATGTAAATTATTTTCGTGGTTCTTTCGCGGGAATTGGACATTGGTGTGAAGAAGATAGAGACCCCACCCCCAACCCCTCCCCTTGAGGGGAGGGGAGCAGCTGCGCCGTCATTACCCGTCGGGCAGTGCGGTAGCTGCTCCCCTCCTTCGGAGGGGTTGGGGGAGGCTTTCTCCCCTCCTTTGGAGGGGCCGGGGGAGGCTTTCTCCCCTCCCCTCAAGGGGAGGGGTTGGGGGTGGGGTCTGTAACTTCTTCATAACGAATCATTTAGCAGATAAATTCTTCATCCTCAGGTTGCCATATCATCCGCCTCTAATACTTCATCCTCAGGCTGACGACGAGGGAGCGGCCGGGGTTGATGGTGGAGAAGTTGGAGTTCCAGGGGGCGGTGTCGCGCTTGTTCAGGAGGTTCTCCACGCCCAGTCCGGGCTCGAGGGTGAAGTGGCGCAGGGCGATGGCGTGGGTGGTCGTGAGGTCCCACTGGCTGTAGCCGTCGGCATAGCCGTAGGTGCTGCTGTAGCGGCGGCCCTGCATGTGGCCGTTGAGGTTGACGTTGAGGTGGTAGTTCTTCCACTGGCGGTCCCAGGTGAGGGCGACGCTGCCCACGTGGCGGACGCTCTTGTCGACGGGTGTCTTTGTCTCAGAGCCCGACGGAGAAGTGGCGGCGGTGGCTGCCTCCGAGTCGGTGAAGGTGTAGCCACCGGAGAGGGTCAGGCCGTAGGGGAGGAGCAGCTTCAGCTGGGCGCTGAGGCCGCGGAGTGTGGCTCGGTCGATGTTGTCGCGCTGGCGGATGGTGGTCCATCCCTCTTCGCGCAACTGGCTGAGGTGCTGGTCGGCGTCGATCTCGGCGGGCGTCATGGTGCGATAGTTGATCATGTCGCGGATCTTATTGAGAAAACCGCTGACGGAGAGGCTCATCCAGCTATTGGAATACTCGGCGTTGAGATTCAGGAAGTGGTTCTTCTCGGGGTCGAGCTGCGTGTTGTTGATGGTGTAGCGGGCCGTCGTCTTAGCCTGGTCGGTGGCGAAGAGCTGCGAGAGCGTCGGCGTGCGATAGCCCCCGGCATAGCTGGCGCGGAAGCGGAAATGGCCCGTATGGTAGAACAGCCCCACGTTGGGCGTCAGGGCCGATCCGAAGTGGTCGTTATAGGTGTAGCGCAGGCCCGCGACGGCCTCCAGCCCGCCGACGATCTGAAGCTCGTCCTGGGCGAAGACGTTATACGTGGCGGTGGTCTCGAAGTCGATCTGGTCGCTGTGGCTGCTCAGGCTCTGCTGCACCAGCTCGGCGCCGGCCGAGAGCTTGTTCCAGGGGGCCAGGCGGAAGATGCCGCGCAGCGTCTCGCTGACGTAGTGGGTGCGCTTGCGGGTCTCGTCGTAGGCCTCCTTGTCGGCCGTCTGCCAGTAGTCGTACTTCGACGCGAAGTTGTCGCTGTAGACGTCGAGATAGACGTGGGTGCGGTTATTAGGCGTCCATCGGGCGCCGCCGCCGTAGAGGTAGGACTGGTGGTGGAGGTCGTAGGTGTAGGCCCGTCGCTCGGTGTACTTATAGTCGTCGCCGCTCTTCTTCTGGGTGAAGTAGGTGGCCGACTGGGGGCGGTCGGTCAGGTAGTCATAGTAGGAGCCGCGCAGATAGACCGACCAGCGGTCGTCGAAGCGCCACTCCAGCTTCTGCGAGAGGTTGTCGCTCGCATAGGCCGCCGACATGGGGCGCCCGGTCAGCTTCAGCACCTCGGCGTCGCCCTCCTGGAAGGCCTGATAGTGGTTGACCTGCCATCCGTCGGCCTGGCGGTGGGCATAGGCGGTGTGCGACGAGAACGGGCCGTGGTTGACGTCGACGCTGACGTCCTGGCTCAGCCGGCCGTGGCTCATGAACTTAGTGTCGGAGAGGGCGGCGACCGTCGATTTCGTGTCGTCGGTGATGATGTTGATGACGCCGGCGATGGCATCCGAGCCATAGAGGGCCGAGGCGGCACCGCTGAAGACCTCGATGCGCTTCACGTTGGCCATGTTGAAGCGGTCCCAGCGGTCGTCGCCGCTGACGCGCCGGCCGTTCTCGAGGATGACGATATAGTCGTCGCTGATGCCGTTGAAGTTGATGAAGGTGCCCATGCCGTTGGTGTGGGTGGTGACGTGGGTGGTCAGCCGGCTGAGGGCCTCCTGCAGGCTGGTCACGTGGGCATTCTGCAGCTCCTCGGCCGTGATGACGCGCACGGCCACGGGCGAGTTGTCGGCCCGGTGGTAGGTGCCCGTGCCGGTGATGACGACGGGGTTGAGGGCGACGGCCCGCAGGGAGTCGGCCGCCTGGGCAATGGACAATGTACAATGTACAATGAACAGGAGGGCAAATACCGCTAATCGTTTTGTCATTTCAATCGTTATTATGTGCGTTTCTTCGCCAGACGGCGTCGGGAATCGCCTGGTCGTGATTGAGCTTGCGGCTGAGGACGAAGAAATAGTCGCTCAGGCGGTTGATGTAGGCCAGCACCTGCGGGTCGACCTCCACCTGCTCCTCGTCGGCCAGGCGCAGGATGCAGCGCTCGGCGCGGCGGCAGACCGTGCGGCAGCAGTGGGCAAAGGCGGCGCCGCGCGCACCGCGGGGCATGACGAAGAGGCGCAGCGGGGGCAGCAGCAGGTTGAGGCGGTCGATCTCGGCCTCAACGTCGCCGACCATCGCGGCCGTGACGACGTTGCCCGGCCGCACGTCCATTGAGCGGGTGTCGGTGGCCAGATAGCCTCCGACGACGAAGAGGGCGGCCTGGACGTCGCAGAGGAAACGGACGTCGGCTTCGTCCTGACAATAACTGATGACGACGCCCACGAGGGCGTTGAGCTCGTCGACGGTGCCGTAGCTCTCGAGGCGCAGGCAGCACTTGCTGACGCGCTGTCCGCCGACGAGCGATGTCTGGCCGCTGTCGCCGGTCTTGGTGTAGATCTTCATGGGGCAAGCAGATGATAATAGTGTGGCTCATAGTCGGGCAGCACCTCGGGATGGAACGCCTTGACGAAGTCGGCCAGCAGCAGGTGGGGCTGCACGCCGGCCAGCTCGCGGTAAGGCACGCGGGAGAGGTTGCAGAAGACGACGTGCTGCTGCTTATAGGCACGCATGGCGGTGTAGCGGGGGTCCTCGTCGGCCAGGGTGCTGAGCGTGTAGTCGCCGTCGTAGCTGCCGTCGGTCTGCCAGAAGTCGGCGCTCAAGCCGCGGGCATAGACGGCCTCGAAGTCGAGCGTCGTGCCGCCCGAGTCGTCGTTGTCGGCCATGACGTAGCGGGCGCCGGCGTCGTGGAAGATGCGGGCCATATAGCTGCGCCCGCCGACGACGTACCATCCGTCGCGCAGCTGTCGGCCGCTGACGACGGTGGGGCGACGGATGGAGTCGAGGCGTGCCACCTCGTCGCGCAGGGCCAGATACTTCCGCTCGATGTCGGCGAAGACGGCGTTGGCGCGGCGCTCCTGGCCCGTGAGCACGCCGACGAGCTTGATCCACTCGGCCTGGCCCAGCGGGTCGGTCTCCTTGTATCCGTGGTGCGGGATGAGGGGTATGCCGCAGTCGCGCAGGGCCTCGAATCCGCCGTGCTTGGAGGCCGAGACGAAGATGAAGTCGGGCCGCAGGGCGATGACCGTCTCGAGGTCGAAGTTGCCCTCCTTGCCGATGCCCACGGTCTGTCCGCTCGCCATCTGCTCCTTCATGCGGGGCGAGAAGAGGTTGCGCAGCGAGTTCATGCCGACGATGCGGTCCTCGAGGCCCAGCACCTCGAAGTTGCCCAGCTGGAGGGCCGTGGTGCAGATGAACCGGCTGGCGGGCTTGGCGACGACGAACGTCTCGGCGCGGCCGTGAGAGGCCGACGGGTCGGGGTTGCTGACGGCGACGTGGATGCCGTCTGGCTGATAGTCGATCTTGAGGCCGCGGGCATAGCGAATGACGACGGTGTCGCTGAAGTTGTCGGCCCCCTCGATGGCCTCGTCGGCGGCGGCGAAGAGCTCATTGGCAGACGCAACGCTGCTGTCGTGGCGGCTTTGCGGACCGCACGACAGCAGCATGATGACAGCCAAGAGCGCCGTTAGGACTCTCTTTACCTGCATGATTACTCCTCGGGATACATCGAGTGGTAGAAGTCGACCACCTCGGCCTGGCGGGTGTGCTGCTTATAGATGTTGCGCACGTTCTGATACTCCAGCAGACCCTTGACGAGGGCGTCGGTGCCGTTGTCCTTGAACGTGTTCTGGTCGATGCTGTAGCCCATGTGCTGGAAGTACATCTTCCACGACGTGTCCTCCACCTCGCCGTCGTCGTTCATCTCGAAGCCGTTGTTCCATGCGTCGTCGTCGCCGGCCATATCATTGTGGGCGTGGTCGCCGGCAATCGACATCAGGGGAGCGCAGTAGACGTAGCCCTTGGTCAGTCCGGCCTGCTCCATGCGCTCGCGCACCTGCACCTTGTAGTTGTCGACCATGTCGACGGTGCCGACGAAGTAGTTCTTGTTGATCTTCTGCAGGGCCGTCTCGAGCTGGGTGTAGCGGACGTTAGCCTTGTAGGTGTCGTACTCGTCGGGGTTGCCGTGGCCCATGAAGGTCATGGCGCCCTGCTGGGCATACTTCGAGAAGTTCTCGTCGAGGGCGTCGGCCAGTGTGGCGGCGTCGGCCTCGGTGTACATCAGTGGCATGCCGAGCTTGAGCGTGACATTGGCCATGTACTTGTCGTCGAGGTCGCCGTTGGAGTTGTTGCCGAAGTCCTTCATGGCGTTGACCACGCGGCTGAACTCCTCGCCCGGGATGACCTGCATCGACTGGACGATGATCTCGCTGTACTGCACGCGTCCGAAGGCCTCGAGCCAGTACTTGGGCTCATAGAACGAGCGGGCGGTGGTGTTCTCGGCGGCGCGGGCGCGGTTGATGCAGATGGCGCTGGAGAAGGAGAGATAGACATCGTAGCCCGAGAAGGCGCGCTCATACTCCGCGCGGGTCTGGTCGAAGGCGTCGTAGGCCTGCTGCCAGGTTGATCCGAAGGCGACGAGGAGGATGGCCTTCGAGTTCTTCTTCTGGGCCTTCACGACCTGGTCTACTTCGTTCTGATAGCGCTCCATGTTCGACACGTTGTTGTCGTCGTCGTCATCGCTACATGCCACGAACGTGGCGGTTGTCATCATGGCCATCATGGCCATCAGCAGAAACTTAATCTTCTTCATTTTGTTGTGGTTGTTTGTTAGAATTAAACTTAGTGTTATTGAATCTTACGCGTTTTCCTTTCTTCAGTCGCACGGTCAGCGTCGCATAGACGGTGCGGCCGGGCGTCGTCGTGCCGAGGTGGAGGCCGTGTGGTGTGCGGTCGCAATAGTTCAGGATGTTGTCGATGCCGGCCTCGAGGCGATAGTCGAACAGCCGCGAGCGACCCAGGTCGTGGGTCGTCGTCAGGCGCCATGTCTGATAACCCTTGCCGTCGCCGTCAGTCTGATAATAGCGCTTCGACGACAGGCGGCCGTAGAGGCCGACGCCGAGGCGATAGGCGGGCGAGAAGGTGTGGGTCCAGGTGGCGAAGAGGTTGGCCTTGTGGTGGGCCATGCCGTCGATGGTGACGCTGACGAGGCGTTCGTGGTCGTTGTCGTAGACGTGGGCATCGGTGTCGAGATAGCTGTAGCCCAGGCCGGCCGTGAAGTCCTTGGCGGCATAGCGCAGGCTGACGTCGACGCCGCGGGTGCGGGCGTCCTCCATGTTCTCATAGCGGCGCACCTTGCCCAGCATCTCGCCGTACTGCTCGCGATAATCGGCAGGCGCCTCGGTGCGGGGGATGGTGACGAGGGTGATCATGTTGTCCAGACGGTTCACGTAGCCCGTGGCGGTCAGGTTGAGCGGCCCGAGGGTATATTCGGCGTTGAGCGAGAAGTAGTCAGACGTCTGGGCCCGCAGGTTGCGGTTGCCGAGGTACATGATGACGGTGGTCATCTCGCGCACGTAGCGATAGTTCATCTCCTTCAGCGTCGGCGTCTTGAAGCCCTGGCTCCACGAGGCCCGCAGGCGGAGGGCGCCGGCAGTGAGCATGGCCGAGAGCTTGGGCGTCAGTCGGAAGCCGAAGCCCTCGTTGCGGTTGAGGCGCAGGCCGGGGGTCAGGTGAAGCGTGGCAGTGCCACGCTTAACGGGACAGGACCATTCGTCCTGGACGTAGAGGGCCTCGGTGTTGTCGGAGGCAGTGGCTCGGGCGATGCTGGTGGGGGCTTTCAGGTAGTCGTAGCGGGCCTCGAGGCCGGCGCTGAGGCGATGGCCGGCGGACAGGGCGACGACGGCCTTCAGGTGGGCCATCAGGCGGCGCTGGTCGCTCTGCAGCGAGCGCTGGCCCTCGAAGTAGGGGTAGTCGAGGATGAGCCGTCCCTGGTCGTCGAAGCCCTCGGCCAGGGTGGTCGCCGTGAACTGATGATAATAGGCGTGGCGGTTCCAGTCGACGTCGAGGGTCATGACGTCGTCCGCCCCGCCCATCTTCCATCGGGCCCCGACGGCGGCCGAGGCGTTGGCGTAGTGCATGTCGAAAGTCTTGACGTCATACTTCGGATACTTGCCCCTCGGTCTGTTGATGTCCTTCTCATACAGGGAGCCGCCGGCCGTCAGCTCCAGCCGCGGGGTGAGCTCGAAGGAGAGCTGCTCGGCGAGCTGCCAGTTGGTGTGGCGGTTGACGGTCTTGCTGCGCGAGTCGGTGATGGGGTCGGTCGACGAGGGGGTCCACTCCGTCGCCGTGTTCTGCCAGCCGTCGGAGTGCTGAAGCTGCAGGTTGGTGTAGCTCTTCAGCCGCCCCGAGGCCAGCCCCAGGGCGTTGTGCTGGCGAACGTCGGCGTAGCTGCCCAGACGGGTCGAGTTCTCCACGAGCAGGGCCTCGTCGTGCTTCTTCGTGATGATGTTGATGACGCCGGCAATGGCATCCGAGCCATAGAGGGCCGAGGCGGCGCCCTTGACGATCTCGATGCGCTCGATGTTGTGCGGGTCGACGAGGCTCAGGTCGTTCTCGCCGCCAACGTCGCCGTGCAGGCGCTTGCCGTCGACGAGCACGAGGATGTACTGGTTGCCCAGGCCGTTCATCTGCATCTGCGAGCCCATGTCGCCCTCGTTGAAGGCGAACGAGGCCGACAGGCCGCCGAGGATGTCCTCGAGCGAGCGGCCGCCATAGTGGCGCAGCGTGCGTCCGGAGATGACCTCGGTCTGTACGGGCGCCTGGCTCAGCAGGTGTTGCGTGCCGGTGCCCGTGACGACAACCTCCTGCAGACTGTCGCTGAGGAGCGTCGTTTGTGCCATCAAATCTGCGGCTAATAGCATGAAGCCAAAAGCCAGTCCTAATCGACGTGCCATAAAACTTGCATTTCCGTCGGCGCTTATTCCTGAGCGTCGCGTACATTTATTATATATATGCCGTTTGGCAGGTCTTCTGACTTTCCTCAGTCTGCTTCAGCCTTCCCGGGACGTTGCCGTCGCAGTGGTTTCATACAAGCAGACCTCTTAAACGAGGATCACAGCAGCAGGTACTGTCCGGGATTCTCACCCGGTTCCCTTGCACCAGCCCCTCCGTGTCTACGGGGCAGGTTTCCAAAAGCGGCTGCAAAGTTACAACTTTATTTTTGAATAAACAAAAGAAAACAGGAAAAAGCTTGCCGCGGAGATGCAAAAACGTCCTTCCGCCCCTCGCCCGACGGCGGCCCGAAAAACAAGAAACGGCGCTTTTTGAAAGTAATATAGGGGTATATTACCATCAAAAAGCCCCGTTTTGACCATTTTCCTTGTGAGATTTCCGGTGGGTAATGCTGGGGGGAATTATTCACACTCTCATGTGTTGAACGCAAAGCGCCTTACAAAAACAAATAAAAACCAATAAAACAAATCAAAACAGGTTTTATGAAAATGTTTTAATTTGTTTTATTGGTTTTACAAGGTTTTTGTAAGACCGCGAAGCGGTATAGCCAGCCAGGGATTAGTCTGGTCAGCAGTCGAGCAGCCGCTGGCGGGTGGCGTCGAAGTCGCTGACGAGTCGGGCCATGATGTCGGCCACGGGACGGATCTCGCGGACGGAGGCGGCCACCTGGCCGATCTCGAGCTCGCCGTTCTCGATGTCGCCCTCGAAGATGCCGCGGCGGGTGGCACCGAAGCCGATCATCTCGCGCAGCTCGTCGGCCGTCGCACCCTGCTCCTCGGCCGCCGTCATGCGGTCGTAGAAGGCATTCTTGATCAGGCGCGTGGGCGACAGGCGCTTCAGGGCGAGCATCGTGTCGCCCTCCTGCAGCTCGATGCAGCGCTGCTTGAAGGCGTCGCTGGCCGAGCTCTCCTGGCTCAGGGCGAAGAGGGTGCCGATCTGCACGCCCTCGGCGCCCAGGGCCATGGCGGCCGCGATGGCCTGGCCCGAGCCGATGCCGCCGGCCGCGATGAGGGGCAGGCTGGTGGCGCGGCGCGCCTCGGGGATGAGCACCATCGTCGACGTCTCCTCCTTGCCGTTGTGGCCGCCGGCCTCGAAGCCCTCGGCGACGACGGCGTCGACGCCGGCCTCCTCGCACTTGCGGGCAAACTTGCTGCTGGCCACGACGTGGGCCACCTTGATGCCGGCCTCATGGAAGCGCGGCGTGTACTTCTTGGGCGAGCCGGCCGAGGTGAACACGATCCTGACGCCCTCCTCGATGATGACGTCGGCCAGTTCGTCGGCCTTCGGGTTCATCATCGGCAGGTTGACGCCCCAGGGCTTCACGGTCGCAGCCTTCATCTTGCGGATGTGCTCGCGCAGCAGTTCGGGCGGCAGCGACCCGGCTCCCAGCAGACCCAGTCCGCCGGCATTACTCACGGCCGCGGCCAGCCGCCACGACGAGATCCACACCATACCACCCGAGATAATGGGATACTCAATCCCAAACAATTCCGTAATTCTGTTCTTCTTCATCTTCTCAGTCTTTTTTATTTGTTATTAATTCCTATTTTATAATATAAATGCCCGAGATTTCAACGCCCCCCTGCCCCCCTCTAATCTTAGAGGGGGAATTATATAGCTTGCATGCCGCCCGCCGCCGCTGGTGTCACTGCGCTCTTCTGCTCCTGCGATGGTATCCAACTCCCCCTCTAAGCATCTGCTCCTGCGGTGGTATCCAATTCCCCCTCTAAGATTAGAGGGGGGCAGGGGGGCGTTGAAATCTCGGGCATTTGTCACCATATTGATTACCTATTCTATAAAAAGGATGAGTGTCAAGCACGAAGTGCTATGACTGACCTCACTCCCCTCCCCGTGGAAAGGTCTAACCTTACTCCCCTCCAAGGGGCAGGGGTCTCTAACTTCCTCATCCCAAAGGGGATCATCCCTTACTGCGTGCAAAGTTACGAAATTATTCCGACTTATCGCTGAAAAAAGCGGGCTAAGTGACGGCGGGAATGGGAAAAAGATGGTCAAGGAGTGTTATTTTCTGTTGAAACCCAACGTAATATGAACGAAAATGTGTAACTTTGCAGCCAGTTTTAATTAAAACCGACTTATGAAAATAGCTTTGATAGGCTACGGCAAGATGGGCCACATGATCGAGGAGATCGCCCGCAGCCGGGGCCATGAGATTGTCAGCATCATCGATGTGGATAACCAGGAGGAATTCGAGAGCGACGCCTTCGGCACGGCCGACGTGGCCATTGAATTCACGTCGCCGAAGGCCGCCTACAGCAATTATCTGAAGGCATGGGCACGGGGCGTCAAGGTGGTCAGCGGATCGACAGGATGGCGCCAGGACCACGAACAGGACGTCGTCAGGGCCTGCGAGGAGGAGGGCCGCACGCTCTTCTGGGCCTCCAACTTCTCCGTGGGCATGGCCATCTTCGCGGCCGTCAACCGCCAGCTGGCGCAGATGATGAACCGCTTCCCGCAATACGACGTCAAGATGGAGGAGACCCACCACGTGCATAAGCTCGACCACCCCTCGGGCACGGCCATCACCCTGGCCGAGGACATCATCGCCCGGCTGGACCGCAAGACCGACTGGGAGGTGGGACAGCTCATCGGCCCCGACGGCCAGACGAAGGGCTTCGTCATGGGCGGCTCGCGCGACATGGTGCGCATCGACTGCCGCCGCGAGGGCGAGGTGCCGGGCATCCACTCGGTCATCTACGACTCGCCCGAGGACAAGATCACCATCACCCACGACGCCCACTCGCGCCGCGGCTTCGCCCTGGGGGCCGTCCTGGCCGCCGAATATACGCATGAGCACAGCGGTCTGCTGACCATCAGCGACATGTTCAATTTTTAATAATATGCGAAAAATGATTTGGTACAATTTGGCTGCCCCCTGTAGGAGGCGACGTGTCCCCACGTCGCACTTGCCGCAGGTGTCACGTGAGGACACGTGACCTCCTAAATCGTACCAAGTTTTTTTACGGTCACTTAATCAAGAGAAATGAAAAAGAAGAAACAAGTGAATAAGAAACTTCAGTGGCTGAAGTTCATTGTCGTGCTCGCCCTCTACCTGCTGTTCCTCTACTGGGTGAAGTCGTGGCTCGGACTCATCGTCGTGCCCTTCATCTACGACGCCTATATCTCAAAGAAAATCAACTGGCAGTGGTGGAAGGACGCCGAAGGGCCCGTGCGCACCGTCATGTCGTGGGTCGACGCCATCGTCTTCGCCCTCGTCGCCGTCTACTTCATCAACCAGTTCTTCTTCCAGAACTACGTCATCCCCTCCTCGTCGCTCGAGAAGTCGCTGCTCACGGGCGACTACCTCTTCGTCTCGAAGGTCAGCTACGGACCGCGCATCCCGCAGACGCCGCTGACCGTCCCCCTGACACAGCACACGCTGCCGCTGGGCGGCGTGAAGTCGTACATCGAGTGGCCCCACTGGGACTATCGCCGCGTGAAGGGCCTGGGCAACGTCGAGCTGAACGACATCGTCGTCTTCAACTATCCTGCCGGCGACACCATCGTGGCCAACTACGAGACGGAGTACTATCGCCTCTGCTATGACTTCGGCGAGCAGATCTACGCCCAGCAGCACCCCGACATGATGCCCCTCGACTCGATGAGCCGCACGGAGCAGCGACGCGTCTTCGCCGACGCCTACGAGCTGGGCCGACAGTACGTGCGCGCCAACTGGCTGCAGTTCGGACAGGTCGACACGCGCCCGACGGACCGCCGCGAGAACTACGTGAAGCGCTGCGTCGGACTGCCCGGCCAGACGCTCCAGATCAAGGACCGCATCGTCTACCTGGACGGCCAGCCCAACAAGGAGCCCGACCAGGTGCAGTATCAATACTTCGTCAAGTTCAAGCCGCAGGTCGTGCTGACCGACGACTTCCTCAAGGAGAACGGCATCACCTGCGAAGACCTCGGACTGACGCCGCCCGACCGCGGCATCCTCAAGAGCGAGGGCCAGATACGCCTGCTGCCCTCGCAGACGCAGGCCGTCATGCCCCTGACGAAGAAGACCTACGACGTGCTCAGCCAGCGCGACGACCTCGTGGAGAGCATCGAGCCCGTCAACGACCGCTCGGAGGACCTCTACCCCCGCAACGGCAACCTGCACTGGACGCGCGACAACTACGGACCCATCTGGATTCCCAAGAAGGGCGCGTCCGTCGACCTGACACTCGACAACATCGCCATCTACGAGCGGCCCATCCGTGTCTATGAGGGCAACAAGCTCGAGGTGCGCCCCGACGGCACCATCCTCATCAACGGCGAGGCAGCCACGAGCTACACCTTCAAGATGGACTACTACTGGATGCAGGGCGACAACCGCCACAACTCGGCCGACTCGCGCTACTGGGGCTTCGTGCCCGAGGACCACATCGTCGGCAAGCCCATCTTCATCTGGTGGTCGAGCGATCCTGACCGCCGCTTCTTCTCCGGCATCCGCTGGGGCCGCCTGTTCCGCATGGTCGACAACATTAAATAATGTACAATGAATAATGTACAATGAACAATGAATAATGAACAATGTATGATGATGTGAGTAGCAGCAGAAGAAAACCTTTTGTGCGCAATTGTACATTGTTCATTGTACATTGTACATTAGCATTGCTCCTGATGCTATTCGTCAGGGCCACGGGATTCACCATCTTTGCCGTCGACGGACAGGCACTCGAGCCCACGCTGCTCGAGGGCGACCGCGTCATGGTCAACCGATGGAGCTACGGACTGCGCACCGGCGGACACGGCTCGCTCTTCAGCTACGGACGGCTCTGCCGACAGCGCGTCAGCCGGGGCGACATCGTCGCCTTCGACGACCCGCGCCCGACGGTCGACGGCGGCACCGGCGGTGTGCTCATCTGCCGCTGCGTGGCCGGACCGGGCGACACCGTCAGCAGCGACGGACAGCCCCTCATCGTGCCCAGCATGGCCGACTGCGCCGACGGCGACTACTACTGGCTCGAGTCGCTCTCGCCCGACAGCACCACGCTCGACTCGCGACAGCTGGGCCCCATCGCCGAGGAGATGATCATCGGGCGCGTCTTCCTCGTCGTCTACAGCCGTGAGCCTGGCCACCGGCTGCTCGGAGGCTGGCGCCCGCAGCGTTTCTTCCAGCCCCTATGACCACCTGCCTGCTCTCCACCACCTACTTCGGTCCCATACAGTGGTACCAGAAGCTCTGCCGCTACGACCGCGTGCTGATCGAGCACTGCGAGTCGTTCCAGAAGCAGACCTACCGCAACCGCTGCCTCATCGCCACCACGCAGGGCGTGCAGGCGCTGACCGTGCCGGTGAAAGCCCCCTCCAACCTCCCCCCACCGGGGGAGGCTTTCGATGCAGGAATCATTGGCGCAGCAGCCTCCCCCAGTGGGGGGAGGTTGGAGGGGGCCCTCATCAGCGACCACGGCAACTGGCGCCACCTCCACTGGCAGGCCCTGCAGACGGCCTACGGCGACTCGCCCTTCTTCGAATACTACGAGGACGACCTGCGGCCCTTCTTCACCGAGCGGCGATGGGAGCGGCTCACCGACTTCAACGCCGACATCTGCCGCACGATGTGCCGCCTGCTCGACATCCATCCGGACATCAAACCGACGACGGAATATTCAAAAAACGGCGATTTCATCGATTTCCGCGATGACATCAACCCCAAGCACCCGCTGCCCGATGCTGACTTCCAGCCGCGCCGCTACTGGCAGGTGTTCGAGCAGCGGCATGGCTTCCTGCCCAACCTGTCGATCCTCGACCTGCTGTTCAACATGGGGCCCGAAGCCATCTTCTACCTCATCTGAACGGCGGGCGCCGTGGTGCTAAAAAAAGTAAAACTTGCGCGTATTACAAGTTTTCTGTGTACCTTTGCACTCTATTTGCATGATTATTAAATTTAGAAAATGAGTCTTACAAGCATAGCACGCAACCTCTTCGCCCCACGCTGGCGTCAGCTGGAGCGCTATGAGCACGGCGCCGCCGAACTGCAGCGCGAGGTGCTCCGCCGGCTCCTCAGCGAGGCTGCCGACACCGAGGTGGGCCGCCAGCATCTCTTCGGACAGACGGCCGACTACGAGGCCTTCGCCCGCAACACGCCCCTCATGGGCTACGACGACGTCAAGGAGCGCATCGACCGCATGCGCCAGGGCGAGGCCGGACTGCTGTGGCCGGGCCACGTGAAGTGGTACGCCAAGTCGAGCGGCACGACCAACGACAAGTCGAAGTTCATCCCCGTCTCGCCGCAAGGCCTGCGCCGCATCCACTATCGCGGCGGCACCGACACGGTGGCCATCTATCTGCGCAACCACCCCGAGAGCCGCCTCTTCGACGGCCGCGGACTGATCCTCGGCGGCAGCCATGCCTCGAACTACAACCTGCCGGGCTCGCTCGTGGGCGACCTGAGCGCCATCCTCATTGAGAACATCAACCCGCTGGTCAACCTCATCCGCGTGCCACGCAAGGAGACCGCCCTGCTGAGCGACTTCGAGGTGAAGCGCGACCGCATCGCCCGCGAGACGATGACGAAGAACGTGACCAACCTCTCGGGCGTGCCCTCATGGATGCTGTCGGTGCTCCACCGCGTGATGGAACTATCTGGTAAACAACATCTTGAGGAGGTATGGCCCAACCTCGAGGTGTTCTTCCACGGCGGCGTCGCCTTCCCCCCCTACCGCGAGCAGTACGAGCGGCTGATCACCAAGCCCGACATGCACTACATGGAGACCTACAACGCCTCCGAGGGATTCTTCGGCATACAGGACGACCCGGCCGACGCGTCGATGTCGCTCATGGTCGACTACGACGTGTTCTACGAGTTCCAGGACATGCAGACGGGCGACGTCGTGCCCCTCTGGGGCGTCAAGACGGGCCGCAACTACGCGATGATCATCTCGACGTCGTGCGGACTGTGGCGCTACATGATCGGCGACACCGTCCGCTTCACCTCCGTCAATCCCTATAAGTTCATCATCTCAGGCCGCACCAAGTGCTTCATCAACGCCTTCGGCGAGGAGCTCGTCGTCGACAATGCCGACCACGGACTGGCCTATGCCTGCCAGATGACGGGTGCCGAGGTGCTCGACTACACGGCCGCACCCGTCTTCATGGACGCCGAGGGCAAGTGCCGCCACCAGTGGCTCGTCGAGTTCGCCCGCCCGCCGAAGGACCTGGCGCAGTTTGCCGACGTCCTCGACCGCAAGCTGCAGGAGCTCAACAGCGACTACGAGGCGAAGCGCTTCAAGAACATCACCCTCCAGCCCCTGGAACTCATCCCGGCCCGCCCCGGCCTCTTCAACGACTGGCTGAAGGCGCACGGCAAGCTCGGCGGCCAGCACAAAGTGCCAAGACTTAGCAACGAGCGCACGCTGCTGGAGCAGCTGCTGCTCCTAAATGAAAAATGAAAGATGAAAAATATGATTAGACTCTTTCCGTCAGACAAGCTACACACATGCGACTGTAAAATGCTGCGCATGTTGCCTGCCGCCATGCGTAGGATGACGACACACACGACGTGGGTAATCATATTTTTCATCTTTCATCTTTCACTTTTCACCTCAAGCTGCGCGAGAATGGGCAACCCCGACGGCGGATGGTATGACGACACGCCGCCCAGCGTCGTGAGCGCCTCGCCCGCCGACGGCTCCACCGGCGTCAGGGCGCAGAAGGTCGTCATCAACTTCGATGAATACATCAAGATCGAGGACGCCCAGAACAAGGTCATCGTCTCGCCCCCACAGCTCGAGATGGCCGACATCAAGGCGGCGGGCCGACGCATCATCATCGAGCTGAAGGACTCGCTCAAGGAGAACACCACCTACACCGTCGACTTCAGCGACGCCATCACCGACAACAACGAGGGCAACCCGATGGGCAACTACACCTACAGCTTCTCCACCGGCTCGCAGATCGACACGCTCGAGGTCAGCGGCTACTGCCTCAACGCCCAGGACCTGGAGCCCCTGAAGGGCATGCTCGTCGGGCTCTATGAGGCCTCGGACACGACCGACAGCCTCTTCTATAAGAAGCCCTTCCTGCGCGTCTCGCGCACCAACGGCAGCGGCCACTTCACCATCAAGGGCGTCGCCCCCGGCCGCTATGTCGTCTACGCCCTGCAGGACAGCGACGGCGACTTCCTCTTCTCGCAGAAGAGCGAGACGATCGGCTACCTGACCTCCGACACGATCAGCCCCTCGTGGAAGCCCGACGTGCGCCAGGACACCGTCTGGCTCGACTCGCTCCACATCGCCGACATCAAGCGCGTCGGCTACACACACTTCCTGCCCGACGACCTGACCCTGCTCTGCTATCAGCACCCCATGACCGACCGCTCGCTGCTCAAGCAGGAGCGCACCGAGCCGCAGAAGATGACCTTCTACTTCACCTACGGACACGACTCGCTGCCCCACATCGAGGGCCTCAACTTCAGGAGCGACTCGGCCTTCGTCGTCGAGGCCTCCGAGCGGCGCGACACCGTCACATACTGGCTGCGCGACACGACGCTCGTCAATCAGGACACCCTGCAATACGTGCTGACCTACTGGATGACCGACACGCTCGGACAGCTCGTCCTGCAGCGCGACACCATGGAGTCGCTGGCCAAGACGAGCTACGAGAAGCGCATGAAGGACCTGCAGAAGGAGCGCGAGAAATGGGAGAAGGAGCAGGAGAAGCACCGCAAGCGCGGCGAGCACTACGACACGGTGATGCCCCGCAAGCCGCTGCAGCCCAAGCTGAGCGTCAGCTCGCAGATGGACCCCCTACAGCAGCTGACGATCACGATGCCCGAGCCGCTCGTCGGCTGCGACACGTCGGCCGTCCACCTCTACGTCATGATCGACTCCGTGTGGTATCGCGCGCCCCACGAGCTGCGCCAGACGTCCACCCTCCAATATCTGCTCGACGCGAAGTGGCAGGCCGCCACGGAGTATAGCCTGGAGATTGACTCGGCCGCCTTCCGCGGCCTCTACGGCCTGGTGAACTCGCCCATCAAGCAGGGCATCAAGGTCAGGAGCGAGGACGAATTCAGCAAGCTCATCGTCGAGATAGCCCCCAGCCCGCTCACCCCGGCCGACTCCACGGCACAGATTATCGTCGAGCTCATGGACTCAGGCGACAAGCCCGTGCGCCGCGCCGTGGCCGACGAGCGGGGCATCGCACGATTCCCCTACCTGAAGCCCTCGACCTACTATCTGCGGGCCATCGTCGACCTCAACGGCAACGGCCAGTGGGACACAGGCGACTACGCGCTCGGCCGCCAGGCGGAGCCCGTCTACTACTTCCCCGAGGAGGTGGAGTGCAAGGCCAAGTGGGACGTCAACCGCAAGTGGAACCTCAACGCCACGCCCCGCTTCCGCCAGAAGCCCGCGAAAATCACCAAGCAGAAGCCCGACAAGGAGAAGCAGCTCAAAAACCGCAACCTCGAGCGCGCCCGCCAGCTTGGCATCGAATACATGAAGAGTAAGGGATTGTAAGCGGACTTTTTAAAACCACGAATTTAACGAATTAAACGAATTTGGAGGAGAAAAAGAATTAAATTGATTAAACGAATTTGGAGGAGTAAAAGAATTTGATGGATTAAACGAATTTGACTAAATAAGTGAAAGTAATATCATTTGGTATGAAGAAGTTAGAGACCCCACCCCCAACCCCTCCCCTTGAAGGGAGGGGAGCGGCTGCGCCGTCATTCCCCGTCGGGCAGTGCGCCAGCCCCTCCTCCCCTTTGGGGAGGTCGGGAGGGGTCACTCCCCTCCTTCGGAGGGGTCGGGGGAGGCTTTCTCCCCTCCCCTCAAGGGGAGGGGTTGGGGGTGGGGTCTCTAACTTCTTCACACCGAATTATTATTCCACTAAAACCACAAGCGCAGCAAATTCGTGTAATTTGTGCAATTCGTGGTCAAAAAAATTCGTGGTCAAAGAAATAAGAAGAGTAATTTGAATTAGGTAACAAGAAAACGAGAGCTATGATCAGAAGGATTTGTACATATATCATCCTTGGATGGATGGCAGTGGCCGGAGCTGCGGCACAGTCGCAGTGCGGCATCGAGAATAAAGCGTTCCAGGGGGGCGAGGTGCTCAACTATAACCTCTACTTCAACTGGAAGTTCGTATGGGTCAAGGTCGGGTCGGCCGCGATGACCACCACCGTGTCGAAGTTCGACGGGCAGGAAGCCTTCCGCACCAGCCTCATCACCCGCGGCAACAAGAGCCTCGACGGCGTCTTCGTCATGCGCGACACGCTGCTCAGCTATTGCTCCACGGCCGACCTCACGCCGCTCTATCACCGCAAGGGCGCCCTCGAGGGCAAGCGCTACTACGTCGACGAACTGTGGTACACCTACCCCAACAACCGCTGCCACCTGAAGATGCACCGCATCGACGCCGACGGCGAGGTGCACTGGCAGGAGAAGGAGTATCAGGAGTGCATCTACGACATGATGAGCATCTTCCTCCGCGCCCGCAACTTCGACGCCTCGACGATGCAGAAGGGCGACGTCATCCCCATGCCCATCAGCGACGCCCGACGGCTTTCCAACTCGTGGCTGAAGTATCGCGGCAAGGAGACCTTCAAGGTCAGCGACACGAAGGAGAAGTTCCGCTGCCTCGTCTTCTCCTTCATCGAGCACGAGAAGGGCAAGAACCACGAGCTCGTCCGTTTCTACGTCACCGACGACCAGAACCACATCCCCGTCCGCCTCGACCTCGACCTCTCCTTCGGCTCGGCCAAGGTTTTCCTGCGCAACTACCAGGGCATCCGCAACCCCATGACCTCGAAGATCAACTGACCGTTCGCGGTTGCGAAAAATCCCGACATTCGGGCACGTTATATAAGCCAAAGCGGTGCTTCTCACGTAGAGAAGTGCCGCTTTTCTCATCAAAAAGCGGCACTTCTCTCATCGAAAAGCGCCGCTTCTTATTTGGCTAAAACTAAAATCATTGGAAATCAGGCAGTTGAGACGAACGGGCAAAATATTCGGAAATTATCTTACAAAATCAAAGACATTCCCGTGCTAAATCTGCACGGCAAAGACGAATGATTGATGATTCATGACATGGGCCATTCATGCATATCACATGGGCGCCGCAGACAGATGAATGGAGATTTACTTTGTCAGCCTCATGTCAAGCAAATCACACAATTCCTGCGGGTCTATGTTGAGCCCGTCTACAGGCAAGGACTCCGGAACCCCAGCTATCATTCCACTCAACTTCCGAAAGATGCGGCCTGCGCTGCTTGCATCGTTCATCTTCTGAAACTCAACGTCTTTCTTGTATTTTATACCTATCTGTTTAGACGACCCCACAATGATCGGATAGAATGCTTCCACATCGGCGAAACGGACCTCCCATTTCTTCATTCCGCTGTCCACCAAGACTGATTCGTCTGTGATGATATAATAGGCTTTGCCGCTGATTCTTTCTCTCAGTATGAGGTATAACACGAAAAGTCCGCCTCCGCCAAAGAATAAGATGCTGGTCCATGCAATGAATGTCTTTTCTCCATCTAGAAGCATCATGACTCCCACCGCCGCAAACGCAAAGCATATAGCCAACAAGGCGATGTTTTTCTTGACTGAATGATATATTCTAATCTCTTCCATGAACTGGTGATTATTTTGAGGCTCGCAGGTCTAACCTTACTCCCCTCCTTGGGCAGGAGGGGAGTAAGGTTAGACATTGATCCCGAATTTATCCGAAGAATTCGCCGTCGTGCTGGTTGTCGTAGCTGGAGCCGTCGAAGCAGTGGGTGCAGACCTTGTCCTTCGGCAGGCCGATGGAGGCGACGAGGTCCTCCAGTCGGGCGAACTTCACGGAGGTGAGGCCCAGCCGATGGCCTATCTCTTCGACCAGTCGGTGATATTCGGGCGAGTCGGTCTGGGCATAGCGGTCGAGGTTGGAGGGGTTTTCGCCCTCGAAGTCGCGGATGATCTGTCGGGCGATGAGCTCCATGTCGGTCTTCGAGTTGGTGAAGCCGATGAAGGGGCAGCCGAAGACCAGGGGCGGACAGGAGATGCGCACGTGGACCTCGCGGGCGCCGTTCTGGAAGAACTCGCGGACGTTGTCGCGCAGCTGGGTGCCGCGCACGATGGAGTCGTCGCAGAAGACGATGCGCTGCCCGCGCAGCAGGGCCTCGTTGGGGATGAGCTTCATCTTGGCCACGAGACGTCGGCGCGACTGGTCCTGGGGTGTGAACGATCGGGGCCACGTGGGCGTATACTTCAGCACGGCGCGCTTGTAGGGGATGCCCGAGCCGTTGCAATAGCCGATGGCCATGCCGACGCCCGAGTCGGGGATGCCGCAGACGAGGTCGGCCTCGACCTTCTCCTCGGCGTCGCGGTGGCCCATCATCTCGCCGTTGCGCTCGCGCACCTCCTCGGCGTTGATGCCCTCATAGCATGAGGCCGGGAATCCGTAGTAGACCCACAGGAACGAGCAGATCTGGCAGCGCTTGAAGGCGGGCTGCAGCACCTCCAGCCCGTCGGCGCGGAGGCGTACGATCTCGCCCGGCCCGACGTCGCGCAGCGTGCGGTAGTCGAGGTTGGGGAAGCTGGTCGTCTCGCTGCTGGCGGCATAGGCCTGGATGTGCTCGTCGGTGCCGATGGGCGAGAGTCGGTGGACCTCCTTGCGCCCGATGACGATGGGCGTGCGGCCCAGGAAGTCGCGTGCGGCGATGATGCCGTCCTCGGTGAGGATGAGCATGGAGCATGAGCCCTTGATCTTCTGGTAGACGCGGTTGATGCCGTCGACGAACGAGTTGCCCATGTTGATGAGCAGGGCGACGACCTCCGTCTGGTTCAGGTTGTTGGCGCTCTGCTCGCTGAGGTGCATGCGCTGGGCCAGCAGCTCGTCGGCAATCTCGCGGAGGTTGTTGATCTTGGCCACGGTGACGACGGCGTAGCGCCCCAGGTGGGAGTTGATGATGATGGGCTGCGGGTCGGTGTCGCTGATGACGCCCAGGCCCTGATGGCCCTTGAACTCGTGGAGCTCGTCCTCGAATTTCGACCTAAAATAATCGCGCTCCAAGGAGTGTATGGAGCGCGTGAAACCGCGTTCGCGGTCGAACGTGACGAGGCCCGCACGGCGCGTGCCGAGATGTGAGTTGTAGTCGGTCCCGTAAAACAAGTCGTTTACGCAGTCCTGTGTGGAGATGGTTCCAAAGAAGCCGCCCATAGTGGTGTTATCGCTGTTGGTTTTGATGTTTCGACTGCAAAGGTACAACTATTTTTCGACATTGCCATCATTTTCATTGAAAAAATATTCTCTCTGTCCGAAACCCCAGTTGATGTCGGCGCAGCCACTCCCCTCGAGGTGAGGGGAGTGGCTGCGCGTGATTGATTACAGGCGGACCGAGGGCAGGGGCTTCTCGTAGCCCTCACGCTGCCAGATGATCTCGCCGTTGTGTTCGATGGCGTCGAGGCGGCCTCTGACGCATGGCGGGTCGTCGCCGTCGTCCGGGGTGACGGCCGGTGCGAATTCGCCAAATCCCATGTTTCCGCCGGATTGTTCAGAGTCATAGCCCTCGTAGGTTCTGTTGGTATAGAGCGTGAGATAGTAGCTCACGCCATAGACCCATGCAGAATTGGCTTCCGTCCGGAATCGTGGAGCAAAGTTCAGACGGATCCTTTGCTTACTGGTCTTGTCGGTCAGCAGTGAGAACGACCAGTGCATGATGTAGACGCCGTCCACCAGATTGGCTGTACTCTTTCTGTAAGTCTCAGTCTGGTCGGTGTTGAGCTCACGCACTTCCCATTTCTTGATGTTCGAGATGCCCAGGACGCTGGTCTTCGTGTCGACCTTGAACTCATACTCATGCTCATAGAACTGCTCGGAAACAAGGTCCAGGAAGGTGCCTGTGCTATGAACCATATCCGTGGGATAGGCCTCGATGATGGTTATCGCCGGCGACGTGTTGCAGAACGAGAGTCCCTTGTCGAAGGCGTTCGGCTGGTTATACGTGACAGGTCTTTCGTAGTAGCAGGGATAGGCAGTGTAGATGACGTCGCTCTGATTACCGTCGTTGGGGATGTCGAAGGTGTAGGTGGTGCCCGTCTTGCACTTGGCGTCCATGCCCCCCTCGTTGGGGAAGATGGTCGTCATGTATTTCGATCCCTTCTTGATCATCAGTGCGGGCGTGAACTGCTTGCCCACGGCGACCCAGAAGCCCAGTCGCGACAGCTCGAACTGCGCGGTCTGGATGAGCTGTTTGTTGCTCTTGTCCCATCCCTTGACGATCTTGAACGACTTGTCCTTGAGCTTCGGATACCATGGGAACGATTCCGGGTTGAAGATGTCCCACGGGCCGAAGGTGACGTAGGCGCCCATCGTCTTGTCGTCCTCCAGCTTGTCGGCCTCGCTGTCGATGAGGTCCTGATAGACCTGGTTGTTGGTCACCTCTGAGGTCTTCAGCTTGTCGAGCATGTCCTTCGTGTCGCGCATCTTCTTCTGCATGTCGTCGCTGCCCAGCAGGGCTTTGAGCGACAGGTCGAGGAAGACACCGAGCTTCAACTTGAATTTCAGCGTGAACGTCAGTCCGAGGCTATTGGATATGTCGTACATCGTCCAGCCTTCTGTCGAATACGACGCAAACGGGAGGGAGATGCCCACTTCCGCGGTGATTATCGGTATGATCCTGACCGACAGCACCTTGCCGTAGAGGCCGATGCCGACGGTTATCGACAGTTCCAGCGTCACCGTGCCATTGATCTGTGCGTCGAGTTTCCAGTCCTCGTCCTTCAGCTTCTTGACCTCCTTAGTGACCTTCCCCTCATAGAAATCCAGGTGGTAGATGTTCTGATACTGTTTGTGCTTGGTGATGACCACCGAGCCGGTGATGTCGAAGGTCAGGTTGAGGTCCAGATTCAGGAAGAGCACCAGCACCACCGGCCCCATTGTCAGGGCCTTACCCTTGACGATGGCTTTGTCCTTTATGATGGGGATGATCTTGGTGAGTCCTCCGCTGACGGTCACCCGCGTCTTCTCCTCGACGGTCTGAATGAAGTCGGCCTTCATGTTGTCGAGTGAGAATTTGTCGAAGTTGAACTCATTCTTCACCTTGTAGAAGTTGTTCTCCTTGTCCATGGAGGCCTCAAAGTGGATGATTTTATTTTTCTTTGCCAGCTCACCGGTGAAGCTCCATGACATGCCCATAGACATGGTGAAATCGCTGCCGCCGAAGTTCATCTGGACGTCGATGGGTGCGACGCCGCCCTCGTCGGCTCGCGTCCGGGCCATGGCCGGCTCCTCATACTCCACGGGGACGGAGAAGGAGTCGGCCTCGAAGGTCAGCTTGCCGTCGATAAGCAGATACTTGAAGGTGTCCTTGAGCGTGGCGAACGACATGAGGCACTTGTAGACACCGTCCTCGAAGAGGCGCTTCTCCACGAGGTGGTTGGCGCCCATGGGAAACTTGTCTGTGACGGTGCTGAGGAAGATCTCGCCCGGCTGGGGCAGCAGCTCCTTGGGCGTGTCGGCACGGAAGTGCACCTCGAGCATCACGTTGACGCCGTCGGTCTCCACGTGGGTGATATACTTCTCCTGAGTCGACTCCTCGACGACGAGCACGTTGTCGTTGTACTGGTATTCCACTTCGCAGCCGCCCTCGGTCGTCGCGACGGGCTTGTCGTAGCCCTCGCCGCTGTGATGGCGCACGTTCTTGAAGTCAGAGAGCTCGGAGGCCTCCTCCAGCTCGTCCTCGATGAAGAGGTTGCACGACGACGTCAGCGCAGCCGTGAGCACTGCGAGGCTGAACAGTGATAGTATTCTTTTCATAGATCTTGTCTCCCTTCTTGTCAAAATGATAACTCAGGTGATTACTCTTCAGGATTGGTCACGACGACATGCAGCGTGTCGCCATTATCGAAATACGGGATGCCGTCGTCGCCCTCGATGTCGGGCCAGAGCTGCCGGGCCGTGTCGTCGAGCACCAGCGGATAGAGGTCGGAGAGGGTGCCGTGGGCCTCGCCGTCGAACTCGAAGACGTCGGGGAAGAGCTCCACGAGGGCCCGGCCGCGATAGATGCAGCGCAGGCTGACGTCGCCGCCGAGGCGGACGGGGCTCCAGATGCGAATCTCCATATAGTCGCGGCCCTGCCACTGGCGCATCTTGCCGATGCCGCGCAGCTCGTCGCCGATGTAGGCCCCGATGATGATCGAGTCCTCGTCGGCAGCCGTGTACTTATGGCCGTGGATGCTGACGTCGGCATAGATGACCATGTCGTAGGGATAGCTCTTCGGGTTGAGGTAGATCGCCGGCAGCACGCTGACCCAGCACGAGTCCGTCTGGTGGTCGCTGACGCTCATGGCCCAGGCCAGCGTCAGTCCCTCGCTGAGGGCGATGACCGTGTCGCGCTCGACGATGGCGACGTCCTTGTCCTCCGTCATCCACCACACCGAGCGGTTCGACAACGTGTCGGGCTCAAAGAGCACGGGGATGCGGTAGCGGTCGCCCACCATCATGTTGATCACCCGCCGGCCCAGCGTCATCCGCCGCGCATCCACGGGGTCGCCCCCCTCCCAGTAGTCACCGCAGGAGCAGAGAAGCCCGCCCCCGGCCCCTCCCCAAAGGAGTGCGGAGCATATCGTGCAGAGCCATAGAAGATGGCTGGCTGTTTTTTGACCGATGCGTTTCCTTTTCATAAAGATTCTAATATATTATTGATGGTAATCAAAAACTCCGTTTCCTCTCTGCCCTTCTCCCCTCCCTTGGGGAGGGGCCGGGGGTGGGCTCTTCCTATGGGCGGCTGACCGTCACCGTGTTCGACAGGGCGCTCTGGCGTCCGTCGCGCCACTGTATCATGACGTAGTACTGGGCCGTCTCGCCCTTCTCGAGCAGGTTGTCGGCATACTCCGCCTTGTCGCTCGCCACGCTGATCATGAACTTAAACTTGTCCTCGCCCGGCCCCTTGCGATAGACGCAGTAGTAGTAGGGTGCGTCGATGGGCAGTCGGCCCGTCGTCCAGGCCAGCTTCGTCAGCTGGGAGCGCTCGTCGTAGTCGCCGGCCAGCTCGATGCCGGCCTTGACGACCTTCGGTCCGGCGTGCAGCCAGCTGACGGCCAGGCTCTTCGACGTGAAGGGCGACGAGTTGAACGACTCCACGTAGTAGTAGTAGCGCCGCTCGCGGTCGTAGGGCGGGTTGTCGTCGATCGTGATGCGGTAGCCGCACTCCCGCAGCGAGTCGGCATCGTAGCGGCCGATCACCTCCCACGGCCCGTCCTGGCTCAGTCCGCGATAGGCCACGTGGTAGTCCATGTCGGCATCCGTTCCGACGATCCACTCCATGTGCATGCCCTCCGCGTCGCTGTGACCCGAGCGGTCCAGGTGAGGCTGCGTCGGCGGCGTGATGTGCGGTCGCTTCACCTGGATCCAGGGACTCCATAGTCCCATATTCGACGAATAGTCAACGGCCCTCACCTTGTAGTAGATATACTTCTGGTTGACATTCAGCGCAAGAGAGTCGGTGTACCACGTGTCAGGTATACCTCCTTCGTTCAGCTGCAGGAAGGTATGCGTCGTGTCGTTGGCAAAGGCCAAGTCATAATAGGCGATGTCGTCGTCGGCACAAGGATTCCACTCTATGAGTATGTTTCCGTCGGCACTGACCGTGGCTCTGAGCGAATCAGGGATGTCGGGGGCCTTGTAGTCAGTCAGCCGTATCATCTGAATGAGCGACCGCCCCTCGTTGCCCGAGTTGTCCACGGCCGTCATGCAGATGGCTCCCGTCGTCAGGTGGGTGACGTCGAGCGTGCATGTCGTGTCGTTAGGCGAGATGAGGTCGTCGTTGAGCGCTATCCACTGCTTGCCCGTGACCTGCTCGTTGGAATAATTGATGATGTAGCCATTCAGGTCCTCTTCTATGACATCTTTTTCCCACACGATCTTTGCCATCACCTTGGCCATCAGGTCGCCGTCCTCGGGGCGATAGACCTGGATGTACTTCAGGTTGGGGGCCGTTGGCGGCTCGTTGTCATAGATATTGGTCTCATGGACTTTGCTGGGACTGGTCAGGTCGCCGAAGGGGTCATGAGCCATGACCCTGTATTCGTAGATCCCGAAGGCAGGCACGGAGTCGTTGTAGACGTTATAGCCATAGACGTCGTCCTCGCCGAGCATCGTGATGAAGGGCTTGTCGGTGATGCGTTGCCATTCCGTCTGTCCCTTTTCGCGCCTTTCGATCTCAAAGCTTGAGTGCTTGTCGTCATACCAGTAGATATTGACTTTCCGTGGGCTGATGAGTGAGTCTTGCAGCGTGATGTCATACTCTGGAGCTTCATAAGGCTTGTTGACCATATACTCTATGAAGCCCGGCTCGAAAAGCAGGATGCCACCGTTTTCCCACACCGTGGGCTGCACGATGTATTGGTAGCGGGCGCCGGGTTTCACGTTGCGGTCGACAATGCCTACAGCCAGGTCGCGGGCCAGGTCTTTCCGCCATTCGGCCACGAGCATGGCAAAGGCAAAACTGATGTCTTGCTCGCTGTTGTACTCCATGCCTGCACTGAAGGTGCCGGGCTTGTCTTTGGTCTGGGCATAGTCTAAGCGGCCCTCACCGTAGAGCACTCCCTGAGCCAGCAGGGCGTTGGAGTCGTTCTCGGCATATTTGGCCCGGAACTGTTCCTCGCTCAGCGGCTTGAGGGCATAAGCCACGGTGTCGACCTCGAATCCGGGCTTGTCAATATCGATCCGAAGGACATTGACGCCATGATAGGCCAGGTACTTCCATGAGACATAGTCCTCGGGCATCCATCGCAGCACAATGCTGTCGCCATAGCTGCGGGCCAGCAACTTGATCTTTGTCGTGACGAGCGGTTCTTGCCATCTGAGCGCCTGGCTGCTGTCAGCAGGATTGATGGTTGCCGAGGGCGACTGGACGATGGTGTCGTTTGTCGCTGTTTGTGCTGAGACTCCTAAGCTCAGGAGAAGAAAGCAATATATTAACCCTTTTCTTATCATATCATTACATTTTTTCTGTGATGAGTTATTTCGTACCCCCATATACCAATCTCCCTCTGGGAGGTGTGGGACGGGCGCCGGTTGTGGAACCATCTTGATTTTGGTAATTGTAATTTAAGATGTCAAAGATTGAATAGTCAACCGGATAAGTGCCACCTGTCTGATAGATGTCATAGGTAATCGGGCCTGCCCCTTGCTCGTCATCCGTCTTATTCTCAAATTTTGAGGAGTAAGTATACAGTCCGGTATTGACGTCAAAGGCATTGAGCCTGTATGATTTGCATCTGATGGACTTGATATGCTTGAGAGCCTCAGCGGCTTTGAATTCATCGCCGTTGTAACCCCAACCTTCCTGATATTTTTGCGGATATGGGGTGACGTTATGTCCCGAAATCACAATCGATCGAGTCAGTCTACTTCCTAATGTTCCCCAGTAGGCCTGGTTCTTTCTCATATCTGGGATATTACCCTTCTTGTCATTGTTGGCGAACACCTCTTTGGGCATCGCCAGGAGCGGGAACTGGTAGTAGGGCACCCTCACACTACAGCTGCCACGACTCACCTCCAGATACAGACCTCTGTGTACATCGCTCCATTCCTGCATTTGTTTCGCTACGTATTCTGCTCTGGGAACAGGAAGAGTTCCATTGTCGATAGAAATAAGTTTTCGGAAGATGGAGTCAATCTTTCCACATAATTCTTCTGCAACGTAATACGGCTCGGCCAGTTTCTCGAACAACTGCTTGAATCCTTTGAGATGTGGGCGGTTATTGGTCAACCAAGAATCAAACCCGGCTGCATACTCTCTTTGATTAGCCAGCGTGTACTCCCGTGCATATTCGTCAGAGATGGGCAACGGATAGGTGACGTCGTCCAGGGTGTTGATCCAACAGCTGTACATGGCATCCCGAAGTTGATAGAGGTCCATGCCTTCCTCCCAGTCAGAATTCAGCAGCGAACCGGTCACGTCGGTATTGTTAAGGGTAAAGACGAGCGACTCCGTGGCATACGGCGTTGAGACATTGTCCCAGCTGTAAGCCTTCACACTGATGTCGCCGAGGAAAACCCATCGTTGCAAGAATGCGAAGTAGAGGAATGGGTCTAAGAGTCGCGTAGGTAATGCATCGTTTGTCGGTTTCACGGTTACATCGTTCCACTCGTTGCCTCGGTTAATCGTGTAGTCGAATTGTACGCCATTCTTTTCAACCGTGGCACCGATGTAAGGCTGCTCGTATTCAATCTTTAAGCGATGGTCCTTGTAAGTACCGAAGCGGTCCTCCCCAGGACGTCTCCAGTGGCCTCCGCCATAGTCATAAGGCTTGACATACAGGTCAGCCAAATCGATCTTCTCATAGACAGGCACCGTGAAGTCGCTGTCTTTCCTGACCTCGACGTACTGATCCCGGATCGGGGTGACCCAATCGGAGAACTGATCGTACCAGCCTTTCGACTCAATAAACTTTGTGAATTGTTCTGCTCGCGACAAGGCGGCAAACGACGGGTCTTCCTTCATGGTTGCCAGTTCCTGATCGAATTTGTACAAGTTCGATGCTCCGTACTTCTTGACAATGAATTCAGACAGCTCGCCCTCAACCAAGACCTTGGGGAAGTCAAACTTATTCATGTCACCATTATAGCTGCCAGGATATTGCTTGCCACTCCTCGGGCTGTAGACATACGCCAGTGCATCCTTGAAGTAGCGTGTTTCATAACCTTTGAAATAGCTCATCTGAAGCTTAATGTTGAAAGACCACCTTTGGTCAAACTCGAAGGGCACCTCGGGGGCGATGCCATATTGGTATCTCCCTCCCGATTTGTCACTCTTGATAACGGCTTTTCTGACAACGACGTTGTCCACCTTGCTGCCGTCGTCGTTAAGCCTCTGGATCTTCCAGTTAAGCTGACAGTTCGGATATTTCTTCTTGAACTTGTCGAGAATCATCACCTGGCCCAAGCCGACGTCGACACCGCTTTGATTGAAGGCAATGTACGGGTTGTTGACATCCGACAAGTAGCACTCAATCTCCTCACCCAGTTTGTTGAACAGGCCGTTGTCTTCAGCCGAGGGACGCGCCAAGGCGACATAGGGCTGGAGGTCGGTAATCATGTCGTCGAAAGTCGTCGTGCCCTTCGTGCAGAAGAAGTAGTACTTGGTCTGCATCCAGTGCGTCGGCTCGTAGTCGTTGGTGTGCACCACCTCAGGCCACACCCGTCGGCCGTCCTTGATCTCATAGCCGGTGCCGCTCAGCTGCAGCAGATAGTAGCGGTCGGGCTTCAGGGAGATGTTCTTCAGGTGATATCTGTGGCCTTGCTTCTCGATGGTAGCATATTGCACAGAATTACTCTTGTATCTCGAATAGATGTTAGACACGACGGTGGCATCACTCGAGTTGACCGTTCGCTTGACTGAGGACGTACGCTCATAGCCGTTCATGATAGCTGAAGTCTCCTTGACGCTGGTCTCCTGAGTGGAGATACTGCTGATATACGACAGACTACTGACATCCGTAAATTCGTAAAGTCGCACGGAGCCGCCATAACTGAAGTCCTGATCCAGGTCGAAGACATAGGTGCGCGATGCCTGGAGGTCGTAGCGGGTGTCGTCAGCCTCGGCTCCGTCGGCCTCGGCTATTTGCTTTCGCTTGCTCGGGTCGACCAGTCTGTAGCGCTGTCCCAGCGATGCATTGGTGGTGAAGGATATCTTGTTAGCCTCGTTCACGCTGATGGCATTCTTCATGTCCCAGCCCTGCTTCTTGTCATCGGAAGCAAGCGTGCAGCCGTTGAACAGCTCAAAGCCGTCAAGAGCGTTGCCCAGGAAGGGCTCGCAATGCTTACCGCAGGTGAACGTGAACTTCTTGTCGATCCTGACCAGGCCGGACAGGAGGCTGACCTTGACACGTGCCTGACCGTCGATCCAGACAGGATGCGGCAGACCCATCTTCATGACGCCGCCGATACCGGCATTCAGGATGTCGATGTGCTTGTCGATGAGCTTGCCCAGCTTGATGTGCAGACCGAACTTGGCTGCCAGGTAGGCATAGAACTGACCCTCGGCATACCAGCTGCCGTAGTAGCCGTCCTCGCCGGGTTTCTTGTCGCGGTAGCCCATGGATCCATAGTCTACGCAGACGGGGGCATGCTTGAAGTGAACGAGCGAGATGTCGAAGCCGGCAATGGCTCGCAGATAGCCATAGAACAGACCCAGGTCGACGTCGATATATCCCCAGGCCTTGGCACCGGCCATGACGCCGCCATTGACGTTGCCTTCGTAGGGGTTGAGGGCCTTGGCGGCAGCATTGCGCGACTTCTGTGCCTTCTCCATCTCCGGCGTGGTGTAGACGCCGTCACCAGAGTCGCCATTGAGGAAGCTCCTGATTTCCAACGGGATTTCGGGCAGTCTGCCGTCGCCGGGCAGCTCGTTGCCCATGCACAGATAGCCGTCGGCTCCGATGTTGACGCTGACAATCTTGCTCTTGAAGTCGACCAGGATGAACTGGCATCGCTTGCTCTCTTCCGGCTCGCCGAGATAGAGGTGCCAGCGGACGGGAGAATACTCTTCGTAATTCTCAGCCCACGTGATCTTCAGCTCCAGATTCATCTTAGACTTGCCCATTCGTGCGGCTTCCGATTGCTTTTGAGCCTGTTCGCCCTTAATGGTCTGGTCGTCACCTTCGAGCTTTGTCTTCTTTGAACCGGCTTTTTCGCTATAGTCACTGTTGATCTCGTCGAGATTACCTGCTGGGTTGAGCGAGGGTTTCTCCAGCACCTTGCCGACGTTGCCTTGGAATTGGTTGAGCTTAGTCTGCATGTTCTCCAGGGAGCTGTTCATACCCATCAGCTTGTCGACAAGATGTGACGTGTCGATGCCCGTCTCAACCGTAATGTTGAGCGACAGGTATCTTTCCTTGGTGCGCCGGACCTTCATCTTTTCCTCTTGAGACCATTCCATCTTGGTCTGGTTGAGATAGACCAGCGACATCTGCGCATCAACGATGCCACTGACGGCCTTGACACGTCCGTTGAACTTAAACGTCGACATGCAGTGCTGCACACGGTCGTAGACCACCATCAGGTCGACATCGCCGCTCAGGGCTTCTTCACCGGCCGTCGTCGACAGTCCGATGCCGAACATGACGCCTATCAGTCCGTATTGGGGCTCCGGGGCGCCGGCGAACATCGGATGGCCGTCAACGGTGCCGCTCTGCGTGGGTCGGCAGTTGACGTAGAATCCGCCGCTGATGCGGTTGATGACAATCGGGTCGATGTGGATGCCGGCCTTGCTTGAGACACTGGCAGTGAAGTAACCCCAGTCGTAGTCCGGGTCGGCATCGTAGAAGTCCTCCCATGTCGACGTGGACTTATAATTGGCTTTGTGGTCCTCATCGCACAGCTGTTGGGCCTGAGCCTTCTTCTCTTTCTCCTCGTCTTCGCTCAGTCCGTTGTCGCACTTGAAGTAGCCGCCTTCGCAGTCAACGCTGAACAGTCCGATGATTTCCACCTTCAGGCTGCCGGCATAGCCCTTCCGCTCCTTTTTGTCAGAGACTTCGAGCTTGCCGTTCAGGTGTAAGGCATTGGCCACGTCAACATCCAGTTCCAACATCCTGAAGTCGACTTTGCCGTCTGAGATATACCAATCGCCGACGGAGCCTTCGGTGTGTGTCGTGGCTGAGATGTCGACGCCGGCTTTGACCGTGAACAGGTTGTTGGCCAGGCCTATCATGGCGTCAACACCCAGGATGAGCTTGTCGCTGGAATATTTGAGGCTGAAGTCCTCAAGACCGATCTTGAACGGTCCGATCTTCTTCTGGGCCGAGGCCAGCGACCACTCGCCGTAGTTGAAGTAACATTCCTTGCTGAGCGCCAGTTCCCTGCCTTCGGTGAACTCGTAGAGTTTCTTGTGCTCGGCCTCCCATGCCTCCTGTGACTCGATGCCCGTCTGGTGGGTGCGATACTCGTCGATTTCGAGGTCTTTCCAGTCATCCAGCCTGACGTTCGACAGACGCATCTTGGCAAAGTGTATGCCGGGCATCTTCAGCTCGAGGGGGATTTGCTCCTTGATCTTGGCAATGCGCTTGGCGAAAGCATTGGCGTTCTCGTCGTGCTTGCCGTCGAGTCCGGCGATGGTGATGTCGCCGGCCATGCAGAGCTCCACCTGGGTGTACTGCTCGCCGCCTTCCTTCTCGGGGTCGACTGACTCGACGAGGAAGTAGGTCTGGTCGGGCAGCAGGGTCATGTCGGCCACGAAGAAGTTCATGGCCAGCGGGGCCTTGTCGGCGTTCTTCGTGGTGAAGACGTACGAGAGGCGTTTGTCGTCGTACTCCTTGCGCTTCTTGGTCACCTTCTCCGTGCCGGCCTTGTTCCACACCTGGTATTCCTTGTAGCCGGGCTTGGTCATGTGGCGTATCTGGCAGTAGTATTCGATGTCGGTCTCCTGCTGGTCGTCCTTCTTTTCGGTTGAGGAGCCCGACTTGCCGCCGTCTTTCTTCGCGGCCTCGTCGGCAGCCTTGTCCTGGGCCACCTTGCCGAGCAGGGGCACGCCGAAGCCGCCGGTGATGGTGCAGTTGTCGAAGTTGTTCTGGATGATGTCGACGTAGGCCTTGTCGAGGGTGAACTTCCATCCGCCGCACTTGCCGGTCTGGGCGTCGAGGACGTTCTCGGAGAAGACGCGGCAGGTGATGCCTGAGGCGTCGATGAGCATGTTGCTGGCACCGATCTTGGTGCCCTGCTTGCCGTTGCCGAAGACGGCGAACTTGGGGAACTCCACCTCGAGGTTGCGGATGTAGACGCCCTGCCAGGCGTCCCAGTTGCCGTCGTTGACGTAGGCGCCGCAGAGCGTGGCGTCGAAGGTGGTGTCGTCGCCCTTGGTCACGAACTTCTTCTTCTCCTCGTCGTAGCTCATCTGGGCGTAGCTCTTCTTGAACTCGTCGATGGTGGGCATGAGGCGGTCGTTGCGGCTCATGTTGTAGTCGAAGATGATGTCCTCGCCGATGTGGAAGGTCCAGCCGGGCAGGTCGACGGCCTCAAACGGGGTCAGCGAGCCCGTGGCGATGAAGTCCATGGCGTCGTCGCCGCCCTCGATGGTGGCCTTCAGGTCGAGCAGGGCGGGGATGTCCTTGGCCTGGCCGTCGACGACGCGCTTCGTGTTGGGCATCGTCATGGCGATGTGCATGCCCAGTCCGGCGAATCCGTCGGCGTCCCAGCGCAGGAAGCAGCCGTCGCCGGGCCTCGGGTCGAGGGGCTCCGTCGGGGCCTTGAAGGTCATCTTGAAGTCGGTGTTGGGATCCTTCAGGGGCAGGTTGCTCAGCAGGGCCAGCACGCCCTCCTCGGGCCAGAACTTGTCGGGCGTGATGCAGAGGCGGGGTGCTCCGAAGATGAGCACGTTCTGTCCGTCGAAGACGTCGCTGTTGGGCAGGGCTATCTCGCCGATGACGTTCATCTGGGCCGACTGGGGCGTGAACTGCATGGAGCCGATCTGCACGCTGAAGCTCTTGGGCAGGAACTTCGAGATTTCCTCGGGCACCTCCATGGGGAAGTAGAGGTCGAAGGCGTCGCCGTGCTGCATGTCCTCCCACTTGGCGCCGAGCAGCTTGTAGGTGCTGTAGTATTTGCCGAGGTTATAGCTCTTGGCCAGGCTCTTGGTGGCTTCCTCGACGTCGTCGCCCCACTCGTTGACACCCTTCGAGACGAGGCTGCGCACCTCGTCGGGCAGGTCGAGCGAGCCGTAGATCTCGTCGAGGCTGGCCAGCGAGAAGAGCGAGTCGACGGCCTGGGCGTCGGTGTATTCGGTCTTGCCGTCGCTGTAGGGATAGGTGACGCAGCGGCCCTCGTAGACCTCATAGTCGGTGTTGATCTTGAGGTTGTCGAACTTCACGGCCACGCGCGAGTTCATGTTGAAGTAGTTGTCGGCCTTGGGGCTCCATCGGATCCATCCCTTGCCCTTGTAGGTCTCTTTATCCTTGTCGTAGGTGACGGGCTCGGGGCCGTCGAGTGTCAGGTAGAAGCGTCCGATCTTGATCGACTTGTTCTTGTCGGGCACCTCGCCGAGCGTCGTCTTGTTGGCCACCTGGATGTTCTCGTGGCCGCACTGGTATTCCTCGTCGAAGTGGCGGGTCAGTGCGAAGTCGGTGATGTTGACCGAGTCGCTCTTCATCTCGACGATCGAGTCGGGGGTGCAGGTGGGCTTGGCCGTGACGCGCAGCAGCAGGTAGTCGCCCTGGTGCACCTTGTCGGCAATCTCGTCCCAGCGGATGGTGTCCGTCAGCTCCTCGGTGGTCTTCTCGTAGAGGGGCTTCGAGGTCTTCAGGATGGCGTCGCGCGAGTCGGCCGAGTTGCCCGTGTAGAGGGCCACGTTGTACTTGAAGTCGATGGTGTCCTGGCGCTCGCCCTTGCCGCCGACGTGCCATGCCTTGCGCCACTCCACCTTGATGGAGTCGCCCATATAGATGAGTCGCGTGGCGTCCTCGGGGAACTGCGGCGAGGTCAGCGTGGGCTGCTCGAAGATGTAGACGGGGCCGGCCTGGTCGTCCGTGCCGAGGCCCTTGCCTGAGATGGCGCTCTCCGGCTTCTTCGTCGGGTCGTAGAGCTGGAAGAGGAAGATGTCGCTCTTGCCCTCGTTCTTGATCAGGGCCACGTTGAGCGAGTTCTCGTTCTGATAGGGCGTGTAGGCCGTCACCTGCATGGCGTAGACCTTGCCCAGGAAGGCCGTGTCGGCTATCATCTGCGACAGGTAGGCCTGGGGGATGGTGAAGCTGTTGGTCAGCAGCTCGCGCTTCTCGAGGAAGGTGATGGTGTTCTCCTGCATCGCCTCGTCGGGCATCATCGAGCCGAGCTCCACGAAGCGTATGTTGTAGCGGAACTGCACCATCGTGGCGTTGCAGTTGAGCGTCGGCGCCATCCACTCGAAGCGAATCGAGGCCTGGTTCTTGTCGATCTTGGTGACGGAGAGGTCGCTCAGGCCCTCGGTCGTGGCCTCGCGGATGGGCAGGGTGAAGCGGGGCGGCTCGGCCTCGTAGCAGATGTTGAAGCGGGCGATGCCGTCGGTCTGGTTGTTCTTCACGACGGGCGTGGTCAGGTCGGTGGCCCACTCATAGGCCGTCAGGTAGAGCTCATACTGGCCCTCGTCGAGCAGTCCGAACTCCGAGTCGAGGATGTTGCGGTAGCGGCCGTCGCGCACGTAGATATCCTTCGAGTCGAAATGGTCGAAGAGGTGCTTCAGCTCGATGGTGTTGAGCGTCTTGTGCTGGTTGGGGGCGAGCACGATGGGACGCTGGGGGATGTGCATCGTCTCGACGTCGGTCGACATCCACAGCACGTCGTCAGGGAACAGCTGCTTGATCTGCACGCCGAAGTAGAGGTTCTGCTGCACGTCGGTGTTGTTGATGACGGTCACGCTGAAGTAGCGGCCCAGGTTGTCGATGTAGCGGCCGGCCTGCGGGGGCAGCACCGACTGCACGGGGGTCACCTGGAGGGTCACGTCGCCCTGTTCGTTCTGTGCATGAACTACCGCCGGCTGGAGCAGGAGCGCCAGCAGCACTGTTGCGATGTATCTTACCTGTCGTCTCATATCGTCACTCGTTTTATAGGTCGATTTTGTAAAGTTCTTTCTGAATGTTGCGAACTGAATTCGCAACCACACTGATTATCAGCTTTTTGCGCGCCTGCTTTCAGCGAAGCGGTGCTTTTTCTTCCGAGAAGCGGTCCTTTTCGATGCGAGAAGCGGTGCTTTTTGCCCCGAAAAGCGGCACTTCTTCAATCGCCATCCGCTTTTTGTCCGCTTTTTTCTAACCTTTCCCCTCCCCTTGGGAGGGGTCAGGGGTGGGCTTCTTCTCACTTCTCACTTCTCACTTCTCCCTTCCTCTTCAGGTGTAGCAGCGAGAACGTATAGTTGTATCCCAGCGACAGCTGTATCTCGGTGGTGCCCATCGAGGCCATGTCGGCTGAGATGTTGGTGTCGGAGTATTTGTTGAAGCCGGCCGAGAAGGAGAACTGGTGCACCTTGGCCAGGGTGTAGCCGGCCGAGAGGTCGGCGCCGACGGAGAGGTTGCGCTGCTGTCCCTGGATGTCGTTATAGCAGAGCGAGACGGTCGCCGAGGCGTGCAGGTTCTTCTCCTTGAGGAAGGAGCGGCCGGTGGAGAACGAGAGGATGTCTGAGGTGTAGCGCGTCTGGTAGCCCTTCGACTGCTGGTGTGACAGCGCCGTGGAGAACGACATCTCCCAGGGCTTGACGGTCAGCGAGTGGCTCAGTCCGGCCGAGAGCGTCGTCACGTCCGAGACGCCCGTGGCGAAGGGGTTGAGGTCCTCGTTCTTGGTGAAGCTGAGCGAGAGCGAGAAGGCGTTCTCGGTCCGCTCGCCGTCGATGGTGTAGTTGGGCGTCAGGTAGAAGGAGTGCATGATGCGGTTGACGCGCGTGGTGTCATTGACATGCGCCTTGCAGTCGCTTTGCAGCTGGCGGTAGCCGCTGTAGCCGGCCGACAGCGAGAGGTTCTCGGCCAGCGAGGCCGAGGCCGTGGCGTTGTAGACGAAGCCGCGGGTGGTGTAGAGCTGGCGGCGCGTGATGTTGTCCTCCTGGCCGCTGAACGAGGCCGAGAGGCTGACTTTCTTAAATAGGGTCGTCGAGGCGTTGATGCCCAGCGACTGGTAGTTGTTCGAGGTATAGTAGAGGCCCAGCGTGGTATAGTCGGGCTGCACCATGCGGTAGAACACGGTGGCATTGAGGATTTTCAGGTTGAAGGTGCCGGAGATGTCGCCGGCGATGCGCATCAGCGATGTGTAGCGGGCGTCGAACACCTTGTCCCAGCGGTCCAGCTCCTGCGTGTGGATGCGCTGGGCGCGCTTGTCAGAGGAGAAGGCGCTCCAGGCCAGGTTGCCACGGAGCGTCAGCCACTTGGTCACGCCCAGGCCGCCCTTGACGGCCACGGCGACGTTGTCCTGCGGCTGCACCTGGTCCTGCCAGCGGGCGTCGATGGACGACACCTTGTCGTAGGCCCGCAGGAAGAACAGGTCGAGATAGTTGCGGCCCGAGCCGTAGCCGGCCTTCAGGCCCCAGCCCAGCCGCGAATACTGCGGGCGGCGTGCGGCGGGGTCCTCGGGGTCATCGTTGATGGCGTTGCGGAGCTCGCCGTAGAAGGCTCCGAAGCGCAGCTTGGAGGAGTTATACTCCAGTCCGACGCCGTTGAACGACATGTTCATCAGGTAGGTGTGCATGCCCATGTTGGAGCGGCCGAAGTGGCCGCGCCAGTTCTTGTACGTCGGGTCGATGTGGAACGAGAAGTGTGGGAAGCTCCACGACGTGTTGTTGTTGGAATAGTAGAAGGCGAAGGGCATCGAGATGCCGTAGACCGACACGTTCAGGTTGGCATACAGCGAGTTGCCCCACGGCGAGCGGTAGCCGTTGCCGATGGAGGAGTGGTAGTACGTGTTCTGGGTGCCCACGGCACCCGTGATGATGAGCGGGTCGCTCTTCGCGATGGTCGAGATCGTGTTCTGGGTAAGGGTCTGGGAGAAGCCCTCGCCCTGCCCCACGATCAGGAGCAGAGCAAGAGCCATGATGCGTTGGATCCGGGATGTCTTTTCTATCACGAATTTGAGAATTTGAGAATCGATCCGGGTTTTATTTTCTGTCCCGAATTTGAGAATTTGAGAATCGATCCCGGAACTTTTTCCTGTCCCGAATTTGAGAATTTGAGAATCGATCCGGGATTTATTTTCTGTCCCGAATTTGAGAATTTGAGAATTGGCTACACACAGATTTGTGCGCAGATGATTACTCGGACTTATATTGTTTCTTTTCATACGTCTATACCTTAATATTATATATAGCCAAATTCTCTAA